>CEST01047057.1_pt1 | contig 96095 bp, 84 predicted proteins | sample 326921 | NCBI WGS metagenome assembly CEST01 (sample SAMEA2621509, study PRJEB7988) | marine metagenome | biome: marine biome (ENVO:00000447); feature: surface water layer (ENVO:00002042); material: "saline water (ENVO:00002010), including plankton (ENVO:xxxxxxxx)" | depth 5 m
CAAACCGCTCCTTTCGGCCACTCAGGCACCTCTCCTTTGCAATTAAACATACTCAAATTGCGGTTGCAAATGTAAATTTTAAAAAACATTCTTGCAAACTAAAAACAATATTTTTTAAATAAAATATAGAAATAATTAGCCGTATTTTAGTAGGTATCTCATACTCAAATCAAAGGAGTTTTTTTTATTCAATACAGGGCAGGGTATTTATAAAAAACTCTTTTGGGTAAATAGGCGCCTCTAGCTCTTGATTGCTAATCACATCTATTAAGGCAAGATCAAAATTTGCTTTTACCGTAGAAATACGTAAGCTTTCTACAGGAGAAATTGCAAGCCTTTCAAGGGCTGTATCATCTAGATAAAAAGAAGCTTCACTAGTACTGTTATTCATTGCATTTTCATCTCTAGATTGTCTACCACATGTTTCTATCCCTAAATATGGTGCAGAGACATACACACCATTGCTTAATAAAAAAGAAATCCTACTCTTCTTGTCATAGCAAATTAATGGAGGAATTTCCTCACTGTTTAAAGATATACTTAGCACCACAGATTTTACAGTCTCTTGCTTCATCAGTGAAAAGTATACAAATATGGTTTTTTTACTTGCTACCGTATAATCAATTAGTGACTCTTGTGTGAGTTGAAAAACTTCATCTTCTGTGTCTACATTTATTTTATAATCACAAGGATTTTGAGCCTTAACAATGCAAGTAAATAAAACAAGAAAAAGCAATAGATTATATTTCATCAGTAATTTTTGAACAAATTAATAGTATTTTTTTGTCATTTTCAATGGTTGTGAAAAACAAATAGCGATCTCCACCTTCTTTTAGCTTCCATTTATCACGTAATGTCGCTACAGATTCTGGAAAATTTCTGGTGCTTATGTTTGCTTTATCAAAATCAATACCACGACGCATTTCTTTTTTTGAATATAAAATCATCTTGTCTACAGTAAACCTTCTGCCAGGAAAATCAACCAAGGTATTGCAGGTGTATAGGTGGCTGTGTTTATGAAGTTTTGCTATCTCGAAGGTTTCGCACATTTGGTTAAAAGCGCCACTTTTCATGATAGCAGCGTTTGGTTCATACACATATTTTTGTGGAGCATGTAAAGAAATTTCGGCAGGTGTGTTCCAGGAAAACTGAAATTTTTGAATTCTGTTTTTAGTAAAATTAACGGTGTGTATTTCTGGTGTTTTTTGCTCCTTTTTAGACAAAACCCATAGCACTTCTTTGACATCATTTTGTACCGCCACGATATGAACGCTCTCAACACCGTGAAGCGTTTTCATGCCTATAGACAAATCTAGCATAGGGGATGTTTTTACAAGTAGTGTTTGGCACCTATCCAACAAATAGTCTAAGTGTTTAGGAATATTTGGCTCACAATCTTCTAAGAAAAATACTTTTCCTTTACTGCCATGACGTCTCGAGGGGTCTGCGTATATAACATCAAACTCCTGCTGTTTTATTGCCTGTATTGCATCTGCATGATGGCTTGTAACATTTCTCTTTGGCAATTGCGCTAGGTTATGCTTTACAATACTTGATAAGTGCTTTTGTATTTCAAAATGATGTACTTGCTCAAATCTCTGTGCAAAGAAATAGCTATCAACGCCAAAACCACCAGTTATATCTGCTAGGGTTTTACCCTGTATCAACTCTTGCTTATAGGCTGCCGTAAGCTCAGAGGATGTTTGTTCAAGATTTAGTTTTGGCGCATATACAATGCCTAAGGTATTAAACCACGTTGGTAGTTTTGATTTTGCTTTTTGCCTGCTTTGTATTTGTACTATAAGTTCCGTAACAGTAACGTTTTTAAAAGGGCTTCCGCAGAGCGCTAGTTGAGAGATATCTGCTTGAAAACCTTTTATAAAGTCTTGTACTTCGTCTTGTAGTAAATGATCAAACAAGGTGTTGTTTTTTTGAGTAAAAATATATCTTCAAAGATACAACCTACAAGCTAGAGACGCTCTTTTGGTATTCTTTGATTTTTTTTGAAAGCGTATACACCGCTATAGCTGCCGCTTGGGTAACATTCATGCTGCTATTGTTTCCTAGCATTTCTATATGTAGGTGGCTATTGTTTTGTTCTAATACCCTTTTGGAAACACCTTGTTTTTCATTTCCTATAATAAGGGCAAGCGGCTTGTTGTTTAAAATAGAAAAATTTTCAAGTGGTTTGCTTTTATTTGTTAACTCTAGCACCAAGGATTGGTATCCCTCTTCTTTTAGGTTTTTTAATGTCTCAAGGCAATCTACGTCATCTGTATAAGAAATGATCGTGTGTGTATGTCTTGCTGTTCTTTTAACTCTTGAGCTAGTGATATCTATCCTGTTTCCACAAAAAAAGATGTGCTGTATGCCAAGGGCATCACATAGCCTAAACAATCCGCCAATATTAGCAGGACTTGTTACACCATCACACACGAGTAGTATTGAGCAAGTGCTCTTAGATACAGGGGTGGTTGTGTGTGTAAGTTGTTGCGGCAAAACAGATATTTTTTAATGTTCAAATGCGTAGGTAATAATATTGGCTCCCATACGCAGGGCCTTTAGTCTTACCGAAGGCGGGTCATTGTGTACTTCTTGATCTTCCCAGCCATCTCCAAGATCACTTTCAAAGGTGTATAGTAGTACAATTCTTCCCTGTATTTCTATAACAAGCCCCTGAGGCCTTGCATTGTCATGTTCGTGAATTTTGGGTAGGCCATCAGGAAATTTATAAGGATATGAGAACAATCTATGCTTAGCAGGAAGCTCTCGCAGTGTTTGGTTAGGGAATAGTTTTGAGATTTCTTTCCGAAGGTATTGATCCATCCCATAGTTATCATCAATGTGTAGAAACCCACCACTGCTTAGATAGCTTCTTAGGTTTTCTATATCCTCTTCAGAGAAAAAAACATTACCGTGCCCTGTCATGTGTAAAAAAGGGTACTCAAAAATATCGATGCTATTTGGGCTAACTGTTTTTGGTTTGACACTTAGTGTGGTGTTAATTTCTTTATTACAAAAAACGGCTAAATTGCCTATCGATGAAGGGTTGCTGTACCAATCACCACCACCACTATATTTCAAGACAGCGATGTCTTGTGCCTTGGTGATGTGTGTAAAAAAAAGTAGAACAATAGCGAGTCGAAATATCATATAATGTAAAAGTACGAAAAATGAAAAAAGATAAGGTGTCTTTTATTTAATGAACTCAAAGATATTTTTTAGCCCTAAAAAAAGCACACTAAAAACTCACTCTGCTTCATTGCTATAACAAATGCTATGGCAAACAACAATAGCAGCTGTTTCTGTTCTTAGTCTATTTGTGCCAAGGCTCACAGGAGAAAAACCCCTTGATACTGCAAGTGTTATTTCAGGGCTAGAAAAATCTCCTTCTGGGCCCACCATTACAATATGATTTCCGCCTGGTGTGATTTGTGATTTTAAAGATGTTTTTTCTGTTTCTTCACAATGAGCAATTAGCCTTTGAGAAGGATCACTTTTGTACTTTGCTACAAAGTCTGTAAAGCTTAGCATTTCATTTAATACAGGAAAATGAGATTTTAAGGACTGTTTGGCGGCACTTTGCATGATTTTCTCATACCGCTCTGGTTTTATCCTTTTACGTTCACTGTGCTTGCAAATAATGGGTGTTATCTGGGTGATGCCAATTTCTGTTGCTTTTTCTAAAAACCACTCAAACCTGTCGTTTAATTTTGTGGGAGCTATAGCCAAATGTAAGGTGTAGGGTAGCGGTTTTTTTTCTTCAACAGCCGTAATGCTCGCAATGCAATGTTTAGGGTCGTTGCTTTCTAGGCTAGCCGTGAAAAGCATTCCTTTTCCATTGGTGAGGTGCAGGACATCTCCAATTTGTTTTCTTAATACTTTTCCAATATGTTTGCTTTCTTCTTTGTTAAAAACAAGTTGAGTGTCTTTAGCGCTAAGATTTGGGCTATAAAATAGTTGCATTGCTTATGTGTTTTGCTTTGTGCTCATTATAATTTCATTCTTGCATTTGCTGTTACATTGACGTCTGCAAATTGCTTTTGCTTGTACTTTAATTCTCCTACCATTGCTATCATACCAGCATTGTCTGTGCAAAACTCAAAGTTTGGAATATGTGTTTTCCAACCATATTTGTTTTCTGCCTCTTTGAGCGCGTGTCTTATGCCACTATTTGCAGAAACACCTCCTCCAATAGCAACTTCCTTAATACCTGTTTGTTTTACAGCATTTTTAAGTTTATCCATTAAATAAGAAACAATTGTGTGTTGAAGACTAGCACAAATATCTTCCATATTTTGTGTTATGAAGTCTGGATTTTCTGCTACATTTTTTTGAATAAAATAAAGTACAGAAGTCTTTAGACCACTAAAGCTAAAATCTAAGGGGCTTACTTTTGGCTTTGGGAATGGAAACCTTTTTGGATCTCCAAGTTGCGCATACTTGTCTATTAAAGGTCCGCCAGGGTAGGGTAGTCCTAAAATTTTAGCGCTTTTGTCAAAAGCCTCACCAACAGCATCATCGATGGTTTGGCCAATAACTTCCAGATCAAAATGACTAGTTACCTTTACAATTTGAGTATGCCCGCCACTAATTGTGAGGGCTAAAAAAGGAAAGTTAGGTGCTTTTTGACCTTCGGCTTTTATAAAATGAGCCAATATGTGTGCCTGCATATGGTTTACATCTAGAAGCGGTATGTCCAAACCAAAGGCTAAAGACTTTGAAAATGAGGTTCCTACCAATAGAGAGCCCATCAATCCAGGACCTCTTGTAAAGGCTATGGCACTTAGTTGTTTTTTATCGATATTTGCTTCTTGTAACGCTTGGTGAACCACCGGTACAATGTTTTGTTGGTGTGCTCTAGAGGCAAGCTCTGGAACCACGCCACCGTAAGCCTCATGAATTTTTTGTGTTGCCACAACATTGCTTAAGATAACCCCGTTGTTAATCACGGCCGCAGCAGTATCATCACAAGAAGATTCAATACCAAGAATATAACAATTTTTTTCTATCACTGGATTAAGGCATATTTATTGATTGTAAAATTATAACTTTATAAGCGTATCAAAAAATTAAGAAAAATAATAGTTCGATTAATTGTAATACTCGTGTTGCTAGTCATGCTATTGGTTATTGTTTTGTCGCTTCCCTCTGTTCAAACAAAACTAGCGGTAAAGCTTACCGATCATCTACAAGAAACCTACGACGCCAATATATCCATACATAGAATAGGATTAAATTGGCAAGGCAAAATAGATGCGCGTAATGTATTTATAAAAGACCACCATCAAGATACATTAATTTTTAGCAAGCAGGTACAAACCAATATTCTAAGTTTTTCAAAGGTACTCAAAGCAGATATAGACCTTGGATATATAAAGCTTACTAAAGCAAAGCTCTTTATAAAAACCTACAAAGATGAAGCAAGAGACAACATGTCTATTTTTGTAAGCTCTTTTAATTCTGGAACTAAGCGCAGCTCCATATTTAAACTTTTTGGAGATGATGTAGTGATAGAAAACAGCCATATTAAAATCACCGATGAAAACCTGTCAACACCATTATTGTTTAACCTAACAAAGGTGTCTGCAGCTGCTAAAGAATTTAAAATAATAGGGCCAGAGGTTTTTGCAAACGTTCAATCTATTAGCCTTTCTGCTGCTCGTGGTTTTCAAATTAAAGGTCTTAAGACTCTGTTTTCGTATACCCAAAAGCAGATGGTTTTAAAAGATATGCAGCTTCAAACCCTGCAAAGTAATTTGGTGGGTGATGTTGTGATGAATTATGCGGCAAATGGTTTTTCAAACTTTGTAAATACAGTGGTGTTTACTGGAAACTTCACTAATTCTTCCATAGCCACCAATGATCTTAAAGGCTTCTATAACGAGTTTGGCGCCAATCAAATTCTTGACTTTAAAGGAAACTTTAAAGGAACCTTAAATGATTTTTCATTTACGAGGGGTTTCTTGCGCACCGGAGATACTAGGGTGGTTGGAGACTTTTATTTTAAGGATGTTGTAAAAGGTGCCAATGCTTTTAAGATTAACTTAAAGCGCCATGACATTACAACTAGTTATTATGATTTAAGACGGTTTTTGCCCAATATTATTGGTCCATTAGTACCAGAAGAATTAAAAAAAGCAGGCGTATTTAATTATAATGGAAGCACCAAAATTAACAGCACTAGATTGGTTACAGAGGCTTCTTTCTTGAGTGATATTGGTAGTATTGACGCACTTCTCACAATAAATGATTACACAGATGTAGATCGAGCAACTTATGTCGGGAACCTAATGTTTTCTAAATTTGATATAGGTGTCTTATCACAATCAACAGCACTTGGCAGAGTGACTGCCAATTTAAATTTTAACGGCCGTGGTTTTACACAACAAACGGTTGACACGCGCCTGCAGGGTAGTATATCCTCATTTACCTTTAAAGGCTATGATTACAAGAATATTTCAATACAAGGCGCTTTAAAAGACCCTGTTTTTAATGGAGATCTAGCCATAGATGATCCTAATGTGCAGCTAGATTTTAAAGGACTTATAGATGTTTCAAAAACCTTTAATCAATATGACTTTGAGGCAGATGTTTATTATGCAGAATTAAACCAGCTAAATCTTTTTAAACGAGATAGTATTTCAGTGTTGGCAGGAAAGCTTCGCGTTGATATGGATGGAACTACTATTGATGATATTGTTGGTTCTTTTTCATTTCAAGAAACGTTTTACCAGAACGAGATAGATGATTTTTACTTTGATGATTTTAAGATTATTTCTTCTTTTAAAAACAATGAACGCGTAATTGATGTAAACTCACCAGACATTGTAAATGGTAAAATTTCAGGAAAGTTTTTAATCAAGGATATTTCAAATTTATTTAGAAATGGCTTGGGGAGTATGTACGCTAACTATATTCCACAAGAGGTCACCACCAACCAATATATAGACTATGATCTTTCTGTATTTAATAAAATAATAGAAGTCTTTGTGCCGCAAATTCAACTAGGTGAAAACTCAAGAATTAAAGGCTCTGTGTCCTCTGATGAATCTAAGTTTCTGTTAGATTTTAAATCTCCCGAGTTGCTGCTTAATAACAACTATCTTGGTAAAGTAAGAGTACAGGTTGATAATGATAATCCATTGTATAACACTTATGTAAGTGTAGACTCTGTCTACACTGGTGTGTATGATTTAATTGATTTTAGTTTAATAAATAAGACCTATAATGATACGTTGTATGTCCAGTCTGTGTTTAAAGGAGGGCCTCAAAAAGAAGACCTTTTTGATTTGGCTTTGTACTACACAATCAATCCAGAAGGAAAATCTGTTGTAGGTATTAAGAAGTCTGAAATTTCTTATAAAAACAACATTTGGTATGTAAACCAAACCAACAACAAAAAGAATAAAGTGGTCTTTGATGATAGCTTTAATGCCATAGCAATCGATTCTTTACAGCTCAATTACAAAGAGCAGGAAATTGCATTTGCAGGCGTTATAAGAGATTCCACGTATAAAGATCTAAAGGTTCGTTTTAAGGATGTAAATATCGGTAACATTATTCCATCTGTTGATAGTTTGCAAATTTCTGGAAATACCAACGGGTCTTTATCACTTTTACATGAAAAAGGTGCCTACTACCCAAACTCAAACCTAACTGTTGACAATGTTATTATTAATACCATTGCTTTTGGTGATCTCTCATTAGATATTAAAGGCAATGAAGACCTTACCCAGTACAGTGTAAATACCACATTAATTAATGAGTATGTAAAATCTATTAGTGCAATAGGAACTATTGATTTAGCTCCTAAAGAATCTCAAATAGACCTTGACGTTAGGTTAAATGATTTCAATTTAAAGGCCTTGACTCCCTTTGGAGCAAATGTAATTACAAATATTAGGGGCGAGGCATCTGGGGCATTGCAGGTAATAGGTAATTATAAATCCCCAGAGGTGCTAGGGAGAATAAATTTAAAAAATAGTGGGTTAAAAATTCCATATCTTAATGTAGATTTTGATTTAGCCAATAGCACACAAATGGTTGTTTCAAGAGATACTCTTAAAATTACAGCCACAGAAATTACAGACACCAAATTTGACACAAAAGGAATATTTTCTGGTAAAGCAATCCATAATAATTATAGTGATTGGAGCTTAAACATGGATATTCTAGCAGAAGATAGATTGCTGGTCTTGGACACACCTCCAGACGATGATGAACTTTATTATGGGACCTCTTTTATTGGCGGGAATGCTTCTATAAATGGTCCTATTGACGAGCTCGCAATTAAGGTGTTTGCCACAACACAGAAGGGTACTACATTTAAAATTCCATTAAGTGATACAGAGTATATTGGTGATGACAGCTTTATTAAGTTTCTTTCTCCACAAGAGAAGCGTGCACGTATTAGTGGTGAGCAAATAATAAATAAAGAAATTAAAGGACTTTCTGTAGATTTTGATTTAGACATAAACGATAATGCAGAGGTAGAAGTAGTGATTGATAAGGTAAATAATTCTACGCTCAAGGGGCGTGGGGCAGGAACACTCTTGATACGTCTAGACACTAAAGGAAAATTTAATATGTGGGGAGAGTTTACCGTCATTGAGGGCTTGTATGATTTTAGATATAGTGGTATTATTCAAAAAAAGATTGCAGTAGTGCCAGGCGGAAATATTAATTGGGATGGTGAGCCTGATCGCGCACGTCTTAATATTAGCGCCAAATATGCCATTGATGCAAACCCAGCAGTTTTACTAGATAATCCCTCTTTTAACAGAAAAATACCTGTAGATGTCCTAGTTGATTTAACCGGTGAGATTATACAGCCAGAATTAAATTTTAGAATAGACTTTCCAAGAACTGGTTCTACGGTAAAAAGTGAATTAGAATTTAAGCTCCAAAACAAAGAAGATAGGGAGAAGCAAGCTATTTTTTTATTAACCACAGGTAGTTTTGTGAATGATGGTTTGGGAGGTGCAAACTTTGCAGGAACTTTGGCAGATAGAGTAAGTAATTTGGTGAGTAAATTGTTTGCCGATGAAGAAGGGAAATTTAATATAGGCTTAGATTATTCTCAAGGAAGTAGGTTGCCCAACCAAGAAACTGCAGATCGAGTAGGTATATCACTACAAAGCCAAATTAATGAGCGTATCTTAATTAATGGTAAAGTAGGTATTCCTGTGGGTGGAGCCAATGAAACGGCTATTGCAGGAGATATTGAAGTGCAGTGGCTTATCAATGAAGATGGAACACTAAGAATGAACTTTTTTAACCGTCAAGCCGACATTCAATTTATTGGAGAAGATCAAATCTTTGAGCAGGGATTAGGGATGTCATACTCTGTAGATTTTAATACCCTTAGCGAGTTGATGAAAAAATTATTTAATAAGAAGCTTAGCCTAGAAGGCCAAGAAACAGACACTCCTTTTGTTCCAGATGATACTAGTTTTCCATCAAATTTTAATAGTGGTATAGAAAAAAACGAGTAGGTATACCTTTTTTAATAGCCTTCAAAAAACACACCTCTAGCGCCTTAGAGCCCAGCAGATACCTTACTTATAAACTAGCTATCATTGATATTTCTACATGTACAAATTTAGGCAGATTAGCAACCTCTACGGTTTCTCTTGCTGGCGCTGTAGCTTCATTAAAATAAGAAGCGTACACCTTGTTAATGGCTGCAAAGTTATGCATATCACTCACAAAGATACTTGACTTAATAACGTGCTCAAAGCTCATGCCTGCAGCCTCTAAAACGGCTTTTAGGTTCTCCATCACACAGGTAGTCTCAGAGCTTATGTCTTCTATCTCTAAGGCTCCTGTTACAGGATTAATGGCTATTTGTCCAGAGGTGTAAAGCATATTTCCAAATTGTACGGCTTGATTGTAGGGGCCAATAGGAGCAGGGGCTTTGTCTGTATGTATTATTTTTTTCATATTTTTTATTTTAAGAAAGCTATTAAACTTATACTACATAAAGCCAGCGCTACAGTTTTATAAAATATATGTATTTCTTAGCCCCAGGGTGTGTTATAATCGTTGGTCAGCTTCTCTGCGTTTATCGTATTTAATATCGCTAAGCACGCTAGATTTGATGCCAATAAAAAAGTACCATGATGTATTTACAGATCCAATAGGGGTCCAGTTAAAGCTCATTTTCCAACTCTCTAAATCGCGTTGAAAGCGAAACTGTGTTGTGGTAATTCCTTTGTTTTTAAAATCATAGCCAGAAGACATCCCTACCTTCCAGCGTGGACTTAATTCTAAATTAGAACTAAACATAAGCGATTGTGATGAAATTTCATTTTCACGCTTTTGGTTTCCATAGGTAATGGTGTATGCCATCCGCAAATCCCAGGGTATTGTGAAGTTATACCAATCTCTATTGGTTACCGTCTCCACATCGTCGTTGTCATCCTCAAAGGTGTTGTTGCCAAATCTGGTTGTATTGTCTCCAAATAAGTCATCCTGGCGCCCTCCATTTCTAAAGGTTTGATCATCAGGCTCCTTGTCTTTTTCTTTTTTCTTGAAGTCTTTGCTTGAAAAGGAGTAATTAACACTTATGTTTCCGCGAGTAAGTCTAAAGAGGCTCCCGCCATTATTTATATTAAAAACATCAATACGCTGGTTGTTGTTACTAAGCGCGTAGGGATCTAAACTACCACTAAAATTAACATCAAGCTTAGGGATAATAGGTATGGATCCAGAAACATTTACAGCGCTCCATTGCAGAGAATCTCCAGCTATGTTGTATGCCGTCCCGAAATTTAAATTATTAAGTAGTATTCTCTTCTTTGGTTTGATGACTGTTGAGTCTCTATCCCTAACCTTTGCCTCTAGAGTGTTGCTAAGTCCTAACCCTACATTACTGGTAAATCTTTGTCCAGGCGCTCCAAAAAGGGTGTTTTCAAACCTGGAGTATTGTACAATTTCTTCATTTATTTCTGGATCTGCAGTAACAGGTACTACATACTGATCATAAAATTGCTCAAATCCTGGATTGATATTGTAAGACACAGAGGGTCTCATTACGTGACGTATTTTTTGTAGTTTACTATTCTCATCACCAAGATTAAAAGTACCGTAGAGTGTTGTTCCTAAACTTAGGTTGAGGTTGTAGGTTCTGTAACTATCAAAGCCACTTATTGTATCTCTTACCACGCCGCCATTTCCTTCATTTAAAGTTTCATCATACCGCTTGTTAAAAGTAGTGAAGGTCCAAGTCTCTGTAAATGTGCTTCCTGCAGATGCACTTAAATGATCTAATATTTTAAAATTAGTACTTAATGGTATTCTATGTTGCACTCCAATAAGCGCGTTGTCAAACATTTCAGATTTTAAAAATAAAGAGTCTGAGGTTTGAATTCTGTTTTGAGCCGTAACATCATATTGAAAATTTATGTTTTGAATAATTCCTTTTTTTGTACCGTTTTTTGGTGCAAACGGAAATACCCTGGCCATATTTGCGTTGAGGTTTGGTAGTGATAAATTAATCTTTTCTGTTTGTGTGCTTTGTTGCAGATTAAGCGCTACAGAGGTGTTTATCTGCGGCTCTCCTTCAAAAGTTTTTGAATAACTTACAGAAGAGTTTAAGGTGTTTACAAGGGCGCTAGAGTTGTTGTATTGGTTAATAGATTGCTGAAAATAACGGCTACTACCAAAGTTTACAGAGGCATTAAAACGAGAACTAGGGCTTGATTTTTGGTCCTGTGAGTGATTCCACTGGATGTTGTATGAAGAACTTTGGCTATAATCTGGAAAACCGCGCTCACTGTTAATTAAGCTCTCAAAACGCATGTTAATATTCCCTCTAAATTTATATTTCAATGCATAACTAGATTCTGCCCGTAATCCAAAACTCCCGTTACTGTAGTAATCTCCAAGAAGCGTAAGATCTACATAGTCTGTGAGGGCGAGATAGTACCCTCCATTTTGAAAGAAAAACCCACGATTGTTATTCTCCCCAATGGTTGGAATTATAAACCCAGACTGCCTATCTTCTGTTAAAGGTAAAAAAGCAAAAGGCAGCCCTATGGGTGTTGGAACATTAGCAATATACATGTTAGTGACTCCTGTAACAATTTTCTTTTTTGGAACAAACTTGGCTCTTCTTGTGTAGAAATAATATTCTGGATTTTCTATATTCTTTGAGGTTGTAAATTTTACATTACTTAAATAAATAACAGAGTCGTTAATTTTTTTGGTAGTCTCTGCAATGTATTTAAAGCTTTGTTCTTCTCCTCTAGAGTTGTGAACTAAAGCTTTCTCAGAGCTATAATTATATTTTATAGAATCTGGTTCTACCACATTTCTTCCTTGTTTGAAGATCGGGCGCTGTGTGTATGTTCCTGCACTGTCAATTCCTTTTGCATACACCTCGTTGGTATTGTAGTCTAGTACAATAAGTCCTGCGTCAATGCGTACATCTTGATATATTACATAGGCTTTATCATACATGTAGACTTTATTTGCCTTTTTGTCTAGGTATACATATTGCTCTCCAAAATATTCTACAATGTCTGCAAAAACCTCTTTTTTTGGTGCTACGGTATCTGTTTTTATGGTGTCTAAAACGCGCTCGTTTATCTGTTCAACAATAGGCTTAATGTTAAAAAGAGTGTCTTTTGGTTGTTTTTTAGGTGTCTCTACTACCAGAATTATTGGCGTGTCCTTGTTTGGAATTTCTTGTGCAAATACAAAGGTGCTACAGCATAGCAATACTGTGAATAAAATAATTAAATAATGCTGTTTGTATGGCACTCCTTGCAGGTATTATTTTGTATTTTGGCTTAGATTTTGATTCATCAAAATTAAGCATATTTTTTTGGCAACTCTGTAAAAAAACAAATTTTAAAAATCAGCGTTTATACCCATATGAAAACGAAATTATTATCTCTTTTACTACTAGTGGTTATAGGCGCATTGTTTGCTTCCTTTTCTGTTATCAAAAATGATACCCAAAAGTCTTTTGTAATTGTCTTAGATGCAGGTCATGGAGGACATGACTCTGGAAATACAGGTAATGGCTATGTAGAGTCTAAAATTGCATTGAAGATTGTAAAAAAAGTTGGGGAGCGCTTGCAAAATGAGCCAGGAATAAAGATCCTGTACACAAGAACAGACAACACTTTTGTAACCCTAAAGGGCAGGGCAGCAGTAGCAAACAAAGCAGATGCAGATTTATTTGTATCTGTTCATTGCGATGCTTTTACAAACAATGCCTCTGGAGCTAGTACTTTTGTATTGGGTCTACATAGGTCAAAAGACAACTTTGAAATCGCAAAAAAAGAGAATGAAGTAATTTTTCTTGAAGAGAACTATGAAGAAACCTACGCTGGTTTTGATCCCAATAGTCCAGAATCTTTTATTGGTCTTACTATTTTACAAGAAGAGTATTTAGACCAAAGTATTTTATTAGCTGGTTTGGTGCAAAACAACTTTGCCAATGTCTTGAAACGAAAAGATAGAAGCGTAAGACAGGCTGGTTTTTTGGTTTTAAGAGAAACCTACATGCCTAGCGTTTTGATTGAAACAGGGTTCTTAACAAATAAACCAGAAGGTGCCTACCTAAACTCTACTAAGGGCCAAACAGAAATGGCTAGAGAAATTGCAAATGGAATCATTTCATACAAACAAAATTTAGCGCTAGGAACAAGTGGTGCTCAAAACCCGGTCATCACTCAAGATGAAATAGATGAAGCTATTAAGGTTTCTGAAGAAAAAATTTATGATGATGTTGTTTTTAAAGTACAGTTGGCCGCAGGAAGCAAAAAGCTTAGCACTAAGGCATATAATTTTAAGGGTTTAAAAAATGTATCGCGTGAAAAAATAGGTTCTTTGTATAAATATTTTTATGGGAACACCTCAAACTATTCAGAAATACAACTCTTAAAGGCTTTTGCTCAAGAAAAAGGCTATGCTTCTGCCTATGTAGTCGCCTTTAAAGACCGTCAAAAAGTTAAACTTTCAGAAGTACTTGCCAAGCCGCCCAAATAATAAGAATTATTGTTAAATTTGTCTAACTAAAACACACACCTTTTGAAATTCTCTAGAGAAGTTAAAACCGCTATATTAGCCATAGGAACTATTCTACTATTTATCTTTGGATACAGCTTCCTTAAGGGAACTAACCTACTGGATAAAAATAGAATGTTTTTTGTAACCTATGATAATGTAGAAGGGCTTGCGAAAGCTTCTCCTGTTACTATTAACGGTTTGACGGTTGGGAAAGTTAATAACATTGAGTTTTTAAACAACCAAGGAACTCTATTGGTTTCTTTTTCTATAAAAGAACCAAACTTTGAGTTTTCAAAAAACAGTTCGGTTCGTATTTATAGTAGTGGTCTTTTGGGCGGTAAATCTTTAGGGCTGTTTCCTAAGTATGACCTTAAGAATATGGCAGTATCTGGCGACACCTTGGTAGGGAGTGTAGAAGATGATATGTTGGTAGCTGTCACAAAAGCACTAGGTCCTCTAGAAGACAAGGTAAATAGCACCCTGGCTACCTTAGATGTTTTATTGTTGTCTGTTACAGAATTATTAGATCAAAAGACACGCACAAACCTGCAAAGCGCTATTTCCAATTTAAACACAACAATGGTATCTTTAAATGGAGCCTCTAGCACCCTAGATGGATTACTCAAAGAAAATACAGAAAAACTAGATCGCACCTTCACCAATCTAGATGAAATGGCTGTCAGTTTTAATACCTTTTCAGACTCACTAGCCACACTAGAAACAGGCCGTTTGTTTTCAGAATTTCAAAGTGTTGTATCTCGTTTTAACACTATTGCCACAGGATTAGAAAATGGAGATGGTAGTATGGGTAAACTGCTTAAAGACGAGCAACTTTATGAAAACTTAGAGGGTGCCTCAAAGCAGTTAGAGGCATTGCTTAAAGATGTTAAATTAAATCCAAATAGATACATACATGTATCTGTGTTTGGTAAAAACAACAAAGAGTACGAGACACCAGACAATCCAGAGCAATAAACTATGCAATACATACCTAATATTTTGTTTTTTATACTGCTTGTAGCGGGAGTAGGTTATTTTGCCAAGAACATTCGTACGGTAATAAGAAATATTAAGCTAGGAACACCTGTAAATGCTGGGGGTCATAAAAAAGAGCGCTATGGTAACGTAGCACGAATTGCATTAGGGCAATCAAAATTAATAAAACGACCAATCTCTGGAGCATTACATGCTGTTGTTTACGTTGGTTTTATTATTATTAACATCGAGGTCTTGGAGATTATTATTGATGGTCTTTTAGGAACCCATAGAATATTTGCTTTTCTAGGAGGATTCTATGATTTCTTAATAGGTTCTTTTGAAATATTAGCATTTCTAGTTCTTGTTGCAGTAGTTGTTTTTTGGATACGCCGAAATGTTATTAAAATAAAGCGCTTTCTTTCTCCAGAGATGGAAGGGTGGCCAAAGCAAGATGGAAACATCATTTTATACTTTGAAGTAGTCTTGATGTGTTTGTTTCTAATTATGAATGGATCAGATTATGCATTACAGCAAATAGGAGCAGCTCATTATGTTGAGGTAGGATCCTATCCTATTAGTTCGCTCTTCTCTGGAATTTTTGAAGGCTTGACAGAGAGTTCTCTTGTAATTATAGAAAGAACAGCGTGGTGGTTGCACATTACAGGAATTTTAATCTTTTTGAACTATTTATACTTTTCAAAACACCTGCATATATTACTGGCCTTCCCAAATGTTTATTTTGGAAGTATTACACCAAAAGGGCAGTTTAAAAATAACCAAGCGGTAACCAAAGAAGTAAAGATGATGATGGATCCTTCTGCAGATCCTTTTGCAGCGCCGCCCGCAGACGCTCCTGAACCTGCTAAGTTTGGAGCTAGTGATGTTATGGACTTAAGTCAAGTACAATTACTAAATGCATATACCTGTACAGAATGTGGTCGATGTACAAGTGAGTGTCCTGCAAACCAAACGGGTAAGAAATTATCTCCCAGAAAAATCATGATGGATACCCGAGACCGTCTACAAGAAGTAAGTAAAAATATAGACAGCAATGACGGTGTTTTTATTCCAGATGGTAAGGAGCTTTTAAAAGATTATATAAGTCCTGAAGAACTTTGGGCTTGTACTACATGTAATGCCTGTGTAGAGGCCTGCCCAATTAGTATTGACCCCTTGTCTATTATTATGGACATGCGCCAGTATCTGGTAATGGAGCAGTCTGCAGCACCTAATGAGTTAAATGTAACAATGACCAACATAGAGAACAACGGTGCTCCTTGGCCATTCAACCAGATGGACCGTTTAAATTGGTCAAAAGAATAAAAATATAAAAAGGAGTATTGAACATTTGTTTCTAATTTGACGGTTTAAGTATACTGGTCAAAAAACATCTTTAAAGCTTACATTAAAATGGAAAAAGACAGCTTACACACTACTAAAGATGCTCAAGGTGAAAACGCAAGCCCTGTGTTACCAGAACATGTTAAAAATTACCTTATCGATATAGATGGTACTGTGACTGAAGATGTGCCTAATGAAGAGCCAGAGCGTATGGCAACATGTTTGCCTTTTCCAGATGCTTTAAAAACCTTGAATGGTTGGTATAATGAAGGTCACATTATTTGTTTTTTTACATCAAGAACAGAAGAGCACAGAGGTGTTACTACTTCCTGGCTGCATAAGCACGGGTTTAAATTTCATTCTTTATTAATGGGTAAGCCAAGAGGAGGTAATTATCACTGGATTGACAACCATTTAGTAAAAGCAACTAGGTATAACGGGAAGTTTACAGAATTGGTGCAAAAAGATGTCACCATTGAAGTGTTTGAAGACTAAAACATACCCTCAAAATATTATAAAAAAATTACTATGAGTGACGTATTAAAAGTACCAACAATGGCAGAATTCATGGCCCAAGGAAAGCAACCTGAAGTGTTGTTTTGGGTTGGCTGCGCAGGAAGTTTTGATGACAGAGCAAAAAAGATAACCAAGGCTTTTGTGAAATTGCTAAACAATGCAGGTGTTGAGTTTGCGGTATTAGGTACCGAAGAAAGTTGTACTGGAGATCCAGCAAAAAGAGCTGGGAATGAGTTTTTATTTCAAATGCAAGCGGCTACCAACATTGAGGTGCTTAATGCTTATGAGGTTCAAAAAATAGTAACGGCTTGTCCCCATTGTTTTAATACCATTAATAATGAATACCCACAATTGGGTGGAAATTATGAGGTAATGCATCACACTCAATTTTTAAAAACTTTATTAAATGATGGACGCTTAAAGGTAGAAGGTGGTAAGTTTAAAGGAAAAAAAATAACCTTTCATGACCCTTGCTATTTAGGTCGTGCCAACGGTGAGTATGAAGCGCCAAGAGACTTGTTGCGTAAGCTAGAAGTCGAGCTGGTAGAAATGAAACGTTGTAAAACTAATGGCCTATGCTGTGGCGCAGGTGGTGCCCAAATGTTTAAGGAGCCAGAAGCAGGCACTAAAGATATCAACGTTGCGCGCACAGAAGAAGCTGTTGGTACAGGAGCTAGTATTGTAGCAACTGGATGCCCTTTTTGTAACACTATGATGACAGATGGGGTAAAACATGGAGAAAAAGAAGGAGCTGTAGAGGTAATGGATGTTGCTGAAATGATTGCAAATGCTTCAGAATTATAAATAATAGTATACACTACACATATGCTTATAGACTTTAATAATCTTCCAGATACCTCAAGAATATGGGTATACCAATCTAACCGTAAATTCACGCCAGAAGAGTTAGCGTATATCGATGCCAAAACGCGGTATTTTTTAACACAGTGGACCGCTCACGGTGCAGATCTTGAAGCTGGATTTGAAATACGTTACGATCGTTTTATTGTATTGGGTCTTAATCAAGAAAATGCATCTGCATCTGGATGTAGTATCGATGCCTCTGTTCATTTTGTACAAGAATTACAAGAAAAAATGGAAGTAGACTTGTTGGATAAAATGAATGTAACATATTACAATGGAGCATTTATAGCACACAAAAGTTTATTAGATTTCAGGAAAATGGCAAAGAACAAATCGGTATCCTCAAGTACTGTAGTATTTAATAATCTTGTTAATACCATGGCAGAGTATAAAGAAAATTGGGAAGTTCCTGCAAAAGATAGTTGGCACAATCGATTTTTAGCATAGTTTTTGGTAATTTTAAGCTATGCAAAAACCCCTAATCCTTCTATTTTTCTTACTAAGCTGCTTACCAGCGTTTTCACAAGAGATTAATCCATTATTACTAGAAAATGACCAAGTATATCAAGAGGCTTGGGTAGATAGTATCTATAATACAATGTCTTTACAAGAAAAAGTAGGACAGTTGTTTATGGTAGATGTTTTTTCTAGAGATCCTGCAGCCAAGACAGATAAAATTAAGAAGCTCATTGAAAAGTATCATATTGGTGGTGTTATTTTTTCAAAAGGAGGTCCTAAAAGACAGGCCAAGCTCAACAATGAATTTCAAGCATTATCCAAAACCAAATTAATGATTGCTATGGATGCAGAGTGGGGCTTAGCCATGCGGTTAGATTCTACATTTGCATATCCTTGGAACATGACATTAGGAGCCGTCACAGACAACGATATTGTTGAGAAAGTAGGGCGTAGAATAGGAGAGCATAGTAAAAGATTAGGAGTGCATATTAATTTTGCTCCTGTTGTAGATATCAATACAAACCCAAAAAACCCTATTATCGGAAATCGTTCTTTTGGTGAAGACAGAGACAATGTTACCCAAAAATCTGTTGCCTTTATGCGAGGCATGCAATCAGCAGGTATTCTTGCCAATGCAAAACACTTTCCAGGACATGGAGCAACAGATTCAGATTCGCATAAAACATTACCAACTATTAATTTCTCAAAAGAGCGCATCGATAGCATCGAGCTCTATCCTTATAAGCGCTTAATCACAGAAGGCTTAAGCAGTGTGATGGTAGCACATTTAAACGTTCCATCTTTAGAGGCTCAATCTGGTTTGCCTTCCTCTTTGTCAAAAAGCATTGTTGGTGATTTACTAAAAGGTACCTTGGGCTTTAATGGCCTTATTTTTACCGATGCGTTAAACATGAAAGGTGCTGCCAATTTTAAACAACCGGGAGCCATAGATTTAGCGGCCTTTCTAGCGGGTAATGATGTCTTGCTTATTTCAGAAAACATTCCTAAAGCACACCAGCTTATCGTTAAAGCATATCACGAAAAAGTAATCTCTGAAAAGCGTTTGGCACATTCTGTAAGAAAAATATTATATGCAAAATATGCAGTAGGTTTAAATGATTATCATCCCGTAGACACCTCCTTTTTGGTTGAGGATTTAAACAGCGTTATCGATGATGTGTTGTATGAACAGGTCATGGAAAACGCATTAACGGTTTTAAAGAATCAAGCAGGCCTTCTCCCTATTAAAAACCTTCAAAATAAAAAGATAGCCTATATTAATTTTGGTGATGCCTCTGGAGCTACATTTTTAAACGAACTTAAGAAATATGCTCATGTGGATTACATAAAAGAAAAAGGCTTAAATAGTTATATAAATAAATTAAAACCATATGATTATGTTATCGCCGGTTTTCATAAGTCTAACGATACCCCCTGGAAAGACTATAAGTTTACAGATAAGGAATTAGTTTGGCTGTATGAAATTGCAAGAAATAACACCTTAATTTTAGATGTATTTGCGAGACCTTATGCATTATTAGATGTTAAGACTACAACCAATTTTGACGGGGTTATTATGTCTTACCAAAACAGTAAAGTATCGCAAAAACTTTCTGCGCAACTTATATTTGGCGCCAGAGCCGCCAGAGGAAAACTGCCAGTTTCTCTAGGTACTACCTTTCCAATACATACACAAATAAACACCCAAACTCTTGGAAGACTTACCTATGGCATGCCAGAGAGTGTTGGGCTAAGTAGTAAAAAGCTTGAGAAAATAGATTCAATAATAACTAATGGCCTAGAAAAGGGCATGATGCCTGGTGCACAAGTTTTGGTGGCTAGAAAGGGAAAAGTAATTTACAACAAGAATTTTGGGTATCATACCCCTAGTAAGCTACGTAAGGTAACCAAAAGTGACGTCTATGATATTGCCTCGCTAACTAAAATTATGGCAACGGTTCCTTTGGTTATGCAATTGGTAGACCAAGGGGTCTTATCCATGGATACAACCTTATCTGAATTACTTCCAGAGTATAAACAAACAGATAAAGCCAATATCACCCTGCGCAGAATGCTAACACATACCGCTAGGTTAAAAGCATGGATTCCCTACTACGTTAAAACCATGGACAGCCTTACCAACAAGCCAAAAACAAAATGGTATACATCTACCTATAGCAAAGACTTTCCTTACAATGTTGCCAGCCAAATGTATATGAAACGGGAGTATAAAGACAGTATTTATCGTTTCATAAAAGAGAGTGAATTAAGAGAAAAGGTTGCCTATAAGTATAGTGATTTACCTTATTATTTATTAATGAAGTACCTAGAAGACTATTATGGTATCCCATTAGAGCTATTAGTACAGCAAAATTTTTATGAAAAACTTGGTGCCTATACCATGACTTATAGCCCTCTTACTAAATTTAATAAAAACAGCATTATACCTACCGAAGAGGATGACTATTTTAGGATGCAAAAAATCCATGGATATGTGCATGATCAAGGAGCAGCAATGCTAGGAGGTGTAAGCGGTCATGCTGGTTTGTTTAGCACTGCAAATGACGTTGCAAAAATGATGCAGCTTTTTTTAAATGGCGGCAGCTATGGCGGTAAACAATATTTCTCTCCAGGTGTTATGAACGATTTCAATACCTGTTATTATTGTGATGACGATGTGCGCCGAGGAATTGGTTTTGATAAACCACAACTACAGGACAGTGGCCCAACTTGTGGTTGTGTTTCTATGTCAAGTTTTGGTCATAGTGGCTTTACAGGAACCTTTACATGGGCAGACCCCGATAAGGATATAGTATATGTTTTTATGTCAAACAGGACATATCCAAGTGCAGCCAATCAAGAGATGATACAAACCAACCTACGCAGTAATGTTCAGCAAGCAATTTATGAGGCTATTATAGACTAAAATAAAATCCAAAGACCTCAGGATTTGATATTGTAAATCTTGAGGTCTTTGAGTAAAGCAATACCTTGGTATTGCTTTACTTAAATAGAGGTTATGTTACTTAGTCAACTCGTATCGCTTTTATTTTAATTAATTTTTCTTTCCAAAGGGCTAGTTGTTCCTTGTGGTTTTCGATGTTTTTGTAGACTTCTTTTACTAGCGGATTGTCTTTTTTGACATGCTTGAAAAATTGTAAATTGTTTTCAAGCTGTAAAATTTCAGATTTTGTTTCGTCAATTTTCTTTCCAATAAAGAACTGCTCGTTTTGTAATTTGCGATCATCATCTTGAGATGCCATTGCATTGAGTTTGTTTTCAAACTTAATGAGTTCTGCTTCCTTCTTGTCTAAGTCTAAACTTCCAAATAAAGCATCAAGCGCTTTGTTGAATTTTTGGTCAATATTCTTTTTCTTAAAAGGGACACGGCCAACACTTTTCCAGTCTGTAATTTTAGCTTTTATAGCCTGTATGTCTTCTTTGTGATCTCCAGAGAGTACAATACCCCCCATAGCCGCAAGAATGGCCTGCTTCTTTTCTAGGTTAACAAGCTCTTCTTTATTTTCTTCATCTTTTAAAGCATGTAGTCTATCAAAATAATGATTACATGCAGATTTAAACTGCTTCCAAATTACATCACTATCTTTTCTTGGTACATGACCAATTTCACGCCAATCATGTTGTATTTTTTTGAAAAGAGGGGTTGTTTTTTCAAAATCCTCTGTGTCTTTATTATCCTCGGCAAGCTTTATGAGTTTTCGTTTCTTCTCGAGGTTATCGTACTGTGCACTTTTTTGAAGTTTGTAAAAATCATTCTTAGCTTTATTAAAGTTTCGTGTAGTGTCTTTAAATGTTGCCCAAATTTCTTTGTTCTTGTCTTTTGGTACTCGTCCAGCTGTAAAAAACACATCTCTAATTTCTTGCACCTGCTTCATAGCATTTTGCCATCCATTATGAGAAGGCTTTGCTTCTTCTTTAACTTTATCAATAAGGCCAATAAGCTCTTTCTTGATTGCAAAATTTTCCTTAAAGGTTTCTTCAAGGGCTGCTTCTGCAAGCATTTTCTTATCATGAATAATTTTAGTTGCGGCACTAAATGTCTCCCATATTTCTTCACGAATTTCTCTAGCTACAGGACCAATCTCTTCTTTCCAGCGTCTGTGGATTAACTGTAACTCTCTAAAAGCTTTGTCTATATTAGTTTCTTCAGCTAATGCTTCTGTGCGTTTTATAAGCTTTTGTTTTTCTTCAAGATTGTGTTTAAAGTCTAGGTCTCTAAACTCTCTATCGAGTTGTAGGGCATCATAATATGTTTCCATATAATGGTGGTAATTATTCCAAACTGTATTGTACTTATCTCTAGGAATGGCGCCAGCTTGTTTCCAACGATCTTGTATGTCTTTAATCTTCTTATAGTTGCTGTTTACACTTTCTTTAGAATTTAAAAGTGTTTTTACCTCTTCAATTAAAAGGTTTCTAGCGTCAAGATTACCTTCTAGATCTTGTTTTAATTTTTTGAAATGGCTATTGCGTTTGGTCCTGTAATCATTAAACACATCATTAAACGCTTTTTTCTCTGGTGATGCATAGTGGAAATCTATAATGTTTCCACCCTCAGCAAGAAAAGCCGTTTTCTTTTCGGTAAGTTCTTCTTGAAATTGATTGTTAAACTCTGTCTTTATTTCTTCTGCCTCTTCTTTAATACTTTGAATATTATTGTTTGCTATCAGGTTTTCAATGGCAGTAATAAGTTCTATTTTAGTTAAGCTGCTATAATCAACACTTTCTTTTGATATTTCTGTTTCTTCGATAGTATCTGAGCTTTCTACTTCCTCCTCCTCAATAACTTCTTCTGTAGCCGCAAGGTCTTTCATAGGTACAACAGCTTTTACTTCTGTTGTTTCCGCTTTTGAAGCAGTCACCTGCTCAACAGGGGCATGCTCTAGAGCCTCTGTCTTATTTTCTAAAGCTTCTTGTGTAGTAGCATTTTTATCAATTTGTGTTTCGCCTTCTTCTAAAGGTTGGTTCTGGTCAGACATATCTTGCAATGTTAAAGTTCTTAATTATGAGGGCTCAAGATACTAACTCCCTGTAAGAATGCCAAGATTCTAGATGTTTATTGATGTTGTGGTGTTAAATTTAACTGTTCCAGATGCTCCATGCTTTTTCGGCTTGGTATTCCAGCATTTTCATTCCGTTAGAGACCCTAGCGCCCCGTTTAATACCATGGTTTAAGAAAGCTGTTTGGGTTGGGTTGTAAATTAAATCAAATAAGAAATGTTCTTTATTAATAAACTCATACGGTATATCTGGACATTCTAATAGGTTAGGAGCTACCCCTAAAGGTGTTGTGTTTACAATAAGTGTATGGCTTTGTATAATTTCTTTTGTTAACTGTGAATAGGTAATCGTATCTTTTGTTTTTGTTCGAGATACTATTAGATATTCAAAACCCATCGAGTCAAGAACATATTTAATGGCCTTTGAGGCGCCACCATCTCCTAATATTAGTGCTTTTTTTCTCTTAATTGCAGGAAAGTCGCTCAATGCTTTGCTAAAGCCAAAGTGATCTGTATTGTAGCCAACTAAGCTGCCGTTTTTCAAGAACTTTATTGTGTTAATCGCACCAATACTTTGTGCTTCTTTATCCAAAGAGTCAAGAAAGGGTATGATTTCTTGTTTGTATGGAATGGTTACGTTTAGCCCTTTTATGTCTGGGTTTTCATTACAAATTCTTTTAAATTGCGCTATTTTTTCTATATCAAAATTATGGTAGCTGTGGGCTGTTTTTTCTATCTCAAACTTGTTGGTGAAAAACATTTTAGAGAAGGAATATTGAATATTCTTTCCAATCAAGCCGTATTTAGACATTGTTTTTCTTTTTATAGGTATGAAACCAGTTTAAGCTAAGTACTGTTATTGCGCCAAGAATAATAAAAAAAATAGCAAGCAGTGTGTTGGTAGAAAGTTCTGACGGGAAATACCTGTTAAAGCCCATAATAATCTCTCTGCCGTTTGCATCAAGCTTTATTTCTCCAAGACTGTTAATGCTATGTACTTTGTTTTTCCATGGCCATACAACTCCAAGAGATCCAGTTATAAATCCTATAATTACCGCATAGGTTGCTTTTTTGTATTTTTTTAAAACATACCCTAAAAGGTGAGATAATGACACCAAACCAGTTATAGACCCTGCCGAGAAAACGACTAATACTTTTAATAACTGTACACGCTCTATGTTTCTAGTAAACGAAAAATCTCCTGTAATTATCTCAGAAAGTGTATCAAATAAAGCATTTACAGAATCTACCAAAAGCAGTACATAATTGCCTAATAAAATAAGTATAAAGGAACCAGAAAGCCCAGGTAAGGTCATGCCAGACACCCCAATAATACCGCAAATAAAAACAAAGATGAGATTGTCGTTTTCTCTCGCGGGTTCTAGAAAGCTAATTGCAATTCCAGCGATAATTCCTAAGACTAAATACCCAACATATCGCTTACTCCACTCACCGAAATCTTTTACGATATAATAGATAGACCCTATTATCATACCAAAAAAGGCACTCCATACATGTAGCTCATATTCAAGTAATAAGAAGTCTAATATTTTTGAAACACTAAAATAGCTAACCCCCATTCCTGTTGCCAGTAACCCTAGGAAGCTACCGTTAACATAGCGCCCAAAAGTTTTAAAACGACCGCTAATTAAAAGTTTAAATGCTTTTCTATTTATTTTTTGAAGCGAGTAAATAAACTCCTCATAAAACCCTCCAACAAATGCAACCAAACCTCCAGAGACTCCAGGCACCTTATTGGCAGCACCCATGATAAGCCCTTTTAGGAACAACCAAAATTTATCTGAAATGGCTCTCTCTGAATTCACAGTTTTATTTTGGAGATTTTTTATTGGCAATAAACTCTAGAAGGAAAATTACCAAAAAACCAATAACCATTAATAGTATGGCTATAAATATCTTTGGATCTCCGTCATATCCACTAGGAAGAATGCTTTTTTCAATGAATGGTATTTCATCTCCGTGCCTATTAACACGATATTGTAGTACCTCTTTCCAAGGCCAAATTTTGTTGAGAGCTCCAATCATAAAGCCAGTTAATACGGCTAGCGTTGTGTTTTTATGATTGGTAAACATCCAGTTTAATACTCCAGAAAACACTTTCAGCCCTGTGATAGCTCCTATAGAAAACACACCAATTTTTAATGCCGCATTACCAAGAGTACTCATATTAAAGGTGCTTATTCCTTCTATAAATTGATTAATGGCTCCAATGACTGTTGTATATGCTCCAATAAGCAGTAAAATAAACGCTCCAGAAATACCAGGTAAAATCATCGCGATGATGGCAATAAAGCCAGCTAAAAATAAAAACCAAATACTTTCTGTGTCACCTACTGGTTGTGCTAAGGTTATGGCATACGATAATGCTGCAGCTATAACTAGTGCAATAACAGCCTTGGCATTATAGTTGGTGATTTGTTTCCCGACATATATAATACTTGCAATAACAAGCCCAAAGAAGAAAGCCCATACTAGAATAGAGTATGCCTCTAATAGCCAAGTAATTAATTTTGCAAGTGATAGAATACTAATAGCAATACCAATAAAAAGAGAACTTAAAAAACCAATATTATAGACTTCCCAAGCTTTTTTTCTTCCTTCTAGTTTCCAGGTTTTTAAAAAACCAAGATCCAAGCTATCAATGGTAGTGATGAGTTCTTCGTAGATTCCAGAAATAAATGCTATGGTTCCTCCACTTACACCAGGAACTACATCTGCAGCACCCATAGCAAGTCCTTTTGCAGTGATGCGTAGTGATTGTTTAAATGTGCGTTTGGACATGTTAGTGTTGTTTTACGCTCAAAAATACAGATTAAAGGGTAGCTTATTTGTGATTCTTAATAATTTCTTTCACACCACTATTTTCCAAAAGGTGTGGAAAGATCTCTTCTATAATTAATAGAAATTCTGGCTCAATATCAAGTGCATTTTTAAGGTGGAAGTCTCCTGCGCTATTGTTGTTTGTGTCATAGTGTAATCCAGCCAGCCTAAATTCAATTTCTGCAGAATCTGGGTAGAACTCTGTTGCCTGTTGTAGGTTATTGATTGCACCTTCAAATTCACCAAGTTTTATTAAAATATCACAACGTGTTAACCAGGTGTTTTCTTCGTAATTCCCAAATTCTAATGCCTTTCTATATCCTACTTCTGCTTCTTCAAACCACTGTAGTTTCTTATTGATTTTCGCATAACGTTTCCAGTAAAGAACGTTTTCAGAATCTATATTTATGGCTTTGTCTATAAAGTGTAATGCTTTTTTGTAATCTTTCTTTTTATAATAAAAATCTGTAATAGCAATCCATCCTTTGTCAAGAAGCCCATCCTCTTCTACACACTTTGTGTAATATTGTATGGCCATATCATCATTATGCAACTTTTCATAACATTTTCCGATACGTAATAACGCAAAGGATGTCGGGTCATCAAGGCCAAGTGTGATAATAAAACTTTCTATAGCATCTTCATAGCGTTTCATTTTTTCAAGCACTTTTCCTTTTTCAAGATATGCTCCAATAAAACGATCATCACTTATAATAGCAAAGTCAAAAGAAGCCAAGGCTTTCTTATGTTGTTTTAAAATACTGTACTGTTTTCCTATTTGGTGCCAAGCTACCTCAGAATATGGATTCTTGTTTAAAAAGATATTTAAATAGTCAATAGCTTCTTCGTTTTGTTCTAAAAATTCAAAACAATAAATTACATTGTAAAGTGCAGAGTAGTCTGTATGAATATCATCTTGGTCCTCATCCAGACACTTTATGAAATTATTTTTTGCATTTTCATAATCTTCTAGAAATAAGTATTCCATGCCTATTAATGAGAGTACATCTGCTTGGTCTAAGGTGATTTCTAAGGCTTTTTCAAGCAACACAATCGCTTCTTTGTGTAGATCTCTTCTTGAAAAAATATTCGCTTTTTGAATATATATTTCTTCATTAGATTGTTCTATTTGGTGTAGCTCATCTAATAGAACGTCAGCAGTATCTAACTCATTTTCAAAAATAAACATTTCAACTTGAAATAATTTAAGAGTAGTGCAGCTAGGGTGCTGCTGTAAACCAAGTTTTGTAGCTTTTTTAGCAAGGGCTATTTTACCATTCTCAAGATAGTAATGTATAATTTCCTCAAATTGATCTGCATCAAAGAAAAGGACACTATTGGTCTTGAGCATAGACTCAAATTTGCTAAGCGATACGTTGTTATGCTCGTTTGGGGTTGGCAATTGCATACGCGTTGTTTTAAGGTTTCTCTTTACATAAAGATAATAATGATAATGACAGCTCAATAGTTGTGCCGCGATTGTTGTTAACGAGATGTTAACAGCCTATTTACAGGTGTAAAGGCGTTAAAGACAAGTCCTTAAAGGGTGTTTGGGGGTTTTAAACTTCGTTAAGTACCTGTGTCAAGATTGCGCATCCTTCTATAATTTCTTCTTCTGAAATGGTAAGGGGCGGTGTGATTCTTACAGCTCTAGGTTCAAAAAGCAACCAAAAAAGAATAAGGTTCTTGTCTTTACAACGCAAAACTAGATCGTTGGCTATTGCAGAAGTTTCAAAAATGAGTGCTAACATTAGCCCAGTGCCACGAATTTCTTTAATAGCATTATGGGTAAGTAATGAACGAAATAATACTTCTTTTCTAAGCGCATCTTGCATCAAAGAAGTCTCTGTGATTTCTTGAAGTGTTGCTAGCGCTGCAGCGGCTATAACGGGGTTGCCTCCAAAAGTAGTAATGTGGCCAAGCTTAGGCTTTTCTTGCAACAGGTCCATCAAGGTTTTGGATGCTGTAAATGCACCAATTGGCAGACCACCACCCATGCCTTTACCCATCACTACTATATCTGGAATTACTCCATAGTTCATAAAACCAAAAAGTTTTCCAGTACGACCAAAACCAGGCTGTATTTCATCTAGAATTAGCAAAGCACCCATCTCTTTACACCTTGCTTTAACTTTTGCTAAATAATTATTTGTTGGCACTATAAAACCGGCTCCACCTTGTATTGTTTCTAATATAACAGCAGCTGTATTGGTGCTAATCTGCTTTAAACAGGTTTCACAATTAAATATAATAGCCCTGCACTTTGGAAGTAATGGTTTGAATGCTTCTTTTCTTTCTTCAAAGCCCATAACGCTTAAGGCGCCCATAGTGCTTCCGTGGTAAGCAAGGTTGGCATATAAAATTTCTGCTCTGCCAGTTGCGCGTCTTGCTAGTTTTAAGGCTCCTTCAATGGCTTCTGTGCCACTGTTTACTAGATAAGTAGTCTCTAGTGGTGGAGGTAGATGATCTGCCAATAGTTTAGCAAGAGATACAGCGGGTTGTTGTATGTATTCTCCATACACCATAACATGCATGTATCGCTCTGTTTGTTCTTGAATGGCTTTTACAACTCTTGGATGACTATGCCCTAGACTGCAGGCAGAAACACCTGCAACAAAATCAAGATGCGCCTTTCCATTGGTGTCATAAATATAACTTCCTTTTGCATGTGATATCTCCATCGCTAAGGGGTGCGATGTTGTTTGCGTTTGGTGTTTGTAGAATTCTTTTCTCAATGAATATTAACTAGATTAAAAAATAAATAGCAACCGGGGTAATGTACTCATATTTAAAACAAAATAAATTAATTGCCTTGATCCTCGTTTTGATCTACATCCTCTAGACCCTTTTGTTTTTCTGGAGGGTTGTCTTGAGGTCTGTTTTTAAAAACAGCAGCATTAAGCTTTGAAGCGCTTGGAATATTGAGTTCTTCTTCTGTTTTTTCTTCAAAGAATTCGGCTTCATCTTCGGGAAGTTGAATCCCTTTTATTTTTGGAAGAATAGGGGCTGGTTTTCCTTTAAATAGATCTTCTTTGCTACGTAAGCGTTCTTCTACACGCCATTGAAAACCAGGTAAAATTCTGGCTTCAACAGGTAATTTTGAAACTGGATAGATTTTACCAGTCCCTTTTTTTATAAAACGAATTCCTTGAATTTCTTGTTGCTCCATATACATTTGTATGGAGCTAGATACGGTATTGTTAATACCTATGAGTTCATTTTTATCATTACGAGCAAAATAAATAACACGTGCATTTTTATCGATATTGACTGTATCTAATTCATTATTAGTAAATAAACCAATAAGGCGTTGGCCCTTTACCTGGTTGTAACCTAAAGAATCTCTTTGTGCTAGAAACGCATTGTCAAACACTTTTAATGTGTCTAGTTCTTCTGTCTTTATATTGTTAATTAAATGTATGGTATCACCTGTCATTTGGTTTTCACCAGTCCATAATATTGGACGGCGTAGTAACTTTGTAATTCCTTTTTTTTGATTCACAAAAATAGAATCGCATTTCCCGCTAGTAGGTTCTTCTGCGGGATTACTTGATTGTTTAAAAAATCGAGCGCTATAAAATCCTTTAAGAATTCTACTCTCTGGCTTTCCTGTAATTTGTAAAGTATCAGCATGTATAAACACAGAATCACGCTCTTGTAAGGTAATTGCCAAGGCACGTTTGGTAATAAAGACAGAATCTTTTTGTCTATAAACCTCTGCGTAATGCCCTCTAATGACACTTTGATTCATTGTATCTATTACCTTAATGTTGTTTGTTGCAGAAGCAAAACTCTTGTTTCTATCAAAGAAAATACTATCACCGTATAAGGTTCTACTTTCATAGTCAACCTTAGCGTTTTTTACAAAATATCCAGTATCGCCCCGAGTGTCATAGAAACCTCGTTCACAATACACCGTACTAGAATCACTTACAATAGTAGAGGGCCCATATAGATAAGCAGCTCCTGTTTCTGAATAGAAATTAAGTTGTTGTGAATGTATAGTGTACTTAGGGTTTACAATCTTTACATCACTACGAAACTGGTAATTTTTACGTTCAGCAAAATACCTTCCAATTCTACTGGTAAGCTTACTTGCGGTATCTATTACTGTTCCGCCGCTTCTGTAATAGGCTTCTTGTTTTACCCTGTCAAAATATAATGTGTCTGTTTTTAATGTTGTTTTAGGTTCTTTAAAGACAACAGACCCACTAGCAAATGCAAATTGAGTGTTTCCATTATACTCTGCATAATTACTATTCATAGAAATAGTATCTCCCTGCTTAATTTTTACTTCACCATAGGCTTTTACAAAATTGTCTTTTAGGTAAACGTAAGCTTGGTTGCACCACATCTTAATACCTTCATGTACAATATACACTTGACCCTCTGTGTCTTTGGTGTATATAAAAGCATCTGGTAAATTTGCAGTACGTTCTAGATAGCCAGATTGAATATCAACCTTCGTTTTTTCTTTTTCTTGATTTGGCTGTGCTAGTAAGACTCCCGTATAAAGGAGCAATAGTAAAAAAAGTATATGTTGTATTTTTTTTTGCAATGTGTTTTATACTGTTTTGATGTACCAGCAAATTTTGAGCCAAAAAATACATGGATATTTTGGCTCTTTTAAAATCACAATATAGTACTAGACGATTCCTCTTAGCGGTGAATTGTTTGAGTTCTATCAGGGCCTACAGAAACAATATTTATTGGAATCTCTAACTCTTTTTCCAAAAACGCGATGTATTGGTTCAATTCTTTGGGGAACTGAGAAACGTCTCTCATTTTTGTTAAATCTTCTTTCCAACAAGGAAAACTTGTATAAATAGGCGTTACATTTTCTGGCTCGATGTTATACGGTAAATGTGTAATGGTTTCTCCTTTATACTTGTATGCCGTACAAACCTTTAGGGTGCTGAAACCAGAGAGTACATCACCTTTCATCATGTTTAATTGTGTTACACCATTTATTTCACAGGTGTATTTTAGGGCTACTAAATCTAACCATCCACAACGTCTGGGTCTTCCTGTTACAGCTCCAAATTCACGTCCTACCTTTGCCATTTCTATACCTACTTTGTCAAAAAGTTCAGTAGGGAATGGGCCAGAGCCAACACGAGTAGTATAAGCTTTAAAGATTCCATACACATCTTTTACTTTATTTGGCGCAATCCCTAAGCCCGTACAAGCACCTGCTGCTGTAGTGTTAGAAGAGGTGACAAATGGATAGGTTCCAAAGTCAATATCAAGTAATGACCCTTGAGCACCTTCTGCCAATATCGTTTTTCCAGCCTTCATTGCTTCATGAAAATATTGTTCACTATCAATAAAAGTTAATTCTTTTAAGCGGTCTACAGCTTCATAAAATTCTGCTTCCATTTCGTCTAGATCATATTGAATGTCTACATCATAAAATGCAATCATACCCTCATGCTTGTTTGCCAAAAGACGGTACTTTGTTTTCCAGTCTTGCATTTCTAAGTCACCAACACGAATACCGTTTCTACCAGTCTTGTCCATGTATGTTGGTCCAATACCTTTAAGTGTAGATCCAATTTTTGCTTTTCCTTTACTGGCTTCACTAGCAGCATCCAATAGCCTGTGTGTTGGTAGAATTAAGTGTGCCTTTCTTGAAATAATTAACTTAGCCTTGTAGTCTATATCAAATTGGTCTAATCCTTCTAGTTCTTTAACAAATACTACGGGATCTATTACAACACCATTTCCAATAACATTCATAGCAGTTTTGTGAAAAATCCCAGAAGGAATAGTTCTTAAAACATGCTTTATGCCATCAAATTCTAGGGTATGACCAGCATTAGGTCCTCCTTGAAAGCGGGCAATGATATCATAGTCTGCTGTTAGTACATCGACGATTTTTCCTTTTCCTTCGTCTCCCCATTGTAATCCAAGTAGTAAGTCTACTGCCATAATTGTAGTGTATTTCCCTATTTTTTTGGGTTGGTTGTGTTTTTTGTTCCGTAAAAGTAGAGCGAGTGTTTAGAAATTGAGACATCAAAAACCTCTTCTATGGTTTTTTTAATATTCTGTATTCTTGGATCGCAAAACTCTATGACCTCACCATTATCTAAAATAACGTGGTCATGTTGTTTGTCAAAATATGATTTTTCGTAGTGGGCTTGGTTTTGCCCAAATTGATGTTTTCTAACCAACAGGCAACCAAGTAATAATTCAATCGTGTTATACAATGTAGCACGACTTACGCGATAATTTTTATTTTTCATGATGATATAGAGAGATTCTATGTCAAAATGTTCTTCTTGGTCATATATTTCTTGAAGTATAGCGTAGCGTTCAGGCGTTTTTCGCTGCCCGTTTTTTTCTAAAAATGCAGTAAATACATTTTTTACAATATCTTGGTTGGTTGCTTCGGTTTTTGAACTCATACGTATGGCAATGAATCGCTGCTATGTTAGTTACATTTTGGGAGTTGGTTTATGTCTCTCATAAAATGCAATAAGTCATTAAAATTTAAACCCAAAATTGATTTTGGAATTAAACATCAAAAATAGCAAAATTACATGCGAGTTACTTTATCAATTCCGTTTATTTTTTTAATGTTTTGAACCAGGTTATCAAGAATGTTTTTATTTTTAACCACGACCACAATATTACCTGAAAAGACTCCGTCATTAGTATCAAAATGAACACTTTTCATATCGATATTTAGATTGTTTGACACTTCTTTTGTTACATTGTTAACTAGGCCAAGTGCATCAATACCCGTTATAAGTAGCTGCGCCTTGAAGTCTCTCTGTGAAGAATCTATCCATTTTGCCTTTTGTACTCGGTAATTATAATTTCCCTGTAATTGTACAGCATTTGGGCAATTTTTCTTGTGTACTTTGATGCCCTCAGTCACTGTTAGAAACCCAAATACTTCATCGCCTGGAATTGGATTACAACAAACTGCTATTTTATAGTCTAATTTTTGTTCCTCTTTTCCAAAAACAAGTTGGTCAAATTTTTCGGTTATTTCTTCTTTATTAATCTCATCTGGGTTGGTGGGTTTTCTAATTTTATTTTTAATAAAACTCACCAAAGCATTTGTTTTGGATGCCGCAAAGTCTTTTAGCTGTTTGTTATCTACAATGCCTGCACCCACACGATAATATAAATCAAGACTGGTTTTTAGTTTACAAAAAGTAACCAGTTGGTTGATCGTTCTCTCATCAAGACTAATCTTAAGTGATTTTAATTTACGCCGCAGTATTTCTTTACCATAATTGGCTATTTCCTTGCGTTCTTCCTTTAGAGAAGATTTGATTTTAGAACGTGCCCTACTTGTAAAGACATAATCTAGCCAGTTAGCAGAAGGTTTTGCATTATTTGATGTAATGACTTCTACTTGGTCTCCACTATGTAAAGAGTGACTTAAGGGCACTAGTTTTCCATTCACCTTGGTGCCCCTTGTGTGCATACCTACCTCTGTGTGAATATGAAATGCAAAATCTAATGCAGAGGCTCCTTTTGGCAAAGAATACAAATCACCTTTTGGGGTAAACACAAAAATCTCTTTGGCATACAGGCTGAGTTTAAATTCCTCTACAAAGTCTACTGCGCTAATATCTTGATTCTCTAGTGTTTCTTGAAGTTTATTGAGCCAAACATCAAGTCCTCCTTCATCATTGTCTTTGTTTTTGTATTTGTAATGAGCTGCAAAGCCTTTTTCTGCAATTTCATTCATGCGCTCACTACGTATTTGCACTTCAACCCACTTTCCTTTTGGCCCCATGACGGTTATGTGTAGCGCTTCGTACCCTGTAGATTTTGGGGATGATATCCAGTCTCTCAAACGTACTGGGTTAGGACGAAAATGGTCGGTAACTATGCTGTAGATTTTCCAAGCCAAGAATTTTTCATTGGCAACATCGCTTTTATATATAATACGAACTGCAAATTTATCATAGACTTCATCGAAGGTTACATTTTGAGCAACAATCTTTCTTCGTATGCTATAGATAGATTTTGGTCGACCTTTTATCTCGTAATCTAAGTTCTCGATGGTAAGCGCATCCTCAATTGTTTTTGAAAATGACTTAATATAGGTGTCTTGTTCTTGTTTACTCTCTTTTATCTTACTTAAAAGATCATCGTATATTTCTTGTTCTGTGTATTTTAAACTTAGATCTTCTAGTTCGGTTTTAATTTTATATAAACCAATGCGATGCGCCATTGGAGCATATATATACAGAGTCTCACTGGCAATCTTTACCTGCTTATAACTTGGCATTGAATCCATCGTTTGCATATTATGTAAACGATCTGCAATTTTTATAATAATCACCCTAATATCTTCATTAAGGGTCAATAGCATTTTCCTGAAATTTTCTGCTTGAAGTGACACATCCCCTTCATATGGCATTTTCGAAATTTTAGTTAAACCCCCTACAATACGTGCAACTGTTTCTCCAAAGAGTTGTTCAATATCTGTGAAGGTATATTTCGTGTCTTCAATAACGTCATGCAATAGGGCAGCAGCAATAGACGTAGCATCCAAGCCAATTTCACTAGCCACAATTTTGGCTACTGCAATGGGATGAAAAATATATGCCTCACCACTTTTTCTGCGCTGCTCTTTGTGTGCATCTACCGCTACATCAAAGGCAGATCTAATAAGTTTTTTATCTTCTTTAGAAAGAATTCGATAACTTATTTTAAGAAGCTCCTTATACTCCTTGGCAATGGCTTTGTTTTCTTCTACAATATCAATCTCTGTCATTTATTAAAAATACAAATTCCAATTTTTAAAAAAAATTATAAGAGTTTAAAGTTTCAATAAATAAATAGGCAAGGATAAAACAATATCTGCAAATATGAGTTTGCACTATAAAATCACTCTCAAGGTTTAAGGTATTTAAAAACCTCGTTGTCTTTTGGCTTCAAAAATTAAAATTCCAGCAGCCACAGATACATTCATGCTATCAATAGCACCCTGCATAGGGATATGTATGTTTTGAGCACTTTCAGTGCGCCAAGGCTCAGACAGACCTGTAGCTTCTGTTCCTACGGCAATGGCTGTAGGTTTGGTAAAATCTTGACTATGGTATGGTTTAGATTCTTGCAAAATAGCACTGTACAATTGAATGTTGTGTTGTTGTAGAAATGTAATTATCTCTTGGGTAGTTCCCGTATAGAGGTTGTTGGTAAATAAACAACCTACGCTACTTCTAATGATATTTGGGTTATACACATCAGTCTTTGGATTGGCAATAATAAATGCATCAACATTTGCTGCATCTGCAGTGCGTAACAAGGCGCCAATATTTCCAGGTTTCTCTGGAGCTTCTGCAATGAGTATTAAAGGGTTTTCTTTTTGAAAACGCAATTCACGAATAGCAAGTTCTTTTGTTTTAGCAACAGCCAAGATACCCTCTGTGGTTGTTCTATATGCTAATTTTTGGTAAACCTCTAAAGATATTTCAACAATTTCTGTACCCAAAGTTGCATACTCTGTGATGTCTGCTGCGAAAATAGCTTTACAAAAAAAGAGTGTTTTTATGTTGTAGCCTCCTTTAATAGCTAGTTGTGTTTCTCGCTGTCCCTCTATTAAAAATAAACCTTGCTTACGGCGCTCTCTCGACTTTTCAAGAAGCACAGCACACTGTTTAATTAAGCTGTTTTGAGAGCTGTCTATTTTTTTATACATGCTATAAATTACTTTTTTTAAAGATTTACTTTTGGTTGTATTTATCCATATAGCGTTTCCATAATTTTGTTTGATGGGTCTGCAATGAAATATCACGACCATCAATAAAAGCTCTGGTTAGTGTGTTTCCCATCATATCTAGAGCATCTCCTTCACTTATAAACAAGGTTGCGCTTTTTCCAGTCTCAAGAGTTCCATACTGGTCTAAGCCTAAAATCTTAGCAGTGTTACCAGAAATAAGCTGTAATGCTATTTCTTTGTCCATGCCTTGACCCACAAGTTGTCCTGCATAAAATGGTAGGTTTCTAGTCTGGAAGTTTGACATACTGCTATTTTGTATGGCTACCATTAAGCCGCCATCTACCAATAATTTAGGGAGTTTGTAAGCCAGGTCGTAGTCGTCATCTTCACTTTTTGGGAGTGCATGAGTTTCTTGAACTAATACAGGAATATTATGTTGCTTTAGAAAAGGAATAATTTTATATGCCTGATAGCCTCCAATTAGTACAATCTCTTTGATTCCCGCTTCCATGCTAAGGGTAATTGCATCTATGATTTCTTTTTCACCGTCTGCGTATAGGTATAGCTTTTTCATTCCATCAAAGAGTCCTTGCATTGCTTTCATGGACTCATTGGCTGGTTGTTCATTTCCTGTACCAAAGGCCTTCGACTCTTTAAGGTAGCTCGTTATTTGTTGTACGTCTTCGGTATATTTTTTATTGGGTTGGTACCCTCTTGGCTCTGCTGCCCACCATCTACCTCTTCTAAAAGTACTAGGCCAGTGAAGGTGAATACCATCATCTGTCTTAATAGCAGCATCTTCCCAGTTCCAAGCATCAAACTGTACAATAGAAGAAGTTCCAGATATGGTGCCTCCTTGGGGTGTAATCTGCCCAATTAGTATGCCATTAGGACGCATAGACTCTACTACTTTACTCTCTGCATTATAAGCTATAATACTTCTAATGTGCGGTATCATATCTCCAATTTCGTCTTGGTCGTTACTGGCTCTTACAGCATTTACCTCGATAAGGCCTAATGATTTTGCAGGTGCTATAAATCCAGGATATAGATGCTTTCCAGCAGCGTTAATAATGGTTCCTTTTGGTGTAATTACTGAGGTCCCAATCGCGGTTATAATGCCATTTTCAAAAACAATGGTTGCATTTTCAATGGTATTTCCGTTGCCAATATGAGCCGTGGCTCCAGAAATAGTGATTGCTCCTTTTTGAGCGGGAGCAGGGGTCTGTTGTGCGGCTACAGAAAATCCAATCATAGCCGTTAATACAATTAATAAGTGTCTTAGAGTGTTCATAATATATACGTGCTATGGTTATTAAAATTGAGTATCACAGTGAAAGTTTTTATTTCCTTTTTTAACGGGTGGTCTTGTTTTACCTCCGCTTTCTTTTTCATTGAGCATCATGGTCATCAAAACATTTCGTTCTGCTTTTATAGCGTCTCTTTTTTTCTTGTCTTGTGCAATGTCAAAGTAGGTTCTTCCTTCTATAAGGGTTTTTTCTGCTTTTGTATACACAGACATTGGGTGGCCACTCCACAAAACCAAATCTGCATCTTTTCCTAATTTAATACTTCCAACGCGGTGATCAATGTGCAATAGTTTTGCGGGGTTAATTGTTACTGTTTTCCAGGCTTCTTCTTCGCTCATAGCTCCATACTTTATTGTTTTTGCAGCCTCTTGGTTTAACCGCCTAGACATTTCACCATCATCACTATTAATGGCTACCGTAACTCCTTGACTAGCCATAATTGCAGCATTGTAGGGTATGGCATCATTTACTTCATACTTATATGCCCACCAGTCACTAAATGTAGAAGCGCCCACACCGTGAGCTACCATTTTATCGGCTACTTTATATCCTTCCAATATGTGGGTGAATGTGTTGATGCGAAAGTTGAATTTCTCGGCAACTTTCATAAGCATGTTAATTTCGCTTTGCACATAACTATGGCAACTAATAAAACGCTCTCCGTTTAAAATTTCAGATAATGTTTCCATTTCATCATCCTTACGAAAGGGCTTGCCACTTTTCTTTATTGCGTCATAAGCCTTGGCACGGTTAAAGTAGTTTACATACAATTGTTCTACACCCATACGTGTTTGCGGGAATCTACTATAACTCTCCCAGTTAGATTGCTTTACATTTTCACCCAAAGCAAACTTGATAAATTTAGGGCTGTTGTCATAAAGTAGTCCCTCTGCATCTTCTCCCCACTTTAATTTTAAAATAGCAGACCGTCCTCCAATTGGATTTGCAGAACCATGTAGTATCTGGATGGAGGTTACCCCACCGGCTAGATTGCGATAAATATTTATGTCTTCTGGATCTACTACGTCTTCAATGGTTACTTCTGCAGAAGAGTTTTGTCCACCTTCATTAATAGATAAAGCAGCAATATGGCTGTGTTCATCGATAACACCTGCCGTAAGGTGCTTTCCTGTTGCGTCAATTGTGGTAGCGCCTTTGAAGCTAAGGTTTTGTCCAATCTTTGTAATCTTTCCATCCTTTACAAGGACATCGGTTTGTTTTAAGATCCCATCTGCCTCGCCTGTCCATACGGTTGCATTTTTAAACAAGAGTGTTTCTTGTTGGGGTTGTGTAAGATTTCCGAAGCCCACATTTGGATAGGTAATGGGTACAATTTCACGAAGCTCTTTTGGTTTTATGTCCTTTATGTCTTTACCTTCTTGTGAAACTTCTTTGGCAACACCCATGTTTCTATTTGCATTAAAAGATGTTTGTTTACCATCTGGCAATACTGCTTTTCCCGAAAAACTCATACTGTTTTTTGGAATGATAGCAGTAGTGCGATATACCTCAAGGGTTTGTTTGTCTGTAAAAGAAAGGGTTATCCAATTGTCTTTATAAGTTAACTTGGTAGAATATTGTGCTTCACCAAGACTAACACTAGCATTAGGCTTGTCTGGCTCTCCAGAGATTTCTAAAGCATAGCTTTTACCTGCTAGTGCCAAGTTGTAAGAACCTCTAATGTCTATTTGGTCCATGGTGTTAATTACATTTCTTGTTCCTTGAACCCAGTTTTCATAAAGTGTTGTTTCTTCTTCAAATAAAGCGCCCGAGGTAATTAAGAAGTTGGCATATTTTCCTTTTTCTAGAGTACCTACCTTATCGCTTATTTGAAGCATACTAGCGGGTTGGGTTGTTAAAGCCTCTAGTGCTTTGGTTTTATCCAAACCATAGGCAATAGCAACGAGAAGGTCTTTGCTAAAGTCTTTGGGTTTTTTAGACTTAAAGGTTGTCAATGCAAAAGGTACACCGTTGTCTTGAAGTATTTTTGGATTTGTTGGTGCTTGGTTCCAGGCGCGCATATCTCCCAGGGAAATATAATTGGCCATGTACGGATTGCTTACATCATAGGCATCTGGAAAATTTAAGGGTATAATATAACGTGCATTACTGGCTTTAGTTTGCTGTATCATTTCATACTCATCCCCACCACCTACAATTAGGTAGTTGATGCCAAACTGATCTCCAATTTTGTCTGCTCGTAGGTTGTTGGTTTTATTTCCAGCCTCAAAAAAGGAAACTTTGTTTTTATTTCTAAGCAAGGCTTCCAACGATCTATCCTTGGTCGCTATATTTCCTTTATTATACCAATCTGCATCTTGATATACTTGGCGTAGTAGAGCCATAGCACCCATAAGAGAGCCAGGGTATGACTGTCTGCTAGTAACACTTTTAGAAAAAGAGAAGTGTTGCGATGACGCGTCATCAATAATACGCATTGCTTCATTGCCTTGATCGTTAAGGGCTACTAAAACTCCTGTGCCGCGGGCAATACCATCCATGCTGTGAGTGTTTACAACACCAAAACCTTCTTGACGCATTGCCTTGGCTTTTTTTGTATCATAATTAAAATGATCAATAGCATCTTTTTCTGGCATAATGTGATCATTCCAATAAAAACCCTCTCTACTTGCACTATATTGGGGAGAGCGGCCACCTCCAGAAGCACGCTCTGGCTTTTTAACTCCAAAATTTGTATAAAGATCAATGAAAGATGGGTAAATAAATTTTCCATCAAGATCTATCAAAACAGTATTGCTTGGAATAGATATATTCTTACCAGTGGCAACCACTTTGCCTTCCTTTATAAGCAGTGTTGCATTGTTTATTTTTTGTGTGGGAGATACAAATAATGTAGCATTTGTAAAGGCGGTGTAAAGTGCGTTAGTTTCTTTTACGCCATCGTTTTTTGGAAAGTATTCTTGCGAGATTCCAACATGCGATAAACATAAAGTGAGCACTATAAGGATGCTTTTTTTCATGATTTTGTAGAGTTTCTTTTTTTTGTTGTTAATATACTAAATTATCAATATTACTATGGTGTGCCTAGTTGTTAAAAATACCTTAATTCAATTTTAATTTTCTTCTTTTATATTTCTATAGTGTCTTATTATCAAAATAATGTACCATAAGCGCTACCATATAGCTATATGTTTTAATGCCCTTAGGTTGATTGTTCGCTTTTAAAAATAAATTATACCAAGATTTAGAAAGTTCTTCTAGTGGGTTGTCGTAGCGATTCCAGAAATCACGCATCTCTTTATAACTTGCCAAAATACCAGGATGTATATCCTTAAGTGTTTCTATATATTTATCTTCATCTCTGTATGAGAGTTCGTTTACGCAATATCGCAACGCAAAAATATAGCCGGTGTATTTAATATAATCATTATCATTATGTATCGCCGCAAGGGTAGCAATAAAGTTGGCCTCATTCTCCTTTGCATAGCCTAGTTGGTGTGCTTGTTCATGGCATGCTACCACAGGATATTTATAAGATTTTATCAAGCCATTAACCTGCGCTTCTCCAGAAAAGGGATTTAAATACCCACTATATCCCATATAGGTAAGCCCCAGGCTCCACAGACTTTTTTTGATACTTCTAGGCTCAAGAGAAAGACTCGGAAAGGTTTTTTGAAGGTTTGTAAAGCTATTTTCTGTTAAGACAAACATTTCTTTTTGTGAATAGGGTAGATCAATTTTTACGCTATCTGCAAAGCCTAATGAATTATGAAGCTCATTAGATTTTTTTACAATCCTGTTAGTGATATCTATAAGTTCTTGTGTGGTATAATCATTTCCTAGGTTTAAAGATTTGTGTAATGGTTCTCTGTAGTAATTAAAACCCCAGAGTAAATGAAACATAAAATATACCACTGATAGATGTGCTGTTGCTTCAAATACCAAACGAACGGATTCATGTCTAAAGCTTTTAAAGTTTTTATAAATCCAGCGTATAACTACTACGGTAATTAGGGTATAAAAAACATCACCTACTGAAAAAGGAACCCAGCCCCAAAGATTTCTAGATATTTTTCCTATCCATGGATATAGCCCCAAACTATACCATTTTTCTACAAACGATGGACTGTGTTTTAAAAGCTGTATCAATACAATTTGCAAGGGCAGTAGTAAAGCAACAATTAGTGTAGATTTCTTTTTAAACATGCTAGCAAAATACTAAAACCATCTTTAAATAAAATCAATAGTGCCAGGTATTTATTATTTCTGTAATGTCTGCATATCGATACGTTTTATGACACTCGTTTTTCTTGAATCTTAAACAGAGTAACAATGTTTAAAAAAATCGAAATTGGTTACCTTTGTCACAGAATATTTAATGATTTAATGACAATAAAATGAGTGAAGCTATAAGAAACCTATCTCCAAAACCTCTTTGGAATAAATTTGCAGATTTAAACGCTGTGCCACGTCCTTCAAAAAAAGAAGCGCGCGTCATACAATTTATGAAAGACTTTGGAGCCTCTTTAGGTTTTGAAACGCTAGAGGATGAGGTAGGAAATGTGATTATAAAAAAGCCTGCTAGCCAGGGCATGGAGGATAGAAAAGCCATTGTAATGCAATCTCATTTAGATATGGTACATCAAAAAAACGGGGACACTGTTTTTGATTTTGATACCCAAGGCATACAGATGTATGTAGATGGGGATTGGGTTCGTGCTAATGGAACAACACTAGGTGCAGATAACGGCCTTGGAGTGGCTACTATTATGGCTATTTTAGATAGTGATACAATTGCTCACCCAGCTATTGAAGCACTGTTTACTATTGATGAAGAAACTGGAATGACAGGCGCTATTGGTCTTAAAGGTGGTTTGCTTCAAGGAGAGATTTTATTAAATCTAGATACAGAAGAAGACGATGAAATAGGAGTAGGGTGTGCCGGTGGTGTAGACGTGACTGCAACAGGAAGCTATGATGCTGTTTCTGCTCCAGATGGACAGGCATATACCATTACCTTAAAAGGCTTACAAGGAGGGCATAGTGGAATGGATATTATTAAAGGTCTGGGTAATGCTAACAAAATGATGAATCGTTTGTTGGCTGCAAATAAAGAGATTGCTCATATAGCGTCACTTGCTGGTGGAAGTTTACGTAATGCAATTCCTAGAGAGAGTGTGGTTACTGTAGTGGTAAAGACAGAAGATATTTCTGAGTTTGTACTACAGATGGAGAAAACACAATTTGCGCTAGTTGAAGAATACAGGTTGTTAGAGCCAGGTTTAACCATTGAAACACAAAAAGTAGCTAGTCCTGCTACCGTAATGGCTTCTAAAGATCAAATTGCTTTTATAAATGCAGTATACGCCGCTCATAATGGTGTTTTTAGAATGAGCCCAGCTATTGAAGGTTTGGTAGAAACTTCAAATAACATTGCAAAAATTTCTCTACAAAACGGATCTTTAAATATTAAATGCCTTACGCGGTCTTCTGTAGATTCTTCCAAAGATGATATGGCGGCAACATTAACTGCTGTTTTTGATATGGCAGGATATACAGTAGCCTTGAGTGGTCACTATCCTGGATGGGCACCAAATATGGACAGCCCTATTTTAAAGGTACTGGAAGAGCTGTATACATCCATCAATGGAGAGAAACCAAACGTTGCGGCCTGTCACGCAGGCTTAGAGTGTGGTATTTTAGGTCAAAACTATCCAGGTATGGATATGATAAGCTTTGGGCCAACCATTAAAGGAGCACATTCTCCTGATGAGCGCGCGAGTATTTCTAGCGCTCAAAAATATTGGAAATTTGTCTTAGAGATTTTAAAGAATATACCTATAAAATAGGGGTGTTTCTCTAGAAACAATATGCATCTAGTTATGGCCAATATACTTGCTTGTTAAAGAAGAAAAGCGATAGCTAAAAACATAAAAAATCCCGATGGTTGATTCCATCGGGATTTTTGTTATTGCTATTTAAAATAAATAGAAACTTATTTATTTTTGTAATTCTGTAATTTCTATTTCAAATACTAAGTCTGAGTTTGGTGGAATTACATTTCCAGCACCACGCTCACCATAACCAAGATGTGCAGGGATGAAGGCAGTGATTTTATCACCAATAGACATAGTTAATAATGCCTCCAGAAATCCTGGGTTTAATTGCGCATCTTTACTGTAAGACATAGAAGTAGGAGCATATCCATTTTGTGCTTCACGTTGTGGGTTTATTGCACTGTAATCTCTTGCTACTAAAACTCTATTGGTGTCAAATAACATTCCGGTTGTTGCAAGATATCCTGCGTAATTAACCAATACTTTAACACCTTCTACTGGGCGCTCTGCGTCTGCTTTAGAATCTACGTGTATTTGTAATCCAGAAGAAAGTGTTTGAGCGTCTTGTTTTAAAGTGTCAAATTTATTTTTCATTCCTTCCGCAAATTTAGACAGCGCAGCTTCTTTCGCTTTATTTTCTTCTTCTACTTTAGTCATTGCATCTGTAAAAGAAGTTATTTTTTGTCCTCCTACATTAATGATATTCACGGTTTTAATGATGATGTCTTCTAGAGGCTTGTTTGCAGGGCTTTGAACAGAAACAGCTCCAATTGCATCTACCACTTCTTCACCAATTACTACTTCCCCAAAAACAGTGTGTTTCCCGTTTAACCAAGGAGTTTCTTTTAAAGTTACAAAGAACTGACTGCCGTTTGTGCCAGGACCACTATTTGCCATAGATAAGATTCCTTTTTTGTCATGTACAAGGGCTGGTACAATTTCATCAGGGAATTTATATCCTGGATTTCCTGATCCTGTTCCAGTTGGGTCACCTCCTTGAATCATAAAATCTTTAATGACACGGTGAAAAATAATACTGTCATAAAACTTTTTCCCTTTATACTTATCATCCACCATCTGGTTTGTTCCCTGGGCAAGCGATACAAAGTTAGCCACTGTTAAAGGGGTAGCTTCGTTGTATAATTTAGCAACAAAGGTTCCTTTATTTGTAATGATTTCTGCATATACCCCGTTTTTAAGATCTGGGTATTCGTTTTGGCATGACCCAACGGTCAATGCCAGTAATAATAATAGTGAGACTCTTTTCATAATAATTGAACTAATTTATTAATTTTGATTTATTGATATTAATGTAATGTCACTTGTAATGGGTACGTTAGTGCCAAGTATTTTTTCAATGCCATAGTATCCATAGGCCTTGTATGACGGGAATATAAAAGTTGCTTGTTCTCCAACACTTAATAGTTTGATACCATCTCTAATTCCTGAAATTAAATCTTGGTTTGATTGGTCTACTTTATAGTTTTGAATTCCGTTTTCTTTTGCTGAAACAATCAAGTTTCCTTTTAAGTCTTTCACGTTATAGGTGAAAGCAATAAGATCTCCAAGTGTTGGTTTTTGTTGAGAAGCGCTGCTGTCTTTTTGCGAAATGGTATACCAAAACCCACTTTCTGAAGAAATATAATCACGCAAACTATCTTTTTTAATAAGTTCTTGAATAAGGGCCTTCTCCTGTTTGTAAATTAGTTTATTACGCTCCACAGAGGCTTCAATAAAACTACCAGATGTCGTTTTTTCAGGAGCTCTTGCTTTGGGGCTTTTACAGCTGTACATACAGGCAATAATTAAGCAACTTATACTAAGGATACGGCTCATATTATAATACATCTTTATAGTCGGGCAATATACTAATAAATTGCGTTACAGTTTCTTTAAGGGAGAGTAGGCTTCTTCCACCTGCAGCATTGGTATGCCCTCCGCCGTTGTAATGTGTTCTAGAAAATTCGTTAACAGAAAAATCACCTTTACTGCGCAGCGATATTTTTACAATATTTTCCTGCTTGTTTTCAATAAAGATAATGGCAAAAACAATACCTAAAACCGATAGTGCATAGTTAACAAAACCCTCTGTATCTCCCTTTTTAAAACTATTGTCGTCAAGTTCTTTTTGTGAGATGGTTATGTAAGCGGTGTTGTATTGTTCTATAACCACTAGATTATCAAGGGCAATACCTAGTAACTTTATTCTTGAAGTAGAGTTGGTATCATATATATTTTGATGAATTTGAGCATTTTCAGCTCCATGTTCCATCAAAGAGGCAATTACACGATGTGTTACTGCTGTGGTAGAGGCAAACCTAAAAGATCCTGTGTCTGTCATAATACCAGTATACAGTAGTGTGGCCATCTGTGGCGTAATGTGTTGAGCTCCATCCAAAGCAACAATAAAATGAAAAATCATCTCACAGGTAGACCCCATCTTAGTGTCTGAATAGGTGATAAACGCATAATCATCTGGTTGTTGATGGTGGTCTATCATAACAAATTGTGCCTTGCTTTTCTCTAAAGAAGATTGAACATCTCCTACGCGGCTCAAAGAATTAAAATCTAAGGTAAAAATAACATCGGCTTGCTCAATGGCTTTTACCGCTTGTTGGTTTTGCTTCTCGAAATTTAAAACGGTGTCTGTATATGGCAGCCATTTTAAAAACTCTGGAAAATCATTAGGAAGAACAACTTGACTGTTTTGCCCTATTGATTTTAAAAATAAATCAAGGCCAAGGGTAGACCCTACGGCATCACCATCGGGGTTTTTGTGACCTATAATCACACATTTTTTTGGGCTAGAAAGAAGGTCTTTTATTTGTGAGGTAAGCGCTATATTCATAAGCCACGAAGATACAATTAATAACAATATCTACTTCAGAAAATTTAAAGGGTTCACTCGTTTTTGGTAGTCTTTGAGTTTGTTTTTGTTTTTAGGCCACCTTGAGGGTCTTTCTTGTAAAGTTTTGCTTTGAGATAAATAAACTACCCCTAGTGTCTTTTTGGCGCTACTAAAGCGCTTTTTTTTAATATTTTTTCATGCTAATTACAGAAGTACGAACCTCATTAAATTTTAAATACTTGTTGTTACTATTAGTTTTTGCCTTTTCTGCTTAAAAATGTGACATAAAAGTTTATTTTTGCACAAAATTTAAAAAGATTATGAGAACAGACAGAACCTTTACAATGTTAAAGCCTGATAGTGTTGAGAAAGGACACATTGGTGCTATTTTAGATAAAATAAATGCAGCAGGTTTTAGAATCGTTGCTATGAAACTATCACACATGACTACGCAAGATGCGCAGGAGTTTTACGCAGTACACAGTGAGCGTCCATTTTATGGAGAGTTGGTTGAGTACATGACACGTGGTCCTGTTGTAGCAGCTATCTTGGAGAAGGATAATGCAGTTGCAGACTTTAGAACATTAATTGGAGCCACCAATCCAGCAGATGCTGCTGAAGGTACAATACGTAAGTTGTATGCTGCCTCTATGGGAGAGAATGCTGTTCATGGAAGTGACAGTGATGAAAATGCTGCTATTGAAGGAGCGTTTCATTTCTCAGGTAGAGACATGTTTTAGTATTAAAACATACCCTATAAAAAAGCCGTTTATCTTAAAGATAAACGGCTTTTTTATTTTGAAAGATTCCCTAAGGAATTATCTAAGCACCACTTTGTCAATTAAATTTTTACCTAATTCTTCATTGAGTAGGCGTATTATTTTTTCTCTACCGTAACTTAGTTCTTCTCTCAGTACAGAAGAGCTTAATTGCACATAGAGAATATCTCTCTCTAGTATTACCTCGGTAGTGTAGTTAGCAACCCCTGGCCCCATGACATTCAGCCAAGCATTTTTAGCATCTACTTTATCTAGGCCTTTGGCGAGCTTTCCTTTGCCGATAAATGCTTTTAATACATCACCAATAGTAGACTCTTCTGTGTTTCTTTTTGTCATAATTTTTTACTATTAGTATATATTAAGTTTTTCAAAGCGTTTGTAGACATACTCTTTGCCTTGATTATTAACTACAATTAGTTTCTCTTTCGTGGCTTTTTTTACTTTTTCGTTCCAAGCGCTCAAGGGTGTTTGGTAGCGTAAAACAAGTTCGCCAGAGCTGCCGTCTATGGTAAATGATTCTACAACGCCGTTGTTTTTATAGCTTCCATCAAGTTGAGGACTCACTTTGGTACGTTTTCCGGTATTGCCTTCAATGGTAATATAATCTACGATAATGCTAATCTTGAATTCTTTTGTTTCTCCCTCCAAGGTAGTTACTTTTTCAATTTCCCAATAGCCAGCAAGGTTTTGTTTTAGTTCTGCAGTGTTTTGTTGACAACTGGTTAAAGTAAAAGTAAGTAGCACTAAAAAACTAAAAATTAAATACTGTTTCATATTTTATAATTTAAATAACGTATAACTCTTATGAATTTCTTTGACCACCGCCTCGGTTCTCTCGGCGTGGGTATCGCTTATAAATATTTGTCCAAAAGCATCATCATGAACCAGACTAATAAGTTGTGCTACACGCTGCTCATCAAGCTTGTCAAAAATATCATCTAAAAGTAGGATAGGGGTAATACCATTTAACTGCTTTATAAAGTCAAATTGCGCGAGTTTAAGTGCAATCAAGAATGATTTTTGTTGTCCTTGAGAACCAAACTTTTTAATAGGGTGTCCGTCAATTTCAAAGACCAAATCGTCTTTATGGATTCCAAAGCCGGTGTATTGCATCATTTTGTCTTTAGTGACATTGTTTTTTAACAAACTTAAAAGTGTAGCATCTTCCAGTTGGCTTTTGTAGACAAGAGAAACATCCTCTGCTCCATTGCTGATAATTTTGTGACGTGCTAAGAAAATAGGTAGAAACTCTTTTAAGAAGGCAGCTCTTTTTTCAAAAATAATAGTCCCGTATTGCGTAAGTTGCTCGTCATAAATATCAAGGGTGTCTTGATTGTGTGTTTGGTTTGCTGCAAAATATTTTAATAAAGAGTTGCGTTGTAGCAGCACTTTGTTATAGTTAATGAGATGTTGTAAGTAGCTTGTATCTGCTTGTGAAATAACACCATCTATAAATTTTCTACGCGTATCGCTTCCCTCGACAATTAAATCACGATCTGCAGGAGAGATCATAACTAGTGGTAAGAAACCAATATGTTCACTAAACTTCTCGTAGACTTTCCCGTTGCGTTTTAATATTTTTTTATTCCCTCGCTTAGCACTCACATTGATTTTTTCGGGCCGATCATTTTTTTGATAAGTACCTTCGATCATGAAAAAATCTGTGCCATGACGCATATTTTGCCCCGTTACAGGATTAAAATAACTCTTTCCGAAGGATAAGTGATAAATAGCGTCTAATACGTTCGTTTTTCCAACCCCGTTATAGCCAACAAAGCAATTAATCTTGGCGTCGAAGGCAAAAGACTGCGATTCGAAGTTTTTATAGTTCAGTAAAGAAAGTTGCTCTAGTTGCATTGTAATTAGTGGTTTGCAGACTATTTGTGGTAAAAATAGGTGCGTATTATAGACTTGTTTTTGCTCTTGCAAATTATTGAAAAATAACAAATCTTTTACCTTTTATATTCTGATAAAAATTTTATTTTTGCGGTACATAAAAAATCAATCTATGGCAACGTACAAGAAACGAGGCGGAAAAATAAAATCAAAGTCAGAAGAAGTTAACGATTCTGAGCTTTTAGAAGGGGAAAGCACAACAGCTGAGGTATTTAATACTTTAGATGATACTGCTAACAAAACCGAAGAATGGGTTGAGAAAAACCAAAAAGTTATCTTAATCGCTGTTGGTGCTATCGCACTTTCGGTATTAGCATATCTAGGTTTTGTAAACGTCATTCAAGAGCCTAAAGAAAAAGAGGCAATGAGTGAAATGTACCAAGCCCAAGAATACTTTGATCAAGCGTTAACATCTTCTGTTGAAAAAGATTCTTTATACAATCTTTCATTAAGTGGTGGAAATAGTAAGTATGGTTTCTTGGATATCATAGAGAACTATGGGGGCACAAAAGCTTCTAATGTTTCAAATTACTATGCGGGTGTTGCTTATTTAAACATGAATGATTACAAAAACGCAATTAGTTATCTAGATGCTTTTGAGAGTGATGATGCTGTTTTAGGCCCTTTAGCAAAAGGAGCTATTGGTGATGCTTTTGTTCAATTAGACCAAATGAATAAAGCCTTAGAGTATTATGAAACTGCTGCAAAAATGCAGGATAATGAGTTTACAGCTCCACGTTTTTTATTAAAAGCTGGTATTACTGCAATGAAACTAGGTGATGCCTCGAAAGCAGCTACCCACTTTGCAACAATAACAGGTAGCTACTCAAACACAACAGAAGCTTCTAAAGCTGCAGCCTACCTAAGCCAAGCTCAAGCAATGAAATAATGTATTTCACTTTGGTGAATCATACCTATGGCAACAAAAAATACAAACTTATCGGCATACGATACTACAACAATCCCAAACGCGAAAAATTTTCGGTTTGGGATTGTTGTTTCACAATGGAACCCAGAGATTACTAATGGGATGTTTCAAGGCGCTTTTGATGCAATTTTAGATTGTGGAGGTATCAAAGAGAACATTGTTAGGTGGGACGTGCCAGGAAGCTTTGAATTGATTTATGGTTGTAAGAAAATGACCCAAAGCTATAACATGCTAGATGCCGTAATAGCAATTGGAAGTGTTATTCAAGGAGAAACAAAACATTTTGACTTTGTTTGTCAAGGTGTTTCTCAAGGCATTAAAGACTTAAATATTCAAGGTGATATTCCCGTAGTATTTTGTGTCTTAACAGATAATAACATGCAACAGGCTATTGATAGAAGCGGTGGCGTTCATGGTAATAAAGGGACCGAAGCTGCTATAGCTGCAATCAAGATGGCGCAGTTGCGTAAAGACGCTTCTTTCTAGAGATAAAGCAATATTATATTTCTTTTTTTTTAATGTATGAAGTGCCTTTTTTAATTGCTGGCTAACTTCAAGCCTACCTGGTTTATAATTTGCTTGTTTTCTCTTTTATCTTAAATATCTTTTTGTTTAAAAATTGTAAGGTTTCAGGCTGCCACAAAACCCTATTTTTAGGTATCTTTGATGTAATAGCACGTATTTATGGGCCCTATAAAGTTTACTATTATAAAAAAGTTAAAATCGAACAATCGATTTAACTACACGCCCCGTTACTATAAAGGAAAAGAAGGGGTTGAGGATAAAAACCACACGACAAAGTTTGATGCTTATGCAGATACCTATAATGAAAATGATTATGCAGGGCAATGGCAAAACGCACGTGTACATAACCGCAACCGAAATAATATAGCTTTCAATAAAACAGTACTTATAGTGATGGCTGTTTTGATATTTGTATTCTTGTACATTATTGATTTTGATTTATCAATCTTTTCTAGCTAATGGCAGACATTATACAATTATTGCCAGACCACGTTGCAAACCAAATTGCCGCAGGAGAAGTAGTTCAAAGGCCCGCCTCTGTGGTAAAAGAATTGCTTGAAAATGCCATTGATGCTAAAGCTTCTATCATTACTTTAGTGCTTAAAGATGCAGGAAAAACACTCATTCAAGTTACTGATAATGGTGTTGGAATGAGCACTACAGATGCTCGGTTGAGCTTTGAGCGTCATGCAACATCAAAAATTAAGGTGGCAGAAGATTTGTTTAAACTTCACACCAAAGGCTTTAGAGGAGAGGCACTGGCTTCTATTGCGGCCATTGCGCATGTGGTTCTTAAAACCAAAGAGCACGATCAAGAAATTGGCACCAAGATTACAGTGGCGGGAAGCAAGGTTGTTTCTCAAGAGCCAGCTGTAGTTCCAAGTGGCACTACTATCTCTGTTAAAAATTTATTTTTTAATATTCCTGCAAGGCGTAATTTTCTTAAATCTAACCCTGTAGAAACGCGTCACATTATTGATGAGTTTCACCGTGTGGCTTTGGCGCATCCAAACATTGCTTTTACAATGACGCACAATCAGGACCTTGTGTTTAATTTACCACAGAGTAATGTAAGACAACGTATTGTAAATATCTTCGGAAATAAAACCAACGAGAAGCTAGTTCCTGTTAGCGAAACCACCGATATTTTAAAAATAGAGGGCTTTGTTTTAAAACCAGATTTTGCCAAGAAGAGTAGGGGGCAACAGTTCTTTTTTGTGAACGATCGGTTTATAAAAAGTTCATATCTCAATCATGCAGTAAATGCAGCCTTTGAAGGATTAATAAAAAGTGGAGTACATCCAGGCTATTTTCTATTTCTAGAGGTAGACCCGCAATCTATAGATATTAACATACACCCTACTAAAACTGAAATTAAGTTTGATGATGAGCATGCTTTGTATGCCATGGTTCGGGCTACGGTGAAACACAGTTTAGGGCAGTTTAGCATTGCACCTATATTAGATTTTAATAGAGAGAGTACTTTAGACACACCGTATAATTACGCTAATAAGCCGCCGATATCTCCAACCATTGATGTAGACAGGAGCTTTAACCCCTTTAGTGCAGCCCCCAAACAAAAAAATATAGATTTTCCATTTAAGCGTGATAAAAACACAACGCATTGGGAGTCTTTGTATGTAGGCTTAAAGGATGAAGAGAGTTCGGCAACATCCTATACTCAAGAGACACATCTCACCTTTGAAAGTGATGAGGTAACAGGCTCGCTATTTGACGAAGAAGATGCTGTGGCAGGACAACTTACATTTCAACTTCAAAACAAATATATTATTAGCCCCATTAAAAGTGGTATGATGATCATACATCAACATTTGGCACATCAACGTGTGTTGTATGAAGAATTATTAAAAAACATCACAGTACATCAAGCTGTGAGTCAGCAGTTATTGTTTCCCCTTGAAATGAATTTTTCTAAGCCAGATATGCAGGTGCTTCAAAAAATACAAGAACAGCTAGAGCACACTGGTTTTGTTTTTGAGACATTTGGGGAAGACACCTTGTCTGTAACTGGTATTCCTGTAGCATTGGCAGAAAGCCAAGCAAGTACAGTGTTAGAACAACTCATTCAAGATATTATGGATGAGGTTCCAGATGCAGGGTTTAGCCAAAATGATTTGTTGGTCCGGTCTATGGCAAAAAGCATGGCTGTAAAAACAGGTGTTGCCTTAAATAGCAAAGAGAGAGAACATCTAGTTAATCAATTATTTATGTGTAAAGAACCTAGTATTTCTCCGTCCAACAAACCGGTGATTATTACACTTGATGCAAATGATCTTGATAAAAAATTTATATAAATAGTAAATAATTTACCCTTAGCAAAGGGTTTATATATGGGAAGAATAACAGATACCGTTAAAATATTAATCATTATTAATGTGATCGTGTACGCAGGTTCCGTCTTTATTGGCGATGTTGCGTATCGCTTGTTCTCATTGTATTATTTTGAACATCCAGATTTTCAAATTTGGCAACCTATTACGCATTTGTTCATGCATGATAGAAGCGGCTTGATGCATATTTTCTTTAATATGTTTGGCTTGTATATGTTTGGTGCTCCTTTGGAAGAACGTTGGGGGCAAAAAAAGTTTTTGTTCTTTTACTTTTCAGCAGGATTAGGCGCCGCTTTCATTCATTCTTTGGTGGGTTATTATCATGTGCATAGTGCTATGGATGTTTTATTGAGTTCTGGCGCCTCTCAGGCAGAGCTTAATGAGCTTATGTCAATAGGACAGTATAATACATCAATTTTAAACAGTGTTCCTTTAGAGACAATAGAACGATTATTTATAGAATTTAACACACCAGCGGTTGGAGCCTCTGGAGCCTTGTATGGTATTTTGGTTGCTTTTGGCCTTATGTTTCCTAATACAGGCTTAATGTTAATGTTTTTACCGGTACCTATTAAGGCGAAATACTTTATACCAGGATTAATACTCTTAGATTTGTTTTCTGGGATTACTGGCTTTTCAATGTTTGGACAAAACATTGCTAATTGGGCTCATATTGGTGGCGCATTATTTGGCTTTATCATGGCTTATTATTGGAAAAGAAACGATTTAAATAACACCCGTTGGGATTAACCTATGCAAGGACAAAACTTACTATACAAATTTAAGACGCAAAATATTGCGATGAGATTAATCGTGATTAATGTCGTGGTCTTTTTAGCATTTTTTATTGCTTCTTTTTTATTTAGAACCTCTACCGATGTTTTGATGCAATGGTTTGTCTTGCCAGAACAGCCTATTGAAATAATAAAACAACCTTGGTCTATACTTACCTATAGTTTTTTACATGGTGGTTTTTATCATATTTTGTTTAACATGATCTGGCTACATTTTTTTTCTAAGTTTATACTAAACCTATTTAGTGAAAAGCGCTTCCTCACCATTTATCTATTAGGTGCTTTGTTTGGTGGATTGTTATTTGTTGTTGGGTACAATGTATTTCCTGTATTTCAAAGTAAAGCAGGATATTTGTTGGGTGCTTCTGCTTCTGTATCTGCGTTAATGGTATTTGCTGCAACCTATTCGCCTAATATCTCCTTTCGCTTTTTTATGGTGAATGTTAAACTTTGGCAATTGGCATTAGGCTTGTTTTTATTAGATTTATTTAGACTAGGAACTGGTACAAATGCAGGAGGAATGCTTTCTCATATTGGAGGGGCTGTTTTTGGTTATTTTTATGCCATACAATTGGCTAAAGGAAACGATATTGGCGCTTGGTTTGAAAAAATACTAGACTGGGCAGTAGATTTATTTAAAACTAGAAAAGAACGCCCTTTTAAAAAAGTACACAAAACCCCTAGGAAAAAATCAAAAGTACCTGCAAAGGGAGCTAAAGATGAGCGTCAAATGAAGATAGATTCAATATTAGACAAGATTGGTAAAAGTGGTTATGAAAGTTTAAGCAAAGCAGAGAAGCACTTTCTATTTAAAGCAGGAAACGAATAAAAACATACATTTTTGAAAAAGCTATCATTCTTTGAGAAAATTATTTTTTGGTGCAACAGCATTGTTGCATTCTTACTTTTGATCTCTTTTGTGTTGCCATTTCTCCCTCCCAAAAGCTTTCCGGCCATTGCCTTATTAAGTCTTACTGTATCTCCACTTATCCTTCTTACTTTTTTGTTTGGTTTGTATTGGTTGCTAAAATTAAAAAAACAGTTTGTTTTATCTGCTGTGATGTTGTTTGCAGCATACTCCTTTTTTAATCCATTTTATAAATTTTCTTCTAATGACCAGGTCTCTTCTAATGACCACACGATATCAGTATTAAGTTATAATGTACGATTATTTAATCTTTACGAGAAAAATGAAAACACCTCAAATATTGCAGAAGTGCTCAATAATACATTAACAAAAGCGGCACCAGATGTTGTTTTTATTCAAGAATATTATAGAAATACATCACATAAATTCTCAAAATATCCACATCGTTATATTCATTTTAAAAATGATAAGGTTCTCCTAGGACATGCTATTTTTTCTAAATATCCACTTGTAAACAAAGGAGCTTTCGATTTTGTTAAAACATACAATAACACCTTGTTTGCCGATATTATTAAAGGGAATGATACGCTGCGATTATATAATTTACATTTAAAGTCTCTAAAGATTAACCCATCGGTAAACTCTCTACAAGAGCAAGACAAGAATATGTTATATGGTAGAATCACTTTGGCTTTTCAAAAGCAACAAGAACAAGCTGAGGCTATATTAAAGCACATGAATATGACTAAATATCCTATTATTTTAGGGGGTGATTTTAACAATACCGCATTTTCTTATGTTTATAGAACCTTGAAAAAGGGTATGAAAGACACTTTTTTAGAAAAAGGCAGTGGTCTTGGTACTACCTTTACATTTGATTCATACCCCTTGAGAATCGATTATATATTTGGTTCTAAAACATTAGAGGTGATAGACTTTAGTACATTAGAAGAAACATTTTCAGACCACGCTCCCATAGCCGCAGTTTTTAGAATACCGCAGTAGCTTATCTTTTGAGGGATTGGCTTTCTAGATAGTGTAACGTATTAGGTCCTTCATTACAAAGTAAATCAATAATAGATAGGTTTTCTAGGTGTCCATGACTTTGTTCAAAGACTTGGTGGTACTTTTCAAAATCATAAAGTGGCTCTTTTTTGCAATTTACTAGGTGGCGCATGTCTTGCAATTCTGTTTTTTTTTGATAGCTATTTGTTTTTTCAATTTTAATTTCTAGACCTATTATCGCTACAATTTTCTCTAGTATTGTAATATTAAAATCTTGTAATTTTACAGCTGGGTTTTTAAAAAGAGGCAGTAAGTCATCTTCATAATATTCAAAATAAGGAGATGTTTTGTATGCCACCTGTATAGACTTCCAATGTTCTGCTAACCATGGAAAGTTGTTTTCAGCAGTAACATCTTTTGACTTTTGATGTAGAGAATCTTTAGAGTGTTTTACAGGAATGTTCAATAACAGTTTTCCATTGCTGTGCGCTATGTAAGTTCTGTTTCTGTAGGTTTGTTTTTGATAATTATCTTCAACCTCTAGTGTTATTTTATGGGCCTTTGCCATCGCCACCATGGTTGCAATACAAGGAAAGTATGTTGGGTATATAAGAATATGTTGTTCCACCTTTAATTAAGCTTTTTTCTTCTTTTTTTAAACCAACGAAAACCAATCCATCCTGTCAATAGTAGTAAAAACGGAATAAAATAAGAGGTTGTTTCTCCCTTACCACCAACGGTAGTAAAGAAACGATCCCAACGTATTTTATTAAACAATCCTTTTGCTTTGCTGTTAAAACTCATCCACACAAATACTGGTTTTCCTACTACATGATTCATGGGTACATAACCCCAAGAACGAGCATCTTGAGAGTTGTTGCGGTTATCTCCCATCATCCAATAGTAGTCCATAGCGAAAGTATAGGATGTAATAGGGCTGTCATTTAAAAGTATGGTGGTCCCGTTTTGTGTTATGGTATTGTCTATACCTAATTCACTTCCTTCATACACCTCTATGATACGCTTGTAAAAAGCAATACTCTCTTGGTTGATAACTACTGTTTTTCCTGCCTGTGGAATGTAGATAGGCCCAAAGTGGTCATTATTCCAGGCCTTTGCTGGGGTATGTGGAAAAACTCCATCATCTTTTATGCCTTTTTCTATCATTTTCCTTTCTGCACTTATTACATCTGGGTAGTTTTTTATGCCTTGGTATGCTTTATCTGTTAAATGAGCAGTATAGGTATACACTCCCGTAGCTCTATCTAGTGCTGTAGCATACATATCACTTACTCCATATCTATTAGAGAAATAATTATTTGGCTCTGGCAAAAGTCTTCTTTGGTCGTCAATTTTCACTAGAACGCTTTTTGATGTAATGGTATAGGCAAATTGTAATTTTGCACGATCTGGCAAATCGTTCTTTGTGCCGTTTATATAAACATATCCATCACGTACCTCTAGAGAGTCTCCAGGAAGACCAACACAACGCTTTACGTAATTTGATTTTTTATCAATAGGCTTATACATTTCACCAGATGGAGGTGGGCCAATATCTACAAAATTATCAATAGGCCAGTTAAACACTACAATGTCATTATGTTCTATGTCTTCAAAGCCAGGCAGTCTAACACTGGGTGCTTGAGGTTTTGGAAGATACGATTTTGCTCCTGTACCCATAAATACATCATGCATCATAGGCATTGCAACAGGAGTCATAGGGGTGCGGGCACCAAAGTGAAATTTACTTACAAATAAAAAGTCACCTACTAATAATGTTTTTTCTAAAGAAGATGTTGGTATTACAAAAGGTTGCATTGCATAGGTATGTACAATAGTAGCAGCAACAATAGCATATGCTAAAGATCCAATCCACTCTACCAGTCCATTAGGCTTCTTTAATTTATCATCTTCTAGGCAGTTAAGTTCTTGAGTGTAGTTAATATAATATAAATACAAACCTGCTGTAAAGATCACTAACAACGTATCTACGGTGCTAGTTTTTCCATATCTATTTAACAGCTCTACCCATATAACCGGAAACATAATAAGGTTTACAATAGGGATAAATAATAGTAGCGTCCACCACCAAGGACGTTTTAATATTTGCATAAGAACTACAGCATTATAAATTGGCACTGCTGCTTCCCATGATTTTTTGCCTGCTGCAACATAAAATTTCCAAGTACCTAAAAAATGTACTACTTGAATAATAACAATAAATAACAACCAATCTAATAAACTCATATATTATTTTTTTTACGTAAAAAAGGGCTTTAAAAGGGCGTGTAAAACAAAGTTCTATCTATTTTTTAAACACCTTTGTTGTATTATTTAATCGAGGGCTTGCTTTGGGTTTACCCCGTAGTTATTCTCATTAGAATCACTGTCGGTCAAGGTAAGCACTAAGAGGTATATTGCACCTGCTAGTGGTATTAAAGCAATGAAAAGCATCCAACCGCTTTTTCCAACATCATGGAGTCGTCTCACTGAAACTGCTAGACCAGGAACAAACATCGCTAAGGTATATAATCCATACAAGGGTCCATACCCAATCTCAGTCACTATACCAAAAACGCTATCCAAAATCATTGCTAGGGCTCCAAAAATCATATTAAATAATGTAAACATCCAATATTCTTTTCTTCTTGCTCGACCATTAAAATCTGCATACTGATTTAATACCTTTAAATACCAATTCATTTTGTCTTCTTTTTTAATTTCTTACTCTAAAGGTTTTTAGTTACCATCATTTTTATTAGAGTGGATTCTTGTTTCAACCTTTTTGTTTTTAATTAAATCTATTCTTATAATTCATCTTCTTGTAGCTATCTTGCTTTTATAGTTGAATATAAAAACCTATAACCCCATTACATCACTCATCGTAAAAACTCCTTTTTTATCAATTAGAAACTCTGCAGCTATGATGGCTCCTTTTGCAAAACCATCTCTGGTATGTGCTTCGTGTTTGATGGTAATGGTATCTATTTTTGATGTAAAGCCAACACTATGTGTTCCTTTTACATCTGTTTCTCTAAGTGCTTTTATTGGTATAGCGTCATGGGCTATATTGTCTAAAGCCCATTTTTTTTTGTTTGTAAAAGGCAATACATCTTCTGCTAATGAAATCGCTGTGCCGCTTGGAGCATCCTTTTTCTGTGTATGGTGTATTTCTTCTATGGCGATATCATACTCATTCCAGGGTTCCATTAGTTTTGCCAAGTGCTTATTCAAATTAAAAAACAGATGTACACCAACACTAAAGTTTGACGCATAAATGAAACTTCCGTTACAATTTTGACATGCTTTTTCTACATCTATTTTTTGATCTAACCAACCTGTTGTTCCACAAACCACTGGAATTTGAGCTTCAAAACATCTTTTAATGTTTGCAGGAGCCGTTTCTGCTATAGAAAACTCTATGGCTATTTGTGCATCTTTAAAATTTCCGCTTTGCGAAGATGAAGTACTCTTATAGACAATTTCATGACCTTTTTGCAGTGCCATTTTTTCTATAGTTTTACCCATTTTACCATATCCTAAGAGTGCTATTTTCATCGTATTGTATATCTAAAGGAAAGCCCATAACTTGGTTGGGCAATGTTTGAGGTATTTAATTTTGGCGAGATAGAAAGATCATCACTAATATCATACTGTCTTAGATGGGCATCTACATTAGCGTCTATAATATTAAATAAATAGAAACCAATCGACACAATAATACTTACATCTTTGTTTCGCTGTGTGCTTTTTTGTGCATCTATAAGTCTATTGTTTGAAATGGCAGCAGTTGTACCTGTTCCATAAAACTCATCGTCTGTAAATCCAGCAAGTCTTCTTTTGTAAGCGTCTCTAAAGCGGTTATAATCTGTGTCATTTTTGATGTAGAAATAAATACCAGAAGCAATTCCCGCATAGATAACAGGGATTTTCCAATATTTTTTATTGTAAGCTTGTCCAAGCCCTGGGAGTGCAGCAGAGTAAAAAGCAGCGCGAGATGGGGCAAGAGGGTCATAGGCTACTTTTTGAAACCCAGTTTCTTCTACCATTATCTTCATTTCTTTAGAAACGGTAATGCTGTCATTTTGAGCAAACAATGATATGCTTGCTAAAAAAAAGATAATATTATAGAGTTTATGCTTCACGGGAGAGTAGCTTCAATAGACGATCAAATTCATCTTTATTTTTAAAGGGTACAATAAATTGTCCTTTTCCTGCTTTGTTTATTTTAAGATCTATTTTAGTATCTAAAGCGTGAGCTACTTCTTTTTTTGCTTTTACAGCATATTTTGGAAGTGTAGCTTCTTTTTTTGTTGAAGTAGTCTTACCAGGTTTACTGCCACGCACTAAAGCTTCTGTTTCACGAACAGATAGTTTGTCTGCTAGAATTTTCTCATAGATATCAAGTTGGGAGTCTGTATCTACTATATTAATAAGCGCCCTACCGTGCCCCATAGAAATAAAACCATCACGCATTCCCGTTTGTATGATAGGGTCTAATTTAAGTAAGCGTAAGTAGTTTGCGATGGTGGATCTATTTTTGCCAACACGATCACTCATCTGCTCTTGTGTTAAATCAATTTCTTCAATAAGACGTTGATACGAGAGCGCAATCTCAATTGGATCAAGATCTTCGCGCTGAATATTTTCAACCAAAGCCATTTCCAAAGATTCTTGGTCATTGGCAATACGTATGTAGGCAGGAATGGTCGTTAACCCTATAAGTGCTGATGCGCGAAAACGACGTTCACCACTAACGAGTTGATATTGGTTAAAGCCAAGTTTACGAACAGTAATGGGCTGTATAACACCTAATTCTTTGATGGAAGAACCTAATTCTTGAAGAGAATCTTCATTAAAGCTAGTTCTGGGTTGGAACGGGTTTACTTCAATTGCGGTGAGGTCAAGCTCCACGATACTACCCACAACTTTATCTGCATTTTTATCATTAGCAGATTGAATGTCGTTGGCAGGGTCTTTCAATAAGGCAGAAAGTCCACGTCCTAATGCTTGTTTTTTTGTTGCTTTAGCCATATTGATTGCCCACGTAGGTGGGTGCATTTATAGTATTGAGGCGATTGACTTTTATTTATTTTTTTTAATTAACTCTTCTGCTAAGCTTAGGTAATTATTAGCGCCTCTACTACTTGCATCGTAACTAATAATACTTTCGCCGTAACTAGGGGCTTCACTTAAACGTACATTACGCTGTATGATTGTCTTAAAAACCATAGCATCAAAATGTTTTTTCACTTCTTCCACCACTTGGTTAGATAGTCTTAGTCTAGAATCATACATGGTGAGCAGTAAGCCCTCGATGTCTAAATCTGGGTTGTGTATTTTCTGTACACTTTTTATAGTGTTTAAAAGCTTGCCAAGTCCTTCTAGTGCGAAATACTCACACTGTATTGGAATGATAACAGCATCTGCGGCAGTCAATGCATTTAATGTTAGTAAGCCTAATGATGGGGCGCAATCTATAATAATATAATCATACTCATTTTTAAGATCAGTGATCATTTGCTTGAGCATGTACTCTCTGTTTTTTTTGTCTACTAATTCAATTTCAATAGCAACAAGGTCAATGTGCGCAGGTATTATATCAAGATTTGGGGAGCTGGTTTTCACAATAGCCTGCTTGGCTGTTGTAGAATGTTCTAGTAATTGATAGGTACCATTAATTACAGCCTCTACATCAATGCCTAATCCAGAAGTAGCATTGGCTTGTGGGTCTGCATCAATTAAAAGCACTTTTTTTTCTAAAACACCCAGAGATGCTGCTAGATTAATAGAAGTTGTAGTTTTACCCACACCTCCTTTTTGATTGGCAATTGCAATAATTTTACCCATTAAGTTGTCTTGATTTTAAGAGTAAAAATACTATTTAATAACCGAATCTAAAATGATTTTTGTTAACAGATAGTGAACATCTTTCTGGTCTTTAAAAGTCTGTGTATTTAGTAGCGTTTTTAGTGATAATTAGTCACCAGGTTATTTAGCATGTAAAGTACTTTGGCTGTTTTTTGACATTGCAAGTGTTTGTTTGCTTGGATGAAATATAATGTACAAAAGAGCATTAAAATATTTCGTAACCTACTTTAAGATAGAAGATGTTTTTTTGCAGTATTTTTCTTGAAAATTCAATATCTGAACTAAACAAGACACCTAAAGCAACATTTGCTAGTTTTTCTTGAATGGTAAGATAGGCACCAGCTTCAAGTATGAATCCTAAGAAAATTCGCGGCGCATTGTTTTGATATCGAATAGGGTAGCTATATTCGTTTTCATCAAAAATTGGAAAAACAAGGCCATCTTCATTCGTAAATTGATAGCTGTCTGCACTTTTACTGAGTAGCGCCTGCGCTGCAAAACCTCCACCTACATATGCGTCTATTTTTGTGTCTGTACTAAATCGATAGGCCGCAAATGCACTAAGGTTTATAAGTGATGTATTAATATCACTTAGTACTATTTGATCTTGAAACCTCATAGTTCTATTTGTTGAAACCTTTTCTTTTGAGTATTCAAGCCCAAATCTTATAAGTGCTTTTGAAAATTCATAATCTGGAAAAATAGAATATTGTATACCAATAGAGTAGCCGCTATTATCTTCACTAGATTGCTTAATAAAGTCAGACTCGGCAACTTTTAAAGTATGAAAACCGCCAACAACACTTAATAAGGTTTTTTGATCTGTGTCTTTTTCTTGAGCAATGCCATGAAGTACAAATAATGCACACAATAGTAGAAAGAAGTTTTTCATTATATAAGAAGTTTAAAAACTTAATCTGCCACAGAGTCTATTAAGATATCCAACATTTCTATGGCTGCGTCACTAATTCTTGTTCCAGGTCCATAGACTGCTAACGCGCCTGCATCAAATAAAAATTGATAATCTTGAGCAGGTATAACACCACCAACAATTACCATGATGTCTTCACGGCCAAGTTCTTTCATCTGTTCAATAACCTGAGGTACAAGTGTTTTATGACCAGCTGCTAATGAAGAAATACCCAGAATATGCACATCATTTTCTATGGCTTGTTGTGCTGCCTCTTTTGGTGTTTGAAAAAGGGGTCCAATATCTACATCAAAGCCAACATCTGCATAGCCAGTTGCTACTACTTTGGCGCCACGATCATGGCCGTCTTGCCCCATTTTAGCAATCATAATTCTAGGTCTACGCCCTTCTAGCTCGGCAAATTTATTTGCGAGTTCTCTTGCTTTGGCGAAGGAAGGGTCTTTTTTTATCTCTTTACTATACACGCCGCTAAATGATTTTATTTGAGCTTTATATCTGCCAAAAGGTATTTCGAGTGCATCACTAATTTCTCCTAGTGTGGCTCTTTCTTTGGCCGCTATTACTGCCAAAGCTAATAAATTTTCTGTTCCCGTAGTTGCACCATGGGTTAAAGCTTTTAAACTTTCTGCTACCTTTTTATTATTTCTAGTGGCTTTAATATTTGCTAATCGCTCTAATTGAGAGGTTCTTACCATTTGGTTATCTACATCTAGAATCTGTAATGGATCTTCTTTTTCTAGTCTATATTTATTAACCCCTACAATAATATCTTGGCCGCTATCAATGCGCGCCTGTTTTCTTGCGGCAGCTTCTTCTATGCGTAATTTTGGAATTCCCGCTTCAATGGCTTTTGTCATGCCACCCAGTTCTTCTACCTCTTGTATGAGTGACCATGCTTTATTTGCAATATCGTTGGTTAGGTTTTCTACATAATAGCTTCCTGCCCAGGGATCAACTGTTTTTGTAATAAGCGTTTCTTCTTGAAGGTAAATTTGTGTGTTTCTTGCAATACGTGCACTAAAATCTGTAGGAAGCGCTATAGCCTCGTCTAATGCATTAGTGTGCAAAGACTGTGTTCCGCCAAAAGCAGCTGCTGATGCCTCAATACAAGTACGCGCAACATTGTTAAAGGGGTCTTGCTCTGTTAGGCTCCAACCACTTGTTTGGCAATGGGTTCTTAATGCTAATGATTTTGGATTTTTTGGATTAAACTGTTTCACCAGTTTTGCCCATAACATTCTAGCAGCCCGCATTTTGGCGATTTCCATAAAATGATTCATACCTATGGCCCAAAAGAAAGATAGGCGAGGAGCAAAGGTGTCGATATCCATTCCTGCATCTAAGCCTTTACGAATGTACTCCAGTCCATCTGCCAGGGTGTATGCTAATTCTATATCACAGGTAGCCCCAGCTTCTTGCATATGATATCCAGAAATAGAAATACTATTAAACTTAGGCATATGTTGCGAGGTATATTGAAAAATATCGCTTATAATTTTCATGGACGGTGTAGGAGGGTAGATGTATGTATTGCGTACCATGAATTCCTTTAAAATATCGTTTTGAATGGTTCCAGCAAGGTCTTTTAAAGCAACTCCTTGTTCCTGTGCAGCTACAATGTAAAAGGCCATAATTGGAAGCACGGCCCCATTCATGGTCATAGAAACACTCATCTTGTCTAATGGAATTTGATCAAACAAAATTTTCATATCCTCGACACTATCAATGGCTACTCCTGCTTTTCCAACATCACCAACAACGCGCTCATGATCACTGTCATAGCCTCTATGGGTAGCCAAGTCAAAGGCAACAGATAGCCCTTTTTGACCAGCAGCTAGATTACGTCTATAAAAAGCATTGCTATCCTCGGCAGTAGAAAACCCTGCATATTGTCTTATAGTCCAAGGTCTACGAACATACATAGTAGCGTAAGGTCCCCTTAGATTTGGAGCAATACCAGCTATAAAGTCTAAATGTTTTAGGGTTGAAATATCCTGTTTTACATAGTGTTTACGTATTTCAATATCTTCAGCAGTTTTAAAAACTGTTTTTTGATCTTTATTTTTTAAATGTTCCTCGTCATAGTGCAAGGATATTTTTGATATATCTTTTCTACTCATGACTTAGTCTTTCTTGTTCTATAGCTTCTGCCAAACGTTTTGCTATAATGGGTTGAATTAGGGTTTTTCTAGGATTGCTTTTCAAAAAAGGGAATAACTCTAGGTTCTCTTTCATTAGATCCATTGGGTTTGGATGTTTGTTTGTGCCCAGTAGCGTTATACTTCCACTATTAAAAAGTTCTTGTTCTGTGGCAGCACTCTCTTTTATTTTTTTCTGAATACCTCCCTCTTGCAGTTGTTTGATGAAACCTCCACCAGCTTCAATTTGTTTAAAGAGTATCAATGCTTTTTCTGCCAATTCTTTAGTTACACTTTCTATATAATAGGCTCCATCTGCAGGGTTTGTAACAACATCAAAATAGCTTTCTTTTTTTAATATTAATAACTGGTTGCGAGATATACGCTCCCCAAACTCATTGCTTTTATGATATAATGCATCATAAGGCATATTGCATATTGCATTAGCACCTCCAAGAACACCAGACATCGTTTCTGTTGTACTTCGCAGCATGTTTATGTTATAATCATATAGGGTTTTGTTACGTCTAGAAGGTTGCATTATAATATGGCAAGTATCATTGGTGCACTTGTATTGTTTGGCTAGCGATGCATAGAGTATTCTTAGTGCTCTTATTTTGGCTATTTCAAAAAAGTAATGTGTTCCTGTTGCTATTTTAAAGGTAATACTATCTATTTTTTGATGGTTAAAATACTCATTGGCGTGAGCAAGCCCATATGCCAGTTGCTGTACCATTGTGGCTCCTGCGTTTTGGTAGTTGGTTGTGTCCACAGATATTGTATTTGTGGTCTCTTTTATGCTTTGAAGTGCTTTAAAATCTTCTTGTTTATTTTTAAACCAATTTCCTTCTTTTGCAAGTTTCCCAATAGGGTCTATATTGAGATAGAATGTAGCTTTTACTTGATTTAGATGTGTAGAAAGTTGTTTAAGAAATACGGTGTCTAAAAAAGTGAAATCAAAATAAATTGTTGCTTTATCAAAAGGAAAATCTTTAAAAACGGTAAGGGTGTCAAAGGGTTTTTTTGCGGTAAACAAGATGGCTTCAGCCCCTCTCTCTATGGCATCTACAGCAATATTGTTTGCTATTTTAGTGTCGTCAATAAACACACCTTGTGTGATGTTCCATTTTAAGGGAGTTCCTGGAACCTTTAAAGCAGCAATGGCATCATCGTTATGATAAAAAGGCTTTATATGTATTCCTTCTAGTGTTTTGCTTACCAGTGTTTCATTATACTCTGCACCCTTGAGATCTGCTTGTATTTTTTGCTTCCATGCTTTTGCGGAAACCGAATCAAAATCTGTCAACAAATGTTTTTTCATAGGTGTTTATTCTCTTAAAATCAAGCAGCTAGTCTACTTGATACTGTCTTGGTTTTCTATGATGTATATATCTTCGTTTTCTTTTTTTAGATAATATTTTTCTCTCGCAAAACGTTCCATTTCTGTACTGTCTTTCATCTTTTCTATAAAAGATTTATCCTTTTGTATTTCTGCAGTATAAAACTCTTTATTTTGCTCTAAAGCCTCAATGTCATCACTTAACTCTTTGTGGAAAAAATAATTATTGGCATCAAAAAAAAACATCCACACTAGAAAAAGCGCTAAAATAAGCACATATATATTACCGATCCATTGGTGCCATTTGGTTTTCTTTAATTCTGAAATTTTAAACATACCTTAGAGTCGTTCTGAAATAATCGTTCTTATTAAATCTACAGCTACCGTATTGTATCTATTGGTGGGTATAATGATGTCTGCAAATTCCTTTGTGGGTTCGATAAACTGTTGATGCATTGGTTTGAGTGTGGTTTGATAGCGTGTAAGAACTTCATTTATGTTTCTTCCGCGCTCAGAGGTATCTCTCTTTAATCTTCTTATTAAACGTTCATCACTATCTGCGTGTACAAATACGTTAACATCAAACATCTCTCTAATCTCGGGCTGGGTAAGTATTAAAATACCCTCTACGATGACTACTTTTTTTGGATGTGTTGTAATTGTTTCTCCAGTACGGTTATGTTCTACAAAAGAATACACGGGTTGTTCAAATGATTCTCCATTTCTTAGGGTTATTAAATGCTGCAATAGTAATTCGAAATCGATAGAGTTTGGATGATCAAAATTAATGGCTACCCGTTCGTCATAAGGAAGATGACTGGTGTCTTTATAATAAGAATCCTGAGATATTACACATACTTCATCTACTGGAAGTTGCGCTATAATTTGTTCTACTACTGTTGTTTTTCCGCAGCCAGTACCACCTGCAATACCAATAATGAGCATAGGATATGTTTTTTACAAAAATAAGGATTTTGTGATGCTAGCTATCTTTACGAGTCATTACTTTTTAACAGAAGTAACTTCTTGCTCTGTAACCATTTCTTTTTGCTCGTTTTCCCAAGAATTCATTGTATAATTCATAACGTCTGCAACTTGTGTATTACTTAGCCCCATTGGGGTCATTACACCGTCATAGGGCTTACCATTAACAATTATTTTCCCTCTCAAACCGTATTTTACAGACTTGATACTTTCTAATCTTTTTTCTGTTAGCCAATTAGAGCCAGCCAATGGTGGGAAATTCCTTGCAATACCTTTACCATTTGGTCTGTGGCATTGAGAACAGATGTTTCTGTATACTTTTGATCCTCTTTTGATGCTTTTCTCTAAAGGGCTCAGTGTTATTTTTTTTGTAGTAGCTAACTTGATTGTTGTTGTATTTTCTTTTTTTACGTTATTGCATGAAAGTATTAAGACAGCTATAACAACAGCGTGGTGTATTCTAATCTTAATCATTCTTAGATTTTTTTATAATATTATCATGCCAAAAGCTATGTAAATATAACAGTCTAATTTTTGTTTTAAACGAAAAAAACCGTCTGATTTTTCAGACGGTTCTTGGTCGGGGTGGCAGGATTCGAACCTGCGGCCTCCACGTCCCAAACGTGGCGCGATAACCGGGCTACGCTACACCCCGAATTGAATTATAAATTCGGACTGCGAAATTAGTGATTTATATAGATATTACCTCTTTATTTTTAATTTATTTTATGGTTATTGATTGTTGATTTTATTATTTTTGAATACAATGTATTTAAACGCTAAACATAGGTTTATTTTTTTCTACGGGATGTAGCGCAGTCCGTTAGCGTACTTTGCTGGGGGTCAAGTGGTCGTAGGTTCAAATCCTGTCATCCCGACATACATAAAAAAGAGATTCTATTTCATTGATTAATTTTTCTATGAGCTAGATTTTTTTTTCTTCAAGCATATAAATCCTTAGTTAGGACATCTTCATACTTATATTTTAAAAAAAGCTTTGTTTTAATTTTGCGGCTAGCTTTGTGACAAGAGATTTTAAATGCATTAGGATAAAAAAGCAGCTTCTTTCTTAGTGATAATATCTTTGTTACTATTTTTCTTAAGATATGACTGTATGATTTTAGTTGTGTAATAGGTGCTATTGTATCGTGTGATATGATTTGCAAAATCATCAAAATACTGTATCGCTTCAGATCCATCAATAAATCCAAAGCCTTTATAGGTTCCTTGCTCTATTAAAATAATTGAGAATTCTGATGCGCTTCGGCCTTTTCCTTTAATAATATAACTGGCTTGATTTTTTTGAAATGCATCTACAGCTTTGATAACTCTACTATTGTAAGTTGCTACATCCTCATTGTCTTGACAAATACCTTTGCAGTTTTTTATTTTATAGTGAGAACAAGCTTCGCCTTGGCTTTGAAGAGAGCAGAATCTGGGGCAAAGCTCATATTCTTGGCATAGAAGTTCTAGTTTTTCTATCGCCAATGCATTACTGTATAGCGTAGCAATTGAGTTTGTAGTTGTTTTTGTTTTCCCAATAGCGAGTTGAATCACTCCTTTTCTATTGGTGTAATTAATAATTTGATATGTTGTTGTGGGCCTTTTTTGTACCTTATTATACTTTGGGTAATGTTTAAGAATGTTTTGCGATTCTAATAACAATGCAGTGAGTTCATTTCCAGTTTCTTCAAAATCGATATGGTGTGTTTCTTGAGCTAATGCAATTTCTTTTGAAAGTTTAGAATACAGATGAGAAAGCACTCTAGATTTAATGTTTTTTGCTTTTCCTACATAGATGACTTTTTGAGCTTCATTTTTAAAAAAATATGTCCCTGGAGTCTCTGGTAACATCGCTATATCTTTTGCTGGTAGGTGTGGAGGTAGTGTTGCTTCTTTAGAGGTTACATCCAGGGAGTGTAAGATAGTCTGGTACCCCGAAGCAGCATCTATTATAAGTAACTTTTTAAAGAGTTCTACGGTAGCCAGGGTGTCTGCCTCGGCTCTATGTGCTCCAGTTAATGTAATACCTATAGCGCTAGTTAGCCTTCCTAGACTATAGGACGGAAGTCCTGGTATTAGTTTTCTAGAGAGACGTACGGTGCATAACTTCTTTCTTAAATAGGCTATACCAAGTCCAGCAAATTCTTTCTTAAAAAAGCCAAAATCAAAATTCACATTGTGCGCTACAAACACAGCGTCTTTTGTAAATTCATTGATTTCTTGAGCAATTTCTGCAAATACAGGGGCGCTAGCAACGAGCTCATTATCAATGCCTGTTAAGGCAGTGATAGTATGAGGGATAAGGCATTGTGGGTTAATCAATGAGCTATAGGTATTAATGCGTTTTCCGTTTTTAACAAGTATGATACATACCTCTGTCATTCGACCCTTATTCACGCCTCCTGTTGTTTCTACGTCAATAATTGCAAAGGTTGTGTCTTTAATTGCTAGCATTTTTCATGTTCTTTCTAAAAATATTAAAAAGGCCTATGGCGTACGCCTTTAGATCCCTTGTTTTAAGTTATAGAGGATATATCATTTTTATATTACTGCGAAGATAAGGAGTGTCTTTTGGCATAGTAACTTGTTTAAAACCATGTTTACGATAAATATATATAGCATTTTCTAATATGGTATTAGAGTATAGATAAAGCTGCTTAAAATTATTTTCCTTCGCAAAACTAATACAATACTTCAGGAGTTGCTGCCCGAGGTATTTCCCTCGTTGTTTGGGTTCAATAGCCATTTTGGTGAGTTCAAAAACACCACTACCTCTTTTTAAAAGTGCTACAGTGCCTAATATAGTCTTGTTTTCAAGGATAAAGAAGATATATCCGCCAGGGATTATAATATATTGTTGAGGATTGCTGAGAACTTCTCTGTCATAAGGCTCAATATAAAAGTATGTTTCAAGCCACTCTATGTTAAGGTCATAAAAAGCAAGAGCGTAATCTTGTTGAAAAGGTTTTATTTCCAAAGTACAGCTACTTATATGAGGGGTTCTCCTACTTCATTGAAATACTCATTGATCATGTTTTTTGCCTTGTCAAGTTCTTCGTTTCTAATAAATAAACGTACTTGATTTGGCACCCCTGTTGAAAAACCACCAGTAATACCACTGTGGTGGTCATCCTTCACAATGGGAGAGATGCCTATCTCGTTAAGTCTTGCTATAAGGCCACTCCCTATCATTGTTGGTCCTGTGTATATTCGTATAGTTTTTTGATCCTTATTCATGTTTTATGCGTTGTAATATTTGCTTCTCCAAATTGCGTTATTAAAGTTTTTTCCTTTAGCAAAACCATAAAATAATACAATCCCTGCAACGCCTTTGAATACAAATAAAAAGTATAGAAGGTATTCTTGAGTTGGGTTTCCTGAAGAGAATAAATGCAATGGTGTTATTCCAGCTAAGAAGATACTAATTATTAAGATGGTAAAAACTAAGTTTTCAAAGGTTTTGTATGGCCAGACCATTGCTTTTCTAAAAGGGTGTAAGTCATTTCCCCATTTATGGATAAGATAGAAATAGTCATTTCCTATGGGAGCAAACAATAATGGGTCATCTGCATTTTCTAATTTCATTAATTTGGAGGGAGCAACAATTTTAAAACCCTTTAGAGTTGTGTTGTGTTCTTTTTCAAGTGTTCTAATTTTTGTAATGGCTTCATCTGGAAATGGACCTTTAAAATACCGAGCATCCAAAAAACGCAATCTATAGTCTATACATAGCTTTTCTATGGCTGAAATATGAAAAATCTGTGCAGTTTTTAAAGAATCAAAATTAAAAGCATTTTCTTGAGTAAGTGTAGTCTTGTGTAGTTCGTCTTTAATGCTTTTTCGTTCTATTTCATTTTGGCGTAATATATCTTTAACGTTTGTAAGTACTTTATTTTCAGAGGTTTGAATCTCCCTAACTTTTTGAAGTACTGTCTTAATATTGGTTTTTGAAAACATAACGTTTATTTTGAATATAAAAATACTACCTAAAGATTAAAAATCCAACAGATTCTCTTTTTTTAACGCTTTGTTTAGATATTATTGCCATTTACTCGGTATGGTACATAATTTGTAATATGTATCTTTAAAAAAAAAACTATGAATTTTAAACATCTACTTTGCATTTTAGTTTTAGGGCTTTCAACAGTTGCTTCTGCTCAAAAATATAAAAGCGCACCCACTAGCACCATTACCAAAGATTGGCAAGAAATTGTTTTTACCTCTGGCAAATCATTGAAAGAAAATTTGGCGCAGAGTCCTTCTTTTTCTTTCATGACTGAAATTTTAAATGATGAAGTCCTTGCAAAGCAGTTACGTAAACAGGAAATGGTCACTGTTTTTGTTGCCAACGACGCTTCTTTTTTAGCCTTGGATAAGGCTACTCGTGATGCCTTATTGGCAGACACTCCGCGACTTTCGCAATTAGTAAAGTTTCACACTATACCTGGAAGAGTAGACAGCGACGCTATAGAAAAAGCCATTTCTACCTCTGGTGGAATTGCTTATTTCATCACCTTAAATGGAAAAAAGTTAGCGGCTACTCAAAAAGAAGGTGTGTTAACTCTTTCAGATGACCAGGGTAATACCGCAATCATTAAAGACACAGATTTTTACCATAAAAATGGATTTTTCCATATGGTCGAAGGGTTTGCATTTGCTACTGAAAAAAAAGAATAAAAGATTTTTTTAACAAGATTATGCCTTAAGCATTATTTTACAAGCCTAATGAATCTCGCATTGCAAGGTATATGTTGCTATTTTGATTCCAATAGGCAGATTGCATACGTTTTATTTTAACAGCCCTTGTTATTTGCCCATTGGCATGTGTTTGCTCCCATTTTTCTATAGTATGTGGAAATTTGGTGGTAAAGTGTATTTGTAAATGCCTTCCTATATTTTTATATGCTATTGTGTAGATTGTTATGCCTTCTTTTTTTTCTTGACTAGCATCCGCAGTATAGGCTTTGATATCTTTGTGATTGAGTCTTAGTGTCTCAAATGCTGGAAGTACTTTGATGGTTCCTATTGGAAGGGTTTCAGGCTCAATGCGTATTATGTTAAAAAGTTCATCCTCCATCCATGTTTTTGAAAGCATGATCGACTCATCACCTTCGCTCTCAAAATAAGAGTGGCCAGTAATTTCAAAGGCGTCTCTATTGTTAAGTTGCATGTAGGTTTGCCCGCACCATTCTTGAATAGAATTACTTATTTTTAGAGCATGACTATCTGTTTTTACAGGATTAAAAACACTGGTCATGATGCTGTAAGGGTATATTCCGGTATTAAAATTCTTGGTTTTATTTAGTTTTAATACTGCAATGTTGCTAACATTTAATCTGTCAGCTTTTACTTGCTTTTTTGGAACAAAGTCTTCGGTTACAAAAATAGTAACAGCAGTTCCTTCTCGTAATTCTCCATAGCGTGATTGAGTGAGTTTGTAGCTTGTGATTTCTGCGGTGGCTTGATACCAGTACTTTTTAAATGCATTAGAGAGCGGTCTTAATTTTGAGCTATCTGTGGTGGTTTTTTCTGCTTCAATTTCAGAAGTAAAAACAGCTGTGTCACTACTTTTGGTTTCCATACAACTGCTTAAAACAACTATTATGGTTGTAATAATAAAAAGGCTATACTTCTTCATGAGGCTTGTTTTAGGCAAAAATACAAGACTATTTTGAACTTGCTAGTGCTATTAACGTTTCATAAACAAGTCTAGTAGGAAGCCCCATGACATTAAAGAAGCACCCTTCAATTTTATCGATACCAATATATCCTAGCCAATCTTGTATCCCATAGCTCCCAGCTTTATCATAAGGCTTACAGGTCTTTAGGTAGTACTCTATTTGAGCAGGTGTAAGTTCTTTAAAATATACTTTAGTACAATCATACACCGTTTGCTGTGCTTCTTTTGTGGTAAAACAAACGGAGGTAAAGACCTCGTGAGCACTGCCACTTAAAGCGCTCAACATTTGAAATGCCTCTGCATGATCTTTAGGTTTTCCTATAGCTTGACCTTCATTCCAAACAATAGTGTCACTGGTTATAACAATTTGCTTCTCATCGATATCCTTGAACGCAGTAGCTTTTAGTCGCGCTAAGTAATTTGTGATTTCTTGAGCTTTTAAATGCGGTGGATATACTTCCTCAATTTCTCTAACATCTATCGTGAAATTAATGGCTAGTTCTTTAAAAAAAAGCTGTCTCCTTGGGGATCCAGATGCTAAAATAATATCAAAATCAGCGAGTTGTTCTTTTAGCATTATAAAGTGTTTTTTGTCCAAATCAAAGATATATAATGTCTGCTGTTTTTTCTCAAATTCAATCTTTTTTATCTAGATAATCCCCTCTTAATTTAAAAAATTTTCAGCATCACAAAACATTAAAGAGCTCCTGTTATTTTTATAAGTATAGATATTCCTGATACTGTGTTCAATTTTTTTGTAACAAACCATTACATGCTCCTTATGTTTTTGTCTAACTTTGGGTATAAGGCGAAATCTAAACACACACACACCAATGAATAATTACAAAGATACTGATGCAGTTAAATGCCCATTTATGGGAGGAACACAAAAAAATGCAGCAGGTACTGGTACCGGAAATAGAGACTGGTGGCCTAATGAGTTAAAATTAAATATTCTACGTCAAAATGGTTTAAAATCAAACCCTATGGGCCAAGAATTTAACTATGCTGAAGCATTTAATAGGTTAGACTATGCTGCTTTAAAGAAAGATGTTATTGATGCAATGACAGATTCTCAAGATTGGTGGCCAGCAGATTATGGTCATTATGGTCCTTTTATGATTCGTATGGCTTGGCATAGTGCAGGAACTTACCGCGTTGGTGATGGTCGTGGTGGAGCTGCATCTGGATCGCAACGTTTTGCACCTTTAAATAGTTGGCCAGACAATGGTAACTTAGACAAAGCTCGTTTGTTATTATGGCCAGTAAAAAAGAAATACGGAAATAAAATTTCTTGGGCAGATTTAATGATCTTGGCTGGAAATTGTGCTTTAGAGTCTATGGGCTTTAAAACATTCGGTTTTGCAGGCGGTAGAGAAGATGTGTGGGAGCCAGAACAAGATATATATTGGGGTTCAGAAACAAAATGGCTAGGCAATGAAGACAGATATGACACAGGAGATCTTGAGGGGTATCTTGGCGCTGTGCATATGGGTTTAATTTACGTTAATCCTGAAGGGCCTAACGGAAATCCAGATCCAGTAGCTTCTGGTGTAGATGTAAGAGAAACATTTGGTCGTATGGCTATGAATGATGAAGAGACTGTAGCGCTTGTTGCTGGTGGACATACTTTTGGAAAAGCACATGGAGCTGCAGACCCAGACAAATATGTAGGTGTAGAGCCTGCAGGAGCTCCAATAGAAGAAATGAGTACTGGTTGGAAAAATAGCTTTGGTACAGGGGTTTTGGATGACACTATTACAAGTGGTATTGAAGGCGCTTGGACACCAAACCCAACAATGTGGGACCACGATTACTTTGATGTGTTATTGAATTATGACTGGGAGTTAACAAAATCTCCAGCAGGAGCTCATCAATGGACCCCTACAGCAGCGTCTAATGCAAAAATGGCACCCAAAGCAGGTGATACTTCAGCCAGCCAGGCTTTAATGATGACCACTGCAGACATGGCTTTAAAAATGGATCCAGCATATTTAGAAATCTCTAAGCGTTTCCATAAAGACCATAAAGCTTTTGAAGATGCCTTTGCTAGAGCTTGGTATAAATTAACACACCGTGATATGGGTCCAATTAACCGCTACCTAGGACCAGAAGTGCCAAAAGAAGAATTAATTTGGCAAGATCCAATTCCTGTGGGAGCTAAACTTTTAGAGGTAGATGTTGCTGTCTTAAAGAAATCAATTCTAGACACGGGGCTTTCGGTAGCTCAATTAGTTGCTACAGCTTGGGCATCTGCTTCAACCTTTAGAGGTTCAGATAAGCGTGGTGGAGCTAATGGAGCGCGTATACGTTTAGCTCCTCAAAAAAATTGGGAAGTGAATAACCCAGAAGGGTTGGCAACAGTATTAACGGCTTATCAAACAATCAAAACAGGTTTTAGCGGTAGTGTTTCTATTGCAGATCTTATTGTGTTGGGTGGTTGTGTAGCCATAGAGCAGGCTGCTAAAAATGCAGGGCATGATATTTTAGTTCCATTTACAAGTGGGAGGGGAGATGCCTCTCAAGAACAAACAGATCTTGAATCTTTTGGATATTTAGTTCCACAAGCAGATGGGTTTAGAAACTACATGAACAGCAATCTCAACATGGCTCCAGAAGAGTTGTTGATAGATCGCGCAAACTTATTGACACTTACCATCCCAGAAATGACCGTACTTTTAGGAGGGTTACGTGTTTTAGGAACTAACTTTAACGAATCTCAACATGGGGTCTTTACAGACACCCCTGGAGCACTCACAAATGATTTCTTTACCAATGTGTTAGATTTTAGCACTACTTGGAAAGCTACCTCTGTAGATGATACTTTGTTTGAAGGTACAGATCGTAGATCTGGTAGGTTGAAGTATACGGGAACAAGGGCTGATTTGATTTTTGGATCTAACACAGAGCTTAGGGCTATTGCTGAGGTTTATGGAGCAGATGATGCAAAGAAAAAGTTTGTAACAGATTTTGTTGCTGCTTGGGCCAAGGTTATGAACCTAGATCGTTTTGACTTGACATAAAACTTCAAAGTACAGTAAAGGTAGGGGGTGATACAATATGTGTCACCTCTTTTTTTAAGTCTTTAAAAGTCGACGTCATTGGGTTTTTTAAACACTTCACGATTTATTGTTCTATTGCATTACCTTAAGTGTATGATTTAACAATAATTTATGAGCATCAAAAAGGTGTAGAAATTATATTTACACTTTAAAAATTAATACACAACCAATAAATAACTTATGAAAAAATTAATCTTTAAAGCACCATTATTAGCAGTAGTAGCGGTGTTTGTTTTTACGATATCTTGTAAGGACAGCGAAACCTCAAACGATGGTGCAAAACTATCTGTTGCCTTTGAGAAATATGAATTAGCAAATGGGCTCGATGTTATTTTACACCAAGATAAAAGTGATCCTATTGTTTCTCTTGCGGTACAATACGGTGTAGGTTCTAACAGAGAGAAGACAGGGCGTACCGGCTTTGCTCACTTGTTTGAGCATATGTTATTTCAAGAATCTGAAAATGTACCACAAGATCAATTTTTTAAGAAAATTCAAGATGCAGGAGGAACATTAAATGGAGGTACCTGGAAAGATGGAACTATCTATTATGAAACGGTACCAAACAATGCTATGGAAATGATGATGTGGTTGGAAAGCGACCGTATGGGATGGTTTATTAATACAGTAACAGAACCTGCTTTCGAAAACCAACAAGAAGTGGTTCAAAATGAAAAACGCCAACGGGTAGATAATAATCCTTATGGACATACAGGATGGGTAATTGATAAAGCTATATATCCAGAAAGCCACCCTTACAACTGGCAAGTTATTGGGGAGTTAGTAGATTTACAAAGCGCAACAGTTGCAGATGTTCGTGAATTCTACGAAAAGTTCTACGGTCCAAACAACGCTACTTTAGTATTGGTAGGAGACTTTGAGACGCAAGAGGCAAAAGCAATGATTGAAAAGTATTTTGGGGAAGTAAAAAGAGGTCAAGACGTTCCAAAACTAGCTCCACAACGCACTACGTTAACTGAGTCAAAAAGATTATACCATGAAGACAACTTTGCTACAACAGCACAGTTAAATATGGTTTGGCCAACATTAGAGCAATATACTGATGATGCTTATGCTTTAGATGTGCTAGCAGAATTATTCTCTAGAGGAAAAAAAGCACCTTTGTACAAGGTCTTAGAAAAAGAAAAAGGACTTTCTTCAAGCTTTTATTCTTATAATGGATCTGCAGAATTAGCGGGAGTATTTAGACTTTCGGTAACTGCAAACGATGGTAAAAGTCTAAAAGATGTAGAAGCTGGAGTAAATGAAGCTTTTGCATTGTTTGAAAAAGAGGGTATTACAGATAAAGACATTGCTAGAGTAAAAGCTGGTTTAGAGACTGGTTTTTATAACGGAATTAGCAGTGTGCAAGGAAAAGCTTTTCAGTTGGCTAGTTATAACGTGTTTGCAGGAAGCCCTAGCTTTATAGAAACTGACATAGAAAACATCCAGAAGGTCACCAAAGATGATGTGATGCGTGTTTACAATACCTATATCAAAGAAATGCCTTTTGTAATGACAAGTTTTGTTCCAAAAGGAAAGACAGACTTAATTGCAGACAATTCTATTAAAGCAGAAGTTGTAGAAGAAAAGATCATTGATAACATACAAAAAGAAACTAAAAAAGAAACCACAGCAGAGGTCGCTAAGACCCCTTCTGTATTTGACCGCTCAATAGAGCCTTTGCAGGGAGAATCTCCTGCACTTATTGTTCCAAATAGCTGGAGAGAAGAGCTAGCTAATGGTATGAAGGTATATGGTATTGAGCAAAACGAGATTCCTACTGTAAACTTTAGTTTGGTTATGGAAGGTGGACACTTGCTGGATAACATGGATAAAAATGGTGTAGCCAATTTAATCACTAGCATAATGATGGAGGGCACTGCAAATAAGACACCTCAAGAATTACAAGAAGAAATTGAGATGCTGGGCGCTAACATCAATATGTACACCACTCGTGAGTCTATCGTTATTCAGGTAAATACCTTAGCACGCAACTATGATGCTACGCTAGCCCTTGTGGAAGAGGTCTTAACACAGCCACGTTGGGATTTGGAAGAGTTTGGGCGCATTAAAACAGCGGCTATTAATCGGGTAAAAAGATCGTCTGCCAATCCAAATGCGGTAGCTGGACGTGTTTTTAATAAGTTGTTGTACGGTGAAGATCATATCTTTGCATATCCAACTTCCGGCACCGTTGCTTCTATAAGCGCTATTAGTATGGAGGACGTGAAAGCATTTTATGCTGCTAACTTCTCTCCATCTGTATCCAAATTTCATATTGTGGGTCAAATAGAAAAAGTAAAAGCCATGGCTGGACTTCGCGCTTTAGAAAAAAATTGGGCGGCTAAAGAGGTATCTATTCCGGCATACCCTATTTCAAATAACAGAGATAAGTCTTCTGTTTATTTTGTAGACATTCCTGGTTCAAAGCAGTCTGTGATTCAAATAGGAAATATTTCTATGGCAAGAAATGATGCAGACTTTTACTCTGCAGAAGTAATGAATTACGCATTAGGAGGTGCCTTTAACGGTGTCGTGAATAAGATTTTGCGTGAAGAAAAAGGATATACTTATGGAGCACGTACTGGTTTTGGTGGTAGTAAGATACCAGGAACCTTTAGGGCCACCTCTAGTGTAAGAACAAACACAACGGGTGAATCTGTGTCTATCTTTAGGGATGAGATTAATCGATACAAGGATGGTATTAGTCAAGACGACCTTGACTTCACGAAAAATGCATTAATAAAGTCTAATGCACGTCGTTTTGAAACGCAATTTGCTTTACTGGGTATGCTACAAGAGATGAGCACATATGGTTTAGATTCAAATTATATAGAGGGGGAAGAGGCAACTGTTAGAAACATGACTCTAGAGAGCCATAAAGCATTAGCTAATAAATACCTGGACCCATCAAAAATGGCCTATTTGGTTGTTGGTGATGCAGAGAGTCAATACACACAGTTTAGAGATATGGGCTTTGATGAGGTTTTGCTTTTAGACAAAGATGGTGAAGAGGTAAAACTAGAGCAAGTTAAACAATAGCATCACTTTAAATTTATTGTTTTTTTTAAAAAAAGGGGAGCCGTATGGTCTCCCTTTTTTTATTTGTTTATTTGCTTTTTATTGAAAGATATTCTCCATAGCACTAGCAGGTGTAGCTAGTTTGATATTTATACTTAAAAGTCATTTTAAAACTTTTAGTCTAGACTAAAAGTTTAACATAATAGGCTATATTTCAAATACTTAAAAGTATTTATATGAACAATTAGTATATGTTTTTATAAAGTGCAGTTTTTCCATAAAATATCTTGAGGTGGAGGCGCAATAACAGTCATTTCTTCTTTTTTTACAGGATGAATAAACGATAGTTTTCTTGCATGTAAATGAATGCTTCCATCTTTATTACTTCTGTCAAAACCATATTTTAAATCTCCTTTTATTGGGCAATTAATGCTTGCTAGTTGAGCTCTAATTTGGTGATGTCTGCCTGTCTCTAATTGAATTTCAAGGGCTATATAGCGATCCATTTTCTTTAAAACACGATAGTGTAATATAGCTTTTTTACTTTCTGGAACTTCTTTGGTGTGGGCGTAGCTTTTGTTTTGTTTTGGGTTTCTTTTTAGAAAGTGTGTTAAGCTATCATGCTCTTTAGGTGGATGATTCTTTACTACTGCCCAATAAGTTTTTTGTATTTCTCGATCTGCAAAGGATGTATTGAGTCTAGGAAGTGCCTTTGATGTTCTAGCAAAAACAATAACACCACTTGTGGGTCTATCAAGCCTATGAACCACCCCTAAGAAGACAGCACCTGGTTTATTGTATTTTTTAGCTAGATATTGCTTGGTTACCTCACAGAGCGGGGTATCACCAGTTTTATCTCCCTGTACGATATCTCCTGGCCGTTTGTTTACTACAATAATATGATTGTCTTCAAATAGTACCTGAAGATTTTCTGGTGTGCTATGTGTAGTTTTTGATTTAACTGCGGTATGCTTGTTTGGTTTTTCCGAAATAAGATAGGTATTAATACTGTTCTTCTTCATTAGGAAAGTCACCACTTTTTACATCTTTACTGTAATTTTTAAATGCATTGGTCATTGCATCATGCATGTCTAAATACCTTCTTAAAAAACGTGGATTAAACTCATGTGTCATACCAAGCATGTCGTGTGTTACCAGTACTTGTCCATCAACACCATTACCAGCCCCAATGCCAATTACAGGAATGGTGAGGCTTTTGGCTACTTCTTCTGCAAGTTTGGCAGGAACTTTCTCTAATACAATAGCAAAGCAACCCGCTTTTTCAAGAAGTAAAGCATCTTGTTTAAGAGCTTCTGCTTCCTCATCTTCCTTAGCTCTTACTGTATAGGTTCCAAATTTGTAAATAGATTGTGGTGTAAGGCCTAAATGACCCATCACCGGGATCCCTGCATTTAAAATTCTTTTCACAGATTCTTTAATTTCTTTTCCACCTTCTACTTTCACTGCATGACCACCACTTTCTTTCATGATGCGTATTGCAGAACGTAAGGCTTCTTTTGGATCGCTTTGATAGCTTCCAAAAGGGATGTCAACCACCACTAAACTACGGTTAACACCACGTATTACTGATGCTGCATGATAAATCATTTGATCTAGTGTAATGGGTAGCGTGGTTTCATGCCCCGCCATAACATTAGAGGCAGAGTCACCAACTAGTATTACATCAATACCAGCACCGTCTACAATTTGTGCCATGGTAAAATCATACGCCGTTAGCATAGATATTTTTTCGCCTCGATTCTTCATATCAACCAAGGTCTTGGTTGTGATTCTTTTGTATTCTTTTTTTGCTGTAGACATAGGGTGTTATTTATTGATTGTAAAGGTACTAATTTTGTGTTTACATTAATAAAATTTCGGTGATGAGATCTTTATTTTTAGGGCGCTTGTGACACTTTGATTAAAGGGTTTAGTCGTACTGTGCGCTTACATTTGTGTCGAAGTTCCATTTACCATGAACCTTTAATACTTGTTCTATAACATCACGAACACAACCTTTCCCTCCTTCTTTGTGTGAAATATATTTGCTAAGCGCTTTAATCTCTGGAACAGCATCTTGAGGGCAGGTAGGCATCATGACTTCTTGCATCACCTTGTAATCTGGCAAGTCATCACCCATATACAGTACCTGGCTTGGAGAAATGTTGTTTTCTTGAAGGTATTTTTTAAGTGTTTCGGTTTTGTGGTGTGTTCCTAGATGTATGTCTTTAATGCCAAGGCCACTTAAACGCTTAAAAACGCCTTGGTTGGTGCCTCCAGAAATGATACAAACATTAAAACCTTGCAGGAGTGCTTCTTTTAAAGCAAAACCGTCTTTGGTATGCATGGTTCTGTACATGTCTCCATCTGTAGTAATTGTAATAGTCCCGTCTGTAAGAACACCATCGACGTCAAAAACGAAGGTGGTAACTTGGTGTAGATATTCTTTATAGCTTTTACTCATCTTGTGATATATTTCTTTTTTGAATGCTTTTGGTTAGCAAATGATAGACTTCTTGTTGTTGCTGGGTAAGAAGACCTTGGTGTCTAAGCATTGTTTTTTTATCTCCTCTCTTTGCTGGCCCTGTTTGGGCTAGGGCAGGAGTTAGTTGTTCTATTTTTTGAGCTGTTTCTTTTATAAGGGGTGTTAACAGGCTAAAATCCAGTTGTTGTTCCTTTAAAATATCTTCTGAAATATGATATAATTCATTTACAAAATTGTTCACAAACACGGCGGCAACATGTATTTTTGCGCGTTCTATACTATTGATAACGTGTACTTTTTCCGAAATATGACGGCCAATGTTTATAAGTAAAGAGAGGTCTTCTTCGTTTTCAGCCTCCACACAAATAGGAATTTCTTTGAAGTTGATTTCTTTATTTTTTGAAAATGTTTGCAGGGGGTAAAAAACACCTCTTCTGTTGGTGTCACTGCCGCTTTTTAAAGATGCACTTCCGGAGGTGTGGACCACCAATTTGTTTGTAAAATCAAGTTGTGATGTTACGGCATTTATAGTGTCGTCAGGTACTGCCGCAATATAGACATCTGCATGATCAACAATATCCTTTATGTTTGTAGTCACTTTTTTAGCATCTATTATTTCCATAGGTATGCTGCGGGCATACACCTGGAGTATTTCAATATCTGGTGTGGCCTCAAATACACGATAGAGATGTGATCCAACATTACCAAAACCTATAATAACAACTGTAATCATATTGTAAAAATACAAGAATTTTTTATGCTAGATGGTTGCCTTTTCATGAATGAATGCTAAAGAGTGTTAATGCTATCACATTTCAGAAGTATAAGGAGGACTAAAAGACGATTTTGTAGTATTTTTGCATAAAAATATTCGATGCAAAAGAAGCTAGCTTCCATTCTGTTTTCTACTCGTTTAACTGCTACTTTATTTATTGTGTTTGCTGTTGCTATGGCTGTCGGCACATTGGTTGATGCCTCTTCAGAAACCTCTCCAACACCCTATTCTCGATCACTGATATACAATGCTTGGTGGTTTGAGGCCATTATGATGTTGTTTGTTGTTAATTTCTTAGGAAACATTGTTAGGTTTAGACTCTTTAGTAAAGAAAAACTAACGACACTCACCTTACATCTTTCATTTATACTTATTTTAGTTGGTGCATTTGTAACAAGATACATTGGTTATGAAGGGGTTATGCAGATTAATGAAGGAGAAACATCTAATGAAATGCTTTCTGAGCATGCTTATTTAAATGTATTTATCGATGGAGACTATGTCGTTGATGGACAACAACAAAGGCTGCGTTTAGCCTCAAAAAAAATGGATCTTTCTGAGCGATTAAGCAATCGTTTTTCTATGAATAAAACATATAATGGAACCCCCGTTACTGTTACCTATAAAGACTTTATTAAAGGAGCTACAGAAGGAATGATTGAAGATCCATCTGGAGAAGGATATTTGAAAATTGTAGAAGCAGGAGATGGAACCCGTCATGACCATTTTGTGAAAGTGGGTGAGGTATCTAATATTCACAACATATTATTTGCAATTAATAAGCCAACAAAGGGTGCTATAAATATTTTATATGATGCACAAACTGAATCATATCAAATAGAGCCTGCCTTTGCTGGAGAGTATATGCGTATGGCTGATCAACAAAAAGGGAGTGTATTTAAAGACAGTTTACAAGACTTACAGTTACGCTCATTATACCAACTTGCAGGAATGGCTTTTGTAGTTCCAGACCCTGTTATTAACGGGCGCATGGGCGTCATAAAAGCACCCAAAGATGCCCCAGTAGGAACCAATGCGTTATTGTTAGATATTAGCTCTGGTGGCCAGACAAAGACCTTAGAGCTTTTAGGAGGAAAGGGGTCTACCCCAAACCCTGTAAAAGTAGATGTAAACGGCTTAGAGGTATATGCTACCTACGGAAGTAAAAAAATTGAATTGCCTTTTAGTATTACATTGAATGACTTTATTGCAGAAAAGTATCCTGGTACAGAAAAGAGTTATAAATCTTTTAAAAGTAGGGTAACGGTTAATAATGCAGATGGAACATTTCAAGAGGAAGAAATTTTCATGAATCATGTTTTAGATAAAGCGGGATTTCGTTTTTTTCAATCTGGATTTCAACCAGACGAGAAGGGTACTATTCTTGCCGTAAATCATGATATGTGGGGTACTTGGATAACCTACATAGGGTATTTTCTACTATATTTTGGACTCATGGCAATATTGTTTGATAGAAACTCAAGATTTGGGAATCTCAAAAAACATTTAGAAAAAATAAAGCGTAAGAAAAAACAACTCGTGACTATTGTCTTATTATTTGTAAGTACTATTGGTATGGGGCAAGTAGATAGCCATGAGCATGTCAATAATGCAAAAAAGCAAGTAGACTCCTTAATCTTTGCAAATGCAGTTTCTAAAGAGCATGCTGCCGAGTTTGCACGTTTGGTTATTCAAGACAATGGCCGTATGAAGCCAATTAGCACCTTTGCTAGTGAGTTGATACGTAAAGTAAGTGGAAGTGACACCTATGAAGGTCTAGATGCTAATCAAGTGTTTATGTCTATCACTCAATTTCCTAGATTATGGTCTCAGGTTCCTATCATTAAGTTAAAGCGCGGTAACGATAGTATACGAGATATTGTTGGGGTTGCTAAAGCTACCAAAAAAATTGCGTTGATAGACTTGTTTGATAAAGACGTTAATTTTAAACTAGATCCTTATCTGGAAGCTGCAACGAGCACCAATACTCCAAACCAGTTTCAAAAAGATTTTGTTAAGGCTTATGAAAGTTATTACATATTTAACCAAGCCTTGGGAGGGAGTATTTTAAAAATATTTCCAGTGCCAGCAGACCAAGGGAACAAGTGGGTGTCTTATCCAGAACTAAATGAGAGTGCAATTAAAGGGCAAGATTCTATGTTTGCTAAAACCGCTTTACCCTTGTACTTTAATAGTTTAACAGCAGCTAAGTCTAGTAATGATTATGCGAAACCTAGTGAAATTTTAAACTTAATTAAAGAGTTTCAGAAAAAACACGGTAGTGATGTATTGCCAAGTGACGCTAAAATTAGTGCTGAAATAGCCTACAATAAAATTAAAATTTTCAATAGGCTATTTATGTGTTTCACACTGTTTGGTGTGTTGATGTTTATTGGTATTATCATCCAGATATTTAAAGAAGGTGCCCTTGTAAATGGATTTGTTAAAACGTGTAAAATAGTCATCTGGTCCTTCTTTATTGCTATGACTATGGGGTTAATTGCACGTTGGTATATTTCTGGGCATGCGCCCTGGACTGATGCCTATGAATCTATTATTTATGTAGCCTGGGCTACAGTTTTCTTTGGTTTGGCCTTTGGTAGGAAGAGTGACCTTACGGTTGCCTCTACAGCCTTTGTTGCCGCCATTATATTATGGGTTGCAAACCAGAATTGGTTAGATCCAGCGATCTCAACACTAGTACCGGTACTTGATAGTTATTGGTTAATGATTCATGTTGCTGTGATTGTGGCTAGTTATGGCCCTTTTATCTTGGGTATGATTCTTGGTGTTACCGTTCTAATTTTAATGATTCTTACAAACAGTAAGAACAAAGCAAAAATGGATTTAAACATTAAGGAGCTCACTGTTATTAATGAACTAGCCTTAACCGTTGGTTTGGTAATGCTTACAATTGGTAATTTCTTAGGAGGACAATGGGCTAATGAAAGCTGGGGGCGTTATTGGGGTTGGGACCCTAAAGAAACATGGGCTCTAATTAGTATTATGATATATGCCTTTGTGATCCACATGCGTTTGGTGCCAGGGCTTCGTGGAAAATGGATTTATAATGTAGCGTCTATAGCGGCACTTGGTTCTATAATGATGACCTATTTTGGAGTGAACTTTTACCTAACAGGTTTGCATTCTTATGCAAGTGGAGATGTGCCGGTGACCCCTTCTTTTGTATACTATCTTGTAGCATTTTTAGTGGTATTAGCTATCGTGTCTTTCTTGTTCTATAAAAAACATTACATAAAAAAAGGATAGACATTTGCCTATCCTTTTTTTTGTAAGTGATTTCTTGATTAAATACTAGTTGTATAAAAAATCTGGTTGTAGGTTCAGTAGATTAACATCTTCTTGAACGGCCTCCCCAACCTGTATCTTACTGTAAAGACCTCTAGTCATTTCTTCTACATCAATTTCTGTAGTGTTAAACTTCTTTGCAATCTTTTTGTTTTCTTTTCCTTCACTAATGTATTGTAATAGTTTTATTTCAAGCCCATCAAGGTCATACATCATAATTAGGTTTTCTAGATATACATCTTCTGTTAATTTGGCAATAGTATCTCTCTCCATCATTTCTTGTTTTTTTAGAAATAGTTCCATTTCTGTTTTTCTTAACGCGGTTTGTTCTTTAATGTCTCTCATTCTAAATAATGTAGCATAAGTCATAAATAATATGGTACTAAAGAAGGATGCCTTTACAGAGGTTAAAGAGATTTCTAAAAATTGAATACCTAATGTTTGTAGTATGAAATAATCAAAAATAAATAGAAGCGGTAATGTCATTCCTGCAACAAAAAATTTTGAATAATTATTTTTATAAAATAATGACACACCAGCACCAAAGTAACACATCAACAATGTGAATGATAAGATGTTGACAGAGACAGGTAACATTGCGTCATCAACGATCCAATTTGTAATTGATAAGCCTGCGGCCATTAAAAACAGTGGAAGTGTGAACGTCTTTAATCTTGGAAAATATTCATTTATAGTTAGGTACTGAGAAGAGTATAAAGCAACAACTCCAGCTGTAATACACAGTACAGAGGTTTTTGCTGCAACACCGCTTGCCAATGAATTTTGGAATAATAAGGCAGATAGGTTATCTTCTCCAAAAACCAACATTAAGGTCCCTGTAATTGCCAGTCCAAAATAACCAAATACTTTTTCTTCAAATAATAAAAAGCTAATCATATTTAGTAATAAGATAATACTTGTAGCACCAAAAAATAGACCATTTAAAAATAGACTTTTGTTTGTTACTTCACTAATCACAGCATCGTTGTGTGTTGCAGATGCTGTATTAACTGGCAATAACATTCCAGATTTTGCTGTAGAACTATTTATGCTCTTGGTTAATAAGGGTTGTACTATTGTCGCTTTTTTTTCTGTTTCAGCACCTATGGAGCTAAAGCTAAACAAGCTTAAAAGAAAAAACAAACACAATGTAGGTACGTATATTTTTTGTTTCATAGTCGTAGGTTAAATATATTTGGGAGGGGCAAGATACAAAACATTTACACTTTAACCAATAAATTTGCATTTAATCGATTAAAAGAGCAAAAAAAAAGAGAGATTCATGTATATCTGAAACTCTCTTTTATTTTGTATTGTAGTGTTTTAATGCCCTACCATGTCTTTTGGTTTAACCCAAGCATCAAACTCATCTTTTGTAAGATATCCTAGTTTTACAGCCTCTTGTTTTAACGTAGTTCCGTTTTTATGTGCTGTATTTGCTATTTCTGCGGCTTTATAGTATCCTATTTTAGTATTTAAAGCAGTAACAAGCATTAGTGAGTTGTTTAATTGTTGCTCAATAACGGCTGTATTTGCTTCAATGCCATGTACACAGTGTTGTTCAAAAGACATGCAGGCATCTCCAATGAGTTGTGCAGATTGCAGCATATTTGCCCCCATAACTGGTTTAAATACATTTAATTCATAATGTCCTTGCATGCCACCTACAGCAATCGCCATATCGTTTCCTAGTACTTGGGCGCACACCATTGTAATTGCTTCACATTGTGTTGGATTTACTTTTCCAGGCATAATAGAAGATCCTGGCTCATTAGCAGGGATAGAAATTTCACCAATACCACTTCTAGGTCCACTAGCCAACATACGAATGTCGTTGGCAATTTTGTTTAGAGAGACTGCTAATTGTTTTAAAGCGCCATGAGATTCAACGATAGCGTCGTGAGCGGCTAGTGCTTCAAACTTGTTTTTTGCAGTTATAAATGGAAGTTCTGTAAAAGTAGCAATGTATGCTGCTACATTTTCTGAATACCCTTTAGGGGTATTAATTCCAGTTCCTACCGCAGTACCTCCTAATGCTAGTTGAGATAAATGTGGCAAGGTATTTTTCAAGGCTATAAGGCCATGTTCTAATTGTGATGCATAGCCGCCAAACTCTTGTCCTAGGGTTAGGGGAGTGGCGTCCATTAAGTGTGTACGTCCAATCTTTACAATATTGTCAAATTCTTTAGATTTTGCAACGAGTGTATTATACAGCCTTGTTATGCCTGGAATGGTAACGTCTATTAATTTTTTATAGGCTGCGATATGCATTCCAGTTGGAAATGTATCGTTTGAAGATTGTGATTTGTTAACATCATCGTTAGGTTGCAAGGTTTTTTCGCCTTCTCCAACTGTATTTCCTGCCAATTGATGGGCACGATTTGCAATTACTTCATTTACATTCATGTTGCTTTGGGTGCCACTTCCGGTTTGCCAAATCACAAGCGGGAATTGATCATCATGCGTTCCTGCCAAAATTTCATCACATACCTGAGCAATTAAATCTCTTTTAGCCACTGGTAGGGTGCCTAACTCACAATTAGAGTATGCTGCTGCCTTTTTTAAATAAGCAAAGCCATATATAATTTCTAAAGGCATAGAAGCAGGGCTTCCAATTTTAAAGTTATTTCTAGAGCGCTCTGTTTGAGCCCCCCACAATACATTGGCAGGTACTTTTACCTCGCCCATTGTGTCTTTTTCTATTCTGAAATTTTCCATATGTCAATCGGTGTTATATTACAAAAATACTAGTTTATAGGGGTTTACTTGTAAAGATGTAGCGTATTATTTGCCGTTTAGGCAACATGTTCATTTTTTTTATTTTTGAACGCTTTAACCTTTCAGAAACAAAAAAATCATTTTATCTTTGTATTTTAAACACTATATTATGTTTGACTTTGATCAATACTTAGGTTTCCTTGCATTTTTAACGATTTTAACCATTGGTTTTTGGTTAATGATTTTCTTAGTATCTATTATACCTTACTGGATTGGTGGGGCATTAATTGAAAGCATGAAATTAAAGCGTGAAGCAAAAAAGAACGCGAACAAGTAAAAACGTGTTCTTATATATACAAAAGGGGAAGCTATTGGCTTCCCCTTTTTTTATAGGGTTTTATTTGGTGTCCAAAAACTATCCAGCTTTTATAGCTGTCGTGTTTTACACTGTATTATCTTGCTAAAAGCCTGTTTGATACTTTATACCTCGCCGAATAATCCATGCCAGGCGTGCGCATTCTTAATGTTAAAAAAGCTTTTTTATACCATTTCGGATCTGTTGCTTTCTTTTTATATTCTTCATGAGTGGCTGGTAGATGTTCCTTACCGTCTAACCATGGGTCAATTCCAAAGACTCCAATACCAAAATGTTCAACCCGCTGTAAGACGATTTCAAAATCTGTTTCAGAAAAAAAATGAATGTCTTCCTGGTTAGAATCATTCTTTATTTTTTTTAAATCTGTAAATACATGTTCTTCTAAAAATGCTTCTTTCTCCATAGTATCGTAATTCTTTATATTTTCAATATTATCTCCAAGATACTCTAGTTTATGAGCATTGAAGTCTTTTATTAATGATTTGTTTATAAAACTTTCAAGACCTCTTTTGGGGGTCTAGCTATGATTGCTATTTCATTTTTAACAGCAATTGGACGCTCGATGAGTTTTGGGTGCTTATGCATGGCAGTAATAATATTACCCTCTGTAAGGTCTTTACCCTTGTAGTGCTGTTTCCAAATAGCTTCGTTTTTTCTAACTAAGTCTAAAGCAGAAACTCCTAACTGTTGTACTATTTTTTTTAGTGCCTCTTCGCTAAGGATGTCTTTTAAATACAACACAATAGTAACAGGCTCTTTAGCCTCTTCTAGTATTTGTAGTGCTTCCCTTGATTTACTGCAACGCGGGTTGTGATAGAGTGTTGTCATGTTTTAGGTGTTTTGATTTTGTGAACTAGGTGTTTTAGTAGCCCTATTTATTCTTGGTCTAGCGCTTCTATCTCTTGTCTATAATCAAGCTGTAAATCTTCATGTAGCCCATCAATTTTTTTATCTATGAGTTGCATTTGCCTATCATAGATGTTATGAAGGGTTATGTTTCTAGCAATAGAAGGTTTAAATGAAATGAGACGTTCACAAAAATATAGCAGTATAGCTACTTCTGTTTCTTTATTGCTAGAATACCGAACATATTTTTTTACGTTTCTTAATATCTTACGTACACTTTTTTTAAGGTAATAGAAATTGGTGTTTGTAATGCTATTAAATTCTTCATCGATACTTTCTTTGATATGGGTGATATATCCTTGTTCATCATCTGCCTCAAATAATAAATAGGTAAGGAGTTCTTTGTTTTCTTTTTTAAACCTGGCAAGACGTAAACAAAGCTGTTCTATATCTTCTGGCGAACGAAGCTTTATTTCTTTTTTTATTTGGGCGAGGGTAGCAGGTTTCAAAAGGTATGTTTTAAAGCAAAGATATAACAAGCCAATGAATTATGATGAGATACTATTTTACAAATAAGGTTTAACTAGCAACCATTAGCCATGTATGGTTTCTTTTTTGCCATAATTTTTAATAATCTCTCCTTCAAAATCAATAAGGTCTTGCCATCTTTTTTCTACATCAATTCCTTCTCCATATTTTCTAGCAAAACCAAGAAATGTTGTATAATGACCCGCTTCGCTAATCATAAGCTCTCTATAAAATTGAGATAGTTTTTTGTCATTAATACGTTCGCTCAATAATTTGAAACGCTCACAGCTACGCGCCTCTATCATTGCCGAAAACAACAAACGATCAACCATAGCCTGTTGTCTACTACCTCCATTACGTGTAAATTGAAATAATTGGTTTACGTAATGATCTTTGCGCTCTCGCCCTAGTTTATACCCTCTTTCTTTGATGATATTATGCACCATTTCAAAATGCTCTAATTCTTCTTGGGCAAGTTTTAATAATTCTGTCACTAAGTCTTCAAGATGACTGTTTAAGGTAATGATAGTAATGGCATTGGTAGCGGCTTTTTGTTCGCACCAAGCGTGGTCTGTTAATATTTCTTCTAGATTACTCTCTACAATGGTTACCCATCTTGGGTCTGTGGCAAGTTTTAAATTAAGCATGATGTGTTCTATTGTTTTAAATTTCGCAACCCTTCATAGACTACAATGCTTACTGCATTTGCTAGGTTTAAACTCCTAATGTGTTGGCTATGTAAAGGTATTTTATAGAGTTGTGTTGGATATTTTTTTAAAATTTCTGAAGAAAGTCCAGCAGACTCTTTTCCAAATACTAGAAACATTTCATCTTCATAAGGGATCTCTAGGTACTCTTTTTTGGCATGACTAGAGAGAAAGGCCATTTTTTTTGTTTCATGTTGCTTAAAAAAATCTGCAGCACTCTCATAAATGGTACATTGTATATGTTTCCAGTAGTCTAAACCTGCACGTTTTAACCTGCTGTCGCTCAATTCAAACCCAAAGGGTTTTACAAGGTGTAGGTGAGAACCAGTACCTAAGGTTATTCTACCAATGTTTCCTGTATTGTTTGGTATTTCGGGTTCTATAAGAACAATGTTATACGCCATGTATGTGTACTTTTATTTTGCTTTTTTAACATTTTTGAGCACCAAAAAGTTTTGTGGGTTAATGCCTAGTCCTGTTATTTTGTTTGATACAAACCTAACTGCAATATCGTAGTATAGGGGTACAATAGGGGCCTGTGCTATAACAATGCTATCCATTTTTGTGTATAAAACTTTTCGTTTTGTAATTTCTGAAATTTTCTGTGCCTCCACATATAAGCTGTCAAAAACTACATTTTTAAAATGTGTGTAATTGGGGCCATTAGGTGTGAAGTTAGGGCTGTAAAAAAGCGATAAGTAATTTTCTGCATCAGGATAATCTGCAACCCAACTAGCTCTAAAAACATCAAGTTCACCGCTGCTTTTCATTTGTCTAAGTGTTGCGGGTGGCATTACATCTATTTTAATGGCTAGCCCAAGCTTCTCTAATTCTCGTTGTATATACTCGCAGAGATCTAAGTATTGGCTGTTGGTGCCAATAGTAACTTCTGGTTTGTCATCTCCAGTTTGTGTTATATACCTTTGAATAAGGCTTCTTGCTTTTTCTGGGTCATAGCTGTAACCGTCAATAGCGCTGAAGCCGGCCAGCCCTTTAGGGATAAAGCCGTGTATTGCTGGTATGCCCATTCCATTTCGTAAATAAGTTACCATTTTTGTTCTATCAAAACCATAATTTATTGCCTGCCTGATAAGAGGCGATGCAATTTCTTGTGTTGGTTTTTCCATAAAAAACCCAAGATACTCTGTGTTTAAATAGGGCGTTGTAATAAGATGTACTCTATCACTGTATTTTGGTTGTAAGGCTCCTTTGGTCGTAATGATTTCATCTTTATAGGAGTTGTCTAACCCAGTCATAAAATCAATATTGCCTTGCGCAAATTGTAAAAATTCACTTTGTTTATCTGGCAAAAAAGTAATGGCTACAGCCTCTAGATATGGAAGCTTGTTACCTTCAGGGTCCTTTTCAAAATAAAGCGGATTTTTTCTAAAGACAAGTTTTACATTTTCCTCCCAGAATTTAAACTGAAAAGCTCCAGTACCTACGGGATTACTTCTAAAATCATTTCCATAATGCGCAATAGCTTCTTTTGGCACAACAGAGCAATACCGCATTGATAATAAGCCCAGAAAAGCAGGAAATGGTTTTTTAAGTTGTACAACAAAAGTAGAGTCGTTGGCAGCATGATACTGTTGCACAGACTTTAGCACCCAACTCCCAGGAGAGGCTAAAGCGGGAGATAATAACCTGTCAAAACTATACACAAAGTCTTGCGCTATGACAGCTCTGGTGCTATCCTTTTTAAAGACCTTGTTTTTATGAAAATACACATCATCTCGAAGGGTAAAGGTGTAGGTAGATGTACTGTCATTGATCCGCCAAGATTTTGCTATATCTGGTTGAATGTTTAATTGATCATCTAGTTGCACTAGGCCGTTAAATAATTGATTGCTTGGCCAAATGGTTTGAGGGTTTCTAGCAAATGCAGGATCTAGAGTGGCAATATTACTGTGTTCATTGTATTTAAAGACAAGGTGGTCTTTATTGTGCTTTTGCCTAGAGGTACAACCACACATTATAAAAAGCACAAAGACTACCAAATTAACTTTTAAAAAGGCTGCCCATTGTTGTGCGTTCATATAGCGTGTCATTTTATGATCTTAGTACAAAGGTATTATATTCTGTCAATACAGGCTACTTTCTATATCGATGACTTCAAAAAAGAGTGGCTAGCCAATAGCGTCAGGCCTGCTGTGAGCAGCAAATCATTTTAGTTAATATGTTTGTAATGACCTCGCTGCTGTCTTAACAATCACTCATGTTTACTTGAACCGCTAAGCCGCCCTCACTTGTTTCTTTGTATTTGTCAGCCATATCCTTTGCGGTCTCCCACATCGTTGCAATTACTTTATCTATAGGTACTTTTGTTTGAGAGGGATCTGCATCAAGGGCCATCTCACAAGCGTTAATAGCTTTAATAGCACCCATAGCGTTGCGTTCTATACAAGGTATTTGCACCAAACCTCCAATAGGGTCGCAGGTGAGCCCTAAGTGATGCTCCATAGCTATTTCTGCTGCAATTAAACATTGATCTGGAGAGCCACCCATACGTTCTGTAAGTGCTCCTGCCGCCATGGCCGAAGAAACCCCTATTTCTGCTTGGCATCCTCCCATAGCAGCGCTAATGGTAGCGCCTTTTTTAAAGAGGCTTCCTATTTCACTAGCTACAAGTAAAAACTTTTTGATGTCTTCAAAGTCTGCATCATGGTTTTCTATTACCATATAATACATAAGCACAGACGGTATAACACCCGCACTACCATTGGTAGGAGCCGTAACTACCCGTCCTAGTGATGCATTTACTTCATTTACCGCCAAAGCAAAACAACTCACCCACTTTAATATTTGGCGAAACTTAACTTCGGTACCGCGTATGGTCTTTAGCCATTGATAAGCGTTTTGATAAGGGACCTCTCCTATTAAGCCCTTGTGTGTGTTGTATGCTCTACGACGTACGTTGAGACCGCCGGGTAATGTCCCTACGGTATGACATCCTACATACATAGAGTCCAACATGACATCCCAAAGTGCTTTAATACCTGCGTCAATTTCTTCTGAGCTACGTAATGAAAGTTCATTTTCAAGAACGATAGCGCTAATGCTTTTGCCTTCTGCTTTACAGTGCTTTAATATATCTACACCTTCTTGTATTTGAAATGGAAATTCAGAAAAACTTTTTTGTTTTTTTTTGGCGCGTTTTCGTTCCTCTTGTACTACAAAACCACCTCCAATAGAGTAGTAGGTTTCTGAAATATTGGTTCCATTTGTAAGGGTTGCAGTAAAGGTAATTCCGTTAGGGTGGAAGTCAAGAAATTTACGGTTGAATGTGATATTGGCTTGCTTGGTAAAGGCAATTGGCAATTCATTATTAAGTGAAAGCACTTTTGTCTCGGTTATGGTATCTATGGTAGGCTGTATTTTTTCTATAGGAAATGTTACAGGGTCAAAACCAGACAACCCTAACATAACAGCAATATCTGTAGCATGTCCTTTACCTGTTAAGGACAAGGACCCGTATAAATCTACCGAGATGTGTGCTATTTTTTTAAAGTTCCCGCCTTTTTTTAGGCTGGTAATCCAGCGCCCCGAAGCGCGCCAAGGTCCTAGGGTGTGGGAGCTGGAAGGCCCTACACCAATTTTAAGCATATCAAATATACTGATACTTTCCATAGGTAATTTTTTGTAGCTCAAACGTACAGAATTTATATACATTGACATGCTCTTTTGACGGTATCTTATTGTTGGAATAACTCCTTTAATATGGAATAATTCCATATTTTTGCAATATGGAATATTTGAAGACAGGAAAAATTAAAAGAGAAGAACCACATCATGAAGCAGCAATTTCTAAGCAAACTGGATTTCCAAGTCCTGCGACACATTATTTAGAACCGTCTATAGATCTCAACAAAGAGCTTACACAGCATAAAGATGCCACTTTTTATGTGCGGGTATCGGGTAATGCATGGTCTCAATTTTCAATGCGACATAAAGATGTATTAATTATAGATAGAGCGCTCATCCCTAAAGTAGGAAACTTAGTTTTGGTAGTCCAGGAGGGATCATTTAAGGTAATACGCATTCCTGTAACGAGTTCTGGCGGTTCTTTTGTTGTCTGGGGCATCATTACCTATATAATACATTGTACATCATGATAGCTATGGTAGACTGTAATAGTTTTTACGCTTCTTGCGAGCAAGTATTTCGCCCAGATTTATGGGGAAAACCTGTGGTGGTATTAAGTAACAATGATGGCTGTGTGATTGCAGCTAATAAAGAAGCTAAAGAAATGGCGCACATTCCTATGTTTGAGCCTATGTTTAAAATTAAGGATCAGCTTATTAAAAATAAGGTTACTTTTTTTTCTTCCAATTACACCCTGTATGGTGAAATGTCTCAACGGGTCATGAATATTTTAGAAACCTTCTCGCCTGATGTAGAGGTGTATAGTATTGATGAGGCTTTTATTGATGTAAGTGGTATCAAGCATGTATCGTTGAAAGCTTATGGTACGGTTATTAAGGACAAGATTGTAACCTATACAGGAATTCCTGTTGGAGTAGGAATAGCACCAACCAAGGTACTGGCTAAATTGGCAAATAAAATCTCAAAAAAAGTAGCAAAGTTTGATCATGTTTGTGTCATCGATACAGATGAAAAACGAATTAAGGCACTTAAATGGGCACAGACCAAAGATGTTTGGGGCTTGGGTAAAAAACACCAAACGAGACTCAAAAATATAGGGGTATTTACAGCCTATGAGTTTACACAACTTCCTTTGTCTTGGGTACGAAAAGAAATGACTGTAGTAGGAGAGCGGTTATGGAGAGAGCTGCGAGGAGAATCCTGTATTGAATTTAGAACGATGCCAAAAACAAAAAAGGCAATAGGAACCGCCAAATCTTTTGGAAAAAAATTGGAAGACCTAGAACGTATAGAGGAAGCATGTGCATATTACATAAGTGAAGTCGCTGAAGTATTGCGTGCTCAAAAATCTTGCGCAACATATATACAGGTTTTTGTGACTACAAGTCATTTTAGTGATAACGACAAGCAACATAGTGACAGTTGCATCGTGACACTGCCTGTACCCACAAACAACACCTTTGTATTAACACAACAAGCAAGAAAAGCACTACAACGTATCTACAAACCAGGGTACCGTTATAAAAAGGTAGGTGTAAATGTTACAGGGTTGATGCCTCAAGAGTATGTGCAAGGCAATTTATTTGAAAATCTAAAACTACATGATAAACGCCTGATGAACGTAATAGATCAGTTAAACCATAAGTTTGGTAAAGCTACCGTAGGCTCAGCTTTGGTAGGTACTAGGGTAGAGGAGTGGGAGCTTGTCAAGAAAGACCGCAGTAAACGCTATACCACACAATGGAGGGAGTTGTTAGAATTAAAAAATAAATGAATATATTTTCATCTGTCACGATGGCAGTCTATTTTGGATGGCACAATCATTGACTTATGCAAAGTGTCTTTAAGGATATTAATAATTTCTGAAGAGATATGTAAACTGAATTTTTAAAACATATATTTATAACATTATGAGTAAAATAATTGGAATCGACTTAGGAACAACCAACTCATGCGTAGCCGTAATGGAAGGAACTGAGCCAACGGTAATCCCAAATGCAGAAGGAAAAAGAACAACACCTTCAGTGATTGCTTTTGTAGAAGGTGGTGAGATTAAAGTAGGAGACCCTGCAAAAAGACAAGCAGTAACAAACCCTACTAAAACCATATCTTCTATAAAGCGTTTTATGGGAAATAAGTACAGTGAATCTTCTACGGAGGCTGAACGTGCAGCATTTGCCGTTAAAAAAGGAGATAACGATACTCCTCGTGTTGATATTGATGGTCGTTTGTATACGCCACAAGAATTAAGCGCAATGGTATTGCAAAAAATGAAAAAAACGGCTGAAGATTACTTAGGCCAACCAGTAACCCGTGCGGTAATTACTGTACCTGCTTACTTTAATGATAGTCAACGTCAAGCTACTAAAGAAGCTGGTGAAATTGCTGGATTAAAGGTAGAACGTATTATTAATGAGCCTACAGCGGCTGCATTGGCATACGGTCTTGACAAGAAAAGCACAGACCAAAAAATTGTAGTATTTGATTTTGGTGGTGGTACTCATGATGTATCTATCCTTGAATTAGGAGATGGTGTATTTGAAGTATTGGCAACAGATGGTGATACACACTTAGGTGGTGATGATGTTGATCAAAAAATCATTAGCTGGTTAGCAGATGAGTTTAAAGCAGAAAATGACTTGGATCTTCGTAAAGACCCAATGGCATTACAACGTTTAAAAGAAGCTGCAGAAAAAGCGAAGATTGAATTATCTTCTTCTGCACAAACAGAAATAAACTTACCATACGTAACAGCAACAGCTAGTGGGCCAAAGCACTTGGTTAAAACATTAACGCTTGCTAAGTTTGAGCAGTTAATTGATGATTTGGTAAAAAGAACTATTGAGCCTTGTCAAACAGCTATGAAAGCAGCTGG
>CEST01076765.1_pt1 | contig 80062 bp, 67 predicted proteins | sample 326921 | NCBI WGS metagenome assembly CEST01 (sample SAMEA2621509, study PRJEB7988) | marine metagenome | biome: marine biome (ENVO:00000447); feature: surface water layer (ENVO:00002042); material: "saline water (ENVO:00002010), including plankton (ENVO:xxxxxxxx)" | depth 5 m
GAAAGTAACGAGCCAGAAATGCAAATTTTACCTGAAGATACCGTAATCAAGGTTTTTGGATTTTATAAATCTCCTCAGTTTGATAAAATTGATAATAATAAATTAGCGAAACTAGGATTTACCTATACAACTGATGTTTTTATTGATGAAAGTTCTCCAGAAGTTCTTTTATTTAACAAACAATATCTAGAAAAAAATCATGCATATCCGTCTTACTATGCAACTAAGGGATTTGACATTGTCTTTGATGTTGTGATGAGATTGGCCTCTGGAGATACTTTAAAAGAGACTTTTAAGAAAGGAATTTCCTACAGATTAGAAAGTAAGTTTGACTATAGTAGAAACTTATTTAGTATTACTTCAAACAATGGTATTTATATTATTGAATATGGGCCAGATCTTACTTTAAAAAGATTGAAGTAATCAGATATGAGATTTATAAAATATTAAAAAAACTCCTGAGTAAATCAGGAGTTTTTTTATGAATTCAAATGATTAAATTTTCTTCATTTGTTGTTTCATCGTCTGCATTTGTTCTTTCAACATTCCGTGTTTGTCTAGTTTCTTTGCCTCCGTCATTAATATAGTAGCTTCACGTTTTCTTCTTTTTGTCATGGCTATACCAGCTAATTGTAATTTAGCCATTGCTAAATCATGATCCATTGCCAAACCTAACCGAACAGCTTTTCGTAAATACTTTTCAGCTTGCGTCATGTTGGTTTGGGAAAGCATAATTCCATGCAAGTAATTATAGTATCCTTCTTGTTTTTGTGTGAGTGCAGTACTTGGGTTTTTTATATAAGTCAACCATTTTTGTGCAGCCGGGAAATTTTGTTTTCTTAATTGTAAAAATGACAGTAAAATAAATTCATTTTTGAAATATAATAAGATAAACATTCCTGTTAGGAATAAAATAGCGATTCCGTTGCCAATATGGCCTTGCCAAAATTCTAGGACAGACCATACTATCGTTAAAAAGGCTAATGCTAATTTTATATTTTTATGAAACATATGTTCTTTTTTTGTGAGTACTAAAGTACACTATTCTTTTATTTTTTGTAAAACTTTCTATGTTTAAACCATGCAAATACTCCTAGTATACCTATGAAGGTTACAGAATAAAATACCGAATTAGGAGTAATTACTTGATCACCACTTGCATAGGAATGCAATCCAGATAAATAGAAATTTACTCCAAAGTAGGTCATCATTATTGCTCCAATTGCAATAATAGACCATAGATTAAATGTGTATCTGCTTCTTAAACCTGGAATCAATCTCATATGCAATACAAATGCATAGACCATAATAGATACCAATGCCCATGTTTCTTTTGGATCCCATCCCCAATAACGCCCCCAGCTTTCATTTGCCCACATACCTCCTAAGAAATTACCAATGGTTAACATAATTAAACCAATAGTAATAGCCATTTCATTAATGGTAGTAATTTCTTTGATATTTAAGTCCATTTTTTTCTTATTCTTTTCTGTGGTGAAAGCAGTTAAGAACAAGGCTACAATTCCTAAAATCATACCCAGAGAAAAAGGCCCATAACTAGCAACTATAATAGATACATGAACTAGTAACCACCAAGAATTCAATACTGGTACAAGATTTGCAATTTCTGGATCTAACCAGTTTTGATGGGCAAATGTTAAAATAACAGCAGTTAAGAAGGTGGTAGACGCAATGGTTAATGACGATTTTCTTCCAAATGCCAAACCAAACAACATAGTTGCCCAAGCAACGTAAATAATAGATTCATAGGCATTACTCCATGGTGCATTGCCACTTATATACCATCGGCTTAGCAATCCTAAGATATGAAGACCAAAGACAAGTATTGTTATTCCTATCAGAACCTTTACAACCAAAGCGATCCATTTTTTATCATTGAAAATTTGAAGTATCACAAAAAAGATTAAAAACACACTTACACATCCATAATATATGGCAAGTTTCTTAAAAATTTGTAATTTATTATAGGTTATTTCTAGATCTATTTTTTCTTTGTTTGGATACACTTCTGCACCATATTTTTGTTGGAACTTTTTAATTCCAGCTAATAGCTTATCAGCCTCCGTATAATTATTAGTTCTTTTTGCATCCTGTAATAACCGTATGTAAACTGGTAAAGATTGTCTTACAAATAATGAATCTTTTCCAGTATAGTTTGCTCTAGAGCCTTCTGGAAAAGAAACCCATTTATTATTATCATCGTTTAGTTTAGGATAAATTCTTAAAACACTTAGACTCAATGCTTGAGAAAATAAGTAGATTCTTCTATCTATTTTAATGGCATCTTTTTCAAATTTGTTCTGAACATTCTTCTTTTGTGCCTCTAGTACGTAGTCACTGATTTTTGATTGAGTTCCCTCATAAAAATCTGCTAGAGCTGCATGTGTTGCATTTTCATCAACACCTATGATTTCACGAATTTCTGTGTTCCCTTTTTCTAAATAAATAAAGGGAACATTAAACCAAAGTTTTGAGTTTTCTATAATTGAAAGAAAAACTTGACTAGGTTCCATCCCATTAAAATCTTCACCATGAGAAACCTTTCTTACCAATTCAGAGGCAAAGGTGTGCGCTGGTTTCATTCTACCGCCAACATCTTGTATAATGAGCGTGTTAAATTCTTCAGCATGTTTCAAATCAACTAAGTTGGCTTTTAATACAGAGTCAATTTGTTGATCAGATATGCTAGATAGATTACTTTCTTGAGCTTGAGTAATTCCAGTAATACTAATAAAAAACCCAATAAAAAGAGTTAGAGCAGCTTTTTTGCTTTTAATTTTTTTCAATGTTTTCTTCAAGGAATCGAAACGAGTTCCTGGAGCAAATAGAATAGAAATCATTCCAAAATATAATAGAGAATATCCAATATAGGTAATTAGTGTTCCCCAAAAATCATGATTAACAGACAGATGAGTCTGTTCTACTTCACCAGAAAGATCGTAACTAGCTTGAAAAAACTTGTAGCCTTTGTGATCTAATATATGATTCATGTAGATTTTATAATCAAATGTTTCATCGGTATCTATTAAAGTAATTTCACTAGCAAAAGCGGCAGCACTCTCAGAACCAGGATATTTTTCTAATTGAAAATCATTTAGTTTAACTTCAAAAGGTGTTTCTAGTAATTGAGGTCCATAATCTATTCTAAAATTTAAGCCATTTAAAGAAAATTGAGTAGGTCTTTGTGGCGCATATTTTCCGCCATATATTTCAATTTGTGATGTTTCTTCATCTACTGTTATGTCTAATACCAAGGCATCTAATTTAGTATCATCTTTTTTAGCACCTCTGATAGTTTTTAATTCTCCTTTTTTAACAGGTTCTGGAATTACAAATGGTAATTCATCAATTTTATATAATGATCTTAGTTGAAATTCTTGAACACTATCTTTAGTAACTGTTCCTTCAGCTCTATCAGCCATTCGCATCCAGCTTCCATCATTCTGTGTTTGTATTTTTAAGATTCCGTCTTCTCTAAAAAGATTGATTGTACCAGAGTTATTCGGAGCTTCAAAGCCAACCAATACACCATGAATATTTTGTAAATCTCCTTTTTTGATATAATGCTCATGTCTTGAGCCACTGCTAGATTCAACAATAAATAAAAACTCTTCTCCAGTTTCATTTTCAAAGAACTTTTCTTCTGCCCAAGGAATATATTCTGCCAATTTTATAGAGAACTCTTGCTCTCTAAAACCCTCTTCTAAACTCCAACTATTAGTTCCTTTGGCAGAGAATAAGGTAGATTTATGAAATGTTTTTTGCTCCTTGTTATTGTCTATCACTAAGTTTACATAAGTAGTTTCAGATAGAAATTTATGAGTAGTCTCACCTTCATTAATAAGCATTAATCCTTCATAGCCCACATACCTTGTTACACCTGCTCCAATTAAAATTAAAAGAAATGAAACATGAAATAATAATACAGGCCATTTTTCTTTTCTTAGTAATCGATAACGGAATATGTTTCCAAAAAAATTGAAGATAAAAAACGCCATAATAGCTTCAAACCACCAAGCGTTGTAAACCAGTGCTTTTGCAGTTTGTGTACCATAATCATTTTCAATAAAAGTAGCAACTCCCATAGCTATTGAAAAGGTTATAAAAAGAATCGCTGTTAAGCGTGTAGAATATAAAATATCAAAAAATTTCTTCATTCAAAAGGGCTTTAAAAGCTACTGCAAATTTACTGATTAAACATTTAAATAGTGTCTAATTTTTTTCTTTTTAATGCTAAAAAAAACCTTATTAATTTGCGATTAATAAGGTTTTTTGTTTGCGTTGTATTTATGCAAAAAGAATATGCTAATCAATAAGCTTTGGAGGTCCAGCTGGTATTTGAGGCACATAAGTCTTATCTCCTTTTCTTTCGAGAAACTCTTTTTTTACACCTTCAATTAATTGAGGTTTTTCATATAAATCTAACATAGTCATTGCGAGTGATTTTGAAGCATATATCATTCCTTTGTGACCAATTGACATTCCTGTACAAGCAACAACTGCCCATGAGTGCCATGGTCCTTCCTTTGCAGCTGTAGTTACACCTAACCTTACTACAGGAACTACCTGACTAACATCACCAACGTCTGTTGACCCACCTTGAGCAGGAATCGTTGGTTTGATAGGTTTAATTTTGCCATCTATTCCTTTAAGTTCTTTTTTAGTTTCTTTTAGAATTGTGTTTGCATACTCAATTTCATTATTGGAATATTCTATATCACCTAACAATTCGAAGTTTTTCTGAATTATTTTTGCGCCAAATCTATTGGGAATAATCTCATAAATACCTGAAATTAACTTTAATTCGAAATCAACATTAGCCATCATGGATGCTCCTTCTGCCATTTTTTTTGCTCTTTCATAAAGAATATTTACATTTTCTTTATCATTTTCTCGTATTCTAGTCCATATTTGAGCATAGTCAGGGACTACGTTTACAACATCACCTGCTTTTTCAATATCATAATGTATTCTAGCTGTAGGTCTAATGTGTTCTCTGTAATAGTTAAGACTAGTTGTATAAAGTTCCATAGCATCTACTGCGCTATTTCCATTCCATGGATCACCAGAGGCATGAGCAGCATCACCATAAAAACGTAACCTAAAATCTACAAGAGCTTTACTACTTTGTGTGCTTGCTTCAATTTCATCTGCTGGATGCCAATCCATACAAACATCAAGATCATCAAATAACCCTTCTCTTACCATCCATACTTTCCCAAAAATTGTTTCTTCGGCAGGAGTTCCATAAAACCTTACGGTACCAGTAATTTTTCCAGATTCAATCATTTCCTTTATCGCTATAGCTGCTCCAAGGCTAGCGGTTCCAAAAAGGTTATGACCACATCCATGACCTGCAGCCCCTTTTAGCAATGGGTCCTTAGTGGGTTGTTTTTTTTGTGATATCCCTGCATTTGCATCAAACTCACCCATTATACCAATAATAGGTTTTCCAGAACCATATTCAGCAATAAATGCTGTTGGTATTCCAGCAACTCCTTTATGAACAGTAAAACCATTTTCTTCAGCATAATCTGATAAATATTTTGAAGATTTAAACTCTAAAAGAGCAGGCTCAGCTGCCTCCCAGATTTTATCACTGATTTCGATAAGTTTGCTTTTATGTTTTTCTACTGAAGAAATTAATGCCTTTTTATTTTTTGACATTCCTTTTTGCGCATAAGATGTAATAGACACAAAAAGTATCAATACATATAGTATGATTTTTTTCATTTTTAAAAGAATTAAAAGTTAAGACTCAAAAGGTACTATTATTATTCTATAGAATCAATTAAAATAGTAATCATGTCTATAGCAGCTTGTGCAATTTTGGTACCAGGACCAAAGACACCAACAGCACCACAGTCAAATAGAAATTGATAATCTTGTGCAGGAATTACTCCTCCTACAATAACCATAATATCTTGTCTTCCATAGTTTTTTAACTCAGAAATCACTTGAGGAACTAAGGTTTTATGACCAGCAGCTAGAGAGGAAATTCCTAGGATATGAACATCATTTTCTATTGCTTGCTTTACTGCTTCTTTTGGGGTTTGAAATAAGGGGCCTATATCTACATCAAATCCTAAATCTGCATAACCTGTAGCAACCACTTTTGCACCTCTATCATGACCATCTTGCCCTAGTTTGGCAATCATAATGCGTGGTCTTCTCCCTTCAAGTTCAGCAAATTCATCGGTAAGCTTTGCAGCTTCCTTAAATAATTTATTATCTTTTATTTCTTTACTATACACACCAGAGATTGTTTTATGTACTGCTTTATGTCTTCCAAATGCAATTTCAAGAGCATCTGAAATTTCACCTAAGGTAGCTCTTTCTCTTGCTGCTTTTATAGCCAAATCTAATAAATTTTCCTGTTTTTGAGTATGAGAATCATTAAGATTTAAACTCAACATAGCAGTTTTAGTGAGGTCAGATAGTCTTTTTGCAACTTGTTTCGAATTTCTGTTTGCTTTTAAATGAGTTAACCTTTTAATTTGAGATTTACGAACAGCTTCGTTGTCTACCTCAAGTATTTGTAATGGGTCTTCTTCTTTTAATTGGTATTTATTTACACCAACAATTGTATCTTGGCCACTATCTATTTTTGCTTGTTTTTTAGCTGCAGCTTCTTCTATTCTCATTTTCGGAATTCCTTTTTCTATCGCTTTTGTCATTCCTCCTAATTCCTCTACCTCTTGTATTAGTTCCCATGCCTTTTTTGCAATCTCTTCTGTACGTTCTTCTAGATGGTAACTGCCAGCCCAAGGATCTACAGTCTTAGTAATTTGAGTTTCGTCTTGTAAGTATATTTGTGTATTTCTTGCTATTCTTGCGGAAAAATCTGTAGGTAAAGCAATAGCTTCATCTAATGCATTCGTATGAAGACTTTGAGTACCTCCAAAAGCAGCAGCCATAGCCTCAATAGTAGTTCTAGCTACATTATTAAATGGATCTTGTTCAGTTAAACTCCATCCACTTGTTTGAGAATGAGTCCTTAATGCTAGAGATTTTGAGTTTTTTGGGTTAAATTGTAGTACAAGTTTAGCCCATAACATTCTAGCCGCTCTCATTTTTGCTATTTCAGTAAAATGATCCATACCTATAGCCCAAAAAAACGACAATCTTGGCGCAAAAGAATCGATATCCATTCCAGTTTCTAAGCCTTTTTTTATATACTCTAAACCGTTGGCTAGCGTATAAGCTAATTCAATTTCGGAGGAAGCTCCAGCTTCTTGCATATGATAGCCCGAAATAGAAATAGAATTATATTTGGGCATATTGTAACTAGTATATTTAAAAATATCTGCAATGATATTCATAGATGATGAAGGAGGGTAGATATAAGTATTTCTAACCATAAATTCCTTCAAAATATCATTTTGAATAGTTCCAGAAAGGTCTTTTTTATCAATTCCTTGTTCTTCAGCTGCAACTATATAAAATGCTAGAATTGGAAGCACTGCTCCATTCATAGTCATTGAAACAGACATTTTATCTAATGGAATTCCGTCAAATAAAATCTTCATATCCTCTACAGAATCTATAGCTACTCCAGCTTTCCCAACATCACCTTGAACTCGTTCATGATCTGAATCATAACCTCTGTGTGTAGCTAAATCAAAAGCAACTGACAAACCTTTTTGACCCGCCTCTAGATTTCTTCTGTAAAATGCATTGCTTTCTTCTGCTGTAGAAAATCCTGCATATTGTCTAATAGTCCATGGTCTTCTTACATACATTGTTGAATATGGACCTCTTAAATTAGGCGCTATACCAGCAATAAAACCTTCGTGTTTAAATGTTTTAAACTCTTGTTTTTTAGGAAATTGTAGAGATAAGTTTTGAAGCTTTTTTCTGGCCATTTTCTGGTTTTATTTATTTAGATCACTAATTTTTTGTTCTATTAATTATTTTATTAGTTGTCACCTATCACTCCTTTTTTAATCTGATCATTTCGTTTTTTTCAGATATTCTTCTTTGGAGTATTGGAGCTATTAATGTTTTAGAGTTTTTTGTTTTTAAAAATGGATAAATTTGAAGTTCTTGCTTCATTCTTTCATTTAAATCAGGTAATTTATTTGTGCCTAACAAGGTAATTTTATCTTGATCAAATTGATCTTGTTGTTTTTGAGTGTTTTCATATATTTTCTTTTGTATGGATCCATTTTTTAATTGTTTCAAAAACCCTCCATTTTCCTCTATTTGCTTAAATACTTCTAGGGCTTTTTCAGCGAATTGTCTCTCTATATTTTCTATGTAGTAAGAACCATTTGCAAAATTTTGTGCTTCTGAAAGATATGCTTCTTTTTGTAAAATTAATAACTGATTTCTAGCAATTCGTTCTCCGAATTCATTAGATTTATGATACACTGAATCATAAGAAATATTTGAAATTGTATCAGAACCCCCCAAAATTGCACTCATACATTCACTAGTTGTACGCAACATATTTATATTATAGTCATAGATAGTTTTATTTCGTAAACTTGGTTTTGTAAAGATATGAATAGGTGTTTTTTTGACTCCATGTTCCTCTAGAAGAGACGCTTGTAATAAACGAAAAGCCCTTAGTTTTGCTATTTCAAAAAAATAATTACCCCCAACCGAAAATGAATAATGAATTCTGGACGCTATAGATGTACCGAAAATCTCAATATATTCATTTGTGTGTGCCAATGCGTAAGCTAACTCTTGAATTATCGTTGCTCCAGCATTTTGATATAATGAAGCATCTACACAAATAGAATTATCAACAAGATTTATAAATTTATTAGTTTCGGATATATCTGCATTTAAATTAGAAAACCAATTTCCAGTTTTTGCCAAATTACCAATAATATCTAGTTGGAAATAAATAAGGCCCTCACTACAATATTTTTTTATTTCAGAGATGAAATTAGCATCAAGAAATTCAAAATTAAAATATATAGGAATTTTTTTAATATCTATCTTTTCTAATAAAATAGTATGATCAAAAGTTTTTATTGCTGTAAATTGAATTGCAGTCGCTCCTTTATTTAGACTATCTAGGGCCAGTTTATTTGCAATGATGATGTCATCTATAAATATAGATTGACAAATTTTATATCCCTTATCTGGTAAAGAGATAAAATTATGATGTCTGTCTTCACTTGTGTAAAAAGGTTTTACAGAAATCCCTTCATTTGACTTCCAAACCAATGAATTATTATAATCTGCACCTTTTAAATCTACTTGAATTTTTTGTTTCCAAGCAGCGGGTGATAAAGTATTAAAGTCATTAAATAAGAAATCTTCCATTTATTTCTTTAAAGTGTCAAATTCTATAATATATATATCTTCATTTCTCCTTTTCATCAAATATTTTTCCCTTGCAAATTTTTCAAGTTGAAGAGAGTCTTGGAGTTCTGTAATGGTTTTATTGTCTTTGTCAATTTCTTTTTTGTAAAAAATAACTGTGTTGGTTAGCTCCTTAATTTCTTTGTTAAATTCTCTATTCAGTTGGACATTGGCATCAAAAAAAAGCATCCATATTAGAAAGAAAATTAGTATGATAACATAGATATTCGTTAAAAACTTGAAGAATTTATTTTCTTTTATTTTTTTTATAATCATGTTTTTTAAAGTCGTTCACTTATAACAGTTCTAACTATGTCAATAGCAACGGTATTGTAACGATCATTAGGAATTATAATATCTGCGAAATTTTTAGTTGGTTCTATGAATTGTTGGTGCATTGGTTTTAACGTATCCTTATAGCGGTTTAAAACTTCTTCAATACTTCTACCTCTTTCTGAAATATCTCTTCTTACCCGTCTAATTAATCGTTCATCTGCATCTGCATGAACAAAGATTTTAATATCAAATAAATCAAGTAGTTCTTGACTATTGAAAATTAGAATCCCTTCAACTATAACCACCTTTTTTGGATGTGTTTTTATAGTGTCTTTAGTTCTATTGTGAGTGACGAACGAATAAATAGGTTGCTCTATAATTTCACCAGACTTAAGGTTAGAGATATGTTTATTTAATAAATTAAAATCAATAGCTCTAGGGTGGTCAAAATTTATTTTTGTTCTCTCTTCATAAGAAAGTTCATCTGTTGCTTTGTAATAAGAATCTTGAGAAATAACACAAACTTCGTTTGAAGGAAGTTCATTTATAATCTGATTTACAACAGTTGTTTTACCGCTACCTGTACCTCCAGCTATTCCTATTACGAGCATTTTATGAATTTATTAATTATAAACAAATTTAATAAAATAAATATGGAGTAAATATAAAAAAAAGTTCTTTCGAATAAATAACTCTTTTGATTAAATTGAGTGGTTGTCTTTTACTATTGTGAAGTTAATTAAATATCCATTTTTCTATGAGAAAAGTGATTTATTTTATGATTTTTAAATATGTTTTTTTTGTAAATTGAAGTTCTCTATTATCTCTTTTTATCGGGATGATAGGATTCGTAAATTCGTTTTATAGCGCTATATATCAACACTTTAAATCTACTAAATTACATCCCTAATTTTAGTTTACAAATATAAAGTTATGATAAAAAAGAAATATTTTTTTTAGGATAAGGCTTCCTTATAAGTTTTTAAACAACGTTCTCTAGCAAACTTATGATCCACCATTGGAGCTGGGTAAGTGAGTTCCTGAAAATCTGGAGCCCATTTTTGAATATATTTCAACTCTTTATCAAATTTCTGAATTTGACTAGTGGGGTTGAAAATCCTAAAGTATGGTGCAGCATCAACACCTGTCCCAGCAACCCATTGCCAATTTCCAATATTACTTGACATTTCATAGTCATGCAATTTTTCTGCAAAATAAGCCTCACCCCAACGCCAATCTATCAAAAGGTGCTTGCATAAAAAACTTCCAACCAGCATTCTAACTCTATTGTGCATGAATCCGGTTTTATTTAGTTGTCGCATTCCAGCGTCTACCATTGGATACCCTGTTGTGCCAGAGCACCATTTTTTAAAATCTTCTTCATTATTTCGCCATAGAATTCTATCATATTTAGACTTAAAAGAGTCTTTATGTGTATGAGGAAAATGCCATAAAATTTGCATAAAAAATTCACGCCAAATCAATTCCTTTAAAAAAGTTTGATTTTCCTCTTTACTGGCCCTTGCAACCATTTGACGAATACTTACGGTTCCAAAACGCAAGTGTGGACCAAGCCTAGATGTACTGTCTAAAGCTGGGAAATTACGAGTTTCTTCATATTCAGTAATAATTTTAGAATTAAAAATATAGTTTTGAATAGGAACCGATGTTTCATTAAAACCTATGTCTTCAAGTGTTAAATTTTCTATATCTATTTCTGTTGAAACTTTATTTAATAGATCTTCTGAAGGATATTTTTTGTCATCAAGTTGTTGAAATGCTTCAATCCATTTTTTGGAATATGGAGTGTAAACTACATATGGATTGCCATCTTTCTTTGTGATTTCATTTCTTTCAAAAATGACTTGATCTTTATAGGTTTGAAATTGAATGTCTTTTGATGTTAATAATTCCTCAATTTCTAGATCTCTTTTGATGGCATAAGGTTCATAATCGTGATTTGTAAACACTTTTGCAATTTCATACTTTTCCGAGAGTGTTTTAAAAACTTCTTTTGGAGATCCATAATACATGTTAATTCCCGAATCAAAAGACTGTAGATGCTCATTCATCTTAAACAGTTCTTTATGAATAAATGAAATACGTGCATCATCCTTTGGGAGCCTATCCAATATATTAGAATCAAAAATAAAAATAGGAAGTATTTTTTCTTCTGATTGTAGGGCATTATATAATGCTACGTTATCATGTAATCGCAAATCTCTTCGAAACCAAAAAATAGATATTTTATTCATTATATGCTCCAAATATTTCAATTAACTTTTTTTGTCTATAGTCAAAAATTTCTTCCAGTTTAGGTTTTACTAGAAATGGGTGAACTATTTGACCAAGAATTCCGAAGGGAACCTTATAATTAATAATATCCTCCATTTCTACACCACCGTCAACTTCATGAATAAAATGTTTGTGGTGCCAAAAAGCATAAGGTCCATATAACTGAAGATCTACAAAATATTTACCCTCTACTAAGTGAGTGATTTCACTTACCCATTTTGCTTTAATTCCAGCTATCGGAGTAACATTATATTGTATTATCTGACCTGCATACATTGGTTTGTCTACATTAGAAATGATGGTAAAATTCATTTCTTTCGGAGTTAAAGTTGATAGATTTTTTGGATTTGATAAGAATTCCCAAGCAACATCTAATGTGATTGGTAATTTTTGCCTCTTGTGAAGTGTATATATTTTCATTTTTAGTTATGTATCAAGATATACAAGTTTAATGAGGTAGCAATACAGAGCCAAATCATATATGGTAGTAACAAATAACTTATTTTTTTCTGCTCATTTAAATAAGTAAAGAATAAATAGAAAATTAAAGCAGACAGTAAAATAATAATAATTAGAGCAAAAAGAACCTGATGTTGATTAAAGAAGATATAGTTCCAGCTTACGTTTAATACTACTTGAATTATAAATAAAAATCTCTTTTTATTGTTATAATTCTTTGTGAATAAAGACATCAAGTAGATTGAAAAACAAACCATTATGCTAGTCCATGCAAAACCAAAAACCCATCCAGGAGGGGACCATGGAGCTTTGTTTAAGTTTAAATACCAACTAGTCATGGGACCATTATTCATTAGCCAACTCCCTAGTCCTAATCCTCCAAAATTTATGAATAGAAATAGTATTAAGTATTTAATTTTTTCTTTTTTCACTTTTTATCTAATAATTCGATCTTCTTTAGTACTTGGTCTGCTTCCACATATTTTTGATCACTAGCACTTCTATCTATAGATTGAAGATCATATGCTTCTTTCATTTTTTTCTTATATTGATCTTCTAACTTTTCTACCTCTGATTTCTTTTTAAATATCCCAAACATAGCTATTATAATTGTTTTTTTATTTTAGAACTTGTTGGAGAGGTTATTGAAAAGTAATAATCAATTAACTCACCATCTTCGTCAATTAAGTATTTTTGAAAATTCCATTTTACAGAAGAATTTTTCTTTCCATTTTCAGTCTTTTTCGTAAGCCAAGTGTATAATGGGTGTTGTTCATTTCCTTTAACATCAACTTTCTCAGTAATTAAAAAAGAAACCCCATAATTAACTTCACAAAACTCTTGAATCTCATTAGATTCTCCTGGTTCTTGCTTTCCAAATTGATTACAAGGAACTCCAATAACTACTAGTTTGTTTTGGTATTCATTGTGTAGTTTTTGTAGGTCTTTATACTGAGGAGTAAATCCACATTTTGAGGCTACATTTACGAACAATATTTTTTTCCCTTTGTAAGATGATAAGTCAATTGATTTGCCTTGTAGTGAATCAATTTCGATATTATACAATGATTTTGGAGCTAACATTTTAATAGGTTTGTTTGTTGTTGATAAGGTCTTGATGAAGATGGTAAATGGATTCATCTTATATTTTAAAACTTACAATACCACAATCCATTTCAAAAATTTGACCTGATATTGAAGCCGCTTTATCAGACAGTAAAAATTCTGCCATATCTGCTACTTCTTCTGGATTTAAAAATTTTTTGAGAGGATGACGTTCCGTAATATTTTCAATCATTTTTTCATTACGCAATATTTTTGAGGCCAATTCGGTATCTGTAACTGTTGGAGCTATTGCATTTACTCGAATTACTGGAGCTAATTCAGCTCCTAGAGATTTAACCAATCCTTCAACGGCAGATTTTGCTGCTGCAACACTCGCATGAAACGGCATTCCTAATTTTGTTGCTACAGTACTAAAAAGAACAATAGATGGCTTATTTCCTCTCTTAATTTGAGGAAGATACTGTTGAATAGTTTTTACAGCTCCTATTACATTTATTTCGAAATCATTTCTAAAATCATCTAATTTTAGACGTGAAATTGGCTTTAAATTGATACTTCCAGGACAATAAATGATGGAATCTACTTCTTCCAAAGAAGGAAGCTCATCAACCAAGACATTGCATGTGTAATGTGTTAAATTATCATGCGTTTTTGAAGGTGGTATTCTACTAATATTAATAACTTTATTTTTTTCAACTAGCTTGGTGAGTAAGGCATTCCCGATGCCTCGGCTCCCACCTACGATTAAAATTGTACGCATTATTTAACTAGATGTTAGAGGTCGACCTTTGAGTCGTTTTTCTATTTTTTGTTTGATTACAGTCAATCTTTTCATTAAGTCCATCAAATCAGATTCTTTAGTTTCTTTATAGATGTCATTTATCTCTAAGATCAAACCTTTCACTTCTCTTGAAGCTATAATACGATCGCTAGTAGTAATGAATTTATGTTTTCTTTGCTCAAACTCTGTAGCTCTATCTATAATATCCATTTTTTAGTCTTTTAAATAGTTCAATAGTTCATTAATTTTTGAAGGAGTATTGAATTCTCCTCCGTAGTATGAGGTAACTGTTGCAGAAGTATCATCTTTAATACCTCTAGATGATACGCATAAATGTTTAGCATCAATAATAACTGCAACATTATCAGTTTGCAGAACATCCTTTAAATCTTCTGCAATTTGATTTGTTAATCTTTCCTGTACTTGTGGTCTTTTAGCATAGTGTTGAACGATACGATTCAACTTGGAAAGACCTATAACTTTACCAGATGATATGTAGGCTATATGTGCTTTTCCAAAAATAGGCACAAAATGATGCTCACAGTTAGAGTAGAATGTTATATTCTTCTCAACCAACATTTGATTGTATTGATACTTATTGTCAAATAACGTAACTTTTGGCTTATTATCAGGGTTTAATCCAGAAAATATTTCTTCAATATACATCTTTGCAACTCTTTTGGGAGTACCTTTAAGAGAATCATCTGTAAGATCTAATCCAATTACATTCATTATTTCTTCAAACAAGACAGCAATCTTTTCTTTTTTTTCTTCATCAGAAAGTAAGAATGCATCTGTTTTCATTGGTGTTTTTAGACCAGTGTGTAAGTGGTCATCACCAACATCATCATGTGGAAAACCATTTAACTGATTGATATTTTTTTGTTCTTTGACTGGTGCTTTTGTATTCATTTTTATTTTTTTATCTTTTTTTAGTGCTGTCTTTAAGTACTCTATGCTTAAAACAAAGCACTACTTTTACCTTTTTGATATAGAGTTATTCGAGATTTGTCTTTGTCTAGTGCATTTAAATCTTCCACTTTCAAATTCTCTCAGTTTACTGTGTTTTGTTTTTCTTCCTTGAACTCTCTTTCTCCAAAGTTTGAAACTCTTAAGTTTCATTTCTGTTCTCATAAGAGTTATTACTTCTTGTTCACTTAATCCAAATTGAAATTTTATAGCATCAAAAGTAGTTCTGTCTTCCCATGCCATTTCAATAATTCTATCAATCGATATGTCAGATAATTTATTCATAAATTGGCATTGAATATTTATCTTGGTCTTCTGCTTTTAAATCCATCATTTTAGCAATAAATTTTTTATTTTCTTTATAGGGCTTATTGTTTTTAAAAGAAATATATTTCCCTTGAGCATGAATACTTAATCTATCAGTTTTATACAACACTAATTGTCTATAAGGAATTATCCAACTGTAATTTTCAAGTCCTTTATTTAATAATACTATTATTCCTGCTGGTCTTAATTCAATATTTGCATAATTGATATCTGAAACTTTATTCAAGAAATCAACGATATTTTCACTAGTTTTTTCTACGATCATTCTTTTGGAACCGATACCTCCCATTTTAAGGGATTGAAAAAAGGAAAAAGGTAAACCCAGCAAGTTATTTGTTAATTCTTTGGCTTCATTGTTGGTATGAGTGGTTGTGAATATCATATTTTATTAAATCAAATGTAGATTTGTTTAATGACTTTATCTAACAGTTAAACAAAAATTAACATATAATTATACTTATCTATTTTTAAGAACAATCTTACACTCCAAAAATAAATTTTTTTAAGGAATTTTATTGACGAAATACTACTCTTTTATTTTATGTCTTAATAGAATATTTCTATCTGATAAGGTGTGCTTTAAAATTATTCGTTTATTTTCTTTTTTAACCTCAGAATTCTTTTTCAAATTCCATAAAACATCCGAAGCTTTTTTTCTTGAATTTTTAATATCAACAATTGGATCTGGGTAATCTTTTCCTAGGAAAAACCCATATAATTGTTGCTCTAAAGGAGTCATTAGTTGAGGTTCATGAGCAAATACAGTATCTAAGTTCTTGAGTTCTGGAACCCATTTTTTTATAAATATAGCATCTTTATCATGCTCAATTCCATTTTTTATAGGGTTGTAAATTCTAAGATTATTAATTCCTGTCTCTCCTGCTTGCATTTGTAATTGAGGAAAGTGTATTCCTGGTTCAAAATCTAAAAACATTTGAGATAGGTGAGTAGTAGCATCTTGCCATGGTTGCCATAATATGTGGGTAAAAAATGATACTGTTAATGCACGCATTCTAAAATTTAAATATCCGGTCTCTTGAAGACATCTCATACAAGCATCAACCAATGGAAAACCAGTCAAACCTTTTTTCCATGCCTCTTGATATTTTTTTGAAATTGATTTTTTTAGTTTATGATAGCCTTTATTTACACTAGCATTTTCCATTGTATGCTCCATTTCAAACTTTTGAATGAAATGTGCTTGCCAACGAAGTCTAGACAAAAATGCTCCTATCTGTTTTCTGTTTGAGCTGTTTTTTGTTTTTTCACCCATCTGAAAAACTTCTCTTACTGAGAGGTTTCCCCATGCTAAATAGGGAGACAATCTACTACAGCTTGTTCTCGATAATGCTGGTTTAGAAATGTTATACATATACTCTTTATACCTCTCTTTAAAAAAAGTACTAGCATATTTGTAGCCCAAGGTTCTACCTCCTTTTTGAAACTTGGTATCTAAAGGTGTATCTAATGATATTTGAAGTGAACTGTGTTCAATTTTTAGAACTTCATCTGTGGTTAATAATTGATTTTCTTGAGGGTTGAATATCTCTAAATTACTATACATATATGAGTTCCAATTGTCAAACCATTTTTCTCTGTGTTTAAGACCACGCTGAACACCATTATTGTTATTTTCTTTCCAATTTATATTATTATTTCTACAGTACCTTTTAAATTCTTTATCTCTAATATATGTTGTTAGAATACCTGTTTCTAAGTGAGAGAAAATAGTATCTATGGCGTAAAAATTTTGAATTTTATTACACAACCCAATGATGTCAGATTCCACTGTTAATACTTTTGTTTTATTTGTGGCTAGTTCAATATTCGTATCAACAAGAGATTGTTTAATAAAATTCCAATGGCGAGAATTGTAGTGAGTATCATTCAATAGAATTTTTTCAAAAGCATAAAAAATTAAAAACCTTCTACCATTTTTAATCGCATTACTAATAGCTTCATTATCGTGTAATCGAATATCTCTTTTTAACCAAACTACATTTATTTTCTCCTTAATCATTTAATTTTTTTAAAAATTCTTCAGCATTTTTAAAATGTGTTTCTTTTTTATCTTGGTTCATTTTATCAAAGGTTCTGATTAGCATTCCTAACCTTGGATTATTTAAAAAGAAATTTCGATGTTTATCCATAAATGTCCAGAATAAACCGTCCCAAATCGGTTGCCAGTCACCTTTGGAGTAATTGCTCATTTTCATTATGTAATTGCTACTGCTTATGTAGGGTTTTGTTGACATTAACCCTCCATCGGCATATAAACTCATACCGTAAACATTGGGTACCATAACCCAATCATAAGAATCTATAAATAATTCCATAAACCATTGATAAACATCGTCTGGATCAAATTCACATAAAACCATAAAATTCCCAAGTATCATGAGGCGTTCAATATGATGGGCATATCCTGTATTTAGGACTTTTTTGATGACATCATCTACGGGAGCTATACCTGTTGTGCCCGAGTAAAACGAAGCTGGTATTTTCCTAGAAAAATTCCAAAAGTTTTTCGTTCGTTCTTCTGATCCTTTGGCCATATATACTCCTCTAATAAATTCGCGCCAACCAAGAATTTGGCGAACAAAACCCTCTGTAGAGTTGAGTGGAATATCATTATTTTCAGCATATTCTATTGCTTGCTGAACCACCGTCATAGGATTTAATAATCCTACGTTAATCAGTGGCGATAGTAAACTGTGATTTAAAAAGTTTTCCTTTTGAACTATGGCGTCTTCGTAAATGCCAAATTCATGAAATCTCATTTCTAGAAACTGCTGAAACCATGCTTGAGAGGACTTGAAATCTATTGGATAAATCACGGTATCGTCCAAATGACCATAATGAGAATAAAAATGATTATTTACATAATCTTCAGCTTCTTTGTGATGTATTGTTTTAGTAGGGAAGTTTATTAGAGGTGGTTTTTTACCCTTTGGATACTTTTTTCTGTTGTCTGAATCATAAGTTAACTTGCCTCCTTTAGGTTCACCATTAAACATTAAAATATCTCTCTCTTGTCGTTGTTTTTTATAAAAAGAAGTTTGAAAAAACTTTTTTTTAGAAGACTTAAAAAATACACTGAGTTCATTTTTTGTGTTTATAAATAATGGGTTATCGTACCAAGTAACCTCTATATCTTTTGAGACCCCATTAATATGTTTTTCCAGCCAATTATCATTAGGATCTATTATATGTAAATTTTTTAGACCGTTTTTAATGAGTTTTGGAATTAATATCCTTACATCATATATGTCAGACAATGCATCAATATAGTAAACTTTTTTACCTAAAGACTGTAAGTAATCTTGATAGGTCTTCATTGTAGCTCTATGAAAAGCGATTTTTTGTTTGTGAAATTTGTAATGATTAAAAAACAAGAATTCTTCAATAAGATAAATTTCGCAATTTAAATCGAAAACGGGTGAGTTCTCAAAGAGTTGATTAGGAAAAATAAACGCGGCCTTTTTCATATGCTAAAATAATCTAGGTTGTAACCAAACTCTTCTAAATTCTCCATTTGTATCATAACGTTCTGCTTGTAATTTAGTATTAAACTTTCTATCCCTTGGATCGTTTCCAACACCAGAAACATACATCCAGTTTCCGTAATTACTATGCACGTCGTAATCTAACAACATCGACTCAAAGTAAGCTGCACCAACTCTCCAATCTAACTTCAGTTCTTTCGAAAAATAAGAAGCAACATTTTGTCTTCCTCTATTACTCATCCAGCCTGTTTTTTTTAATTCAATCATATTGGCATTAACAAAATCATCTTTAGTTTCACCATCAATCCATTGTTGAATTAGTCTTTTACTTGAACTCCATTCATAGTCTTTATCTAGAATACCCCTAATTTTAAAGATATTATTACCATGTTTTATAGAAATATATTTGAAATAATCTCTCCAAATTAATTCAAAAATAAGCCAATAAGTAGATTGATTTTTAGTTTCTTCTAGCTCAAACTTTTTCACATTCCAATATATGGTCCTTGCAGATATACTGCCATTAGCTAGCCAAGGAGAAAATTTAGAACTGTAATCAGTTCCTAATAACCCATTTCTTGTTTTCTTATAAAACTCTAGCTTTTTAGTTTCAAAGAAGTAGTTATTTAATCGTTTTAGAGCTTCAGTTTCTCCACCTTTAAATGGGAAAGCAGTTTTACTTTCTTGATTTAATATTTCAAAACCTACTTCTTTAAGCGTTGGGATATCGGTTGTTTCGTTGATGAGATTTTGTGGAGACAATTTAGGAATGTAAACTTGGGGCTGAATAGAGACATATTTTTCTAGCTTTTTCCGAAGGTTTGAAAACACCTGAGGAATATTTTGTATGTCCATATTAATATCATCAGGGTGGTATAAAAACTGGTTATAAATTTCTTCAATTTTAACGTCTTTTGATAGTGTTTCTTCAACAGCTTTTTTACAATTTATTTCTTCAAAAGTCCATTCCTTTTGTTTGTAAATACTTTTAATTTGATAAGTATTACAAATTTTTTCAATTCTATTTTCTGGTTTATCCAAATAAATAAGAAGTGATATGTTTTTTTTTATTAATTGCTGTCTGAGATCTTTTAATGATTCTAGTAAGAATTGCGTTCTAAAGACATTCATTTTTTTAAATCCAAACTGATTTTTCTCAAACAATTTCGGATCTATAAAATAGACGCACATGATTTTATTGTGAAACTCAACTCCTTTAGCAAGAACTTCATTGTCTTGAACTCTTAGGTCATTTCCGAACCAAACTAGGCCAGTAGTTTCTTTTTTAGCTAATTTTTTAATCAATTTTACATTTTTTATTATTATTTCTTCTGCATCGCTCACTACAATATTTTACCTGTTCCCAATTTTTTTCCCATTTCTTTCTCCAGCTGTATGGCTTCTCACAGACAACACATATTTTCTCTGGTAAGTGCTGCTTTTTCATTAGCTTAGTTTTATGATTTTGTTAATCATCCCGTTAAAAACAAACCAATGTAAAGGAGTTACCAAATACCAGTACAACCTACCAGCGACTCCTTTAGGACGAAAAGTTGCTGTTTGATATAAAACACCTTCTTCAATTTTAAATTCTAACCAAGCTTCTCCGGGTAATTTCATTTCTGCATAGAGCAATAATTTTTGTTGGTCTTTATCGGCATAAATAACTCTCCAAAAATCTAAAGCATCACCATTAAGTAATTCTGTGGGGCTTCTTCTTCCTCTTCTCAATCCTGTCCCTCCATATAGCTGATCTATAAAACCTCTTATTTTCCATAAGAAAGTTCCGTAATACCATCCATTATCTCCTCCAATGGACCATATTTTATTTAAAGTACTTTCTGTGTTGATAACTTTACGTTGCTTAAAATCTTTAAAGCATCCATAGGATGGAACATTGATGAATTTGTGAATATAATTTTTTAGGTTTCCGCTACTGATATAAGAATCTTTCCAACTAGAAATAATACTGTTTTGTTCTATTTTTATAAAAGCTAATTCTACAGCTTTTTTATAATTCATTGGTGTTAATTCAAGTGCTGAATTAATATTTGATTTCTCGCCAATAATCTCAACGCCCATACTGTTTACTAATGTAGAGGCCAATTTATATGATGTAGATGTTACAAAATACAACCAATAAGAAGAAAGCTTTGGTGTCATTATAGGAATTGTAAGGATGGTTCTTTTGAGTCCGCGAACTTCTGCAAATTGAAGTAACATCTCTTTATATGTTAATACTTCTGGACCAAAAATATCATAAGATTTATTATACAGTGCTATTTTGCCAATAGCTCTAGATAAGAAAGTTAAAACATCTCTTACACCGATTGGTTGTGTTTTTGTATTCAACCATTTTGGCGTAATCATAAAGGGCAGTTTTTCGACTAGATCTCTAATTATTTCAAAAGAGGAACTACCTGACCCTACAATAACTCCCGCTTTAAAAGTTGTCAAAGCATACTGATTAGATCGCAGCGTGTTTTCAACATTTTTTCTAGAAAGTAAGTGCTTAGAAAGTTTTGTGTCATTAGTTATACCGCTGAGATAAATGACTTGTTTTACAGATGTTTTTTCTAAAGCTCTCTTAAAATTGAAGGCACAACGTTCTTCTAATATATGAAACTCTTTAGCTGAGTTAGACATTGAATGAATGAGGTAAAAGGCAATGTCAAAATTTAAAGGAATAGACCGTAATGTGTCCGCCTTTAAAAAATCAATTTCAACAAAATCTATGTTCTCTTCTTTTGAATATAACTGCTCAATTCTAGCAATATCTCTTACAGTGCATATCAGGTGATGACCTTCGTCTAATAAAATTGGAATTAAACGTTTACCTATATATCCTGTTGCTCCTGTGATGAGAATTTTCATGCTACTTCATTGTTTTTAATTTCTTTGGTCTTTGGTAATCAAATCGTGTATTTTTTTTTGCTATTGCATAGGCGTCTAGACCATTAATTGCTGCAACGTTACCTTTTGCTAAATCTAAAAAACCATCTTCCTGTAAAATATCATCTTTTACATATAAGTTTGTAATCTCTGCAATTATATGAATAACATCATTAGATTTAATATGATATTCCTCAACGAACTTCATTTCCATCTGTACAGGAGATCCTTTAACAAAAGGAGCGATACATTTATTGTGATACTCAGACTCCAAGTCAGTGATGTCAAATTCGGAAACTTCTTCTTTATATTTTGCAGAGGTATGGTGTGCATCTGCTAAGATATCTTCGTGTATATGATTGATAGTAAATATTCCAGACTCTTTAATATTTTTATAGGTATCTCTTGGAACGGTTGTAGGTCTTACAATAAAACCCAATGTTGGTGGGTTAGACCCTAAATGAGTTATAGAACTAAAAACAGCAACATTTGTATAACCTTCCTTAGAAATAGACCCGATTAGATTTGCAGATTTATAACCGGAGCAAGAATTGATTAAATTTATCTTTTTAATTTTTTCTAGGTTGTTTATTTTATCTCTAGTGAAATGCATTTATAATTTTTTAAAATTATTAATTTCAATCTTAGTAGCCTTTAAGTCAAACATAAGGTTATAAAGACCAAAGAAAGTTCTATTAATATAGATAAAATGTTTCGAACCTCTATTTCCATTCATTTTTCTAAGCTCAGTACTTTTACTATATCTTTCTCCTAGTTCTGTAATTTTACTAAAGAAAACAGGATCAGAAAAATCAAATATTTCTTGATTGAATGGTTTGGTAAAGAGACTTAGTAATTCGTAAAATAGTTCTTTAAAAAACTCAATTTCTCCTTGAGTATCGTCTTCTCTTAAAATTTCTAATTCATATAGCTTTTTTTTGAAAAACTTTGGATTTTCAATATTTTTTTCTACAGCTAATTCAAAATAAGGAATATAGAATTCATTTGGAATCGATTTCATACACCCAAAATCAATTGCGATTAAATCTCCCTCTTTGGATACCAAAAAATTACCAGGATGTGGATCTGCATGTACTTTTTTTAAATTGTGAAGTTGGTGCATATAAAAATCCCACAATGCCTGACCGAGTTTATTTGATAGCTCTTGGTTGTTGTTGTAAGCTGTAAACTCAGAAAGATGTTCTCCTTTCATCCAATCCATTGTAATAATCCTGTCAGATGAAATTTCAGGATAGTAATTTGGAAATTTCAAGTTAGGGATATGTTTACATTTCTCAACTATTTCTTGACTCTGTTCAAGTTCAAGAATATAATTAGTCTCTTCCACTAGCTTGTCTTCAACTTCTTTAAAGTATTTATCAGAATCTTTACCTCTAATATTAAACATCTTTACTGCGATGGGTTTTATCAATGATAAATCAGATGCGATACTATTGGCAACTCCAGGGTATTGAATTTTAACTGCTAATTTTTTCCCATCTTTTTCAGCAGCATGAACTTGACCAATACTTGCTGCGTTTACTGATGTAGAATTAAATTTATCATAAATATCGTCTGGATGTTTGCCAAAATATTTTTTAAATGTTTTAATAACCAATGCAGGCGATAATGGCGGAACAGAAAATTGTGCTAGTGAAAATTTCTCTACATATGCTTGTGGTAATATACTCTTTTCCATGCTTAACATTTGAGCAACTTTTAAAGCGCTTCCTTTCAGCTTCTTTAATCCATCGTAGATGTCTTCTGCATTATTTTCATTAAGACGCTGTTTGGCGATCTCTTCGTTTTTGATGATTTTATCACCATAATATTTTAAATAATTTACACCAACTTTAGCACCAGTTTGGATCATCTTTGTTGCTCTTTGAATTTTAGATGTTGGGATATTGTCTATTGTTTTCATTCAGCTTAATTCATATTTATTTTTTCTTTAAATAAAAACTTACCAAAATCAATAATACTTTTTAAAGGAGTAGTATCTATTAAGTCAAAACTTGCTTTCACAGACTTTTCAATAAAAATATCTGTTTTTTCAAAAGAAGAAGAGGTATCGTCTATCCAAAAATTCATAGTAACCAATAGTTGAAACCATGCTGATTCTTTGATAGATCTTTGTTGTAATTTTTCTAATCGTTCTTCTTTCAAATCAATAGTTTCGATGTCTAAACTTTCGATGTACTCGGAGAATGATTTTTTTAGTTCCGTAAATGCTCTTAATGATTTTAATTCATTTTTATTGGCAGCTAGAACATACACAACATAACTCCTGTTGGCAGTTAAGTTTTCAAAAAATGTGTAGTAAAAACTTAATAATTTATTACGAGCATCAAAATCATCATAATCTTCGCTCTTATTTAAAAGTATAATGGTATTGTTAAAAAAAGTTTTAAAAACTCCTTTCTCAACAGCTTCAAAAGAACCAAAATATTTGTAAAATGATCCTTCTTCAAAATTATTATCCTTAGCAAAGCTATAGACTGATGAAGGTTGTTTGTTGTGATTTAGGACATACTCCATGAACCAGGAAATAATGTCATTTTCTGTAATATTTTTCTTTTTTGCCATAATATGTTTATTATGGTATAAAATTACAAAATGTTTAAGTATTTAGGTAAAACAACAAACAAAATGATTTGTTAAAATTTTGCAAAAAAAAACCAACAAAATATTTTGTTGGTTTTGGTCGGGGTGGCAGGATTCGAACCTGCGACCTCCTCGTCCCAAACGAGGCGCGATAACCGGGCTACGCTACACCCCGAAATATTTCGGAATGCAAACTTACTATATTATTTCTATACTCTAAAATTATAGCAATAAATAAGCTGTTTTTATTCATATTTTTTTTTTCATAGAAGCTATTTAATAATTATTGAAAAAATAAATTTGAATTCAATCTTATAGAAATCAAAAAAAATTACATTTGTAATTGAAAAATAAAAAACAATGTCTGAAAACATAGAGAAAATAAAATGCTTAATAATAGGTTCTGGACCTGCTGGTTATACTGCAGCTATTTACGCTGCAAGAGCTGATATGAAACCTGTAATGTATACTGGTTTACAAATGGGTGGTCAGTTAACTACAACAACTGAAGTTGATAATTTCCCAGGTTATGCAAATGGAACCGATGGTCCTGCTATGATGGAAGATTTAAAACATCAGGCAGAACGATTTGGTACAGAGGTTCGTTTTGGAATGGTAACAGAAGTAACTTTAGCTACTGAGATTGGTGGAATTCATTATGTTACTGTAGATGGCTCTAAAAAAATTGAAGCAAATACGGTGATTATTTCTACAGGTGCTACTGCAAAATACTTAGGAATAGAAAGTGAACAAAGATTAATAGGAGGTGGAGTTTCTGCTTGTGCAACATGTGATGGGTTTTTCTATAAAGGACAAGACGTCGTTGTTGTTGGAGCAGGAGATACTGCTGCCGAAGAAGCTACCTATTTAGCAAATATCTGTAAAAAAGTTACTGTGTTGGTTCGTAAAGATTATATGAGGGCCTCTAAAGCTATGCAGCACAGAGTAAATAAAACTAAAAACATTGAGGTGTTATATAATACTGAACTAGATGAGGTTTTAGGAGAAAATGTAGTAGATGGTGTTAGAGTAATTAACAATGTCTCTGGAGAGAAAAAAGAAATTTCTGTAATGGGGCTATTTATTGCAATTGGCCACAAACCCAATACCGAGTTGTTTAAAGACGTCTTGGATATGGATGATACAGGGTATTTAATTACTGAAGGTAAATCTACCAAGACTAACTTGCCTGGAGTCTTTGCTGCAGGAGATGTACAAGATAAAGAATATAGACAAGCTGTAACAGCTGCAGGAACAGGTTGTATGGCAGCTTTAGATGCAGAAAGGTATTTAGGTACTTTAGCGTAAAATTTAAATATTTTCACTGAAAAAGATTGTAGAAATACAATCTTTTTTTTTGTGGTATTAATTAATTCCTTTTCTACTTTTAATTCTAAGCGACTTCATTAACAGTTGTTCGTGAGTACGTTAGTTTTGATAAAAACAGTATATATAAAAAATTAAAGATTTTTTTACTGATAGTTAGAAAAGAAATAAATGTATATTGTCAACGAAAAAAATAGCTTTAAACGATTAATCAATATAAATTATGTTTTCAAAAATATACTTATTTAAAAAAATATTTTTCTCCTTAATTTTCTTTCCATTTTTTCTAGTCAGTTGCAATAACTCTGGTCTAGATTATACGATAAAGACTGATTTAAACCCAAATAAAATTTCACCGCTCACAGCAATGTTACATATTAAGACAGACAAGCCTTGTCGTATAAGTGTGAAAGTTTTAGGAGACATTCCAGTAGAACAATCTATTGAAGGTTTAAAAACTAATTTAGATATTTCTGTTTTAGGATTGTATCCTAATAAGCTCAATAAAGTTGAAGTAACGCTAAATTATGAAGGTGGAAAGCAAATAGATATAATTGAAATTCAAACCGAAGAAGTTCCGGAATTTTTTCCAAAAATCAGAGTAAATAAATTAGAGAAAGAAGAAATGGAACCTGGCATGCATGCTTTAGATATTCATTTTGCTAATTTTGGTAAATTCCGCTCCGCTCCAATTATTTTTGACGATAATGGGAATATAAGATGGTATTTAAATTTAAGTTTTCATGGATCTATGGTGGGGCCTTTTCAGAAAATTAAAAATGGAAATATTTTAGTTGCTGGTAGAAGAACTATCTATGAGTTTGATATGATGGGTAAGCAAGTGATGAAAACACTCATAAATAATAATTTTGGAATTCATCATGACGTCTTAGAGTTGCCAAATGGCGATCTATTACTTTGTGTAGGAACAAGAGATGCATATATAGAAAAGGATGGCAAAACTATTTTATCTGACAGTGATTTTATGATACACTTAGATAGAAAAAAATCTAAAGTTGTAAAGAAGTGGGATTTAGCGAAACATTTAGATATTAGTAGAGATGATTTAAATTTTTTCAGAGGTGGAGATTGGTTGCATATGAATGCATTAGAATTTGATCAGAGAGATAGTACAATTATTGTTTCTGGAAGAAACCAAGGATTGATAAAAATAACATGGGATGACAGATTGAAATGGATTATGTCTCCAAAACAGAATTGGGGAAAATCTGGAAGAAAAGGTCAAGGTTATGAAACTAAACCATATTTACTTACCGCTGTTGATAATAAAGGGAAAGCTTATCCTAAAGATATTCAAACGGGTCTAAAAAGTGCAGATGATTTTGATTTTCCTTGGGGACCACATGCTCCCTCCTTATTACCAAATGGTAATATTATTGTATTTGATAATGGGCCTTTTAGAAATTATAATAATGAGAATAACTATTCTAGAGCAGTAGAGTATGAAGTAAATGAAATTGATAAGACTTTCAAGCAAGTTTGGCAATATGGCAAAGAGAGAGGGGTTAAATTATTTTCTAGTATTGTAAGTGATGTAGATTTTTTACCAAAGACAAAAAATATTTTAATGACTTCTGGTTTTGTTAGCCCCAAAAATATTCATAGAGCAAAAATTATTGAAGTTTCTCCTAAAGATAATAAAGAGGTTTTTGAAGCTACTGTGTTTTTTAAAAGTACTAATAAAGGAAAAAAATCCGGATGGGGTCAAACAGATATCCTATACAGATCTGAAAGAATGGAGTTAAAGAATTAGAAATATTTTGTAAACTCATTTATTATAAATAGAGGAGATAGTGAAACCAATCTCTTTTTTAACTTGATTATAAATTTTAACTAATTTTATATAAAAAAGACCATCATTGAATGACGGTCTTTTTAAACAAACAACTAAATACTTGAATCTATTGTTAAAGAAAATACTTACTGTTAGAAGCAGTATTTATTTTCAGAATTCAATTTATCTGCTATTTTATTTCTTAAGGAAACTACATTAGGATAATTAGTATATTTTGTGAAACGTTTTAATCCGACTAACATCATTCGTTGTTCATCACCTTCAGCAAAAGAAATAATTCCTTCCTTTCCGTTTTTTATGATAATTTCAACTGCATTATATAAATAGAGTCTTGCCATGGCTATCTGAAATTCCTGAGCATCTTCTCCAAAACGCTTGACATTTTTTTCAGCACGTAACAATGTAGATTCAGCCATGTATATTTCATTTAAGATATTTGCTGCTGCCATAAGTAATTGCTGATGTTCTTCTAAATTAGGTCCGTATTTCTGAATTGCTGAACCTGCAACCATCAAGAAAACTTTCTTCATTTTGGTAATCATTTCTTTTTCTTCTGCAAACAAGACTGAATAATCAGGAGTATCAAAAGATGGAATTCCCATCAGTTCTTCGCCAACAGCTGTAGCTGGTCCTAATAAGTCAATATGACCCTTCATTGCTTTTTTAATAAGCATTCCAACAGATAACATTCTGTTAATTTCATTAGTTCCCTCATAAATTCTTGAGATACGAGCATCTCTCCAAGCCGCTTCCATAGGAGTTTCTTCCGAAAACCCCATACCTCCAAAAATTTGAATACCTTCATCAGCACAAGCTTGAACATCCTCAGAAACTGTTACTTTTAAAATAGAACATTCAATAGCATATTCCTCTACACCTTTTAATTCTGCTTCACTATGAGAATTTCCATTGGCTAAACGAGCGTTTATCCTGTCTTCAATATCTTTAGCAGCTCTGTAACTGGCAGCTTCTCCAGCATATGTATTAGTTGCCATTTCAGCTAATTTTGCTTTGATAGCACCGAAATTTGATATTGGAGTTTTAAATTGCTTTCTTTCAGTTGCATATTTTAATGCTATTTCTGTAATTCTTCTTTGAGAATCTATACAAGCAGCAGCTAATTTAATTCGACCTACATTTAATGCATTCACAGCAATTTTAAATCCACCTCCTCTTACAGATAGCATATTTTCTATTGGAACGATTGTATCATTAAAGAAGACTTGACGTGTGGAACTTGCACGTATTCCTAATTTATGTTCTTCTTCCCCTAATGCAATTCCATTAGAATTTTTTGGATTATATTCTACGATAAATCCTGTAATATTTTTATCATCTTCAATGCGAGCAAAAACAATCATTAAATTACAAAAACCCGCATTTGAAATCCACATTTTCTGACCGTTGATTTTGTAGGATTTTCCATCATCAGCCAAGGTAGCAGTAGTTTTACCAGAGTTTGCATCAGAACCAGCACCTGGCTCGGTTAAACAATAAGCACCCATCCATTCACCACTGGCCAATTTTGGTACATATTTTTGTTTTTGCTCTTTTGAGCCATACAACGTTATTGGCATAGTTCCAATACCAGTATGCGCTCCAAAAGCTGTGCTTAAAGATCCATTTCCACTAGAGATATATTCACAAGTAATCATTGTAGAAACAAAACCCATTCCTAAACCACCGTATTCTTCAGGAACAGCCACTCCTAAAAAGCCAAGTTCACCAGCTTTTTTCATCACTTCTTCAGTAAGCTTATAATCTTTTGCTTCAAATCTTCCTCTGTGAGCTACGATTTCACGATCGTTAAACTCTTTTACAGCATCTCGCATCATTATTTGTTCCTCAGAAAAGTCTTCTGGGGTAAAAACATCCTCGCATTTAGACTCTTTTACTAAGAATTGTCCTCCTCTTAAAATATTTTTTTCTAGTGTTTCCATACTATGTATATTACTAATTATTTTAATTTAAAAATTCAAAAATACCTGCAGCACCTTGTCCTGTTCCAACACACATTGTTACCATACCGTATTTATTTTTCATATTTCTCTTTCTCATCTCATCAAATAATTGAACAGATAGTTTTGCTCCTGTACATCCTAAAGGATGACCTAAAGCTATGGCACCTCCATTTACATTGATAATATCCTTATTAAGACCTAATTCACGAATGACGGCTAATGATTGAGAAGCAAATGCTTCGTTTAATTCTATTAAATCGATATCATTCTGTTGTAAACCAGCTTGTTTCAGTGCCTTAGGGATAGCAGCTACAGGTCCGATTCCCATAATTCTAGGTTCAACTCCAGCAGCAGCATAGTTCACCATTCTTGCAATAGGTTCAATATTCAATTCTTTCACCATGTCCTCACTCATCACCATAACAAAAGCTGCACCATCACTCATTTGAGAAGAGTTTCCGGCGGTAACACTTCCTCCAGCGGCAAAAACTGCACGTAATTTTGCCAAAGCTTCTTTACTAGTTCCGGCTCTTGGTCCTTCATCTTTAGAAACTGTATAGCTTTTTGTTGCTTTTTTTCCGTTTGCATCCAAATAGGTTTGGTCTATAGTAATTGGAACAATTTGATTCTGAAAACGATCTTCTGCAAGTGCTTTTAATGCTTTCATATGAGAATGATAAGCAAACTCATCTTGGTCTTGTCTTGTCACCTTAAATTGGTTTGCTACTGCTTCTGCAGTATTTCCCATTCCCCAATAATAATCTTCATGACCTTTTTTTACAGTATTGTAATTTAGCTCAGGTTTATACCCCGTCATAGGAACCGCACTCATGCTTTCTGCTCCACCTGCAATAATACATTCCGCCATTCCTGATTGAATTTTGGCAGTAGCCATGGCAATAGTTTCTATTCCAGAGGAACAAAATCTATTTACTGTTACTCCAGGAACATCAACACTATTTAAACCCATTAAAGAGATCAAACGCGCCATATTTAAGCCCTGTGAACCTTCTGGCATCGCGTTTCCAACAATTACATCATCTATACGTTTTACGTCTAGTTGCGGTATTTCTTTCATCATATGCTGAATGGTTTCAGCAGCTAATTCATCTGTTCTTTTAAATCTAAACAATCCTTTTGGAGCTTTTGCTACGGCTGTTCTATATCCTTTTACTATGTATGCTGTTTTCATTTTCTTAGTTTCTTAATGGTTTACCAGTTTTTAACATATGCTGAATACGTTCTAAAGTTTTTCTTTCTGTTGTTAAACTTAAAAATGCTTCACGTTCGATATCCAAAAGATACTGTTCGGTAACTTTGGTAGGTTCTGATAAATCTCCTCCAGCCATCACATAAGCTAGTTTATTGGCGATTTTCTTATCATGTTCTGAGATATAGTGGCTAGCTTTCATAGAATCTGTTCCTACTAAAAACATTCCTAAAGCTTGTTTTCCCAGCACTAAAATATCTTTGCGGGCTGCTGGCTGAGTATACCCTGCTTCTGCCATTATTAAAGCGTGTTTTTTAGCTTGAGCTATCTGTCTTTCTTTATTAACTACCACGATATCTTTTCCTTTTTGAAGTAACCCAATATCAAAAGCTTCATAAGCAGAAGTTGCTACTTTTGCCATTCCAATGGTTAAGAAGTGTTCCTGTAAAACATTCAACTGAACATCTCCTTTATGGAATAAATCAGATGCTCTAAGAGCCATCTCTTTAGATCCGCCTCCTCCGGGAATTACACCAACTCCAAATTCAACTAACCCCATGTATGTTTCAGCAGCTGCAACTACTTTATCTGCATGTAATGAAATTTCACATCCACCTCCTAAGGCCATTCCATGAGGAGCAGCAATTGTAGGGATTGAAGAATAACGCATACGCATCATTGTATCTTGGAAATATTTGATGGCATAATTTAATTCATCATACTCTTGTTCAACGGCCATCATGAAAATCATTCCTATATTGGCTCCAACTGAAAAGTTAGCAGCTTGATTTCCAATAACTAATCCTTGGTAATTTGTTTCTGCTAGATCAATTGCTTTATTTATTGCTGTTAAAACATCAGCTCCAATAGTATTCATTTTGGACTGAAATTCTAGATTTAAAATACCATCTCCAATATCTTGAATGACAGCTCCAGAATTTTTCCAAACTTCATTTGTTTTTCTAATATTATCTAAAATAATAAATGAATCTTGACCTGGTTTTTTAAGATGTGATTTTGTAGGTATATCATAATAAAAAGTAGCTCCTTCTTTTACTGAATAAAAGGAAGTTTCTCCTTTCGCTAACATTTCTGTTATCCAAGTAGCAGGTTCTTTACCTTCTGCTTTCATGATTTCAACTCCTTTGGCTACTCCAATAGCATCCCAAATTTGAAAAGGACCATGTTCCCAACCAAAACCAGCTCTTAAGCCATCATCAATTCTATATAGTTCATCAGAAATTTCTGGAATTCTATTTTGAACGTATGCAAACATTGCTGCAAAACTTTTTCTATAGAATTCTCCAGCTTTATCTTTTCCTGCAACTAACACTTTAAATCGATCAGCAACATTATCAATAGTCTTTGTTAGTTCTAAGGTTTCAAATCTTGCAGTTTTTTTTGCTCTATATTCTAAAGTATTTAAATCTAATGATAAGATTTCTCTTTTACCATCAGTGTTTTTAGTCATTTTATAAAAACCTTGTTTGGTTTTACTTCCCAACCAGTTGTTCTCCATCATGGTGTTTACATAATCTGGAATGACAAATTGATCTCTCATTTCATCATTTGGACAGTTATCTTTTACTCCATTAGCTGTGTGGACTAAAGTGTCTAACCCTACAACATCTATAGTTCTGAAGGTTGCAGATTTAGGTCGACCAATTACAGGTCCTGTTAATTTATCAACTTCTTCAATAGTTAATCCCATTTCTTTTACGACATGGAATAGACTCATGATTCCGAATATTCCAATCCTATTTCCAATAAATGCAGGAGTGTCTTTAGCTAAAACAGATGTTTTTCCTAAAAACTTATCACCATACATCATTAAGAAATCAGTCACTTCTTGAGTACAGTTTGGACCGGGTACTACCTCAAATAATTTTAAATATCTAGGTGGATTAAAAAAGTGAGTAACAGCAAAGTGTTTTTGAAAATCATCACTTCTTCCTTCGTTCATGAATTTGATAGGAATTCCAGAGGTATTTGAAGTAATTAAAGTTCCTGGAGTTCTAAATTTTTCAATTTTCTCAAATACTTGTTGCTTGATATCTAATCGTTCTACTACAACTTCCATCACCCAATCTACATCTTTAATTTTATGTAAATCATCTTCAATATTTCCTGTTGTAATTCTTTCTGCAAATTTTTGAGAATAAATAGGAGAGGGTTTTGATTTTAATGAAGTCATTAATGCTTCATTAACCAATCTATTTCGAACTAAACTGTTTTCTAAAGTTAGTCCTTTTGCCTTTTCCTTATCATTAAGTTCTCTTGGAACAATATCCAATAAAAGAACTTCTACGCCAATATTAGCAAAGTGACAAGCAATACCACTCCCCATAATACCAGAGCCAACAATTGCTACTTTTTTAATTCTTCTAGTCATTTGTTTTAGTTTGTTTATACAGCGTTCTTAACTTTATCTTCTTGATAAATTATTTTATCTGCTATTAGTTTATTTATAGTTGAAGTTACTTTAAAGAAAGACTCTAATTCTTTAGTTGTGACATGTTCTTTAATAACATTGTTGAATATAATTACAGATTCTCTTGAGATTTCTCTCATTTTCTTTCCATAATCGGTTAGTTTAATGATAACACTTCTTCCATCATTAGGATTTTTCTCTCTGCAGATTGCTCCTTTATCTTCCATGGTTTTTAAAATTCTTGAAAGACTAGTAGGCTCCATCCCCATTAAAGGGCCTAAAGATGTAGATGGTGTTCCATTCTCGTAATCAATATTCAAGAGTACAAAGGCTGTAGCCATAGTACTGTCATGCTTTGCTGCTCGCTCGTTGTAGAGTTTTGCAACTGCTTGCCATGTAGCTCTTAATTGATGATCTATTGATTTATTTTTGTCCATTTCGTCAAAGATATAAAAATTTACTATGCATGCATAGTAAATTCATAAAAAATTATGCATGCATAGTAAAATATGAATAAGTTTAAAGGAATAATATTATAATTTGAATCTTTTATATCTTAAAAAAATTATTTTATAATATTGATTTCATTAAATTTGTTATGTTAGATAGGATAAATAAATTAACTTATAAATAATGAGTAAAATTTTAATTATAGAAGACGAAGCGGCAATTCGAAGAGTATTAACAAAAATTATTTCAGAAGAAAATGATGCATATCAAGTTGAAGAAGCGAAAGATGGTATAGAGGGTATTGAAAAAATTAAAGACAACGACTATGATTTGGTTTTATGTGATATAAAAATGCCTAAAATGGATGGTGTAGAGGTTTTAGAAAAAGCAAAAAAAATAAAGCCCGAAATACCTTTTGTAATGATTTCTGGTCATGGCGATTTAGATACGGCAGTAAATACAATGCGCATAGGTGCTTTTGACTATATTTCAAAACCACCTGACTTAAACCGTTTATTGAATACCGTAAGAAACGCTTTAGATAAAAAAGTCTTGGTAGTAGAAAATAAGCGATTAAAAAAGAAAGTTAGTAAAGGTTATGAGATGATTGGTGAGAGTGATGCCATAACTAACATAAAAGACATGATTAAAAAAGTAGCTGCTACAGACGCACGTGTATTAATTATAGGTCCAAATGGAACAGGAAAAGAGCTAGTTGCTCATTGGTTACATGAACAATCAGATCGTGCTAAATCTTCTTTAATAGAAGTTAATTGTGCTGCAATTCCTTCTGAATTAATAGAAAGTGAGCTTTTCGGTCATGTTAAAGGAAGTTTTACTGGAGCAAATAAAGATAGGGCAGGGAAATTTGAAGCGGCCAACAATGGTACAATTTTTTTAGATGAAATTGGAGATATGAGTTTGTCTGCACAGGCTAAAGTATTGCGAGCATTACAGGAAAACAAAATTCAAAGAGTTGGCAGCGATAGAGATATTAAAGTAAATGTAAGAATTGTTGCTGCAACCAATAAAGATTTAAAAAAAGAAATTAAAGAAGGAAGGTTTAGGGAAGATTTATATCACAGATTAGCCGTAATTTTAATTAAAGTTCCTGCTTTAAATGACCGTAGAAATGATATTCCTTTGCTTATATATTATTTTTCTCAAAAAATTGCATCTGAACAAGGTGTTGCAAAAAAAGAATTTTCTTCTGAAGCAATTGCCCTATTGCAAGAATATGATTGGACAGGAAATATACGTGAGCTAAGAAATGTAGTAGAAAGGCTATTAATCCTCGGAGAGCAAGAAGTTTCTGTAAGAGATGTGAATTTATTTGCGAGCAAGTAAGAAACATTTCTTTACAATATTTAAATAAACCAAGACGCTAAATTTAGCGCCTTGCTTTATTATTTATAAATTTTAATGCAATTAAATAATGTCAAAACGATCTAAGTTCATCACTTTTGTCCAGGCAATTATAAAATCATTTACAAACCTTTGTTCACCATCATAGGAGGCATAGACTTCACAAATAGCTCTTAGTTCTGTATTCGATCCAAAAATTAAATCAGCTCGAGTTCCAATAAATTTAACTTTATCATTTTTTCGATCTTTTCCCTCAAAAATTCTATCATCAGTCGTAATGGCGCTCCAAGTATTTGCAAGGTCTAAAACATTTGTAAAGAAATCATTGGTTAAGTTTCCTACATTTTCTGTAAAAACTCCATGGTTAGATCCGTCATAATTAGTTCCTAAAACTCTCAAACCTCCAATTAAAACTGTCATTTCTGGAATTGAAAGAGTAAGTAAGTTTGCTTTATCAACTAACAAATCTTCAGTAGCAATATTTAAACCAGATTTGATATAGTTTCTAAACCCGTCTGCTAAAGGTTCTAAATGTCCGAAAGATTCTATATCCGTTTGCTCTTGAGAGGCATCTCCTCTTCCCTGCGTAAATTCAATAGAAATATTATGACCAGCATTGTTTGCTGCCTTTTCAACTCCTATATTACCACCTAATATAATAAGATCAGCGATAGATATATGATGGTTAAAATCTTTTTGAATCTCTTCATAAACAGTCAATACTTTATTTAATTCGTATGGATTGTTTACTGCCCAACTTTTTTGAGGCTCTAAACGAATTCTACCTCCGTTGGCACCACCTCTTTTATCTGAACCCCTAAAGGTTGCAGCAGAGGCCCAAGCAGTTGACACTAATTGAGATATAGATAAACTAGAAGCTGCAATTAGTTTTTTTAAATCGTAAATATCTGAATCACTTAAGGTATAGGTTGATGTTGGTATCGGGTCTTGCCAAATTAATTCTTCTTCAGGAACTTCTGGTCCTAAATAACGATGTATTGGTCCCATATCTCTATGTGTTAATTTATACCAAGCTCTTGCAAATGCATCTTCAAAAGCTTTGTGATCTTTATGAAAACGTTTGGAAATCTCTAAATAAGCAGCATCTGTTTTTAAGGCTATATCTGCTGTAGACATCATTAAATCTTGTGCTTCATGAGCATTACCTGCTTTGGGGGCTTTTTTAGCATTAGAACTCGAGGTTGGTTTCCATTGATGAGCTCCAGCAGGGCTTTTTGTTAATTCCCAATCATAGTTTAACAAGACTTTGAAATATTCATCATCCCATTGTGTTGGGTTAGGAGTCCAAGCACCTTCTAAACCACTAGTAATAGTATCATCTAGAACACCAGTTTTGTATGTGTTTTTCCAACCAGTACTCATTTCTTCTATGGAAGCTCCATGTGGCTCAGCTCCAACATAAACATCAGGATCAGCGGCTCCGTGTGCTTTTCCAAAAGTATGACCACCAGCAACCAACGCAACAGTTTCTTCATCGTTCATTGCCATTCTACCAAAAGTAATTCTTATATCATGAGCTGATTTAGAGGGATCTGGTTCTCCATTAGGCCCCTCTGGATTTACATAAATTAAACCCATATGAACAGCTCCTAAATGACCTTCTAAATCTCCATCACTAGTATCATAACGATCCTCGTTATCTAACCATCCTGTTTCTGAACCCCAATAAATATCTTGTTCTGGCTCCCAAACATCTTCACGACCACCGGCAAAACCATAGGTTTTAAAACCCATAGATTCTAAAGCACAATTTCCTGCTAAAACCATTAAATCTGCCCAAGAAATATTGGCTCCATACTTCTTTTTTATTGGCCATAACAGTAAGCGAGCCTTGTCTAAATTACCATTATCGGGCCAACTATTAAGAGGGGCGAAACGGTGCGTGCCTGTTCCTGCGCCTCCACGTCCATCACCAACTCTATAAGTACCCGCACTATGCCATGCCATGCGAATCATAAAAGGGCCATAGTGACCATAATCGGCAGGCCACCAATCTTGAGAATCTGTCATTAAATGAACAACATCACTTTTTAATTCGGTAAAATTAATACTATTAAATGCCTTAGCATAGTCAAAATCTTTACCCATGGGATTTGATTTTGTTGCATTTTGACGTAAAATATTTAATTTTAACTCATTTGGCCACCAATCTCTATTATTAGTTCCTCCACCTGCAGGGTTTTTTTGAGAACCACTTGCAAATGGACATTTACTAATGTCACCGTTGTTATGTACCATGTTTTTTTTGGTTTAGTTGTAATCCAAATTTACAATAAAATTATTAATAATTTTTATCTATAGTTTTTATATATACATAGTTAAAAGTTATGATTATCAGTATCAATAAATTTTATAACAGTATCAGATAATAATTTATGTAACTGTCTTTTCTAGCAGTATCAAATGGCATAAATTTGCGCTCTTGAAATAGATTTTAATAAAAACAAATACACAAAAATATGGCTACATTAGTAGGTAAAAGTTTCCCAAACTTAGCAGTTGATGCAATGAACGAAATGGGAGATACATTTAAGCTAAATGTATTAGAAGAAGCAATAAATAGCAAGAAAAAAGTATTGTTGTTTTGGTATCCAAAAGATTTCACATTTGTATGCCCAACAGAATTACATGCTTTTCAAGCTGAATTAGGAGAATTCGAGAAAAGGAATACGATAGTTATTGGTGCATCTTGTGATACACCAGAAGTACATTTTGCATGGTTAAGTACATCAAAAGATAATGGAGGTATCGAGGGTGTTACTTACCCTATTTTAGCAGATAGTAACAGAAACTTATCTAGTATTTTAGGAATCCTAGATATCAAAAATGAAACTTATGACGAAGTTACAGGAACTGTTCAGGTAGAAGGAGATAATGTATCATACAGAGCTACTTATTTAATCGATGAAGAAGGAATGGTATTTCACGAAGGAATCAACCATATGCCTATAGGAAGAAACGTACATGAATTTATTCGTTTGATAGATGCCTACACTCACTTACAAACTCATGGTGAGGTTTGTCCAGCTAATTGGGAAGAAGGTAAGGATGCCATGGTTCCAAATGCAAAAGGCACGGCTGAATATTTAGCAATTCATTAATTTATTTTTAGTTGCTTAGATGAGTTGAATCATTAATTTAAATTTATTAGTATGCTACAAGAATTAAGTCAAGATAACCTAATTGAATTGGTTGAAAACAATCCAAAGATTGTAGTTCAATATACTGCAACTTGGTGTGGAAACTGCCGTATTATGAAGCCTAAGTTTAAAAAATTAGCTTCAGAAAATATCGGAATTGTCTTTGTAATTGCTGATGCGGAGAAATTCCCAGAAAGCAGAAAGTTAGCAACTGTTGATAATTTACCAACCTTTGCAAGATTTCACAACGGAGCTTTTGAAGGGCAGATACAAACAAATAAGTTTGATGTTTTAAAAGAGTTTTTAGATTTATAATTAACATATGAAATTACCTATTATAAAACACCTGACTAACTTTATTGAAGAGAATGATCAAGACTATTTACTAGAAACTATTGAGACCTTAGAAGCTCTAACAGAAGTTTCATCTTTAAAAGATGAGGAGTTAGATGTTATAGGTGAATTGATCTCTAATATGTATGGTGCTATAGAGGTAGATAAGATGATCATGGAAGGGGCTTCTAAAAAAGAAGCTTTAAATGCTTTTATGAAACGAGTTTTAGGATCTATAGATTCTTAAATTTTTAAATAAACAACAAAGCCTGAGAAGTTTGCTTGGGCTTTTTTATTGTATTTTTTCTTTATTTACCTTTTTAATAATAGCCTTCAAACGTTCTTTATTTTGAAGTTTCTGTAGCTTTACCTTACTAATTTTCTGATTCATTAACTTGGAATGTTTCGCCTTGTTGACACTGTTTTTTGCTTTTCTTTTTTTTGCCATAAAGATTTTTATATGATAATTTAGAAACAATTTATGAACTTATATTTTAGTTATAATTAGTTGCACTAAACTCGTATTTTTATTTATAAAAAGACGGATATTATACTATAATTTTATATTAATTTCTGTACTTTTAAAATATAAAAATAACTTATTTATTTATGGAATTAAAGTTGACCAAACCAATCGTTTTTTTTGATTTAGAAACAACAGGGATTAATATTGGAAACGACAGAATTGTAGAGATTTCTATGTTAAAAATTTTTCCAAATGGCAATAAAGAAAGCAATACATGGTTGGTTAACCCCGAAATAGAAATTCCACCAGAAACAAGTGCAATTCATGGAATCACAAATGAAAGAGTAGTTACAGAGCCTACATTTAAAGAGTTAGCACAGACTGTTTATGATTTAATTGCCGATGCTGATTTAGCAGGTTTTAATTCTAATCGTTTTGATATTCCGCTATTAGCAGAAGAATTTTTAAGAGCTGGTCTAGATTTTGACATGAATGATAGAAAGGCAATTGATGTTCAAGTTATCTTCCATAAAAAAGAACAAAGAACATTAAGTGCAGGGTATAAGTTTTATTGTGATAAAGTATTAGAAGATGCTCACTCTGCCGAAGCAGATACTAACGCAACCTATGAAATTTTAAAAGCACAGCTTGATAAGTATGATGATATTGAAAACTCTGTAGATGCATTGAGTGAATACTCCACTCATTCTAAAAGAGCTGATTTTGCAGGGTTTATTTTATTTAATGAAAATAACGAAGAGATTTTTTCTTTTGGGAAATACAAAGGAAGAACAGTAGAGAATGTTTTAAAAGAAAATCCAGGATACAATGCATGGATTCAGAATGCAGACTTTCCTCTTTATACAAAAAAAGTTTTGCAGGCTATTAAACAACGATTGTCTGCTCCAAAAAAAGGAATGTCTGATACGGATAAGTTAGAAGCACTGCAACAAAAATTTAATTTACGATAGAGAATATGTTTGTAGAATATCAAAATTTACCCAGTCATTCTAGAGTTTGGATCTATCAATCTGAGAGAGAATTTACATTTCAAGAAATTGAGCTTATTTCAGAAAAATCAATTGATTTTATAAAACAATGGACTAGACATGGTTCAAATTTAAAAGGATCTTTTACCATTAAATACAATCAGTTTTTGGTATTGGCTGTAGACGAGGGATTTAATAATGCTTCAGGTTGTTCTATAGATTCATCTGTACGTTTTGTTCAAAAAATTCAAAAAGAATTGAATGTTGACATGATGAATAAAATGAATATTTCATTTAAAGATGGAGACAACATCAATATTGTAAAAATGAGTGATTTTAAACAATTTGCAAAAGTGTGTAAAATAACTTCACAAACCATCGTTTTTAATAATATGGTAACAACCAAACAAGAATTAGAAACACAATGGGAAGTTACTGCAAATAATAGCTGGCACAAGAGATTTTTAGTTTCTTAAAACGTAGAATACATATGTTAAAAAAACTTTTTTTTGTTATTTTCGTATTGATATCTTTCAATTCATATAGCCAAAACTTAGATCCTTTAAGAACAGATGATTATTATTTACAAGAAAAATGGGTAGACAGCATTTTAAATTCAATGACTATAGATCAGAAAATGGGTCAATTGTTTATGATACAAGCATATTCAAACTTAGATTCTGTTCACGAAAATAAAATCGGACAAATGATACAAAAGTATCATGTTGGGAATTTGATTTTCATGCAAGGAACACCAAGTAAACAAGCCCAATTAACAAACACTTATCAATCGCTTTCTGAAATACCTTTAATGATTGGTTTTGATGGAGAATGGGGCTTAAATATGCGCTTACAAAACACCTATAAATTTCCCTGGAATATGACTTTAGGAGCTATTCAAGATAATAGCTTAATTCATAAATTTGGAGAACATTTAGGTAGGCATGCCAAACGATTAGGGATCCATGTTAACTTTGCTCCTGTTGTAGATATCAATACAAATCCACTCAATCCTATTATTGGAAATCGTTCTTTTGGAGAAAATAAATACAATGTTACTCAAAAAGCGATAGCTTTCAGTCAAGGTATGCAAAGCAAAGGAGTATTGGCAAATGCAAAACATTTTCCAGGCCATGGAGATACAGCGGTAGATTCTCATCTTAAACTACCCACATTAAATTTTGATAGACAACGACTAGATTCTATAGAATTGTATCCATATAGGAGAGTATTTGATGCAGGTATGGCAAGTGTAATGACGGCACATTTAAGTATTCCAGTATTAGAATCTAACCCAAAATTACCGACCTCTTTATCACCAAGTGTAGTTACAAATTTATTGAAGCAAGAACTTGGGTTTTTAGGCTTGATTTTTACAGACGGTTTAAATATGAAAGGTGCTGCAGATTATTCTACCTCTGCTGAAATCGATTTGGCAGCAATTCTTGCTGGAAATGATATTTTATTAATTCCACAAGATATTTCAACAACTGTAAGTTTGATGAAATCATATCTGCAAAAAGGGATCTTAACGCTAGAAAGGATAGAAGAGTCTGTTCGTAAGATTCTATTAGCCAAGTATAAAGTTGGATTGCATCAATTTAAACCAATAGACACTTTACATTTAGTTAAAGATTTAAATACTATTGAGGATGAAGTTCTTCACAGAGAATTGGTGAAAAACTCAATGACTATAATTAAAAACAAGAAAAATATTCTCCCTATTAAAGATTTAAAGAAAAACAAGAAAATTGCTTATGTAACATTAGGTGATGATGATGGAGATGAATTTTTGGAAAGTTTACGTAAGTATTCTGAAGTTCAAAAAGTTACGGGTGAAAAATTAAATGAAATTATAGACAGATTAGAAGGTTTTGACTTGGTAATTGTTGGTTTTCATAAATCTAATGCTCATCCATGGAAATCTTTTCAATTTACAGATAAGGAATTGGTATGGTTGCATGAGATAGCTAGAAAAAATAAAACGATTCTATCTGTATTTACGAGTCCGTATAGTTTATTAAATATAAAATCATTCACCAATTTAAATGGTATTTTAATAGCATATCAGAATAGTGAAATAGCTCAAAAAATTGCAGCTCAGGCAATTTTTGGTGCTATCGAAGTTAAAGGAAAGCTACCAGTCTCTATCAAAAATAAATTTCCAGTCGGAACAGGTATCACAACTAGAGATCTTCAAAGACTTCAATATTCTATTCCAGAAGCTGTAGGAATGTCTTCTCGAAAATTATCAAGAATAGATTCTGTAGCAAGTATTGTTCTTAAAGAAAAGATGTCGCCTGGATTACAAGTGTTAGTCGCTAGAAACGGAGTTGTGATTTATGAGAAAAGTTTTGGGTATCACACAGATGAGAAGATAAATTCTGTAAAAAATAGTGATGTGTATGATGTTGCTTCATTAACAAAAATACTAGCTTCTTTACCCATGCTGATGAAGGCTGAAGAAGAAAAAAAAATAAGACTGTCTTCAAGTATTAAAAATATATTACCAATATTTAAAAAGTCAAATAAAGATACAGTAACAGTTCAGGAAACTTTATCTCATTTCGGACGATTACAATCATGGATTCCATTTTATAAGTTGACGCAAGACACTATTACTAATGAAAATTTAAAAGAATTTTATAGCATAAAAAAAACAAAAAAATTTACAATTAAAGTTGCCGAAAATTTATATTTAAAAACTTCTTATAAAGATTCAATATATAAATACATCAAAGAGTCTGAACAGAGAGAGAAAATAGGTTACAAGTACAGTGATTTAGGTTATTATATTTTCAAAGAGGCTTTAGAGAAAAAATATAAAAAGAGTTTAGATGTCTTAGTCCAAAATGAATATTATGACCCAATAGGGGCCAATAGAATGTCATACCTACCATTAGATAAGTTTATTAAATCTTCGATTGTTCCTACAGAAAAAGATACTTATTTTAGAAATCAATTATTGCATGGTTACGTTCATGACATGGGAGCTGCAATGTTAGGTGGAGTAGGAGGTCATGCGGGCTTGTTTGCCAATTCTAATGATGTTGCTAAAATGATGCAATTATACCTTCAGAAAGGATATTATGGAGGAAGACGTTATTTCAAAACTGAAACCTTTGATAAATTTAATAAGCGATATTATAAAGATAAAAAAGTACGAAGAGGCTTGGGTTTTGATAAACCGCAACTAGATCCAAATATTATGGCTACTTGTGGTTGTGTTTCAGATGAAAGTTTTGGTCATAGTGGTTTTACAGGTGCTTATACTTGGGCAGATCCTAAAAGTGGAATTTTGTATGTGTTTCTATCCAATAGGGTATTTCCAACAATGGAAAATAAAGGACTTGTAAAGGAAGATATCAGAACTAAAATTCAGCAAATCATTCAGGAGTCAATTCTGCAGGAGTAGGGTGAAATTTACCATATAATAGAATCAATATTATAGATAAACTCAAGTAAATAATTCCTATTTTCCAATTATAAAAATATATTATTATATAAGTCTGTAGTAGATAAAAAAAACAGAAAGCTAAGGTGCTAACACCATATCTAAAGGTGTCTATGAATTCAAACTCACTATTCTTACTTTCTACATACTTCCAGAGTAACCATGGAATTATACTGTTGAGTATAATAACCGGTTTTAATAATTTAAGTAAATTAGGTTTTCTATCTCTAGTTGAAATAATTTTAGATTCAATCATTGAATTTACCTCTTTGACTTCAATGAAATTGACATTCCCTTTATTTAATTTATCCAAAGTATTTTGATAATTTTGATCTAAGGGAATATGAACTGAAAGAGATTTTAATTGACTAGAAATAGCATCTTTTAATTGTTTTATTTCTGAATTAATACTTTCAATTTTATAATAATCATTTGCTAAAATTGGCTTACCGTATTGAACACAAACGTTTGTAGGATATACAGAAGGATTTTGATAGGTTAATCCGACAAGAATAATATGAATTTGTAAATCAGGGTTTGCTTCTAAAGCACCAAATACAATTCTAGAAAAACCTTTACTTAAAGGTCTTATTGATCTCCTTTTGTCATGACTTCCCTCTGGAAAAATCATCAGCGACTTTTCATTATTTAATATTGAAAAACACTTTTCAAATATTTCTTGATTTTTTTCTAATTTTTTAATGCCATCACGTATTCTGTATATAGGCATTAAGTTTAACGTACCTAGAAATTTTTTTATTAGAGGTTTTTTAAAAGCAGCTGCACGAACAAGAAAATGCTGTACTCTAGGATTATTTGCAGCAACAATCAATGGATCCATTAGGGCATTGGGGTGATTTACCATAAATAATAAAGCTCCTTTTGTTGGAATGTTTTCCCTACCTACTACTTTTATTTTTTTAAAATAAAAAAATAAAGATATTCTAATGATAGTTTTAAAAAAATAATACCAAAGTGTTTTCAAAATTATAAGCTAAAATTTAAATTAATCCCTCTTTCTTCCCCAATAGGCTCCAAGTGCCATGCCTGAGAAAATATCCCAAATACTCCAAAATGCAGCTAATAAAGCCATTCCACCAAGGCCGTCAAAGAATTGAAATATCAATAACAATCCTAATCCACCATTTTGAATACCGGTTTCTATTGAAATAGTTTTTCTGTCTCTTAGATTCAGCCCAAACCCTTTTGCGGTGTAAAATCCAATAATATAAGCTCCAATATTATGAAAAATCACCAATGTAGCGACTAAGTGGATATACTCTAAAAAGATATATATATTGTCATAAAAAGCAATAATAATTAAAGCTAAGAATACAATCATTGAAAAAGGTTTGAGAATTATTTCAATTTTCTTTGCAGTTTTTTCATAGTAATGATTTAATGTCATTCCTAAAATAATTGGAATCCCTAGAATCAATAAAACTACTTTAAATAATTCAAAAGGATTTAATTCTACTGTTTTTAAAATAACATTAGTTGGTTCATATAGTCCACCATAAAATTGTAAATTAAATGGAGTCATTACCAAACAAATAACAGTTGCAAAAGCGGTTAGACTTACAGACAATGCTGCGTTTCCCTTTCCCATTTTACTAAAAAAATTGGAGACATTTCCTCCTGGACAGGCGGCGATCATCATCATTCCTAGAGCAAAGCTTGGATGAGGTTTTATAATTAAGATAGCTATAAAAGTTAGTGCTGGTAGAAGTATAAATTGTGAAAAAACACCTACTAAGAGTATCTTAGGTTTTTCTAGTAATCGTTTAAAGTCAGTAATTTTAATAGCCAATGCGACACCAAACATAATAATTGCTAGAGCGCAATTTAACATCCAAAGTGATTCTGTATCAAAATTAATATTTATATCGTCAATTGAAATATTCTTGTCAATTTTTAAAAGCATATTCTATAATATTTGCACCCATTTGTAATGCTTTTAAACGAATTTCTTCAGGGTTATTATGAATGGAGGTATCTTCCCAACCATCACTTAAGTCTGATTCGTAGTCGTAGAAACAAACCAACCTTCCTTCATAGAACAGTCCCAAACCTTGTGGTGCTTTTTTATTGTGTTCATGAATTTTAGGCACCCCATTTTTAAAGGTAAATGTTTGATTATAAATAGGGTGATTGGTCGGGATTTCTTTTAATTCTAATTTTGGAAAGACTTTAGAAAGTTCTTTTCTTATGAATTTATCTAGGCCATAATTATCAGAGATATGAATAAATCCTCCAGAAATTAAATAATCACGTAAGTTCTTAGCTTCTTCATCAGTGAAGTAAACATTTCCATGACCAGTCATAAATATTATTGGAAAATTAAAAATATTATTATTGCCAACTGCAACAGAGGTCGGTATTTCTACAATTTGTGTATTGATATTTTCATTTGAAAATCTAATTAAATTTGGCACTGCTGTGGGATTAGCATACCAATCGCCGCCGCCATTATATTTTAATATAGCCACTTCTTGAGCAGAAATTTGAAATATAAAACCAATAAATAGAATTATAAATAATTTAGGTGGATGCAAAATAAATGAATTTAAAAGCAAGATAAGAATTCTTATTGATTGATAAACGAAATATTCTGAACAGCAACCAATCCTGCAGTTTCTGTTCTTAATCTAGCTTTCCCCATAGTAATCGGAATATAATTTTTTTCGATACTTTTTGATATCTCAGAGGGAGAGAAGTCTCCCTCTGGTCCTATTAAAACGGTAATGGACTCTTTAGGATTTACAATTTTTTTTAGTACTGTTTTTTTACTGTCTCCGCAATGTGCTATACACTTAATACCTTTCTGTTCTTTTTTTATAAACTCACTAAAATAAATTGATTCATTTAGAATTGGTAAATGAAATTTTAAAGATTGTTTCATCGCTGATAATATAATTTTATCTAATCTTTCTTTCTTAATAAATTTCCTTTCAGAATTATCACATATAATAGGTGTAATTTCATCTATTCCAATTTCTGTTGCCTTCTCTAAAAACCATTCAAGTCTGTCATTATTTTTTGGAGGAGCAATAGCAATATGAAGATAATAATCTCTTAATTGATTTTTTTCTTCTCTACTAACTACGGAAACCAGACACTTTTTATCATTTGCAATGCTAATTACACAAACGAATAATTCTCCTATTCCATTGGTGATATAGACTTGGTCTCCTTCTCTTTTTCGAAGTACTTTTACAATATGTCTACTTTCAATTTTATCAAAAGTGATTTGAAGTGTGCTTTTATTAATAGTAGGATTATAAAATAGTTGCATTTTTTTAAACTAAATCTTTAATATTCATTCTATAAGTCCTTCTTCTTTTGTGAGTCTGTGGATCAAAATTTTTCCATAATTGATGGATGGCACTATTGCTCTCTAGTTCAGGTGTTCTAATTACGGTCTTTACACCTATCGCATTAAAACTTATTGTAAAATCACTAAAAATAATTGCTGTTATTCCTTTGTTTTGATATTTTGGATCTACACCTATTAAATATGATGTTACTGTTTTTACATTTCTTTTAGCTTTTAAAAGGTGAAAAATACCAAAGGGAAATAATTTTCCATTTGCTTTTTGAAGCGCCTCAGAAAAAGATGGCATCATAATTCCAAAAGCCACAAGTTTCCCATTTTCATCCACAACAAATTTGATAAAATCTGGGTTTATAAAACTAATATATTTCTTTTTAAAATAATCAATTTGATTATTAGAAATTGGGACATAAGATGAGAGTGTAGCATATGTTTTATTAAATAGATCAAACATTTCATTCACATATGGCATGATATCTTTTGTTTTTGAAAAATTTAAAGATGTAAGTTTAAATCTATGTTTAATTAATTTTGATATTCTTTGATAATAAGGTCCGTCTATGTTTGATAATTTAAATTTACTTTCCAGATACTCTTTCTCTTTTACAAAACCTAATTGTTCTAAATGTTCTTTGTAGTGAGGTAAAGAATACCAAGTAATCATAGTGCCAATATGATCAAAACCATCTATTAAAACACCAACCTTATCGAGGTTAGAAAACCCGACAGGTCCTTCCATATAAACTAAGTTGTTTTCTTTTCCAATTTCCTGTACTTTACTAATAAGTACTTTAGAAACCTCAATATCGTCAATGACATCATACCAGCCAAAACGCATTTTTTGAATCTTTTGTTCTTTTACTTCATACCAATTAATAATAGCAGCAATTCGTCCAACTATAGTTCCTTTTCTTATAGCAATAAAAAAACGGGCTTCAGCATTTTCAAAAGCAGGATTACTATCTTTACTGAGAACTTCAAGCTCTTCTTTTATAATAGGTGGAACCCAATAAGGATTATTCTTATAAATTGAAAAAGGAAATTTTACAAATTGTTTCATCTCCTTTTTTGTAATCATTTCTTTAATTGTAATCATGGCACTAAATTTTGTATGCTGTTAGTGTTTAAATTTAGTTTTTATCATCTTTATCATTCTTCTCTTTTTTCTTCTTCTCTTTTTTTTCTCTTTTTCTTTTTTTAGCTTCTTCTTTTTTTCTTTCCTGTTTTAGTCTCTTATCTTCTTTTTTGACTTCTTTTTCAAGTTTTTTAATTTCTTTTTCAAGTTCTTTAGTTCCTTTGTCTTTATCCTCTTTTGGATTAATTGTTATAAATTCATCAAGTGACTTTTTATCAATGGCCAATCGCTGCAATTGCTTTTTCGTAAGTCCTTCCTCATCATTCATTAAAACTCCAGTAGCTCCGAGTGTATCTTTTGATGGAGTTGTTATACTTACCTTAAAAATACCTAAAAAACCTTTTTTAGTCTTAATGTTTTTGGTGTTTTCTTTTGTGGGTTTTCTTTTTGTGGGTTTTATCCTTTTTCTTTTTGGTTTTATTCTTAGAGGTTTTACTTCTAAATTATCTCCACTAATATTTTCATCGTTGTTTATATTTTTATTAATAGATTCAATGGTTTCCTTTTTTAGCTTTGATTTCCTAGTATATTGTTTCTTTCCTTTCTTAGAGAAAACATTCGTTACTTTACTAAATAATCTCCCAAAAAATCTTTTTTTAGTAACGGTAATTCTTTTTTTATTTCCATCTACTCTTAGGTCCTTGTCAACATGTCTATCAAATCTATACGAAGCTCCAATTGAAGCATAGAAACCAGAATATTTTGCATTTGCTAGTAAACGCAAGGAACTATTTACCTGTATATTCCTATTGTACAAAAAAGCAATACCAGAACCAATATTAGATTGATATTCAAATTTATCTAACATAGTTTGATTTTCTATAAAAGTGGACCACCTTTTATTAAAACTAAAGGTAGCAGTTATGATATATGAGAATTCTGGAAGTTCAGTTCCAATACGATCATAATAAATATTAGTAATAATATTAAAATTGTTAGTAATATCATTCTGCAATAGCACTCCTGCTTTTGGAGAAAAACTACTTGCTTTATAAATATCATCAGGAATACCTGTGTTTAATCCAACATAAGCAGCAACTGAAGGAATTAACCTTTTCCAATCAAACTTATTTCGTGCCACCCAACTTCTTATTTCTTTTGATTTATCAGCATACTTTTGTTCATAGACTAAATATTTTGCGCCGACAGTTAATTTACTGAAGCCAGTTTTATAGTAGTTTGAATTAAAAATATTTTGAAAAGAAACTTGTTCTTTTTGTACCGCAAAATTTAAATTTATTTCTAATTTTTCTAAAAAGAAGCTTGTTCTAAATAAAAAGTCAATCCCTTCAGATTTAGGTCTAGAAAAAGTAGGATATATATTTGTTTTTCTATAAAAAATTTTTGTTTCTAGTTGATAAACTCCAGTACCAACACTATAAGGACTTTCCGAAAACCCAGGTCTGTTAGAGTTGATGATATTCGTGTATTGAGCTAAAATAGTTTGAGTGCAAAGTATAATACAAACAATCCACAAACTTTGGAGTTTAGATATAAAGTAATTTCCCTTTAAAATTGTCAACTTTTTTGGTTTTAAGCAAACATACTGTAAAAATAGGACTCATCAAATGCAATAAATACTTTTTTAAGACTGTTAAATTTTTGTAATCTATTAACGTATCAATTATCATCAAATTGTTACTTTTGATGTTTAATTTAATTTAAACATGCAAGAAGCAGAATTAATGAGTTTATTTAGAACACTTCTTATTTTTATTATAGTATATTATTCCTTTCGTTTTTTGGCAAGAATATTTGCACCTTTCTTAATAAAAAAAGTAGTCGGGAACATGCAAGAAAAAGCACAAAAAAATTACGACCAAAAAAATCAACAAACAGAAGCTTCATTAACTAAAGAAGGTGAGACGATTATAGATAAAAACCCAAATTCTAAGAATCAAGGAAATAACTCTGTTGGAGAATATGTAGACTTTGAAGAAATAGATTAATATGAATTTTAAAAGAATTTTACCTCATTTAGTTTCACTGTTTGTTTTTATAATAGCTGCATTACTATATTTTCATCCTGTTTTAAAAGGAGAGAAATTGTCTCAGTCTGATATTACCCAACATATTGGAATGGCCAAAGAAGTGAATGACTTTAGACAAGTTACAGGAGAAGAACCCTATTGGGCAGAAAGTGCTTTTAGCGGAATGCCCACCTATCAAATAGGAACATACTTCCCAAACGATTATCTAACTGATTTAGACAATTTGATTCGTTTTCTTCCTAGACCAGCAGATTATTTATTTCTTTATTTTTTAGGTTTTTATATTTTATTAATGGCTTTTAGAGTAGATTGGAAATTGGCCATAGTGGGTTCTTTAGCTTTTGGTTTTTCTACCTATCTCATTATTATCTTTGGAGCAGGACATAATTCAAAAGCACATGCTATTGCATATATGCCAATGGTTTTGGCCGGAATTATTTGGATTTTCAGGAAACAATATTTACTTGGATTTACAATTACCGGAATCGCTACAGCTTTAGAAATTAAAGCAAATCATCCACAGATGACTTATTATTTACTGTTTACCATTTTTATTTTAGGAATTATTGAACTGATAGATGCTATTCATAAAAAGAAAATATCACAGTTTGCAACACAAATTTCACTAATTTTTATTGCCATGCTATTAGCAGTTGGTGTTAATTCAACAAGATTGATGGCCACTAAAGAATATGCTGATATTAGTACCCGAGGAAATGCTGCACTGACAATTAATTCAGACGGAACACAAAAAGAAATAACTTCAGGATTGTCTAAAGAGTATATTACTCAATTTAGCTATGGAATTTCTGAAACTTTTAACCTACTAGTTCCAAGATATATGGGTGGAGGAACAGTGGAGAGATTAGGTAAAGAGTCTAACACATATGAACATGTAGAATCTATTGCTGGACCTAAACAAGCAGACGGGTTTACCAAACAGGTATATACATATTGGGGAGATCAATTAATAGTTGAAGCTCCAGCATACATTGGCGCAGTTGTTTTCTTTATTTTCTTTCTAGGAATCTTCTTAGTAAAAGGGAAATTTAAGTATTGGTTAGTTGCATCAACAGTTTTTGCAATTTTAATGAGTTGGGGAAAAAACTTTGAATTTTTAACCAACTTTTTTATTGATTATGTTCCTTTATATGACAAGTTTAGGGCGGTTTCCTCTTTTCAAGTAATTGCAGAATTATGTGTTCCTTTATTAGGTGTTTTAGCGGTTAAAGAATTTTTCTCCTCAGAAATATCAAAAGAACAGAAAGAATTAGCATTAAAAAAAGCATTTTATGTTACTAGTGGATTTGTAGTTATAGGATTGTTTTATGCAATTACTTTTTCACCGTTTGAAGGGCTAAGAGATGCTACTTATGCTCAATACGAAGGATTGTTAGACGCTGTTAAAGCAGATAGACAATCCATGTTATATTCTGATAGTATTAGATCTTTAGGATTAGTAAGTTTAAGTTTTGGAATCCTTTGGTTTTTTATAAAAAAACAACTCAAGCAAACAACAGTAATTATTGGTTTTGCATTGTTAATTTTATTTGATTTAGTTCAAGTGAACCTTAGATATGTGAATCAGGAGGATTTTAGGCAGGCTAGAAAAGTTGAAAAACCTTTTACAGCAAGTGTCGCTGATTTACAAATACAAAAAGATAAAAGTCATTATAGAGTAGCGAACTTTACTGGAGATCCATTTCAAGATGGAAGAACTTCTTATTTTCACAAATCTATTGGAGGGTATCATGCTGCTAAAATAGGCAGATATCAAGATTTAATTGAATTTCAATTGGCAAAACAAAACATGGAGGTTTTTAACATGTTGAATGTTAAATATTTTATTTTACCGGGAGATGATAAAGAGCAAGTTCAGCAGAATCCTAACGCGAATGGAAATGCTTGGTTTATAAGAGAGATTAGATATGTACAAACAGCAAATGAAGAAATAAAAGCATTGGATAGTTTGCCAACAAAAATAATTGCTGTCATCAATCAAAACACTCTTAATAATCCTATAAAATTCTCCAGAGAATTAGATTCCTTATCTTCCATAAAACTTAAAGAATATTCACTGAACTTTTTGACATATGAGTCTTTTTCAACTCAAGATGAATTTGTAGTATTTTCAGAAATTTATTATAAGGATGGATGGAATGCTTATTTGGATGGAGAATTAAAGCCTCACAATAGCGTAAATTATGTTTTAAGAGGTATTGAGATTCCTGCAGGAAATCATATTATAGAGTTTAAATTTGAACCAAAAGTAATTCAAACAGGAAGTACTATTTCTTTAATTTCATATGGGCTTTTATTATTAATTCCAATCGGATGTTTTTTTTTCGATATCAAAAAAAAAAATAGTCTCTTATAATTTCAGCTATTTTTTCTAAATTGAAAATGCAATGCTTTTTCTAGATAACACAATATATATTTATTACAAATATAACGTCTAAGTTTAGCATTTCTCACAAATAAAAACTGGCTTACAGATTTTTTTTGTTTTATATAATTACATTTGTAATAAAGAGATATAGTTTGTTTTTTGCCTTCTAATTTTTATAATAATGTATTTTAAATAGTAGATATGAAAATTGGAATGATTCTAGATGATACTTTTCCGCCAGATCCTCGGGTGGAAAATGAAGCAATTTCACTAATTAACTCGGGACATGAAGTTTTTTTATTCTGTCTCACTTATGGAAATCAAAAATTACAAGAATCCATCAACGGCATTCAGGTAAGAAGATATCAATCAAGTACCTTAGCTTATAAGCTCTCCGCTCTTTCTTACGATCTTCCTTTCTATAGAATGATGATGAAGCCAAAAATTGATCATTTTATAAAAGCTACAAATGTTGATGTATTACATATTCACGATATAAGAATCGCTGGTGCTGTGTTTTCATGCAACAAAAAATTTCAATTAAAAATAGTGTTAGATCTTCATGATAATATTCCAGAAAATATGAAGTTTTATCCACATCTTTCTAAATTTCCAGGAAAATATATTATTTCACCAAACAAATGGAAAAATAGGGAAGAAGAGTTTATCAAAAAAGCAGACAGAGTAATTACAGTTTCACCAGGTTTTGTAAATGATGTTTTAAACAGGACAGGTTTAAAAAACGAAGCTGTTGTTTTAGTGCCAAATACAGTTAGACAATCATTTTATAAAGACGCAGTTATTTTTGAAGAAATATCAAAAAAATATCAAAATCAATTTGTTGTTTTATATTTAGGAGATACTAATATTAGACGCGGCTTACTCACTGCCATAAAAGCAACTGAAAAATTATCGAAACAGATAGATAATTTTAAATTAGTAATCGTTGGTAAAAACACAACCGATACTATTTTAAAAGAAGAAGTTAAAAGCCTAAGTTTAGACTCGTATGTAGATTTTGAAGGCTGGCAAGATGTTTCTTTATTTCCGTCGTATATTGTTGCTAGTAATGTGTGTATTTCGCCTTTGTATAGAAATATTCAGCATGATGTTGCGTATGCAAACAAAATTTTTCAATACATGAGTTTTGGTAAACCAGTTTTAGTAAGTAATGCTATTGCTCAGAAAGAAATTGTTGAAAGATCAAATACAGGATTGGTTCACGAAGAAAAAAATGAAGATGATTTTTCTAATAAAGTTTTAGAATTGTATCATAACAAAGACAAATCTGATGAATTAGGAAATAATGGAAAAGAGTTTATAGAAAATGAATTCTCTTGGGAAGTTACTTCACAAGCCTTAGTAAAACTATATAATGAGCTCTAAAAAGAAAGCCTTAATTATCACGTATTATTGGCCACCAGCTGGTGGTTCTGGAGTACAACGTTGGTTGAAATTTTCGAAATATTTGAAAGATTTTGATATTGAGCCGATTATTTATACAGTTGAAAATCCTTCCTATCCAATTTTAGATGATAGTTTACAGAATGAAATTCCAAAAAATATAGAAGTTCTAAAACTTCCAATATTTGAACCGAATTCAATCTTATCCGCTTTTAGTGGAAAAAAGAAGAAGGAAAGTGCTGGGTTTTTAAATCCAAATCCGACTTTTGTTGGTAAAATATTTCAATACATTAGAGCCAATTATTTTATTCCTGACGCTCGTAAATTTTGGATACAACCTTCCGTAAGGTTCTTAACATCTTACCTTAAGGAGAATCATATTGATGTTGTGATTACTTCAGGTCCGCCACATAGTATGCATGTCATTGGTTTAGAACTAAAAAAGAAACTCAACATACAATGGATTTCAGATTTTAGGGATCCATGGACAGAAATAGATTATTTTCATCAATTACCACTCACACAAAAATCAATTCACAAACATCTTTTATTAGAAGAAGAGGTTTTAAAAAAATCGGACGCTGTTATAGTCGTTGGTAATACCATGAAAGAGAATTTCCTTCATCACACTGATAAAATTCAAGTGATCACTAATGGATTCGATACTAATGACAAAGTTTCTTCTCAAGAGTTAGATAAAAAATTTTCAATCACACATATAGGATTGATGAACTCCGACAGAAACCCAAAAAACCTTTGGCAAGTTTTAAAAGAGATTTGTGACGCAAATTCAGATTTTAAAAAAGACTTATTAATCAGGTTAATTGGTAAAGTTGATAGAGGAGTAGAAGAAGATTTAAAAATATTTGATGGTTCTAGTATAGAGATGATATCATATTTGAATCATCAAGAAGTTAGCAAACATCAAACATCAACTCAAGTTTTATTGTTGAGTATTAATAATGTGCCAAGTGCTAAAGCAATAATTACAGGCAAAATTTTTGAGTATTTACAAGCAAAACGACCTATTTTAGCCATTGGACCCGAAGAAGGAGATGCAGCAATGATTCTAAAGAATACTAATGCTGGAAATATTTTCGAATTCAATACTAAAGAAGCACTAAAAAAACATCTTTTAGAGTTGTATCATCAATTCAAAAATAAAAGTTTAATGATCAAATCTGTGAATATTCAACAATATCACAGACGAGAATTAACTAGTCAGCTTGCAGAAGTTATTAATAACATAGGATCATAATTTAGATGAGAAAAGTAGTTACTTTATTAGGAGCAAGACCTCAATTTGTGAAAGCTGCTGTGCTAAGCAGAGTTATTAGGAAGTACAACGCGATTGAAGAAGTGATTGTTCATACCGGACAACATTTCGATGCAAATATGAGTAATGTGTTTTTTGAAGAGATGATGATTCCTAAGCCAACGTACAATTTAGATATCAATAGTATGAGTCATGGAGCTATGACTGGAAGAATGATTGAAGAAATTGAGAAAATATTAGAATTGGAAAAGCCAGATGCATTGGTTATTTATGGCGACACAAATTCTACAATCGCTGGAGCTTTAGCAGCTAAAAAAATGCATATTAAGATTGTTCATATAGAAGCCGGATTGCGTTCTTTTAATATGAATATGCCGGAAGAAATCAATCGAATTTTAACGGATCGAATTTCTGATTTATTAAGTTGTCCCTCTCAAACGGCTATTGATAATCTACAAAAAGAAGGATTCGATAATCTACCTATTTTAATTGAGAAGCATGGTGATATTATGAAAGATGCTGTAAGATATTACAGTCAGTTTTCTGCTGAAAAATCATCCATAATTAAAGACAAAAAATTACAGCCTAATAGATTTGTTTTAGCAACACTGCATCGTCAAGAAAATACAGACGATGAAGAAAAACTAAAATCTATTTTTATTGCTTTAGAAGAAATTCACAAAAATCATCCAGTAGTTTTGCCATTGCATCCAAGAACAAAAGCAATTTTAGAGAAGCTTTCAATTCAACCAAAAATACATTTGATAGATCCTGTTGGGTATTATTCTATGTTAGAATTATTAAAAAATTGCCATTTGGTAATAACAGATAGTGGCGGATTACAGAAAGAAGCTTTTTTTAATAAAAAACAGTGTATCATTGTAAGAGAAGAAACTGAGTGGCTAGAGTTAATAACTCATGGTTTTGCTAAAGTTGTGGGAAGTAATACCAAAACTATTATAGAAGCGTTTGAAGAATATAAAGATATTAAAAAAGACTATTCTATAGATTTGTATGGAAATAATGTTGGAGAGAAAATTTATCAATCTATTTATCAATTAATACATTAGAATTTGGGAATTGTACTAAAGCAATCTTTTATAAACACCTTAATAGTCTATCTAGCTTTTGCAATTGGAGGAGTTAATGTACTTTTTTTATATACACGTTTTTTAGATGGAGAGTATTATGGATTAGTAACTTTCTTACTCTCTGCAGCAAATCTATTAATGCCTATAACTGCCTTTGGAGTTCAATACACCATTGTGAAGTTTTATTCCTCTTATGAATCTAAAATAGAAAGAGATAAGTTTTTAAGTCTTGCTTTGGTTTTACCATTACTAATTTCTATTCCTTTGGGTTTCTTAGGAAATATCTTTTACGAGGAGATTAGTATTCTGTTATCTGATAAGAATACAGTAATTAAAGATTACACCTATGTTATTTATTTAGTGGCGATAGCTACAGCTTATTTTGAAGTTTTTTATGCGTGGTCTAAAGTTCAATTAAGATCAGTTTTCGGAAACTTCATCAAAGAGATGTACAATAGATTAGCAGTAATGACCTTGCTTTTTTGTGTTTATTTTAAATTTATTACTGAAGTAGAATTCATTTATTATTTAACAGGAGCATATTTTTTGAGACTACTAATAATGATGTTGTATGCTTTCAAGTTATACTTCCCTAAAATCACTTTTTCACTGCCATCAAACTATAAGGAGATATTTAAATATTCTTTATATATTATTTTGGCAGGAAGTGCAGGAGCAATTTTATTAGATATTGATAAGGTAATGATTCCAGGGAAAGAAGAAATTGCTATGGCAGCATATTATACTGTAGCAGTTTTTATTGGAACAACTGTAGAAGCTCCAGGAAGGGCTATGTTACAAATATTACAACCGTTGACTTCAAAAGCGATCAACGAGAATAATTTTAAGGAAGTAAATAAGTTATATAAGCAAAGCTCTATCAACTTATTATTAGTTTGTGGCTTGTTTTTTTTATTAGTGAATTTAAATATTCAAGAATTATTTAAATTATTACCTCAAGAATATTCCGGAGGAGAATGGGTGGTTTTAATGATATCTATTGCAAAACTATATAAGATGTATCTTGGTATTAATGGGGAGATCATTATGAATTCTAAATATTATAAAATGCTCCTTCCACTTGCAATTGGAATGGCATTATCGGTTATTTTATTGAACGATTGGCTTATTGATTTATATAGCACAGACGGAGCAGCTATTTCTACTTTAATAGTAGTACTTTTTTTTAGTACAATTAAACTTTGGTATGTGAAACGCACCTTTTCTATTACACCTTACTCTAACAAGACAGGTCAGTTGTTAGTTTTGATGCTATTAATTTTTACAAGTTTCTACTTTTGGAATTTTCAATTCCATCCAATCTTAAACATCGCTTTAAAAACATTTATTATATCAATAATTTATCTTTTTGTAGCTATCAAATTAAAAATATCTTTAGATATAAATAAACTTTTTTCTAGATTCATTAAAATTTAGAGCAAACAATCAATAGAGTCTGCTAAAATGTGTAATAATAATCCAATAGCTAGTATTCTAGTCTTTTTAAGGATTAAAAGGAAAACATAGACATAGATAGCGTAATAGGAGTGTAATGGATGAAAATTGATACTACACCTATTAGGGTTAAAGATAGTTGTGGCCAATAAATGATCTAAATCAATAAGCATAGTGCCTATAAATAATAAATATACGAGCTTCCATTTTTCTTTATAAAAGTATAATGCTATAGCTAATGGTACTATAAAATGAAAACCATAATGCACAAAAAACTTAAAAGACATCTAAACAGTATAATTTTTTATAGAAGAGAAATAAAATTCACATTGTAAAAATATAATTTTTAATATAAAAAAAAGTACTATTATTTATATTAAAAGATACAGAGTGTGAAGTTAGCTTTTATAAAGCTGCTTTCTTATTCTGCTTAATTGTACAGATGTAATATTTAAGTAAGAAGCTATGTGATATAGAGGAATAGAATTCTCCATTCCTGGATTGTCTTTTTTAAATTTCAAGTATAGTTGGGTAGCGTCAAGAACGGAAAGTTCATAAAACCTATTTTCCATCTTAACAAAAAGTATTTCTAGTAAAGAATTGTATAAGTAGAGTAAATCTATATTCTTTTTTGTAAGCTTCTTGAATTCATTAAAATCGACTTCAAATAATATACAATCAGTTATACAATCAACAATTACATCTGATTTTTGTTTTTGGATTAATGAAGAGAGAGCTCCAACGGCAGTTGTTGGACCATATAAAGATCGTGTATGTTCTTTTCCTTTTTCATCTGTTACAAAAGATCTAGCAATCCCAGATTTCACTAAATAAAATTTACTAGATTCACTATGCAAAGAAGCCAAAACATCTCTTTTTTTAAATTCTTTTTTGAAAAGAATTTTTTTTAATTTTTTGGCTGATCTGTCAGATATAGGATATAATTTCTGTATTGTATTAAACAATGTTTCCATTTAACTTTTATCAATGCTATCTGGAGGATTAACAAAAATACTTATTTATAATTAATAAATGATGATAAATTAACAAATAAAAAATTAATAATAAAAAAATTACTAGTCTTTTACAATTAATTTTTAATATATTATTAAGATTAATTAAACTTAAAAAATATGTTAACTATCTAATTATCATATTTTTATAAATATAATAAAAAAATATATCAGATTTGTGAAAAATATCTAGAAAATAAGTAGTGGTTATAAAAATATGTAATTTTTTTATTTTAAAAATTTGAATTGATTTAATAATATTTTTACAATTAGTCAAACTTATTTTATGCTTTAAAATTAACGATAAATAAAGTTTTTTTTATTTTTTCAAAAATAAATAACTCTCATAAGGTACATTTTGGAATATAAAAAAAATAAAATGGATTATATTTACGTTTTAATTCAATAGTTAAAATTTATATTTTATTGTTTCTGAGTTACATGTTCTATCTCTTTATAAATAGAATAATAAAAATATATCAGAATTATAAAAAATATCCTTTCAAGATAATTATTAATTATAAAATAAGTTTTTTTAGAAAACTAATAGAATTTGGTCCCTCCATAAATAGTAAGTCTAATATAGAAAGGTTTTCTAAGAATCCATATTTATCATCAAACATTTGTATATAAGGTTCAAAATAATAATCATTATTTTTTTTAGCATTTGCTAGAAATCTATAATCATTTAATACAGTATCATCATATTTTTTAGAGGTATTATATTTTTTAGATAATTCTAATGCATCATTTATAAAAATAAATGAGTCAATAGTTACATCTAATAAATAGGTGTAATTCTTATTGAAAATCAACTGTAAATCGTCTTTGTAGAATTCAAAGAAAGGGGATTGATTATAGGCTGTTTTTAACGATTTATAGTGTTGTTTTTGCCATTTTGAGTCTTCAACTAAAATATCTTTTGTTTGTTTTTTTCCAATAGTTTTTTGGTAAGAAACAGGTATGTTTAGTAGTTGTTTACCATTAGCTCCATAAATATAACACCTATTCCTATAGGTTTGTTTTTGGAAATTATCTTCTATTTCAAAAGTGAATGAATCTGAATTCACAATAGCTCCATATTGAGTAATAGGTGAAAAGTATGTCGGTATAAAAAGGGCCATTTTATTCCTTTTTTGTTCCTTTTCTTAAAAACGAATACGCTGTATAACATCCCAAAGCTATTAAGAAATAGAGTAAATAGGAAACTGGTTCTCCATCTCCTCCTACTGTTGTAAATAGTCTTTTCCAACGAATATTTCCATTTTCTATACTAAACCAAATTAAAACAGGTTTTCCTACAACATGATCAAAAGGAACATATCCCCAACTTCTTGCATCTAAAGAGTTTTGCCTGTTGTCTCCCATCATCCAATAATAATCTTGCTTAAAGGTATAGGAAGTTACTTTTTTTCCATTTATGAAAATATTTTCTCCTATTACTTCTAATTGGTTGTGCTCATATTCATTAATAATCCTTTTATAAAAGGGTAGCGAATTTTTATTCAGTTGAATAGTAGCTCCTTCTTTTGGAATATAAATTGGACCGTAATTATCTGTATTCCAGTTTAAGCTAGAAACCTGTGGAAAAACACTTCGATCTCTATTACCTTTGGGTTGTATAACTTTAATAACACTGTCAATTTCTGAGTCTTCTCTTAGTTTATCTGCAATTTCATCAGTGATATTTGCTTTTCTCTTATTCGTACTTACTTCTTTTATTTCTAGTTTATAGCTATTAATAAGTCCTTGTGGAATTCCATCTTCGGAAGTGGTGATTTTAAATTGATTATCCTTTATTTTTTCTGGATTATCAATAGCATATCTCATTACTTCTTTAAATTGATTTTGACTGCTAAAGTTTATAATAAATTTTCTTTCAAATTCTTTAGAAGTATATCTTAGTAATTTATTGGTAGATATCCCTTTACTAGAATATATCATATTGTAAAACTGCAATTTTGCTCTGTCTGGAAGTACATTTTGTTTTCCATTGATATATACATAACCATCCCTAACCTCTAATGTGTCACCAGCAATACCAACACATCTTTTCACATAGTTTGTTTTCTTATCTAAAGGTTTGTAATCTATTCCTTTACTGGGATCCATCCAGTGAGCTAAGGTGTCTACTGGCCAATTAAAAACGACAATATCATTGCGTTTTATTTTCTGAAAACCGGGAACTCGTAGGTAAGGAAGTTGAGGTGCTTTTAGATAAGATTTCGTATTTTTTTCCCCTATCATGGCTGTTGGTAAACTATCATGAAGCATTGGTGTAGCAATAGTTGTGGTAGGAACTCTTGCACCGTAATGAAATTTACTAACAAACAAATAGTCTCCAACCAACAACGTTTTTTCTAATGATGAAGTAGGAATTGTATAAGGTTGCATTATATAGGTATGAACTAGTGTAGCTGCTATAATGGCAAAAGCAATAGAACTTACCCATTCTCCTAGACCAGTTCTAGGCTTTAAGCTTCTATCTTTTTTATAGGGTGTATTGGTCGCATAATTTATGTAGAATATGTAAAGACCAAATGTTAATAAAATTAAGGCTGTATCTTTTCTTTTATTAAAACCAAAACTTCTTGCTGTTTCTATCCATAGAATAGGAAACATTAATTGATTTATAATTGGAAAAAAGAGTAGGAATACCCACCATTTTGGTCTTTTTATAATGTCAAGTAAAATAACAGCATTATAAATTGGAATTGCAGCTTCCCATGGTTTTCTATTGGCTCTTTGATATAACTTCCATGTTCCAGCAAAATGAATTACTTGTACAATTAGAAAAAAAATAAACCATTCAGTAAATGTCATAATTTGTAATTTTTACTTTAATTATTAGTTGCAAATAAAAGAAAATGTTACGGTTATTAACCTATATTTAACACATCTTTCATTGTAAATATACCAGTTTTATTAATCAACCATTCTGCTGCTATTACAGCGCCTAGAGCAAATCCCTTTCTATTATTTGCGGTATGCTTAATTTCTATAGAATCTATTTCTGATTTATAAGAAACCAAATGTGTTCCTGGGATATCTAAAATTCTTTTTGAGTTAATAGGAATTAATTTACTATCCAATTTAGCATCTTTATCTGAAAGTATCCAGTCATTTTTTGAAGAGTTTTCAATAATTGTTTCAGCAAGTGAAATTGCAGTTCCACTGGGAGCATCTTGTTTTTTTATATGATGAATTTCTTCAATATTTATTGAGTATTCCTCTAATGAGTTCATCATAGCAGTCAATTGGTTATTTAGTTCAAAAAAAATATTAACACCAATACTAAAATTTGAAGCATAAATAAAACTTCCATTATTTTCTTTACAAATAGCAGTTGCTTTTTTATAGCTCTCTAACCAACCTGTAGTACCTGAAATTACAGGGACATTATTTTTAAAACAATTAATAATATTATGTAGAGCTGCATTTGGAACACTAAAGTCTATTGCTATATCCGCTAGAGAAATATCATATTTTTCGTCTTCTTTTATTTTTAAAACTATTTCATGCCCCCTTAGTAAAGCAATTCTTTCAATTTCTTTACCCATTTTTCCATATCCTAGGAGCGCTATTTTCATGTGTTATATTTTAATGGTCTCTAAAAGAAATAAAATTTATCTAGAAAATTATTTTTTTTAGTATTCAAAACCATGTATGGTATTTTATTTAAAAAGTATATTTGAAGCTAAACCCCACAGAAGGTGCTTCTATCCTAATAGGATTACTCATCATTGTTGGATTTACTGTAAGGTTATCGTTCGTATCAAATTGTAATAAATGAGCATTTACACTCGCTTCTAAAATTTGTAGAACATAAATTATTAGGGTAGAAAGAATTGATAAGTCTCTATTACCTCTCAAAGTTTTTTGAGCTCTTTCTAGACCCGTTAATGAAATAATTTCAGTTCCATCATCTAGAGTAAACTCATCTGGTAAACCACTTTTTCTTTGTTTATAGGCTGTCCGGTATCTTTTATATTCACTGTTGTTGTCTAAGTAGAAGTAAGTGCTTGTTCCAAGAGCAGCCCATACAATAGGTGCTTTCCAGTATTTCTTATTATACATTTGTCCACCACCGGGGAAAACCGCAGAAAAAAAAGCAGCCTTTGAAGGTGATAGAGGATTATAAATTCTATTAGAACTAAGAGTTTTTTTCTTGTTAGTTACACTAGTTGTGTCTTTTTGACTGAAACAGTAAAAAGAAGAAAAAATAAAAACTACTAATATGACGTTTTTTTGAAACACTTATTTTAATAAGTTTTTAATTCGTTCAAAATCTTCTTGAGAATGAAATGGAATAGAAATTTTACCTTTTCCTTTTCTATTTACAGTAATATCGATCTTATGACCTAGGTATAAATTGATGTCAAATAAGCTGTCTTTAATGTATTTTGGCAAAATATCTTTTATAACTTTTGTTTTAGATAAATCAACTTTTAAGTTTTTCACCAACTCTTCAGTTTGTCTAACAGATAATTTTTCTCGAAGTATCTTTTTGTAAATATTTAATTGATCTTCAGAATTTTTAACGTTGATTAAAGCTCTACCATGTCCCATTGAAATAAAACTATCTCTCATTCCAGTTTGTAAAATTGGATCTAATTTTAACAAACGAAGATAATTGGTAACAGTAGATCTTTTTTTACCAACTCTGATACTTAAATCTTCTTGCGTAAGCTGAATTTCATCAATAAGTCTTTGATATGATAAAGCAACTTCAATAGGATCTAAATTTTTACGCTGAATATTTTCAACCAATGCCATTTCTAGCATTTCTTGATCGTTAGCAGTTCTAATATAAGCTGGTATTGTTTTATTTCCAATCAATTTAGAGGCTCTAAAACGACGTTCTCCAGAAACTAATTGAAATAAATCACCAACCTTTCTTACTGTAATAGGTTGAATAACACCAAGTTCTTTGATAGAACTGGCAAGTTCACGTAAAGACTCTTCATCAAAATATGTTCTTGGTTGATATGGATTTACTTCAATAGTTTCCAATCCTATTTTAATAATACTTCCAACAACTCCCTTATTAACAACATCACTTGCTGAAGTATCTTTTAATAAAGCAGATAATCCTCTACCTAGCGCCTGTTTCTTAGTGGCTTTTGCCATAGTTCTGATTCTTTTTTAAGAGTTCATTTGCCAAATTTAAATAATTTACAGCACCTTTGCTTGTGGCGTCATAGGCTATAATACTTTCTCCATAACTTGGTGCTTCTCCTAAACGTGTGTTTCTTCTAATAATTGTATCAAAGACCATACTGCTGAAGTGTTTTTGTACTTCATCTACAACTTGGTTTGATAATCGTAAGCGAGAATCAAACATAGTTAACAACAACCCTTCAATATCTAAATCTTTATTGTGAATTTTTTGAATACTCTTTATGGTGTTTAGTAGTTTACCTAAGCCTTCCAATGCAAAATATTCACATTGGATAGGGATGATAACTGAATCGGCAGCAACTAAAGAATTTAAGGTTATCAAACCTAATGAAGGTGCACAATCTATAATTATATAGTCATATTCGTCCCTTATTTCTTTAAGAGAATCTTTTAGCATATATTCTCTTCTTTCTTTATCTACCAGTTCAATTTCGATAGCTACTAAATCTATATGTGAAGCTATAATATCTAAATTTGGTGATGTGGTTTTTAGAATAGCGTCTTTTGCTAAAGAGGTATGCTCCAATACTTGGTAGCTTCCGATTTCTACAGATTCTATATCTATTCCTAAGCCAGAAGATGCGTTAGCTTGTGGGTCTGCATCTATTAACAATACTTTCTTTTCTAATACTCCTAAAGAAGCTGCTAGATTAATTGAAGTAGTTGTTTTTCCAACACCACCTTTTTGATTTGCTATTGCTATAATCTTCCCCATTAAAATTTTCTGGTTTCAACTAGTAAATTTACAATTAAATACTATTTTTAAAAAGCAAAGATGTTAACAAAGATAAAAATAACTAAGTTGTTGATTGTTATATATTTAGATGTGTTTTACTGAGGTTTTTAAACAATTTTTAAATTATTTTTTGGAACAGTTTTTTTATAATTAAGCGTGTGTAATTATGAGTTTCTTTCAGGAATATTTATTAAGATTTGTAGTAAGAATTTCCAGAATTTTTGAACTGAAGAAATACAAACTCTTTCATCAGGAGAGTGAGCTCCTTTAATTGTGGGGCCAAACGAAATCATATCCATCAAAGGATAGTTTTGACCGAGTATACCACATTCTAAGCCAGCATGACAGGCTGCTACTTTAGCTTTTTCTCCGAATAAATTCTCATATAATGGAGTTAGTATTTGTAGTATTTCTGAATCTACATTAGGTTGCCAACCTGGATAAGAGCCAGAAAATTTTACTTCAAAACCAGACAATTCAAAACAAGATTGCAACGAGTTAGATAAGTCATTTTTTGAAGATTCTGAGGAAGAACGAGTTAAGCATGCAACGGTTATTTCACCATTTTTAATTACTATTTTTGCAATGTTATTTGAAGTTTCTACTAAGTTAGAAATGTCAGGGCTCATTCTATAAACACCATTAACTGCTGCGTATATAGATTTTATAAATCCTTCCTGAGCGTTTATATCCATTACTTTATTGGGGCTTTCTGCCGAAATAATATCAATAGATAAATTAGGTTCAATAGTTTTTAACTCATCTTTTATTATTTCAATTAATTCATTAATTGAAATAATAAAAGATTCTTTAGAAATTTCATCAATAAGTATTGTTGAAAAACTTTCTCTAGGTATTGCATTTCTTAGACTTCCTCCTTCAAGTTCAGATATTCGTAATCCAAAATATTTAAAACCATTATACAATAAACGATTCATAATCTTATTGGCATTGCCAAACCCTTTATGGATGTCCATTCCAGAATGTCCTCCTTGGAGTCCTTTAATGGATATTTTGAATGCCGTTGTTTTGTTTGGAGTAGTTTCTTCTATATAATTTCTAGTTGCTGTGACATCAATACCACCAGCACATCCCATATCTATTTCATCGTCTTCTTCAGTATCTAAGTTTAAAAGGATTTCTCCTTTCAAAATCCCACCCTCTAAACCCATAGCACCAGTCATTCCGGTTTCTTCATCTATAGTAAATAAGGCTTCTATTGCTGGATGATCAATATCATCAGAAGATAAAACTGCCATGATAGCCGCTACTCCTAAACCATTGTCTGCACCTAAAGTTGTTCCGTCGGCAGTTACCCAGTCTCCATCAATATACATTCTAATTCCTTCAGCTTCAAAATCAAAAACAGTATCAGAATTTTTTTGATGTACCATATCTAAATGGCTTTGCATTACGATAGTTTTTCTATTTTCAAGCCCTTTTGTTGCAGATTTTGTTATGATGACATTTCCAACAGCATCAACCATCGTTTTTAGTTGTAGTTTCTCACCAAAATCCACCATGAATTGTATTACTCTTTCTTCTTTTCTTGAGGGACGAGGTACTGCATTTAGATCAGAAAAATGATTCCAAAGACTTATGGGTTGTAGTTTTCTTATTGGAGATATCATAGGTTTATTTGCTTATTATATTTTTGTAAAAGTATGTAAAAACAGTAATTATTTAAGAAATTTCAAAAACGATTTCTTCTATACTTTTCCTAATTTTTTTTTGATTAGTCATTATATCGTCCTTAGCTCTATAGCCCACAGGTAATACCAATACTGAGGTTAAATTTTTTTCTTTTAATTTTAGTATCTCATCATATTTCTCAGGAATAAAACCTTCCATTGGGCAAGAATCTATTTTTTCATTTGCACAGACGGTTAATAAATTACCCAATGCTAAATATGCTTGGTTTTTTCCCCAAGAAAGTAAATCTTGTATGGTCTTAGCTGCAATGGCATTCTTTAAATAATTTCGGAATGAGTTGATGATTTCATCTGGCGTATTCCTTATCTCTTTTACTTTATCAAAGTATTTATCTATATCAGATTCATCTAATTTTGTATCTACACAGATTACAAATAGGTGAGAGGCTTGTGAAATTTGTTCTTGATTCCAGCTATGTGTAACTAATTGCTGTTGGATTTTCTTATTTTTAATTATGAGCAACTTAATTGGTTGTAATCCGTAGGAGGTAGCTGTTAAGTTAAATGCTTGTTTTAAGGTATCTATTTGTGTTTCTTGTAAGAATTTTTGATCATCAAATTTTTTAACTGCATAGCGCCATTCTAGATTCTCTATACTATTCATTCTTTTTTTGTTTTGCACAAAAATACAACCCTTCTCCAATTTGTTACTATTTTTCTCATTATAAAAATCAATTAATACATAGAGAAATACTTTTTTATTTTTGAGTCACTTTCTCTTTAAATCAACAAGTTGATTTAGCAATTTGCTGTTTTTTTTATGAAAACAAAAGTTGAATTTATTTCTTTGGATTTAAAATATCATTAATCCTAGCCACACAATCATTGTAATGATATTTTGTAATTTTATTTATGTTCCTATTGGCTGCAGTAGTCAACTGATTTTTTAAATCGTCTAGCTCTCCTCTTATAATAGAAAATAAATCAGAATTTTTAATTTCTTTAGTATTCATTAATGTTCGCATTCTCTCAATAAATGACTTTTGAAGATTTCTCCTAAAGATAGCTATATTCTTACTGATCTTTGCCTCAGAGAAAATTCCTTGACGTAAATCTCCAATCATATCAGTAGTAGCGTAAAAATATTTTTCGGTCACTTCTGCATTTACCATTCTTAGTAGTCTTTGATAATTTAAAAGACTAGAAAGTTGTCTGTTTTGAAGCTTTAAAATAGTTTCTGCATAACCACTTGGTTTAATATTTTTAATAATTTCATTGGGTATTAGCCATTTTTGGTTAGTAAATACATTGGTATGCAACCAATTCATGGCTTCTTTTTGTTTTTCTTCAGAAAGTACCTCATAGACATAACCATCTTGTTCCGGTTTTTTATTGTACTCAGATACACCGCCAATGATTCCTGTTACATGTCCAGAGTATCTACTAAAAACTGTTAATAATTCACTATGCAGCTCAGACAAATCATTATAGTTATTTGTTTGATTAGAGGTCCAATTTTGTAAGTTTTTTGCAACAATTTTTAAGTTTTTCACACCATAAGTACTTGCTTTTACCTGATCGTTTCCAATTCCTTCGGTTTGAGATTCTGGGTCGAACCCACCTCGTCTTTGAATTCCAAATTTATATACAGGATCATCCCCTTTTTCTGAAATCCACTTATCTAATATTTTCGTTTCATCTTCAGGTTTTATTGCATCGGGAAGTATACGATACCCCCAGTTAATTGAATAATGATCATAGGGGCCTAATTGACGAATAAAACGAATATTTTGGTCTCCAGGTTGGGCAATATAATTGTAACGTGCATAATCCATTATAGTAGCTGCGATTCCATTTTTTTGTGTGAAAGAACCAGAGCGTAATGAATCTACAGGATAAGCATAACTTGCTGCCATATTGTGAGGTAACCCTAGGGCATGCCCCACTTCATGGGATATTACCATGCGCATCATTTCTCCAATTTCTTCAGCAGGTGTGTCTAGTGTTCTCGCTAGTGGATTTGCAGCACCTGTTTCTAATAAATATCTATTCCTGTAGGAGCGCAAATGATTATGATACCAAACAATATCACTTTCAATAATTTCTCCCGATCTTGGGTCAGAAACGCTTGGCCCTACGGCGTTTCTTGTAGTACTTGCTACATATCTAATAGATGAATATCGAATATCTTCCATACTAAATTCTGGATCTTCTTCTTTTGTTGGTGGATATTTTGCCATAATAGCATTTTTAAAACCAGCAGTTTCAAAAACTTTTTGCCAATCATTTACACCTTGCTTTATATACTTTCTTAATTTTTTTGGAGTTGCAGGATCTAAATAATAAACAATCGGTTTTACAGGTGCTACAAGTTCTCCTCTAGCATAAGCTTCAGGGTCTTTTGGTTCTAACCTCCAACGTCTGATATAGCTTTTTGCATCTGCTTTTAGAGCTTCAGAATTATAGTCTATATTATTAACTGTAAAATATCCAACTCGGTTATCAAACAATCTTGGCATCATTGGTTCCTCAGGAAGCATGATCATAGATTGGTTAACTCGGATAGTAATTGTATTAGTACTTTTATTACTTGGAGGAGCATCAGCATCAAAGGTGAAATCTTGAACAACCTCTATGTTTTTTGGATAGCTTTTGATAGAATTGATAAAGCTTCTTGAAGCGTCTAATCTTTTTACTTTATAAGTTTTTCTAAGATAACTAGGCAAACCAGTTATGGCTTTTATATCTGATGATAAAAATTTTGTAACCTCTATTAAGGTAGTTGTAGAATCTAGATTTTGAATTGTAGCATCAAAAGCATAAATTATAGGTTCTAAATTGTTTGATTTTACAGATTTATAGATAGGCAAACTATCTTCTGCTATCGCTTTGTATGAGCGAACCTTTAAAAGTAATTTGTTTCTAAATTTTTCCCAAACAACTACTTGGGTGTTTATTTTAGTTCCGGCATTTACATAGCCTCCTCCTAAACCTGCCGGAATACCTTTTAACCGAGTGACTAATAGTAGTTCTTTACCTAAAAATTTATTAGGTACTTCATAATAAAATTTATCTTTAGTTTTATGAACAGTAAATAATCCTGTATCTGTTTTTGTGTTTTTATTTACGAAATCAGAATATTTTGGAAGTTTATTTTTAGCTGTAAGGTTTGTGATTTTCTTCTTAGAATTTCTCTTTTTTTTAATTCGTCCACTCTGTGCAGAAATATTTGAAGGAATTGAAATGCATATTATCAATGCAATTAAAAATAATTTTTTCATGATAAAAAATATTAGTTATTTATGAGTCTAAAGTATTAAATACCTTGTTAAAAAAAACCAGGGAGTTGATAAAAAATACTTACAATAAAGGTATTGAAAACTAAAAATGATAGCTTATTTAATACTTTAATATAAGCTCTTAAATCTATCTGGGTAGGCTTCATGCATCATTTCGTATACCTTTTCAAAAATATCTTCTGCAGAAGGCTTTGAGAAATAATCTCCGTCAGATCCATAGGCTGGCCTGTGCGCTTTTGCAGTTAATGTTGCTGGTTTACTATCTAGATATTGGTATCCGTTTTGATTTTCTATAATTTCTTGTAACAAGTATGCAGAAGCACCACCGGGTACGTCTTCGTCTACGACCAAGAGTCTATTTGTTTTTTCCACAGATTTTACACTGTCATTATTGATATCGAAAGGTAATAAGCTTTGTACATCTATTATTTCAATATCTATTCCAACTTGCATTAATTCTTTCGCTGCTTCTTCTACAATTCTAAGGGTAGATCCGTAAGAAACAACAGTCATATCTTTTCCTTTTTTAATGGTTTCTACAACTCCAATTGGAGTGGTAAATTCACCAAAATTGGTAGGTAGTTGTTCTTTTAGTCGGTAACCATTTAAACATTCAATAACCAGTGCTGGATCATCTCCTTTAAGTAATGTATTATAGAAACCAGCCGCTTTGGTCATGTTTCTAGGCACTAATACGTGTATTCCTCTAATATTGTGTATGATACCTCCCATTGGAGAACCAGAATGCCAAATCCCTTCTAAACGGTGCCCTCGAGTTCTAATGATTAATGGGGCTTTCTGTTTTCCAAATGTTCTGTAACGTAAGGTAGCCAAATCATCACTCATGATTTGTAATGCATATAATAAGTAATCTAAGTATTGAATTTCTGCGATAGGGCGCAAGCCTCTCATAGCCATACCAATTCCTTGTCCTATAATGGTAGCTTCTCTTATTCCAGTATCCGAAACTCTTTGATTTCCATATTTTTCTTGGAGCCCTTCTAGCCCTTGGTTTACATCCCCTATACGACCTGCATCTTCTCCGAAAATTAATACTTCTGGGTACCTACTTAGGATAGCATCAAAGTTTTCTCTCATTATAATTCTTCCGTCAACAGTCGTGTCTTCTAAATTATAAATAGGTGTAATCTCAGAAATATTGATTGCAGCATCTTCTGTTTCACTTGTTAAATGGGAGGAGTATTTATATGCGGCATCTTTAATTGAGTTTTTAATAAATTCTTGAAGTTCAATTTTTTCATTAAAATTCTCATCTTTTATATAACGCAATACTTTTCTTGAAGTAGAAATAATATCTTTTCTAATTGGTTCTACAATAACAGTTAAATCATTCTTTAGTTTGGTAATAAAGTTTCGGTTACTACTCTGTAAGGCAATTCTTTCTAATAAATTTACAGCAGTTGCTACTTCTAGTTTTATTTCATTTGTAAAAGCACTCCAGGCATTTCTTTTAGCAGTACTAACTTCCTTTTTAGCTTCTTTTTCTAAGCTGATTAATTCTTCCTCGGTTGTTACAAATTTTAAAGTGTTGCCATTTTGGTCTTCTAATTCAAAGTTTAAAATCCATGCCCGCATTTTTTTAATACAGTCAAATTCTTTTTCCCATTTTAAACGGTCATTATCTTTATATCTTTCATGAGATCCGGATGTGGAGTGACCTTGAGGTTGTGTGACTTCTTTCACATGAATTAAAACAGGTATGTGCTGTTCTCTTGCTATTTTAGAAGCTTTGGTATACACATCTATCAACTGAACATAGTCCCAACCGTTGACTACAAATATTTCATACCCGTTTGTGTCTTTTTCTTTTTGAAATCCTTTTAAAATTTCAGAAATACTTTCTTTAGTAGTTTGATGTTTTGCATGAACAGAGATGCCATATTCATCATCCCATACACTCATTACCATAGGGATTTCAAGAACACCACCAGCATTTATACTTTCAAAAAAAAGACCTTCACTTGTACTAGCATTTCCTATGGTTCCCCAAGCAACTTCATTTCCGTTGTTAGAGAAATTTGTATTGTTTTGTAAACCTTTTATGTTTCTATAAACCTTAGAAGCTTGCGCTAAACCTAAAAGTCTGGGCATTTGGGCAGCTGTTGGAGAAACATCTGCACTTGAGTTTTTTTGAGCAGTTAAATCTTTCCAGTTACCGTCTTCATATATGCTATGAGTAGCAAAATGTCCACCCATTTGGCGTCCCGCAGACATTGGCTCTATCTTAATATCTGTATGGGCATAAAGACCTGCAAAAAATTGCTGTGCTGTTAATTCGCCAATAGACATCATGAATGTTTGATCTCTATAATATCCTGAACGAAAATCACCGTTCTTAAAAGCTTTAGCCATGGCTAATTGTGGCACTTCTTTTCCATCACCAAAGATGCCAAATTTTGCTTTTCCAGTTAAAACTTCCCGTCTACCCAATAAGCTACATTCTCTACTAATTCTAGCGATTTTATAATCGTTTAAAACTTCATTTTTAAAGTCGTTAAAAGATATGTCGTTAGTCTTAGTTTCGGTAGCTAGTTTCGGCATATTTCAAAAATTATTTAGATTTGCAAAGATAGCTTTTTTAGGTGAAATTTAAAAATATATCTCTTCACTGAGAATAGTGTAATAAAAAAGCTTTAAATAATTTTTTTATTGCGAATTCTACATAAATCCACGTCTAAAAAAATTAAAAATTGCCCTTGGGTTTGCTACAAGAACAAATCGAATACTTTTAGGATATGCATTTCTATTGATTTCCCAGCCATTATTTGAATAAAGTGGAAGGTAAAACTCAAAAATATTATGAATGAAGTTAAATCTAATTCCACTTTCATAGGCAAAGAATACATTGTTACCTTTATTTTTAAGAAAAGCAACATCGTTATAAACTTCTAGCCACCGCCAGATACCGATACTAGAATTAAAAGAAACTAAAAATTGATTGGCAAATCGTTGATCTAACACAGATTTAAAACCTCCTTCAGACATAATAAATTGTTGACTAATAAATCCAGAATTTTCTGATCGTCCAATATAATTTAATTCAAATAAATAATCGTTAGCTCTGTCTAGTCCAAAACTAAAGAAATCAGAATCTGTATTATTTTTTATAAATGAACCTGCATAAAATCTAAAATCTAGTTGCGTATTTTTTGCTGTTAATTTTCTAAAACGAATTTCACCGGTAAGTTTAGAGTAATTATCTGCGATCTCTGTACCTAAAGAATATTGAAATCCTTTTATGATATCTGGTTTATTGTAATAGTATTTTAATTTAAATATACGGTACTTATCTGAGTCTGTTTGTGAATCATTTGGTGCTAACTCCCTATTGATGTTTAATAATCTTGCAGATAAAAAACTACCTCCAACATCTCGTAAACTTTTCCGTCTAAATTGTACTGTTAAACTTTGGTTAAACGTATTGTAAGAAAGATCTTCTGCATAATGTAAATTACTACCAGATATGGAATAATAAATCTTATTTATTTTTGAATTTTCAAAATACTGAGTGTATCTAGTATTAAATGTTCCATTAATGGCGTTACTTTTTGTTCCGAATTGCGGTGTAACTGAGAATTGAAAATTTCTAGATAATAAGGGTCTGTTATGAATTCTTAGTCCTAATAAAGCACCGTCATAAAAGTTGTATTTTATATTTGGTTGCAAGTATAATTGATGATAATAAGGATCGTTAATATCTTTGAACAACTTTAACTGTATGGGTTTGTTTAGAATGTTTTTTCCTACCTTCCGCCAATTATCCATAGAGTTAAATTCTGGATAGGAGTTCTCAAAATTTAAAGAAACCCTATCATAGCCGTTTTTAGGAATTGCAATCGTTTCTATACTATCTATATTAGTTAACCATTTTTTGAATTTAATTTTTTTATCTTTTAAACCGTATAAAGCAACTGGAGCCGTCATGTTTCTTTTATTCTTTATGGTAACATAAACAGAATCATTTTCCAGAATCGCTTTTTTAATAGTATAATCTATCTTTTTATTTGTTTTTAGATAATCTTCAAAAAACCAGCTGATATCTTTTGTTGTTTTTGATGAAACTATTTTTTTAAAATCCTCACTTTTAGAATACGTAAGATTATTCTTCAGATAAAACTCTTGAAAAGATTCTCTAATAATAGAATCGCCAATATAATCAGCAAGATATCTAAGTCCTAACCCTGCCTTATATTTACCATAAATTTTACGATTAAAATTAGATAGAGAATCTGATCTTGTATTTAATTTTTGGTCTAAAAACTGACGGGCTGTATATTGATACACAAAAGGATACTTGTCATTAAAATTTAACTTCGAAAAATTAAATTTTCTAAAACCCCAAATCTTCGAAATATTACCAGTAAGCTTAATTTCAGGATAATACTCAGATACATAATTCATCATTAAATATGTTTGTAATCCATCGGTTAGCCAATAATCATTTCGTTTATCTAGCAGCAATGTATTGTCTATGTATTTCTTAGCCATGGCCTTAAGCATGGTTAAATCCCATTCAAAAACATCAGGAAAAGGTCTTATAAACTTAGGCAACTGATTCAGACCATAGATTGGGTTTTTTGCTTGGGTAGCTTCATCAATAAATAATTCTTTATGAGGGTATGTTCCTAAGAAACGTTTAATGAATTTTAACTGTCTATTTAAAATATCGATACTTAACTTTTCATCAATAACAGCATTGTGTAGATCTGTTTTTATTTCTACCTCGTTGGTTTTAAATGATTTATATTTATCTTTAATATCAATGTTTACTATTACCTCTGTTTTCTGTTTACCAGTCAATATAAATTCATTTATAGCTCCTTTTGGAGTTTTGTTTTGGTGTAAGTTTGAGTTTAAGTAATAGTATTTTGGAAGTTTAATTTTCACATCATAATTCGTAATATTAGTTATCAAATCATCCATATTTAAGTTGCTCATTATTTTCCAATTATCTTGAAAAACTGCCGGAACTAAATACCAATATCGCAGATGATACCCTGTTTTTGTTTTCCCATAGCTGGTAAATTTCGCATTTGGAATTTTAACATCGTAAGCAATATTTATTATGATGGATTTTTTTGATTCTAAAGGGGTGTTTAATACAATCTTTAAGATGTCTATTTGTCTGTTTTCTAATTCTAAGAAAGATGCAGCCTTAAAATCTACTGTTAAGTTTTTAATGTTTGAAAACCCTCTGTCTTTTTTGTTTGCAAAATAAAGAGACTTATCATAGTTTTCTATGAGTCTTTTAGCAAGAGGAGCCTTGTTGTTTTTGTAACCATTTACCCAGTTATGAAGATAGATGTTGGTAAGTGTTGAGTCTGAATTGTTATAAAAAACGATGCGTTGATTTATTCGTAAGATGTCTTTTTTGTCATCTAATTTAGCTACTAAAGAAATAGCGTGCTCTTGCCCATTCATTTGAGTGAATGAGCAAACAATAATGAATAGTATGAATGTGTATTTTTTCAATTAAAGTTCAACAAGTTTTGATGGGCTTTTAACCTTTGGGGCGAAAGATAGTAAATCCTGTTTGAAAGATTTTGAACATTCATAATTATTGAATGTGTTTTTTGTGAAAAACGATGCTTTAAAAGTTAGGTTTTAAACTATATTTTCCGTAAAATTTATTTAGATGTTCAATAGCCTCATCTGCAGTATCTACAATTCTAAATAGTTTTAGATCTGCCTCGCTAATATTCCCCTCAGCAAGTAACGTATTTTTAATCCAATCTATCAAACCACTCCAGAAAGATGAACCTACTAAAACAATCGGAAATCTTCCAATTTTTTTTGTTTGAATTAAAGTAATAGCTTCAAACAATTCATCTAAGGTTCCAAAACCACCAGGCATTACTATAAAACCTTGTGAATACTTTACAAACATTACTTTTCTTACAAAAAAGTAATCAAATTCTAAATTTTTATCTTTATCAATCCAAGGATTATCGTGTTGTTCAAAAGGCAATTCTATATTTAAACCAACAGAGGTTCCTTTCCCTCTGTGCGCACCCTTATTTCCAGCTTCCATAATACCTGGTCCACCACCAGTAATAACACCATATCCGTTCTGTGTTAGTTTAAAGGCCACTTCTTCAGACAATTCATAATATTGTTCTCCAGGCTTGGTTCTAGCGGATCCAAAGATAGAAACGCAAGGACCAATTTTGCTTAATTTTTCATAGCCTTCTACAAACTCAGCCATAATTTTAAAGATGGCCCAAGAATCGTTGGTTTTTATTTCATTCCAAGTTTTTTGTTGTAATTTCTCACGTATTTTTCTATCGTCATTTGTCATGTCTAAACAGTTTAATGATTACAAATATAGAAGGTAAATGTGAAGATAAGCCCAAAGAAACTTAAAATTATAACTCTTATTTGTTAAAATTTAGAGATAAATACGCTGAAAAGTCATGTTTTGGAATATAAATTTTAGAAACGTGTACGATTTAAGTTAGCCCTAGAGTAATTCCTTCTTCAAAAACTGAGCCGTATAACTTTTTTTGTTTTTGGCTACTTGTTCTGGGGTACCTTTACAAAGAATTTCACCCCCTTTTTTACCACCTTCCATACCAATGTCAATAATGTAATCGGCCAATTTAATGACATCCATATTGTGTTCAATAATTAAGACGGTATTGCCTTTATTGGCAAGGGTGTTAAGTACCTCCATTAAAACTCTAATGTCCTCAAAATGAAGACCGGTAGTAGGTTCGTCTAAAATATAAAAGGTGTTTCCAGTATCGCGCTTAGATAATTCTGAGGCTAACTTAATACGCTGTGCCTCACCACCAGATAGCGTAGTAGATCGTTGCCCTAAGGTAATATAACCCAAACCAACATCTTTAATAGTTTTTAATTTTATATAGATTTTAGGGATGAGTTTAAAGAATTCTACCGAATGGTCGATAGTCATTTCTAAAATATCGGCAATAGATTTGCCTTTGTACCTAATCTCTAGCGTTTCTCTATTAAAACGTTTTCCAAGACAGGTTTCGCATTCTACATGTACATCAGGTAAAAAATTCATTTCAATGATACGAACACCTCCTCCTTGGCAAGTTTCACATCGGCCTCCCTTTACATTAAATGAAAACCGTCCTGGCTTATAACCGCGTATTGCTGCTTCAGGTGTTTTGGCAAATAAACTTCTAATCTCACTAAAAACTCCTGTATAGGTGGCAGGATTTGAACGTGTTGTTCTTCCGATAGGAGATTGATCTATGTCTATTACTTTGTCTACATGTTCTAGGCCCGTAATTTTTTTATAGGGCATTGGCTCTTTAACACCTCTATAAATATACTTGTTTAAAATAGGGTAAAGGGTTTCATTAATCAATGTAGATTTTCCACTCCCAGAAACTCCGGTAACACAAATCATTTTCCCAAGTGGAAATTCAGCTGTCACATTTTTTAAATTGTTTCCGGTAGCACCAGTAATTTTAATAGATTTCCCATTTCCTTTTCTTCTGGTTTTTGGGATTTCAATTTGTTTTCTTCCAGATAAGTAGTCAGCAGTTAGTGTTTTGTGGTCTTTAATATGCTCATAGGTTCCTTCGCTTACAATTTCACCGCCATGAATACCTGCACCAGGGCCAATATCAAACACAAAATCTGCATTTTCTATCATGTCTTTATCATGCTCAACTACCAGAACAGAATTTCCAATATCTCTTAATTTCACTAAAGAATCTATTAGTTTTTGATTGTCACGTTGATGCAGTCCAATACTAGGTTCATCTAAAATATACAACACACCAACCAGTTGAGATCCAATCTGCGTAGCCAAGCGAATTCGTTGTGCTTCTCCACCAGAAAGTGATTTTGAGGTTCTGTCTAAAGCTAAATAATCTAGGCCTACATCTAATAAAAATTGAATTCTGGTTTTAATTTCTTTTAGAATTTCCGTGGCAATAATAAGTTGTCTTTCTGATAATCTTTCCTCTAAGTTTTGAAACCAATCGGCTAATTCGTTGATGTCTAATTTTGCAAGACTACTAATATTTTTGTCATCTATTTTAAAATTTAGACTTTCTTTTTTTAACCTGTTTCCATCACAAGTACCGCAAGTAACCTCATCCATAAATCCTTTTGCCCAGCGTTTAATAGAGGTGCTTTCACTAAGCTTGTATTGGTTTTCTATAAAAACTGTTATTCCTTCAAAATCTATTTCATAATTACGGGTAATACCAATAGCTTTTGAAGCTATAGAAAACTTTTCATTACCACCATTAAGAATAATATGTAAAGCTTCTGCTGGAATAGATTTTATGGGATCACTTAATTTAAAATGATATCGGTCAGCAATCAATTGTAATTGCTTAAAAATCCAGCTATTTTTTTCTTCACCTAAAGGAATAATCCCTCCATTTTTTATGGAAATAGAATGATTTGGAATTACTTTTTCAAAGTTTATTTCATTGGTAATTCCTAAGCCATTACATTTAGAGCAAGCTCCTTTTGGTGAGTTAAAAGAAAACGTATTTGGTTCTGGGTTTGGATAGGCAATTCCGGATGTAGGACACATGAGTTCTCTACTGAAATAACGTGGTTTTTCATCGTCAACATCAATGACCATTAAAATATTGTTTCCAGTGTATAAGGCAGTTTTAATAGTTTCCTCTAGGCGTTTTTCAGAGGTTTCGTTTATAATTAATCTATCTATGACTACCTCTATATCATGCATTTTATACCTGTCTAAACGCATTCCTTTCTCTATTTCTTTAATCTCGCCATCTACCCTAACTTTCACAAAGCCTTGTTTAGATATTTGTTCAAAAAGTTCTCTGTAATGTCCTTTCCTAGATTTAACAACCGGTGCTAAAACAGCAATTCTTTTTTGTTGAAAATCATGTAAGATTAGGTTCTTAATTTGCTCATCGCTATAGCTTACCATCTTTTCTCCAGTATTAAAAGAGTAGGCGTCTGCGGCTCTGGAGAATAGTAATCGTAAAAAATCGTAAATTTCTGTAATGGTTCCTACAGTAGAACGCGGACTTTTATTGGTCGTTTTCTGTTCAATAGAAATAACAGGAGACAATCCGTCTATTTTATCGACATCTGGACGTTCCAACCCCCCTAAAAACTGACGGGCATATGCAGAGAATGTTTCAATATATCTTCGTTGCCCTTCTGCATAAATTGTATCAAATGCTAAAGAAGATTTTCCACTACCACTTAAACCAGTTATAACAACTAGTTTCTCGCGCGGAATCTTAACATTTATGTTCTTTAGATTGTGTACTCTAGCGCCATAAACTTCAATATATTCTTGTTCTTTCAATGTTGGTAAAATTCAGAAAGTTGCAAAGTTACAGAATCCAAATTTATTTTTATACTAAAGTTTAAGCAAAATGTAATGATGTTGAATGTTTATTGGTTTCCTATTTCAAATGGGAAATTTTCACTCGATCCTCTTTCTTTGCTTCAACTAAAAAAGTATCTTGCATCAAAATATTATAGATGAATTTTGTGCATTCTGTGAGACATTATTTTGAGAGACATGGGTATCATGTTTCTTCTCGCTTAGCAGATCGTTTAGGAATGAGAGCTCAGAATGTTAGATTATTTTTTATTTATATATCTTTTGTAACTGTTGGTTTGTCTTTTGGGTTTTATTTAACCATCGCTTTTTTATTCAAATTAAAAGACATCGTTTACACCAAAAGAAGCTCAGTTTTTGATTTATAAACTAGCGTTTATCTTTGGTTACTGACAAGTAAAAAAATAAAGAATTATACATGAAAACTATGTTTAAATCTAAATTTCAGAAAGCTTTATTGCTCTTGTTTTTTGTGGTAACTACGGGAGTTATTGGGTATATGTATCTTTCTGGCTATTCATTTGTAAACGCCCTGTATATGACTGTTATTACAGTTTCTACAGTTGGTTTTGCTGAAGTTGAACCTTTAAACGACCAAGAAAAATTATTTACTATATTTTTGATTACCACAAGTATTATTAGTTTTGGGTATACAGTCTCTGCATTCACAGAATACATTATTAGCGGTCAATTATTTCAACAATTAAAATTGAAAAAAGTGCAAAAAAAGATCGAAAAATTAAACGGACATACCATCATTTGTGGTTTTGGAAGAAATGGAAAGCAATCCATGATAAAGTTGCAAAATTATAAGAAAGATTTTGTGATTATTGAAAAGTCAGATGAAGTAATTAATGAAATTGATTTAGATGGCTTTCTAAATGTTAAAGGAGATGCCACTACAGATGAAGCTTTACTAAAGGCAGGTATAGAAACGGCAGATAATTTAATTACTGCTTTGCCTTCAGATGCAGACAATCTTTTTGTGGTGCTTTCGGCCAGACAGTTAAACACTAATTGTAGAATTATAAGCAGGGCCTCTAATGAAAGCTCTTACAGTAAATTAAAAATAGCTGGAGCAAACAATGTTATTATGCCAGATAAATTGGGAGGAGATCATATGGCCTCATTGGTAGTAACTCCAGATGTAATTGAGTTTGTTGGAAGGTTAACCATAGAAGGAGAAACCACCGCTAATTTGGAAGAAATTTCAGTGAATGACTTGCCTACAGAATATTTAGACAAAACAATCTTAGATTTAGATTTAAGAAGAAAAACAGGATGT
>CEST01087278.1_pt1 | contig 78270 bp, 59 predicted proteins | sample 326921 | NCBI WGS metagenome assembly CEST01 (sample SAMEA2621509, study PRJEB7988) | marine metagenome | biome: marine biome (ENVO:00000447); feature: surface water layer (ENVO:00002042); material: "saline water (ENVO:00002010), including plankton (ENVO:xxxxxxxx)" | depth 5 m
AGAATTGTCTAAAACTTCTTTCACTAAAATATAGATACCATCATCTGCAGAAGAACCATCACCTAATTTCCCGATATACATACCAGGTCGCATTCTAATATGCTCTTTCCAGTCTAGTGAGCGGATGTTATCTTCTGTATACTTTGTCTCTGTAGCCATAAATTCTAACTACTGTTTTGTAGCCTTGCTAAAATAGGATTTCTTGTTAAAAATTAAAATGTAGAAGTACATTAGTTATTAACAGATTTTTCAATGTTGTAAGTTGTTAATATTCTTCAAAATATAACGATATGTTATATTTTTAAACAATTAATAATTTAGCTACATATTGTTATATTTTAGCTTTTAAATTTGAATCTATGAATAGGGAACATTTACTTAAGCTATCTGAAAAATATGATAACCCATTATATGTCTATGACACAGATATTATCGCCTCTCAATATAAAAGAATTACAGATGCTTTTAAGAGCGTGCAACAAGTTCAAATAAACTATGCAGTAAAAGCATTATCAAACATTAATATTCTAGGTTATTTCAAAAAGTTAGGAGCTGGATTGGATACAGTTTCTATTCAAGAAGTACAATTGGGAATTGCTGCTGGTGTTGCTCCAAAAAAAATTATTTATACTCCTAATGGCGTTTCTTTGGAAGAGATTGAAAACGTGGCTAAAAAAGGGGTGCAAATAAACATAGACAATCTTTCTATTTTAGAATTATTTGGTCAAAATCATCCAGAAATTCCTGTATGTATAAGGATTAATCCACATATCATGGCTGGTGGAAATAGTAAGATTTCTGTAGGGCATATCGACTCAAAATTTGGGATTTCTGTTCATCAAGTTCCACATATTAAACGTGTTGTTGAAAATACAGGAATGCATATTAATGGCATACACATGCATACAGGTTCTGATATTTTAGATATTGACACCTTTTTGCGCGCTTCAGAGATTTTATTTGATGTAGCAAAACAATTTAATTCGATTAATTTTATTGACTTTGGAAGTGGGTTTAAAGTCCCCTATAAAGAAGGAGATATTTCTACCGATATTGAACAACTAGGGGTACAACTTTCCGAACGTTTCAATTCTTTTTGTAAAGATTTTGGAAAACAGGTTACCTTGATGTTTGAACCAGGAAAGTTTTTAGTCTCAGAAGCTGGTTATTTTCTCTCAAAAGTAAATGTTGTAAAACAAACTACCTCTACTGTTTTTGCGAGCATAGATAGTGGCTTTAATCATTTGATACGTCCAATGATGTATGATTCTTATCATCATATCACCAACATTTCTAATCCTGAGGGAAGAGATCGTTATTACTCTGTGGTAGGCTATATCTGCGAAACAGATACTTTTGGTTCTAACAGAAGAATTAGTGAAATTTCTGAAGGTAATATTTTATGTTTCCAAAATGCAGGAGCCTATTGTTTTTCTATGGCTTCAAATTACAACTCTCGTTACAGACCTGCAGAAGTTATGATATTAGAAGGAAATGATTATCTAATTCGTAAAAGAGAAACTTTTAAAGATATATTGAACAATCAAGAGATTATAGAAATTTAAATACTGATATTTTTTTTAATTTTAATTAAATTATGAAATTACAACTTTCAGTCCCTTCAAATATCAAAAAAATTTTAGAAATTATTGATGATGCTAAAATTCATTTGGCGTCATCACAGATAGATCAGTGGCAAAACGGCTATCCTAATAAAGAGCAGATAGAAAATGATATCGCTAATAATAAAAGCTATATTGTTTTAAATGATCATAATCAAGTCATAGCAACTTCTATGTTTACCACTCATCCTGAGCCTACATACAAAGAAATTGATGGCAAGTGGATTACTTGTGAGTCTGAAACATATGGTGTTATTCATAGATTAGCTATTGGTAAAGAATATAAAAACTTAGGTATTGCTACTTTTATTTTACATAATTTTCATCAACAATTACGTGATAAAAATATCAAAAGCTTAAAGATTGATACTCATGAAGATAATCATGAAATGCAATTTCTAATTAAAAAATTAGGTTACGTATATTGTGGTATTATCTTTACCCATTACAATGCTAAAAGATTAGCATTTGAAAAAGTGTTTTTTTAAATTGTTCTAATATATCTCATTAATTTAGATTATTTTATACTCATAAATGAAAGTTTGTATTGCAGAAAAGCCGAGCGTTGCTAAAGAGATTGCTAATATCCTAGGTGCCAACACCAAACGAGATGGGTACTACGAAGGTAATGGCTACGCAGTAACCTACACTTTTGGTCATTTATGTACATTATTAGAACCTAAAGATTACAAACCACATTGGAAAAGTTGGGATTTAAATAATTTACCAATGTTACCAGAACGTTTTGAGACCAAAGTTACTGGAGATAAGGGTATTAAAAAACAATTTAATATTGTAAAGTCTTTATTTGAAAAAGCTGATGTTGTTATCAATTGTGGAGATGCTGGAACAGAAGGAGAACTTATTCAACGATGGGTAATTAATCAATGTAACTATAAAGGAAAAGTTCAACGATTGTGGATTTCTTCATTGACAGAAGAAGCTATCAAGGAAGGATTTAAAAATTTAAAACCTTCAGAACTATATGATAATCTTTATTATGCTGGGTTTTCCAGAGCTATTGGAGATTGGCTTCTTGGTTTAAACGCAACACGACTGTACACCGTAAAATATGGCGGATATAAGCAAGTTTTATCTGTTGGAAGAGTTCAAACTCCTACCCTAGCTATGTTGGTTAACCGTTTTAAAGAAATTACTGAATTTAAACCACAGCCTTATTGGGAATTACAAACGAACTACAGGAATATACTTTTTAATTACGAAGATGGTCGTTTTTTGCAACAAAAAGACGGACAATTATTAGCAAACAAAGTAAAAGAAGCTGATTTTGAAATTGTTTCTGTTACCAAAAAGAAAGGAAAAGAATATGCCCCAAGACTATTTGATTTAACAGGCTTACAGGTATATTGTAATAATAAATTCGGTTTTTCTGCAGATGAGACTTTAAAAATGGTTCAGAAGTTATATGAAATGAAAGTAGTTACCTACCCAAGAGTTGATACTACTTTTTTACCCAATGATGTTTATCCAAAAATATCAGGAATACTTTCAAAACTGAAAAATTACAGCCAATTAACACAAACTCTTTTAGGAAGTAAAATAAAAAAATCTAAACGTATTTTTGATGATAAAAAAGTTACAGATCACCACGCTATAATTCCAACAGGAATTCAAGCTAAACTTCAATACAATCAGCAGCAAATATATGACATCATAACTCGCAGGTTTATTGGTGTTTTTTATCCAGATTCTGACGTTTCTAATACTACTGTGCTTGGTAAAGCAGCTGAAGTTCCTTTTAAAACAAGTGGAAAAGAAATTTTAACCAAAGGTTGGCGAATAGCTTTTGAAACAGAAGAGAGTAAAATAAAAAAAGATTTAAATGAACAATTGATATTGCCCGCATTTATTAAAGGTGAAAAAGGAAAACATGAACCTTCGTTTTTAGAAAAGGAAACAAAACCGCCAAGAAACTTCACAGAAGCTAGTTTATTACGAGCTATGGAAACTGCAGGAAAGCAAGTTGATGATAACGAAATGCGCGAATTAATGAAAGAAAATGGTATTGGAAGGCCGTCAACTAGAGCAAGTATCATTGAAACTTTATTTAGAAGAAAATATATTGAACGTAAGAAAAAGTTGGTGTTACCAACCCAAATAGGAATTGATTTAATTGATTTAATTGACAATGAATTGTTGAAATCTGCTGAACTAACTGGACGTTGGGAAAAACGATTGAAAGAAATAGAACGTGGTGAATTTAATGCCGGAACTTTTATTAAGAATATGAAAAAAATGGTAGATGATTTGGTCTATGAAGTGCGCTCAAACACGACATCAAATCGTATTTCTCATACTTCTTCTAAAATATCATCTGTTACTTCTTCTAATAAAAATAAAACTCAAAAATCTATTCAAAAAAAATCTGCTATAGGAAAAACATGTCCAAAATGTAATATAGGAAGACTGTTAAAAGGTTCTCATGCTTTTGGTTGCTCAGAATATAATAAGACTTGTGATTTTGTGATGACTTTTGAATTCTTAGGTAAAAAGATTTCAGAAAATCAACTCATACGATTGTTAGATAAAAAATCAACAACTAATTTGAAGGGTTTTAAAACTAATGCTGGAAAAGTTGAAGGTTTAATTCGCTTCGATGAAAACTTTAAATTTAAGCTAGAACCAAAGAAAATAACAGTAGAGGTGTCAGAAATTATTCCTTGTCCAAAATGCAATAAAGGAATTATTATTAAAGGGAAAAATGCTTACGGCTGCTCTAATTACAAAAATGATTGTAATTTTATTTTCACTTTTAAAAACATCAAAAAAATCGCTAATGGAAAACCATTAACGAAAGAATTAGTTTTGAAGATTATATCGAATTAATTATTGTTTTTAAATATAAATTCTCCACTTTCTCTCTTGCCCAAGAAGTAGTTCTCAAAAACTTTAAACTAGATTTATAAGTAGGGTTATTTTTGAAAGCGTTAATATTTAAAATATTTCCTAATTCTTCCCAACCATATTCTAAATATAGTTGTTCTAACATCGTGGCTAATTTAATGCCGTGTAAAGGGTTATTTGGTTGTTCTTCGCTCATATATATTTTCTATTTCTTCAGAATTAAATATGGATTGATTTTTTTTACTGTTTGCGAGAAATAAGAGACAGGTTACTATTTTTTCTGGAGCAATCATTCGATATTTTTTTAATCTTCCAACTAGTAAAGGTTTTAAAATAGTCATACCTATTTTTCCAACTCGTTCTCCAAATCTAAATTCTTTGCGTTTACCTCCTATTAAAGAGGGTCTTACTACGAAAGTTTGTTTTATTTGTTGTTTCATAACATCCCTTTCCATTTCTCCTTTGGTTTTGTTATAAAAAACAGAACTAGATGCATCTGCGCCCATGGATGAGATAACCAAAAAACGTTGTATTCCGTTTTCTTTTGATAGACTTGCGGCCATCAAAGGTATTCCGTAGTCGATTGTCTTATAAATTGACTTGTCTTTAGTTTTGGCTTTTGTTGTTCCTAAACAGCAGTATACTTCGTCAGCTATAAAATCATTTTTATGATTTTTTAAATCTAATACATTTATGATGTATTCTTTAATTTTTTTTGAATCATTATTAACAGAATTTCTTGAAAAAAGTTTGATAGACTTATATCTATCATCAGTAATTAATTTATTCAACAATAGACCTCCTATAAAGCCTGTAGCACCTAAAATTATTGCTGTTTTTGCCATTACTTATCTAAGTTTGGTAAAACAAATTCGTCTAATATAGATTTTTTAGCCATCATCATTTCTATTTTTTCAGTTGTTCTTGGTGCTTCAGAGGATAGGTTTACTGGACCATTTTTAGTAACTAAAATATCGTCTTCAATTCGTACTCCAATTCCCCAATATTTTTCATCACAATTACTTCCTATTGGAATATAAATTCCAGGTTCCATGGTAACAATCATATTTTCCTCAAAATTTCTATAGTTACCAGGGTCGTGAACATCTAATCCTATGTGATGAGAAGTACCATGAGGGAAATAATTATGTTTTTCATCAATTGATGATATAATCCCTAATTTAAGTAATCCTGAATTGATAATTTTTATTGCTACAAGATTTGGTTGTGACATACTAGTTCCTATTGTATAGTTTGCAATACCTGCTTCTTGCGCTTTATATACCAAATCATAAATCGCTTTTTGATCTACAGTGAATTTTCCATTTGCAGGAATAGTCCTAGTAACATCTGCTGTATAACCTCTGTATTCTGCCCCTAGATCCATCAAAACTAACTCGTCACCAACTTTTGTTTTATTATTTTCTATATAATGTAAAATACAGCCATTATTTCCAGCACCAACTATAGAAGGATACCCTTCGTATTCTGCACCATATTTTTTGTATACAAACTCATGGATTCCTTGTACTTCTGTCTCTGACATATGGGGTTTCATAGCTTTCATTACTTCAATTTGGCCTATAGCAGAAACTCTAACAGCTTTTGTTACTAAGGTAAGTTCTTCCGCTGTTTTAACTTCTCTCATGGTAGCTAAGTTTGAAGTTAAAAAATCAAGATTGATATTAGTTTTTGGTTTTAATTCTAATATTATCTTCTGCTTCGTTTCTTTCTTTAATTCTTCTGTTTGTGCAGATTTATAGTTATTCAATAGTTCGTCATTTTTAATTTCTGATGAGCGAGAAGCCAACCTATCTATAATACGAACAACATTAGCACTACTTTCTACAGGTGTTTCTGCAATATTTTTGTAAACATATTCTTTCATTCTAGATAAAAAAAGAGTAGGATTGTAACCAGATTTTATTTTAAACGTTTTCACTAAATCAAAAACATCTACTCCTGCTAAATTTCGATAATCGTCTTCAAATTTTTCAATAAAAACAGCATCAAATTTTTTAAAGTTAATACTTGTATTTATAAAATCATCAGCATTTAATGCTTTTGAAAATCCTAATTCATTTATAACACCTTCTATACCAAGACGCTTACCATTCCACATTTCAGCTCTTTTGTCACGTTTTTGAACATATAAAATCTCATCATAAGTAGCTCCAAACTCATCGGTTTGATTTTCAGAAAAAAGTATTAAAATAGCATTTGGTTCCCTATAACCCGTTAGATAATAAAAATTTGGATCTTGATGAAAAACATAATCAACATCATTGGCTCTGTTTCTTATTGCATTAGCAAATAAAAGGACTAGCGAGTTTTTTGGCATTTTAGAACGTAATATTTCTCGTCTATTTTTATGAAATTCTTTGGATAAATAGTCTGTTGGTATGCGAGATTGAGAAAAACCAACCACATAAAATAGAACTACAAACACTAGTAAACTTAGTTTCTTCATAAAGACGATTTCTTAATAGAATATCAAAACTACTATTTATTCTTAAAATTCAATCACTAATTAACATAAGTTTTGCTATCGAAAACGATATAGTTTTATCTGAAATTTCAATACATTTGCAGACGAATAAATTAACAAACACAATAAATGAAAAATACAGCATTAAGTCATATTCATAAAGCATTAAGTGCGAAAATGGTTCCTTTTGCAGGATACAATATGCCAGTGCAATATGAAGGTGTAACAGCAGAGCATAAAACAGTTAGAAATACTCTTGGTGTTTTTGATGTCAGTCATATGGGAGAATTTTTAGTTTCAGGAGAAAATGCGTTAGCATTAATTCAGAAAGTAACTTCTAATGATGCATCAAAACTAGAAATTGGTGATGCACAGTATAGTTGTTTTCCAAATGATAGAGGTGGAATTGTAGATGATTTAATTTGTTATAAGATTAAAGAAAATGAATATTTACTAGTTGTAAATGCATCTAATATTGAAAAAGATTGGAATTGGATTTCTAAATACAACCAAACATTTAAAGCTGATTTAAAGGATTTGTCTGAAGACTATTCTTTGTTAGCAATTCAAGGACCTAAAGCTGTGGAAGCAATGCAATCCTTATCTTCTTTAGATTTGGCTGCAATCCCTTTTTACAAATTTAAAATAAGTGATTTTGCAGGTATTGAAGAAGTAATTATTTCAGCTACGGGATATACCGGTTCTGGTGGGTTTGAGATTTATTGTAAAAACTCTGATGCAGAACAAATTTGGAATAAAATTTTTGAAGCTGGTGCAGCATATGGAGTTAAACCAATTGGTTTGGCTGCAAGAGATACCTTACGTTTAGAAATGGGATACTGTTTATATGGAAATGACATCAATGATAATACCTCCCCTATTGAAGCGGGTTTAGGATGGATTACCAAGTTTAGCAAAAACTTTGTAAATGCTGATAATTTAAAAGCTCAGAAAGAAAAAGGGGTTACTAAGAGGTTAGTTGCTTTTGAATTAACTGAAAGAGGTATTCCTAGGCATGATTATATAATTTTAGATGCTGAAGGGAATGAAGTTGGAATTGTAACTTCAGGAACAATGAGTCCATCATTGGGCAAAGGAATTGGAATGGGATACGTACCAAAAGAAATTTCAAAACCAGGAAATGAAATTTTTATTCAAGTTCGTAAAAAAGCAATTCCCGCTACTATTATAAAGTTACCATTTTATAAAGGATAAAAAATTAAAAAAAACTTACTACCATGTCTTAAATAAAATCTGAAAAGTGTGATTCTAATAAAATCATTCCAAATTCTAAAATTACAGACTTTGTAAACGATAGTATTGAGAATAATTTATGTATCTGCTTAAAAACTGATCGCGCTTTCTTTAATAAATTTATTCAAGGAGAAATATTAGCTCAGGTTTTTGGAAACAATCATAATTTAACATTAAAAGTTCGAGATCCAAATGAAGTAAGGAAAGACTATTCTAAACCTGTCACTTAAGAGAGACTTTTTAAATATATTATGATTTTACTTTAACTAAAATTATACATTAAACCTAAAGTGCATTACATCTCCATCTTGAACTATATATTCTTTCCCTTCAACTCTCATTTTTCCAGCTTCTTTTACTTTGGCTTCCGTTCCATAAGTGACATAATCTTCGTAACTAATAGTTTCAGCCCGAATAAATCCTTTTTCAAAATCAGTATGTATAACTCCTGCAGCTTTTGGACCTGTAGCACCAACAGGAATTGTCCAAGCTCTTACCTCCTTTACACCTGCTGTAAAATAAGTTTGAAGGTTTAATAATTTATAAGCAGAACGAATTAAACGAGAAACTCCTGCTTCTTTTAAACCCATGTCTTCTAAAAATAACTGACGCTCTTCATAGTCCTCTAATTCTGTAATATCTGCTTCCGTTCCAACAGCCAAAACAATTACTTCTGCGCTCTCATCTTTCACAGCGTCTTTTACTTTATCAACATAAGAGTTCCCAGTAACAGCTGATTTTTCATCTACATTACATACATACAAAACAGGTTTCGCAGTAATGAACTGTAAGGATGTCACAAATTCTTCTTCTTTTTCGTTAAAATCGATAGCTCTTATAGAAATTCCTTGCAGTAAAGTATTTTCTACTTTTAAAAGTACTACTAATTCTGCTTGGGCTTCTTTATTTCCTGTTTTCGCAGTTCTTTTTACACGCTCTAAACGCTTTTGAACAGTTTCTAAATCTTTTAATTGTAATTCTATGTCTATTGTTTCTTTGTCTCTTACTGGATTAATTGAATTATCAACATGTATAATATTATCATTATCAAAACAACGTAACACGTGCAATAAAGCATCTGTCTCACGAATGTTTGCTAAAAATTGATTTCCTAAACCCTCTCCTTTGCTTGCACCTTTGACTAAGCCTGCTATATCAACAATCTCTACCGTAGCTGGTAATACTCTTTCCGGATTTACCAACTCTTCTAATTTCTCTAAACGAGTATCTGGTACATTAACAACTCCTATATTTGGTTCTATCGTACAAAAAGGAAAGTTTGCACTTTGCGCTTTTGCATTCGACAAGCAATTAAATAAGGTTGATTTTCCAACGTTTGGTAATCCTACAATTCCAGCTCTCATGTATTTTAATTTTGCGATTGCAAATATACTAGAATATTGAAGATTAACATTAAATTGCACTACAAATACTCATGATTATATTATGATATTGAAAAGTATTTATTTTAAAAAGTTATGTTTAGAAAAACTGAATTCGATAAATAAATAACAACATCTATGTTTAATATTTGAATTTCAAAAGATTATTAAATTTATTTTTTAGACCATAAAAAAACGCTTCGATAGTTCTATCGGAGCGTTTTACTTTATTTCTTTAAAAGTAATTTAAGATTCACTGTGCATAAATTGTTGCTTTCCTTCTAATTCTTCATTTGTTTCTATATTATCTTCATCAGGTACACAGCAATCTACAGGACAAACAGCTGCACATTGTGGTTCTTCATGAAAACCAACACATTCTGTACATTTATCAGCCACTATATAATAAATTTCATCAGAAATTGGCTCTTGTTCATCATCAGAATTTACAGTATTACCATTAGGTAATACTATATTCCCAGTTAAATCTGTTCCATCTGAAAACTTCCAATCATCAGCACCTTCATAAATGGCTGTGTTTGGGCATTCGGGTTCGCAAGCCCCGCAATTTATACATTCGTCTGTAATGATGATCGCCATCTTTATTCTCTTTAGTTTGTGTAACTTTGCAATGCAAAAATAAACCCTAAAAAGATAGCAACCAAAATAAATGAGTAGTATTCAAAATAGAATTGATGCTTTTGCAGCATTAGGTGATTTTTTAAGTCAGTTTTCTACTAAAAAAATTGAAAAATCAACAACAGTAATTCACAATGAATTATTTTTTAATGGATTTAAACATCAAATAAAATTGGCTAGTGAATACAATTCTTGGTTTACCAAGGACGCTATACTATTCGCCATTGAAAGCTGGACAAAAGCTTTGGCTAAAGATAATTTAAAAGCATGGATTTCAAAAGAAACCATTGTAGAAAATTCCTCAAAAACTGTTGCTATAGTTATGGCCGGGAATATTCCGTTAGTAGGTTTTCATGATTTTTTATCAGTACTCATATCTGGTCATTCTGTTTTGGTTAAACAATCTTCAAATGACAAACATCTTATTCCTTTTTTAGCAAAATACTTAGAAGATATACAGGAATATTTTAAAGGAAAAATATCTTTTACTGAAGAAAAAATTGAAGGGTTTGATGCAGTAATAGCCACAGGCAGTACAAATACCACTCGTTATTTTGAGTATTACTTTAAAAACAAACCCAATATTATTCGTAAGAATAGAAATTCTATTGCAGTTATTACGGGAAATGAATCTAAAAAAGATTTCGAAAATCTTAGTGATGATATTTTTCGTTATTTTGGTTTGGGGTGTAGAAGCGTTTCTAAATTGTTTGTACCTAAAGGATTTGACTTTGATCTATTTTTTCAAGGAATGTATAAACAACATGAAATCATTAATAATGCAAAATATGCTAACAATTACGATTATAATAAAGCAGTCTATTTGATGAGCGAGTTTTCTATGCTAGAAAATGGTTTTCTAATGATTAAAGAAGACAAAAGTATTGCTTCTCCTATTGCAACTGTTTTTTATGAATACTATGAAAATCTTAATGATTTAAAAATAAAAATTGATGAAGAATCTGAAAATATACAATGTGTTGTTGCCAATAATTTCATAAAAAAAGAAGTAAAATTTGGTCAGACACAACATCCTGAGTTGTGGGATTATGCTGATGGAGTAAATACAATTAAATTTTTATCTAAAATTTAATTTATAAAGGCATCATATTCACGAAAAATTTAGAAATTTGCCACTTTAAAATAAGACAAAATGAAAAAACATAATTTTAGTGCAGGTCCCTGCATTTTACCTCAAGAAGTTTTACAAAAGGCATCTGAAGCTGTACTTAATTTTAACGATGATAATTTATCTTTAATTGAAATATCTCACAGAAGCAAATCTTTTGTAAACGTTATGGATACTGCCAGATCTTTAGCCTTAGAGCTATTAGGTCTTAAAAATAAAGGATACAAAGCAATATTTCTGCAAGGGGGAGCAAGTCTAGAGTTCTTAATGGTCGCTTATAATTTGTTAAATAAAAAAGCTGCGTATTTGAATACAGGTACTTGGTCAAAAAACGCTATTAAAGAAGCAAAAGCTTTTGGAGAAGTCGTAGAAGTTGGTTCTTCAAAAGACAAAGGTTTTAATTACATTCCCAAAGGATATACTATTCCTATAGATTCAGATTATTTTCACTGTACAAGTAACAATACTATTGTAGGCACACAAATGAAAGCATTTCCAGAAACAAATGTTTCTCTAATTTGTGATATGAGTTCAGATATTTTTTCACGTCAATTAGATTTCAATAAATTTGATTTGATCTATGCAGGTGCCCAGAAAAATATGGGTCCTGCTGGAACTACTCTTGTTATTATTAAAGAAGATATTTTAGGAAAAGTAGAAAGACACATACCTACAATGCTAGATTATCAAGTGCATATTACTAAAGATAGTATGGCAAATACACCCTCTGTCTTTGCAGTATATGTTTCAATGTTAACCATGCAGTGGTTAAAAGATTTAGGTGGAATTAAATTCATTGAAGAAGTAAACAATAAAAAAGCGACACTTTTATACACTGAAATTGACCGGAATCCTCTTTTTATGGGAATAGTTGCCAAAGAAGACAGAAGTAATATGAATGCTACTTTTATACTAACAGATGCTTCGCTGACAGAAAAGTTTGATACTATGTGGAAAGAAGCGGGTATTAACGGCTTAAATGGTCATAGGAGTGTTGGTGGTTACAGAGCAAGCATGTATAATGCATTGCCTTTGTTTAGTGTACAAGTTTTGGTTGATACCATGCAAGAATTAGAAAGAAAAGTATAAAATGAAAATATTAGCAAACGACGGAATTTCACAAAGTGGAGTTGATGCCCTACTACAACAAGGTTTTGAAGTAATTACAACAAAAGTTTCTCAAGTACAATTAGAAAATTTCATCAATAAACATCAAATAGATGCAATATTAGTTAGAAGTGCCACGCAAGTAAGACAAGAATTAATTGATGCTTGCCCTAGTATTAAGTTAATTGGACGTGGTGGTGTTGGTATGGATAATATTGATGTTGATTATGCTAGGGAACAAGGTTTACATGTTATCAATACACCTGCTGCCTCCTCTAGTTCTGTTGCTGAATTAGTTTTTGCTCACCTTTTTGGAATGGTTCGTTTCTTACATCAATCTAACAGAGAAATGCCTCTAGAAGGAGATTCTCGTTTTAAAGATTTAAAAAAAGCATATGCTGCAGGTTCTGAACTCAGAGGAAAAAAAATTGGTATCATAGGTTTTGGAAGAATAGGTCAGGAAGTTGCAAAGATTGCATTAGGGTTAGGCATGGAAGTTATTGCCAATGACCATTTTACAGAAAGCGCTCCCATTACCATAGAGTTTTTTAATGGTCAAAGTATCACTATTTCAATAGAAACATCAGATTTAGATACCTTATTAAAAGAGAGTGACTTCATTAGTTTACATGTCCCAGTTCAAGAACACTATGTAATCGGAGAAAAAGAAATTTCAAAGATGAAAACAGGTGTTGGTATTGTAAATGCTGCTAGAGGAGGTGTTATTGATGAAATGGCATTAATTAAAGCCATCAAAACTGAAAAAGTAAAATTTGCAGGGTTGGATGTTTTTGAAAAAGAACCTGCTCCAGAGATTCAATTATTGATGAATCCAGAATTATCTCTAACACCACATATAGGTGCTGCTACTATTGAAGCACAAGATAGAATAGGAACAGAATTAGCAACACAAATAATAACATTATTAAAAGCTTAAAAATGATTATTTAAAGACCAATTAATTAGTATTAATTGTAAATAAATTTGATAATTTTTAAAATATAATAGTAGCAATGGCCATTGTAAAACCTTTTAAAGCAGTAAGACCAAGTCGAGATAAAGTAGCTTTGGTATCCTCTAAATCTTACGAGGCTTATACACCATCCGAACTAGAAGCAAAACTAGAATTTAATCCATTTACATTTCTACATATCATACATCCAGGTTATAAAAATCATCAAGAAATTTCTGGAGAACAGCGTTTTCATATGGTGCATAACTGCTATGAAGAGTTTAAAGAAAACAATATCTTTATTAAAGAAGATACTCCATCATTTTATGTGTATGAAAGCTCTGATCTTTTTGATTCTTTTTGTGGTATAATTGCCGCTACTGCAGTAGATGACTATACTAATGGAGTTATAAAAAAACATGAAGGAACCATTAAAAAAAGAGAGCAGTTATTTGAAACCTATCTAAAAGCAACTGGATTTAATGCTGAACCTGTTCTATTGATGCATGAAGATGATGTGGCTTTTGATGATTTACTTCTTACAATAAAAAAAGAAAGACCAGAATATGAATTTTCAACAACTGATAAAAGGCTACATCGTTTGTGGCTAGTTCAAGATTCTGAAAATATAGAAAAAATCACTTCTTTTTTTGACAAAAAAGATACGCTATACATTGCTGATGGGCATCATAGAAGTGCCTCCTCTGCCCTATTAAAAAAGGACTTGCATGCAGAAAACATAGATCATAAAGGAACAGAAAACTATAATTATTTTATGAGTTATTTGATTCCAGAATCTAATTTAAAAATTTCAGAGTTTAATCGTTTTATAAAAGACTTAAACGGCTATACTGATGAAGAGTTCTTCTCTAAATTAGAAACAAGTTTCATCATAAAAAACCATGGCTCTAATTTTAAAACTCCTACTAAAAAACATCAGTTTAGCATGTATTTAAATGGTGATTTTTTTACATTACAACTTAAAGATTATGTCTATAATTACTCTGATGCGCTAAGTAAATTAGATACAGAAATTTTGTACAGAACCATCTTACAACCAATCTTAGGGATAGAAGACTTACAGAACAATAATCGCATTGGTTACACTAATAATAAACTAGACACCCTATCCCTAAAATCTAATGTAGACAATGGTTCTTACAAGGTTGGTTTTGGTATGTTGCCAATTTCAATAGATGAAATGAAAGAAATTGCAGATGCAAAATTAATAATGCCGCCAAAAACTAGCTATATTGAACCTAAATTAAGAAGTGGGCTAACCATGTATGAATATTAATTATGAAGTATATAAAAGATAATTTAGAAAAAATAAACGCATCAATCTCAGAAGATATTGTTTTGGTGGCAGTTTCTAAAACCAAACCAATTGCAGATCTACAGGAAGCTTATGATGCTGGTCAGAGAGTTTTTGGAGAAAACAAAATACAAGAAATGGTTGCTAAGTATGACGCCTTACCAAAAGATATTAAATGGCATATGATTGGGCATCTACAAAGTAATAAGGTTAAATACATGGCTCATTTTGTTGATTTAATTCATGGTGTAGACAGTTTTAAAACATTAAAAGAAATTAACAAGCAAGCAAAAAAGCACGACAGAGTTATCAGTTGTTTATTACAGGTAAGAATTGCTGAAGAAGAAACCAAGTTCGGATTACCTTATGAAGAGACAACAAATATTCTAAATTCTGAAGAATTAAAAACTCTTTCAAATATTTCGATTTCTGGTTTAATGGGAATGGCAACATTTACCTCAGAACCAGCAATCTTGAATAAAGAATTTTCAACATTAAAAACTTTTTTTGATCAACATAAAAATCAAAATTCAAAACTAGAGACTCTATCTATGGGCATGAGTGGAGATTATGAATTAGCTATTAAAAACGGAAGCACCATGATTAGAGTTGGGAGCTCTATATTTGGTGCTAGAAATTATTTAACATAAAATAAGATTTGTACGCAATTGTAGACATAGAAACAACCGGAGGTAAATTTAATGAAGAAGGCATAACAGAAATTGCCATTTATAAATTTGATGGACATACAACAGTAGATCAGTTTGTTAGTCTTGTTAACCCTGAAAAACCAATTCAAGAATTTGTTGTAAAGCTTACAGGCATTAATAACAAAATGCTTCGCAATGCACCTAAATTCTTTGAGGTAGCTAAACGTATTGTTGAAATAACAAAAGATGTAACATTGGTGGCTCATAATGCCGAATTTGATGCTCGAATATTAAAAACAGAATTTGACAGGTTGGGATTTGATTTTCATAGAAATACTATCTGTACAGTAGAATTAAGCAGGAAATTAATACCTAATGAAAAATCTTACAGTTTAGGTAAATTATGTAAATCACTTGGAATACCTATGAGTGATAGACATAGAGCTTCTGGAGATGCATTAGCTACAGTTAAATTATTTAAATTACTTTTAGACAAAGACAATAACAAAGAAATTATTCAGAACTCTATCAAATACTTTGATAATAGAGATGTGAAAGATAAAATGAATGCTATTATAGATGCTATACCAAATAGAATGGGTATTTATTATATACATAATGCAGATGGTAAAGTAATCTTTATTGGACGGGGGCAAAACTTAAAATCTGAGGTTAATAAACTTTTTCTAAAACAAAGTAATCGTGCTATAAAAATTCAAGAGAGGGTAGATAAAGTTACATATGAATTTACTGGAAATGAATTATTTAATAGAATAAAATACTATATAGAATTAGAAACATTACAACCAAAATACAATTTCAACAGAAAAAAAATATTGACAGATCTAAGCTTTGCTCATCCAGATTTTATCATTCAGCTTAAAGGTCGAGAAATAGATGAAAACGCATTAGTTTTGATTGAGAAAAATGAGGTAATTGGTTACGGGTTTACAAATTTATCTTTTCAAGAATCACAATTAACGATTCTAAAATCTATACTTACCCCTATAAAACACAAAGAGCTTGCAAAAACTATTGTTAAAAATTATTTGAAAAATAATAAGGTTTTAAAAATAATAAGATTTTAATAAAAAACCAGCTACAATGATTAAATTGATGATAAACCATGAATCTATTTGTTTGTTAAAGGAAATTATTTTATAGTATCTTGTGACCAAATAATATCATATTTGAATTCAACACCCAAAAATAAAACATCATTAAAACATCGTATTCATGAAGTAATTTATGAAGCAGATACAAAAGCAGGAAAGCTTTTTGATGTTATTTTACTCATTGCTATTTTAGCAAGCATTCTTTTTGTAATGTTAGAAAGTGTGCAAAGTATTAATGATAAGTACGGTAATTTTTTAAATATTGCAGAATGGGTAATTACTATTTTATTTTCTATAGAATACATAATACGTATCATATCTGTTAAAAAACCATGGAAATATATTTTCAGTTTCTACGGAATTATAGATTTTTTATCAACAATACCAAAATATGTATCTTTAATTTTTTTAGGAAGTCATAACCTAGCTGCACTAAGGGCTTTAAGATTATTGAGAGTGTTTAGAATTTTAAAAATTACTCGTTATATTGGTGAGTCTAATCGTCTACTTGTCGCGTTAAGATCAAGTAGAGCTAAAATTGCTGTTTTCTTGTTTTTTGTTTTAATTCTCTGTATTATTTTAGGGACAATCATGTACATGGTTGAAGGATCAGAAAATGGTTTTACAAGTATTCCAACAAGCGTTTATTGGGCAATAGTAACACTAACTACTGTAGGTTATGGGGATATTGCTCCTGGCACTCCATTAGGGCAGCTAATTGCAAGTGCTATTATGATTCTAGGGTATGCTATTATAGCTATTCCTACAGGAATTGTTGGTGCTGAAATAATGAAAACAATAATTCCTACAAACACACAAGGGTGTCAAAATTGTCTACGAGACACTCATCAAGATGATGCTATGTTTTGTTATAATTGCGGTGATAAATTGAATGAATAAAGTAAATAATGACTTCTCAAAATAAAACATTAATCACCATCTTGGGACCAACGGCTATCGGTAAAACATCCTTAGGTATCTCATTAGCAAAATACTACAATACAGAAATTATTTCTTGCGATTCTAGACAGTTCTATAAAGAGATGACTATTGGAACTGCTGTGCCTAATCCAAAAGAATTAGTAACTGTACCTCATCATTTTATTCAAGATAGAAGCATTTTTAATGATTATGATGTTGGTTCATTTGAAAGAGATGCCCTACAGACTTTAGAAAGACTGTTTCAAAATTATGATGTTGTGGTTATGGTTGGAGGAAGTGGACTTTATATACAAGCGGTTTTAACAGGTTTAGATGATTTCCCAACAATAGATAAATCAATCCGAAAAAATTTAAAACATAGATTAGAAGTAGATGGCTTAATTCCCTTACAAGAGCAGTTGAAAGAGTTAGATATAGAAACCTTCAATACCATTGCATTAGAAAATCCTCAAAGGGTTATAAGAGCCTTAGAAATTTGTATAGGGACCAATCTTCCTTATTCTAATTTTACTGGAAAAGCAAAGAGAAAAAGAAACTTTAAATCAATTAAAATTGGTTTAAACGCAGATCGTCAAAAAATTTATGAAAGAATTAATCTTAGAGTAGATCTAATGATAGAAAGTGGATTGATAGAGGAAGCTAAAGAATTATATCCAAATAGGGAATTAAATGCATTACAAACTGTTGGATATAAAGAATTATTTTCATTTTTTAATGGAGAAATTTCAGAAGAACTAGCCATAGAAGAAATAAAAAAGAATACAAGAAGGTTTTCGAAGAGACAATTAACTTGGTTTAGGAAAGATGATGATATTCTGTGGTTTGATTTCCAAGAGGAAACAAAAAATATTATAAAAAAATTAAAGATGATTTTTAACGATTTTTAAAGAGTATAATATTTTTAAAAGTCAATTGCTTTTTTATCTTTGCCTAAATTAAATAAACAAATGAAAATAAAAATACTATTATTTGCCCTTTGCCTCACAAGTTATTTTGCAATCGGACAAACCAAAGTAGGAACTATTAACTCTGAATTCATTGTTGGATTAATGCCAGAGGCAGCAGATGTTCTAAGTGGATTGAAAAAATATGCTGCTAAATTAGACGCTTCTTACCAAATTAAATTAACAGATTATAATGCTAAAGTAGCAGATTTTCAAAAACTAGATCCTACCCTTTCGGATAACTTTAAGAATATTAAAATCGAAGAGATTAATGAACTAGAGCAAGATTTGCAAAAAAGTCAGCAAAATGGAAATAGTTTAATTAATCTTAAAAGAGATGAATTAATGAACCCTCTGTATAAAGTTTTAGGTGTAGCAATTACCGAAATTGCAAAAGCTAATGGATATACACAGGTTTTAACTTCTTCTGGTAATGAATTTGCTTACATAGACGAATTATATGATATCACGGAAAAAGTGATGGAAAAATTAGGAATTAAGATGCCTACTCTGCCTAAGGAATAATGTTTTAAAAAATAATTTTACCGTTTTCAACAATAAAAAGAGAAGCTAAAACTTCTCTTTTTGTATTTACTATAGTTTCAGTTTTTATCTTCTACTATAATTCGGTGCTTCTTTTGTAATGGCAACGTCATGAGGATGGCTCTCATTAATACCAGAAGCAGTAATTCTTACAAATTTTCCAGTATTTTTCAGTGTTTCAATATCTTTAGAACCACAATACCCCATTCCAGCTCGTAAACCTCCAACAAACTGATGAATACTTTCCTCTAAGTCTCCTTTATATGGTACTCTTCCTACAATTCCTTCTGGAACTAATTTTTTTATATCATCTTCTATATCTTGGAAATATCGATCTTTTGAACCTTTCTTCATAGCTTCCACAGACCCCATTCCTCTATAAGATTTAAATTTTCTTCCTTCATAAATAATAGTTTCTCCTGGAGACTCTTTAGTTCCTGCTAATAAGGATCCTAACATAACACTATCTGCTCCAGCTGCAATAGCCTTTGGAATATCTCCTGTATAACGAATTCCACCATCAGCAATAACTGGCACACCAGATCCTTTAATAGCTTGTGCTACCTCTAATACTGCAGAAAATTGAGGAAATCCTACTCCTGCAACTACTCTAGTGGTACAAATAGAACCTGGTCCAATTCCTACTTTTACCGCATCGGCTCCAGCTGCTACCAGATACTTGGCTGCTTCTGCTGTTGCAATATTACCAACTACTATATCCAATTCTGGAAATGATTTTTTTACAGATTTTAAAACAGTTACCACTCCTTTTGTATGACCGTGTGCTGTATCAATAATTACAGCATCTACCCCAGCATTAACCAATGCTTGTGCCCTTTCTACGGCATCTGCAGTTACTCCTAATGCAGCTGCAACTCGAAGTCTACCGAAATTATCTTTATTGGCAATTGGTTTTTGAGTTACCTTAGTGATATCTCTAAATGTAATTAAACCTCTTAGTTTGTAGTGATCGTCAACTATTAATAGTTTTTCTATCTTATTTTGTTGCAAAATAGACTCTGCACCTTTTAAAGAAGTTCCAACTGAAGCTGTAATCAAATTTTCTTTTGTCATTACTTCAACTATAGCTCGCTCATTATTATGCTCAAAACGTAAGTCTCTATTGGTAACGATTCCTTTTAATATTCCTTCTTTATCAACTATTGGAATCCCCCCAATTCTATGTTCTCTCATTGCATTTTTAGCATCTGAAACAAAAGCATTTAAAGGCAAAGTCACTGGATCTATAATCATTCCACTTTCGGCTCTTTTTACTTTTCGAACTTCTTGAGCTTGTTGCTCAATGGTCATGTTCTTGTGCAATACTCCAATTCCACCTTCTCTAGCCATAGCAATTGCCATAGAAGATTCTGTAACGGTATCCATGGCGGCAGATACTATTGGAACGTTAATTGTAATGTTACGTGTGAATTTTGTTTGAATGTTTACTTCTCTTGGAAGAACATCAGAATAAGCAGGTACTAAAAGAACATCATCGTATGTTAAACCTTCACCTACTATCTTAGAATCATGTGCTATCATGGTGCAATCAACTTAAAATTAATTGCAACCAAATTTACAACATATTTATTGAACTTAAGGAAATAAATGATTGCAAGAAATATTATGTGATTTTATCGTACTTACTTAGCCAGCAATATTGACTAAAGTTTTTACCAGAAGACGCACCTAATAAAAAGAGCATCCCTACAAATCCTTTTACATAAAATAAGAATAGCATAAAAAGATACCCAACGTGAAAAGTATCTCCATAAATAATATCTTTTGTTAAAAATGTACATAATAAACTAAGAGCAAAAATTGTAATCCCTAAGTTTTCTACATTTTTAATACTCCAATATTTAATTCTTCGCAGTGGATGTAAATCGGTTCCCCATTTATGGATCAGATAATAATATTCATTACCCATAGGCGCAAATAACAAAGGATCATCTGCTTTATCTAAACGAAACAATTTAGAGGGTGCTATGATCTTAAAACCATCTAAAACAGTTTCATGTTTTTTTTCTATTTGATTTATTTTATTTACAACCATATCTGGATATGATCCTTTGAAATACTTCGTATCTAAAAAACGAAGACGATAGTTAACACATATTTTTTCAATATGAGATATATGAAAAATAGCGTTGGTGTCTACTTCATCTATGTTAAAAGTATTGGTACTTCTATTAATAGGGGAGGCAGAAAGTCTTTCTAAAACTGATTTATTAGTAAAAGTAATCTCTTTTAAAATTGAGTGAACCCAACCAATGATGTCTTCAGTTTTAAGGACTTTTTTTCTTTCTTTTATTAGTTTTTTTTGTAAATCTATAGATTTTAACATCATCAATTTATTTTCAATAAAAATACGATAAAGTTGAACAAGTATAAAATGAAAATAGAGTTTTTAACTATTTTTAATTGTTCTTAATAAGATGGTGTAAAATAAAATAAATACTAATATTTGTGAGCTATTATTTTAACTGAAATTGTAATGTAATATACCAATTTCTTGGAATAGAAGGAATAATTCCTGGCCCAGGATATCCTGTTGCCCTTCTCGTAAAATAAACATCATCTAGTAAATTATTTACCCCAGTTTCTAACTTCATGAACTTGTATTTGTAAGAAGCCGAAATATCTAAAATATTATATCTAGGTATTGTTCCTATAATACCACTTACATCTCCAGGGGGTGAATTACTAGCATCAGAAAACTGGTTAGAAAGATAGGTGTATTGTAAACTAGAACTAAAGTTTTGGTAACCAAAACGAATACCTGTTTTAAGATTTAAATCAGGAACAAACTCTACTTTATTACCCACTATACCATTGGTAATTGCTCTTGTATATTTAGAATTAATAACTGAAGTATTTAAAAAGTAGTTAAAACTAAAACGATCTCCAATTTTAAATATTTTTTTCAAATTAAAATCTAATACTGATTCTAACCCTAAGATCTTTGCATCTCCGATATTGGTTCTAAATTGTCCTAGATTGTTTATGGGAGGTATTGTTGTAAATAAAAAACCAATTCTATCCTTATAAAAAAGACCAAAAACACCAATATCATAAGAAATCCAGTTATTGAAATTTCCTCTTGCACCTATGTCTAAAGTATATCCATTTTCATCTTTTAAATCTGGATCTACAGCATTGGATGGATTTACTATGTTTACGTCTGAAAATGTAATAGAACGGTAATTTTGAGAAATATTTCCATAAAATTCTAGAAATAATGTTGGTTTATAACTTGCTCCAATACCTAATAAAACAAAAAAGCGCTTTTTATCTTCATTTACAATATTATCTTCACCACCTATAGGGTTTCCTGCCCCATCAAAATTTGTTCTCCTTGAAGAGCCTTGACTTTCAGTTTTTATATATTCTAAACGTGCTCCTGGAGTAATTGAAAAATTATCTGAAAAATAGAATATGTTTTCACCAAATAAAGCAATGTTTAAGTTTGGATTTATAAAATTTCCTTGAATTCTATAGTTTGGAAATTGTTGAATTGCTGGTGAAAAATCTGCATTTATATTATCTGTCCCAGGTCCTTGATAGTCTGTGTTTCTAGCTTTGTAAAACTTTGCTCCAAATAAATATGTTGCTTTCTTTCCAAGCAACTCGTAGGAACTTAAAAGGCGAGTTTCTATTCCAAAATTGTTAAAATCACCTATTAGTAGTTCTCTTGCTCCTCCGGAATCAGGAAGGTCTACTCTTCGAATCCTATAGCCTACAGATTTTCTGGAAGCATTCAATCCGAAAAAGTTTACTGTTAAATTTGTTTTATTTGAAATCTTATGAGCCCAATTAAAACTATACAGCAGCCAGTCTACTTTAAACCAGTTTCGAGCTCTGTTACTTTGAAATGGATTGGCAGCAAACATTTGATCACTTAAGCCCCCTGATTGCTGGGCTAAATAATCTAAATAGGTTATTTCTATTGAGAATTTATTCTTTAAATCTAAATCATATCCTAAGTTGAAAAATACATTTTTTGATTCAAACTCAGAATTAGGTCTAAAGCCATCTCCTTTCTTATAATTTATGTAAGTATAATATGATAACTTATTTTTAGTACCACTTAGACTTGTGAAATTAGTATATAAGCCAAAACTTCCAAATGTGCTTCTACTTGTTAATTCTAATATTTTATTTGGATTTGGTGATTTTGTAATAAAATTTACCAATCCTCCGAACTGAGTTCCATATTGTAAAGATGCAGCTCCACGTACAATTTGAATTTCTTTCAAACCCTCAGAAGCTGGGGTATAATAACTTTCTGGATATCCTAAAACATCTGCACTAATATCATAACCATTTTGTCTTGTATTAAAATTAGAAGTTCGATTTGGATCTAAACCACGACCACCAATATTTAATTGAAGACCTGCATCATCATTTTGAAAGATATTTAGACCCGCAACTTGACTGTAAATTTGTCTAGCATTATTAGATGCCAAATTAGCTGGAGATTGATCTACTAAAATTACTTCTGATTTCTTACCTGCATAAATAGCAGTTCCAACAACATCTTTTAAACGTGTTAATTCAAAAACTTTATAAATTCTAGCTTTAATTTGGATCTCTGAAAGTTCTTCAGACAAAGGATTTAATATAATTTGAAGATTAGATGAGTTATTTGAGGTTACAGTAAGCTCTTTCAGCTTAAAGTTTTCAGAATATAAGAGTAATTTAATTTCTTCCTTATTAATAAAAAACTCGAAATAACCTTTGGAATCAGTTTCAGTTAAAAATCCACCTTTAGAATTGTAGATTTGAACTTTATTAATTGGTTTATTTTTTTCAGAAAAAATAGTTCCAGACACCTGTGACTGAATAGTTAAAATAAATTGAAAAACGAAAAAAATACTAAATAAAACTTGCTTGAAATTCATGTATTAAAGTCCTTTTATTTTAATGTCTGTACTGAATGGTAATATCCATTTTTTATGATAAAATGATTCTTTTTCTTTATATAAATCAACCTTAGGGTTAATGAAAGGCATACTCATTCTACCATTTAAAGCAACATAACTATCCACAAATACTTGAACATTCTGGTGTCCTTGACTAGAAAAATGATCTCCAAGGTAATGTGCATATTCTAGAATAAAATCAGGTTGAAAGCTCATCTGTTTTTCTTGATATGGTGTTAAAAAATCTAAATTATTTATATAGAAAAATTTACTAGTTTCTCTATCAACAATTTTAAAGTTTGCATAGCCTGCCTTCTCCATCAACATTACTCTCCACGAGAATCGATAGCCTTCTTCGGTCCAAAATAATTCTCCAGGATACATAAAATATCTCCATGGAAATAACAATTGAATTGTAAAAAATATAATAACAATAACTGTTATGATTTTTTTATAAAATTCTGGAAATTGGTATTCCTTGATTGAGTTAAGTTTTATTGATTTGATAAATGTTATTCTTTTAATCCAATAAATAATTTTAGTATGAATTTTGGCATCAAAGAAAATTAACGAACTCACAATCATGATATAAGGAAACATTCCTATTGGAAATAAAATTCTTGTAAAAATATGAAAAAATAATACTAGCAAAAAGGCTACAAAACGAGTTCTTCTATAAATTAATAAAAATGGAATAATTAAATCATAAATAACACCTCCCCAACTCATAGTATAATGAAACCATTCTTGTTGCATAAGGTTACTTCCAATTAGAGGTAGATCATATTTAGAGGGTAACCATATTTTTAATGGCATTGCTCTAAACAACCAATCAGAATTTAATTTTGTTAAGCCTGCGTAGCAATAAACAATAGACAAAAGAAGTTTTATGCTATCTATAGTCCATTTTGGTATCTCTTTGTATTCCTTTTTATTTAGATAAGAGTCTACAGAAAATCGTGAATTAGCAGGTAAGAAAATGAGTAAGAAACTAAGAACTGATACAAAGTAATAATGATTTAAATAGGTGGTTTTGTCCATCAATTCTATATAAGTGAAAGAAAGGAAAAAAATAATGATAGCCAATCTATATTTATATCCTATGGCTACAAATATGGAGGCGATACCACAAATTATAAAAATTAAATACGTGAAATTACCGATAGGTTTTATCCATTCAAAACCACTGTAAGAAAAAAAGAAAATTGGCTTAATATAAAGTTTTTCTATCCATCCATTAGCCCAAAAGCGAAGAATACTTATGAACATCATCACACCAAACAAAATGCGAAAGACCAGTAACGGTGATGAGTCAGTATACTTATTTAAATATTTAGAAATCATTTTTATATTATAAAAAAAAACCTGAAAAACTTCTTTATTCCAAAGCTTTTCAGGTTTATATTTTTGTGTTATATATTAATCGCCATCTGCATCTACATAGTCAATATTTACACTAAATGCTTGAAGCATATCTACTTTTAAAAGAACAACAGCTTTTTGCAATTCATCATAAGCCATAGTCATTTTAGAATTATCAGTATTTACTTGTTCAGATAGGTTATTAGATAAGTTATTAATCTCTGATCGTGCCATATTAAATTGATCAATCGTACTAATATAAATATCATTTCTTTCTAAATAAATAAGATATGATTTAAAACTTTCACCAGTTGTAGATCCATTATGTTGTTTTCCATTAAAGAAATCTTCAACAGCTTGTAATGCATCTAATGCCAATTCTTTAGAGATATCTTTTCTGTAAAATGCTTCTACTTTTTCAGGTAATGGATTAGCTGAAAAAACACCAGCTGGTATTCCAAACTTATTAGCTCTTAATCCTTTTTCATAATAGAAGATAAAGTCGTTTACTAACTTATTTAAAGAACTAGTTGCTGTATTCGCTTTGCTACTTATAAAAGTATTTCTAAAAGAACCTTTCCAATTATTTACTACTTCTTGAGTTAAACTGTTCATTTGATTTAAAACATCAATCACATAATTTACATAGCCTGTAGCATTTGGTCCGGATGTAAAAATAGCTATTAAATCAGTATCATTATCAGTCAATCCGTACAATAGATAATCTAACGCGGGAAAACCTTGAGCATCTTGGTTATTTACGTTGCCTAAGTCATAATCTCCATTGATAATATTATTTTCAACATCACTAACCGTTAAAGGATATACATTCATGTAGAATGAGTATTGTAATTCCTCAGCTTTTCCAATATTAAACATCTCTACATTTTGCCATGCTTTGTATGCATTTAACCAAGAGGATCTAAAGTTATCTAATGTGTTCTGGTTTGGGGTAGTTGTGAAAGTCTGACCTGCATTTTTCATCAAGGTCATTTTACTTGCAAATCCCTCGTAGGATGGAATAATTATATTATCTGCTAAATTGGTTAACATCAATCCACGATCAAAATTATCAACAAAAATTATTGAATCATCTTCTCCAGGATCATTTGAAGAGGAACAAGCATATACCAATACTGCTAAAAAAACTATTGTAAAAATCTTCTTACTCATATTATGTTTATTTATTCTAAATAAAAGTACCAAAAGTAAAAAAAAGTGACTAATTATTAGCCACTTTTTTTTAAAAATATTTTATTAATTAGCTGCTTGTGCAACAGTAAAGTCAAATTTTGCTGCAATAGCTTCAGATATCTCATCTAAAGTTGTAACTGTAACATCCCAAAGTCCATTACCTCCCATTAATGTAGAAATAAAACCATCTACTTCTACTTTGGTAAAGTAAGCCGCATTAGTACCTGGTTTTCTAGTAAACTGAAGACTGTAAACAAATCCAAGTCCTTCTGAAAGATCATGAAAAGAAGAAGCCCAATCTGTTCCTAAATTAGATTTACCACCTTGTAAATAATGAACTGCTCTAACAGCTATGACTTTAGAAACATTTTCTCTAATAATATCTGTTTGAGCATCTCTAGTTAAATAATCTTTATTTACAATAGCTGCTCTTCCTAATTTAAATGCATCATATATAGTTGTAGCTATTTCTGAAAAATCTGAATCACCAGCTACTCTAGACAAGTATTTGTTTAAAAAACTATCAGCACCAAGTGTTGGGTTTTCTTGATCATCAGCACCGTATAGGTAACCAAATCCTTCATCCCATTTATGCTCCATTGTTGTGTAATTTTTCCCGTCAGCCAAAGTACCAGCATCGTTGTCTGCTGTGTTTGTTCCAGCATCTAATACTGATGTGCCAAGGTAGTTATTTAACATTTGATCAGCCATTAATCCACCAATCAATCCTTTATTTATAAGTTGATTTAGCTCAACACCTTTTCCAGTTACATAACGGGTAGATCCTCCACCTGATTGTTGAATCTTTCCTGCGACTCCAGCACTTGCATCAGAACCCCACATTGGAAATACATCGTTTACTTGTTCTGCTATCCAACCGTCAAATTGATTTTTTATAGCAGTTGCATCCGTAGAATTTGAAGAAAATAAGTCTGTTGATGCTGCTGTTTTACTTCGTATATTTTTTGAAGACGCATTAAGATCTAGGTCTGCAAAATCTGCACTTCCTTCTTGATGGTCAAACATTGCATCTAACTGTGCTTCATTTTTTGTTTCATCTTTTAAAGCAGAAACAAACTCTTGCCCCATGGCTATTCTTGTAGATTGACCACTGTAACTTACAGTAGTAACTCCACCTCTTGTAAAACTATAGTTAGTAGGAGCAACTGTAGGTTCTGTTTCTTCTACTGGATTAGTGTCTTTTTTACAAGAGACAAAAATAAGGGATGTAATTGTTAAGAATAAGAATAATTTTTTCATTTAATTTAGATTTAATAAAAATAAGGTTTATAATTTTGTGCAAATATAAATAACAAAATTAATTACACAAAGCTTATTTAGATTAAATTTAAATAATTTTATAAATTTTTAAGATAAGATATCAGAGTTTTCCTTATGTCAAAAGAAATTTCGTTTGGTTTTGGTACATAAACACTAATAATATCAGGATGGTCAATGCTAAGAAAAGGGATATCAAATCCTTTCATTAAGTAATCACTAATTGCTATTGAATATATTTTTTCTGGTAGTATTATTTTATGATTCACTTTTATGAAACCATTTTCAAATTGAATATTATTTCGTTGTAAATAAGCACCGTTTCCAGCTGATTTTTCACCATAATTTATCACTTTTTTTAATAAACTTCCTTTCATATTTACCTTTAATACTGATCCTCCAAATGGTAATACTCTAAAAACATCTATACTGTTTATATCTCCAACTAATTGATCATCAATTCTAATAGAACCGCCATTTACAAGAGAGCAATCAACCTTGTTATTATAAGAAGCAGCCATAGAACTAGCTATCATTTTCCCTAAATTAGTCTGAGTAGATCGTATCGTTTTATCTCTCGCGTCTAATGGGAACTGTGTTGTGTAAATAATATCATATGGATTTTTTGCAATCTTAGCTATTTGATCATCCATTACTTTAAGCCATTTATCTACAACTAGTTTTACTTTTAAGTTATCTGTGATAGTGGTATCAATTAATTTTAATTGAGAGGTAACCAACGTTTTTTTGTTTTTTTTATCATAATAAATATTATGTATATAGGCGGTTTTTGCATTTGCATCTGCCTTATTAATTTGAACATTACCAATCATTTCATTTTTATTAGTATGCTCATGACCGCCCATAATTAACGGAATATCTGGTAATAGTTTTGCTATTTTTCTATCGTGTTCTATTTTTACATGGGTTAGTCCGATAATGATATCTACTTTATTCTTAAGAAAATCATATTCTTTATGAATTGAAGTGAACATATCTTTATAAAAAACATAATCTTTTGGGTTTGATGGAATACAAACACTTATAAAGCCTATTTTAATCTTAGTTCCATCTTCGTCAGAAATCTCTTTTACAAATGATCCTTTTATAGGGGTTTTAATCCCATTAAGTTCTTGATAAAATCTTTTGATACTATCCGGTGTTTTATGGAATATATTAGCAGAAATCCAAGGAAAATTACTTTCATTAATTCTTTTTTGAAGGTCTTCTTTTCTTAAATCAAATTCATGGTTCCCAAAAGCTACTACATCAAAATTCATAGCATTCATAACCTCAATCATCTGCTTACCTCTAACTCTATCTCCTTTATACTTCATAGTTCCAAGCAGTGAGGGATTTAAAAAATCTCCTGCCATAACTAATAGTGTGTTTTTATTTTCAGATAATAGTTCTTGATGAACCGATTCAACCCTTGCCATTCCTCCATAGTTCCCCCCTTGTATTGAAGAAATTTCATATACATCATTAAGCTGTAAAAGGGTAAAAGAAATCTTACCATCCTCTTTAGAGCAAGAAATAAAAACAATAAATAATAATAATAATTTTAGCTTTTTCATAAGGTTTTTTAAAGTGAAGATTTTGTAAAATTAAAAAATCTGTAATGCTTGGTTGTAAGCGCTTTCAAAACTCATTGGCTTAATTCCTGTTTGAACTTTTTGCTCCGTAAAATAAGAAATAAGTTTTTCTGTAGGCATATTACCCGTTAATTCATCTTTTGCCATTGGGCATCCTCCATATCCTTTTATAGCACCGTCAAATCGTTTACAACCAGATTTATAAGCTGTATTAACTTTTTCATGCCAAGAACCCGGAGTGGTATGAAGGTGTGCACCAAATTCAATTTCTGGATATTTAGGAATTAAGTTCGAAAACAAGTGTTCAATTACATCTGGTGTAGAACTTCCAATAGTATCTGAAAGTGATAAAATTTTCACACCCATGCTCGATAATTTTTCTGTCCATTCCCCTACTATCTCAACATTCCAGGGATCTCCATATGGATTCCCGAATCCCATAGAGAGATAAGCAACTACTTCTTTATTTGTTCTTGTTGCTATCGATAAAATTTCTTTTAAAGCTTCTATAGATTGATGGATTGTTTTGTGTGTATTTCGCATTTGAAAATTCTCAGAAATAGAAAAAGGATAGCCTAAATAGTCTATTTCTTCAAATTGAGCCGCATCATTAGCACCGCGAACATTAGCTATAATTGCTAGTAATTTACTTTGTGTCTGAGAGAGATTTAATTTTGCTAAAACAGCTGCGGTATCTCGCATCTGAGGAATCGCTTTTGGTGAAACAAAACTTCCAAAATCTATCGTATCAAAACCAACTTTTAACAAAGAATTGATATAACCTGCTTTTGCTTCAGTAGAAATAAAATGACTTTTAATACCTTGCATGGCATCTCTAGGACATTCAATAATTTTTACTTTATTCATCAGTTCAAAGATACAATATAAGGTATTAACTCTATGTCAAAATAAACACAGCAATGCCAACAAATACAATAATTTGAATCCATTGTAACCAAATACCTATTTTTTTATTCCTTTTAATTTTCTCTGAAATAGTTCCTCCAAGAATAGCTATCAGAGAAAAAATAACAAAAGATACTAGTATAAACAATCCTCCTAAAATATAAAATTGTAAACTTATCGGCAAGATCTCTGAAAATAAAAACCCCGGGAATAATGCCAAGAAAAAGATGGTTACTTTAGGATTCAAAACGTTCATAATAAACCCTATTTTAAACAATTGAAACGGTGTCTTTTTTTGGATATTCTCTATATTCATAGAAATACCTGAACAACTAATAAAAGCCCTGTAGGCTAAATACAGCAAATAAAAAGCTCCAAGAATTTTAATTAAAAAAAAAATAGTGTTATTTTCTTTTATAATTGCGGAGATGCCAACAGCTATGAATGTTGTGTGAATAATACAGCCTGACATTAAGCCAGCTACTGTTGCTAATCCATACTTTTTACCATGAACAACACTTTGCATCAAAACAAAAACATTATCTGGACCTGGTGAAATTGCCAAAATAGAAACAGCTATTATAAAAGATATAAGTATTTCCATAGGTGATTTGAGTAATACTGTCCTTTTTTGTAACCACTACTTTAAGCGATTTATGACTTAAGTAATGCTTTATTTATTTGTTTTATTAAACCAGGACCTTCGTAGATAAAACCAGTATAAATTTGAACTAAATCTGCACCTGCTTCAATCTTTTCTAATGCATCTTTTGCAGAATGAATTCCACCTACTCCAATGATTGGAAATGATTTTTTAGAATGACTAGATAAATATTGAATCACTTTAGTACTTTGTTTCTTAATTGGTTGTCCGCTTAAACCTCCATTACCAATATCTTCTAAAAGCTCATCAGAGGCTATTAAATTATCTCTAGTTGTAGAAGTATTAGAGGCTATAACACCATCTATCTTGGTTATTGCGACCAACTCTATAATTTCATCTAATTGACTGTCATTTAAATCTGGTGCGATTTTTAATAAAATTGGTTTTTGGACAACTTCTAGATTATTTAATTTTTGAATTGCAGAAATCAATTCTAATAAGTAATCTTTATCGTTTAGTTTGGCATGACTATCTACATTAGGACAACTAACATTTAAAACAAAATAATCTACATAAGGATGCAAACCTTTGAAACAAATTTCATAGTCTTTAGTGTAGTTTTCTATACTAGTTAGAGTATTTTTACTAATATTTCCACCAATAATAAGTTTTCCTTTATTTTTCTTTAATTGTTCAATAGCGATATCTAAACCATCATTATTAAAGCCTAATCTATTGATGATTCCCTGATCATCTTTTAATCTAAAGAGCCTTTTTTTTGGATTTCCTTCTTGGCCTATAGGTGTAACAGTTCCAATTTCTATAAAACCGAAACCGAAATTTGCCAATTCATTATAAAGCACTGCATTTTTATCGAATCCTGCTGCTAAACCTACTGGATTTTTGAATGTAATACCAAATAATGTTCTTTCTAATCTTGTATCTTCAATCTGATAAATCCCTCTAAATATTGAAGCAACAAAAGGAACTTTACACGAATAACGAATCAATGAAAAAATTACGTAATGAATCTTTTCTGGGTCAAATAAAAACAGGAATGGACGAATTAATAGTTTGTACATATTTTGTTTAAAAAAAGTTCTTGTGGGAGCTTATTATTATCTTAAAACAGCCTCTAAATTCTTTTCAAATGACTGTTGTAATTTTTGCATGATTTTATCTATTTGTTTATCCTCCAAAGTTTTATTATTGTCTTGTAACACAAAACTTACTGCATAAGATTTTTTACCTTCTGGAAGCTTATCTCCTTCATATACATCAAATAATCCAACATCCTTCAGTAAGTTTCTTTCTGATTGAAACGCAAGATTATATACCTCTTTAAAAGTAATTTTTTTATCTATCAATAAAGCTAAATCTCTTTTAACTGAAGGGAATTTTGGCAGGGTTGAAACTTTTATTTTCTTTTTTCCTGAAAGTGAAAGAATGGCTGCCCAATCAAAATCTGCAAATAAAACTTCTTGTTTTATACCAAATTCTTTTAGGATTTTTTTCTTAACAACACCAAACTCTACCAATTTATTTTTTCCTAAACTAAGCACTACTCCCTCGGAAAATACATCAGTTTTAACAGGACTTGTTTTTAAATTTAAAACACCTATTCTTTCTAAGATAGACATCACAATTCCTTTTAGATAGAAGAATTCTGAGTTTTGTGATTTGGCTATCCAACTATCTTTAGTTCTTGCACCAGAAACAAATAATGTAAGATGTTTGTCTTCTTGATATCCTTTTTCATACTTGTGATATGTTTTACCAAATTCATATAATTTCAACAAACTATTTTTTCTGTTAATATTGTAAGAAATAGATTCTAAACCACTAAAAAGCAATGTTTGTCTCATCACTTTTAGATCATTACTTAGAGGATTTAACATAGTTACATTAAATTCTGAATTCAAATTTTCAGACAAAGAAATATATTCTTCTTTAGTTAATGAATTTGCCATCGTTTCATTAAAACCTAAATTAGTTAATTGATTGGCTACTGTATTTTCTAAAGCAACATCTCTATTGCTATCAAAAGAAATAGAAGTATTTAATTTGTGGGAAAATTTAATATTATTGTAACCATATACTCTCAGGATCTCTTCTATAATATCTGCTTCTCTTTGAACATCTACTCTGTATGAAGGAATAGTTAAACCTAGCCCTCCTTCAGTTTCACTACTTATTTTAATTTCTAGAGATGCTAAAATATTTTTGATAGTTTCTTTATCTATCTCTTGACCTATTAATCTAAAAACATTTTCATAGGAGAGAAAAACTTGGAAATCTTCAATTTTTTCAGGATAAAAATCTATCACATCTGACACTATTTTTCCGTTTGTGCATTGTTTTATTAAAATCGCTGCACGTTTTAATGCGTATTTTGTGAAGTTAATATCGATTCCACGCTCAAAACGAAATGAAGCATCGGTATTTAATGCATGACGTTTTGCTGTTTTTCGAATAGAAACAGGATTAAAATAAGCACTTTCTAAAAATATGGTAGTTGTTTTTTCTGTCACTCCAGAATTAATTCCTCCAAATACCCCTGCAATGCATAACGGATTTGACTCTGCATCACAAATCATAATATCTTCTGAGTGTAATTCTCTTTCAACACCATCTAAAGTGGTGAATTTTGTACCAGAATCTAATGTTTTTATAATTACTTTATTTCCTTTTATTTTATTTGCATCAAAAGCATGAAGAGGTTGTCCTAGTTCGTGCAAGACATAATTTGTAATATCTACAACATTATTTTTTGGTGAAATTCCAATTGCTCTTAATCGATTCTGAATCCATTCTGGAGAGTCTTTAACTTCAATATCTACAATAGAAATTCCACAATAACGCGGAGCTAAATCTTTATTCTCTACCTCAACATCTATACGAAGTCTTCTTTCCTCTACATGAAAATCACTTACAGAAGGAGTTATTAACTCCAAATTAATACCATGTTGCATTAATCCTGCACGAAAATCTCTTGCCACTCCGAAATGGCTCATTGCATCTGCCCTATTTGGAGTTAACCCAATTTCAAAAATCTGATCAGTCTCTATGTTAAAAACGTCTGCTGCTAGTGTTCCTGCTTTTAACTTTTTATCAAGAATCATAATTCCATCATGACTTGTTCCGAGACCTAGTTCGTCTTCGGCACAAATCATTCCATGGCTTAGCTCTCCTCTAATCTTCCCTTTTTTAATTTTAAAACCTTCTCCTTTATCATCATATAAAGTAGTGCCTATAGTGGCTACAGGTACTTTTTGACCAGCTGCAACATTGGGCGCACCACAAATAATTTGTACAGGTTCCCCTATACCTAAATCTACAGTGGTGATTTTTAAACGATCTGCGTTTGGATGTTGTATGCAAGTGAGTACCTCTCCTACAACTATCCCTACCAAACTTCCTTTAATTGACTCTTTAGTCTCAATACCTTCAACTTCTAGACCTAGATCAGTTAATAATTCACTTGTCTTATTTTCTTCCCAGTCTATTTGTAAAAATTGTTTGATCCAATTATATGATATTTTCATCTAACTCTTATAGATTTTAATTGCAAATTTAAAGAAATTAAAGTTTTTTAAAGAAGTTTTTTGAGATTTTACGAAGAGATAAGGTTGAAGTTTATCATCTAAGTAAATTATTGTTAATTATGTGAAAGTTTTTGAATGATAAAAATAGATAATAAAGAAAAAAAAAGTTAATTTTATTTGTAATAAATAATTAAAAATTAATTTATATATTTTAATGAATGAATTAAATTCATACTGTAATTATGCCAAATGTTTGGAAGAAAGTAATATTCATAGAATTTATCATGATACTCAATATGGATTCCCTATTGATTCTGATAATGAATTATTTGGTCGATTAATTTTAGAAATCAATCAAGCTGGTTTGTCTTGGAATACTATTCTTAACAAATATGAGAATTTTAGAAAAGCCTATTCAAATTTTGATATTAAAATAATTGCAAGTTACAATGAGCAAGAACGAATCCGTTTATTAAATGATAAAGGAATAATTAGAAATAAACTAAAAGTAGCTGCAACTATCCATAATGCCTCTGTGATTGTGGAAATTCAAAAAGAATTAGGTTCTTTTCAAAATTGGCTAAATCATCATCATCCAAAAGTGAAAAGCGAATGGGTTAAATTGTTTAAAAAAACCTTCAAATTCACTGGTGGAGAAATTACCAATGAATTTTTAATGAGTATTGGCTATTTAAGAGGTTCACACGATGAAAACTGTCAAATTTTTAAAAAGGTGCTAAAGAAAAACCCCAAGTGGAATGCTAACTAATATTAGACCAAGCTCCCGTTGTTTTGGATATTTCAGCATAAGTTCTCTGTATAAAAACGTTTGCTGGTTTTAAAAGATTTGGATCATCATTTAAAATTTCAATAGCAGTATTTCGTGCTTTATACAAAATGGAGGTATCCTTTACAATATCCGCAATTCTAAGATTTAGAACTCCACTCTGTTGGGTTCCCATGATGTTTCCTGGCCCACGTAATTTTAAGTCTACTTCAGCAATTTTAAACCCATCTGATGTCTCTACCATAGTTTGCAATCTAGTTTTAGCTTCTGATGATAATTTAAAACTAGACAATAAAACACAATAACTCTGATCTGCGCCACGACCTACCCTTCCTCTTAACTGATGAAGCTGACTCAATCCAAAACGCTCTGCACTTTCTATGACCATTACACTTGCGTTTGGCACATTTACTCCTACTTCAATTACGGTGGTAGCAACCATGATTTGTGTTTCACCTTTTACAAAGCGTTGCATTTCATATTCTTTATCAGCAGCTTTCATTTTACCATGCACGATACTAATTTGATATTTTGGTGCAGGGAATTCTCTAGAAATACTCTCATATCCATCCATTAAATCTTTGTAATCCATTGCCTGAGATTCCTGAATTAATGGATAAACTACATAGACTTGCCCTCCTTTTTCTATTTCTTGCCTCATAAAACTAAAAACAGCCAATCTATTACTATCATACCTATGAACTGTTTTCACTTCTTTTCTTCCTGGTGGTAATTCATCAATTACAGAAATATCTAAATCGCCATACACACTCATCGCTAAGGTTCTTGGAATAGGTGTTGCTGTCATAACCAAAATGTGAGGTGGCAAGTCATTTTTTTGCCACATTTTAGAACGCTGTGCAACTCCAAACCTATGTTGTTCATCAATAATTGCAATTCCTAAATTCTGAAACTTCACTTTATCCTCTAGTAAGGCATGTGTTCCAATTAATATTTTAAGTTTTCCGTTTTCTAAACCTTCGTGAATTTCTCTTCTCTTTTTTATTTTACTAGATCCTGTAAGTAATTCTACAGGTATATCCATTTTTATTAAAAGTTCTTGAATAGCATTAAAGTGTTGCGTTGCTAGAATTTCAGTTGGAGCAATAATCGCTGCTTGAAAATCATTGTCAATTGCTAATAACATCGCTAACAAAGCTACTATTGTTTTTCCTGAGCCAACATCCCCTTGTAATAAACGATTCATATGAGCGTTAGAGGCTACATCTTTTCTAATTTCTTTTAGTACTATTTTCTGTGCATTGGTTAGTTGAAATGGCAAGTATTGACTATAAAAATCGTTAAATACCTTTCCTACTTGCTTAAAAACATATCCCTTTATCTTATTCTTTCTAATAAGTTTTTTACGAACTAATTGTAACTGAATAAAAAATAATTCTTCAAACTTTAATCGGTATTGAGCTTTTTGCAACATTTCTGGTGATGTAGGAAAATGAATATTCAATAAAGCTTCTTTTTTCCCTAAAAGTTGATGGTTCTTAATAAGTTCTGCTGATAAACTTTCTTGAATTTGTTCGAAAACTTGTTGAAACAAGTCTTGAATATATCCTCTAAAAACTTTGTTACTCAATCCACTATTTACCAACTTATCTGTTGAAGAGTATACTGGTTGTAATTTTGTTTGAAGCTTTTTTTTATAATCTTCTACTAAGTCTATCTCTGGATGAACTATAGAGAAATTACCTTTAAAATGATTCAGTTTACCATAAATAACACAAGGTGTATTTATTTTGATAGAATCTTTCAACCATTTATGACCCTTAAACCATACTAATTCTAACACACCTGTTTCATCTTGAAATTTACCAATCAATCGAGTTCCTCTTTTTTGTTGGACAGTTGTCAGCTCAATTATTTTTCCAACAACTTGAATGTCTGCATCATTATTTATCAACTCATTAACTTTATAGAACTTTGTTCTATCTATGTATCTATACGGAAAAAAATGGAGTAAATCATTTAATCTAGCCAATCCTAGTTCAGCAGAAAGATTACTAGCCCTAACATTACTAATCCCTTTAAGATAATAAGTAGGATTATTTAGATTCATGATTTTATAATTTGTGTAAATTTAAACATATTATACAAAATTAATATCAACTTTTTTATTGATATATTTAAATTTTTAAGTTTTAATTTAATGAGCAATTGAACTAAATAGTATATCTATGACATCTACTTATATTTCAGATTTAAAATCTGAAATATTTTACATATGATTAGGGGTATAGTTAAAATATAAAAAGTTAGAAAGTAATTTTCAAAGAGTTCATTAAAAAGAAAAACGATTAAGGTTTTTTACTCAAAGTCTATTGTTATCTTTGTAGTCTTAAATTTTTTAAATTGAGATTACATAGAAACTTAGTATATACAGTAATAGATAGCATTCGTGATATTTTTAATGAAGGTATTTATGCAGATAAAGCTGTAGAAAAAGCCTTAAAAAGAGACAAACGATGGGGAAGTCGTGATAGAAAGTTTGTAGCAGAAACTATTTATGAGATTGTAAGGTGGAAACGTTTATATTCAGAAATAGCGGATGTTAAAGAACCTTTCGATAGAAATAATTTATGGAGAATATTTTCTGTTTGGTGCGTATTAAAAGGCATAGCTTTACCAGATTGGAATCAAATAGAGCCTACACCTAGCCGTCGTATAAAAGGGAGATTTGATGAGCTCTCAAAAATTAGAAAATTTAGAGAATCTATTCCTGATTGGATAGATGAAGTTGCAATTTCTGAACTTGGAGAAGAATTATGGACTAAAGAAATAGCCGCATTAAATATACAAGCAGAGGTGATATTGAGAACTAATACGTTAAATACCACTAAAGAAGAGCTTCAAAAAGAGCTTCGTGAAGAAAGTATTTTTACAGAATTTATACCAAATCATCCTGATGCATTAAGACTAGTAGAAAGAGCAAATGTTTTTAGAACAGAAGCGTTTCAAAAAGGATACTTTGAAGTACAAGATGCGTCCTCTCAATTAGTAGCAGAATATTTAGAAGTAGAGCCAGGTATGAAAGTAATAGACACTTGCGCTGGTGCTGGTGGGAAAACATTACATTTAGCTTCTTTTATGAAAAATAAAGGACAAATTATTGCAATGGATATTTACGAAAGTAAATTAAGAAAATTAAAAGTTAGAGCCAGAAGAAATAAGGTTCATAACATAGATACTAGGGTCATAGACTCAACTAAACCTATTAAAAAACTACATGGTAAAGCGGATAGAGTTTTAATAGATGCACCATGTTCCGGTATAGGTGTTTTAAGAAGAAATCCAGACTCTAAATGGAAACTGCAACCAGAGTTTTTAGAAAATATTAAAGAAGTTCAGCAAGATATTTTACAACAATATTCTAAAATGGTAAAACCAGGTGGTAAATTAGTGTACGCAACCTGTTCAGTTCTGCCATCAGAAAATCAACTACAAATTGTTGAATTCTTAACTTCAGATGCAGGAAAAGAGTTTACACTAAGGAAAGATCACAAGGTATTAGCTCATGTATCAGGTTATGACGGGTTTTATATGGCTCAATTAGAGCGAAAATAAATGAGTCTCACATTCTCAATATATCAGGTATAAGTTTTAAATTGTGAACTAATCCCCCCCATTTTTTTTGTTTTTAAATACTTTTCACAAAAGTGATTAGTATAATTTTATTTTAAATAAAAATGAAAAAACTATTACTTTTTTTACTGTTATGCTTGTACTCGGTTTTTATTTTAAGTCAAGAAAGCTATTATGATAATGTAAACTTAAATCTTACTGGAATAAGTCTTAAAGAAGCTTTGGCCGCTAAAATTATAATTACACATACAAACAACTTATCCTATACACCTGGTATCTGGAATGCCTCCATGGCTACTGATATGAATCCACTAAATAATAATGAAGTGCTTCTTGTGTATGGTTATGAAAATGGTTCAGATTCAGATAGTACAAATGATCGAGAAAGAGACATTAACGACAATTGCACATCTAGTAGTTGCAGTGGTTTGTGGAACAGAGAACATGTATATCCAAACTCGTTAGCAAATCCAGATTTAGATCAGGGAGGTATAAATGGTCCACCATATGCAGATGCGCACAATCTGAGACCATGTGATTCTCAAAGAAATTCCTCCAGAGGAAATAAAAAATTTATTGATGGATTCGGAAATTCTGGTGCAACAGGAACTGGGTGGTATCCTGGAGATGAATGGAAAGGTGATGTTGCAAGGATTATAATGTATATGTATTTGCGATATGATGAAAGAACTTTACCATCAAATGTAGGAATTGGAAGTAATTCAGATACGCCAGATGATATGATTGATTTATTTTTACAATGGAATGCTGATGATCCAGTTTCTGATATTGAAAAACAACGCAATCCATATCATGAAAACACGTCTAATTCTGATGCACAAGGGAATAGAAATCCCTTCATAGACAATCCTAGATTAGCCACAAGAATTTGGGATGGACCTGAAGCTGAGGATATTTGGGGAATTTATACTAATATAGATTCTGAGGCACCAACAGTTCCTACAAATTTAATAGCTACCAATATAACAACCTATTCAATTGAACTTTCTTGGGATGCTTCATCAGATAATGTTGGAGTAACTAGCTATGAAGTTTATGTAGATGAAAGTTTAGTGAGTTCAACTTCAAACACAAACTATACAATCACTGGATTAGCCTCAAATATTTCTTTTAACTTAACAGTATTAGCAAAAGACATTGCAGACAATACTTCTTCACAAAGCACAGTATTAACTGTCTCTACATTAGAAGATACTGTAGCTCCAACTATTCCTTCTAATATAGTTATTAGTAATGAAACCGATGTTTCTTTTAAAGTGAGTTGGGATGCCTCTACTGATAATACTGCAGTTACTGAATATGACCTCTTTGTTGATGGTTCTTTACATGCTACAACAAGCGACATCACATATACAGTAAATGGTTTAATAGCCTCAACAACTTATTCAATAAGTATAACTGCAAAAGATGAAGTTAATAATATTTCAGCACTAAGTAGTTTTGTAAATGCAACTACTACAGATGGAAGTGTAATTAGTGCAAATGAACTACTCATTTCTGAATATATAGAAGGAAGTTCAAACAATAAAGCTATAGAGATTGCCAATCTAACTGATGTTACAATAGATTTATCTCTTTACAATTTGAGAAGACAAGGAAATGGCGATGGAGCATGGTCTCCGAGATTCGTCTTAACTGGAATATTAGCTGCTGGTGATGTAGTTGTATTAGTAAATGAATCTGCAGAAAATTCATCTTCATCATCAGATCCAAATGTTGCTATAGTAGGAAGTTATTTAATTGCTAATGCTGATATTATTGTTCCTAACAACAGCAGTAACAATTATGGTGAACCTTTAAACTTTAATGGGAATGACCCTGTTGGATTATTTAAAGATGATTTATTAATTGATATCATAGGGATTTTTGATGGTGGAAGTGGCTTTTTTGCAAAGGATGTTACACTTCGAAGAAAATCTACTGTTTCAGAACCAAACACTATCTATGATGAAGCTAATGAATGGGATTCTTTTCCACAAGATACTGTAGATGATTTAGGAATTCATACGACTACTTTAAGCACTATCCCACTAGATTTTAATAATTTGAACATCTACCCTAACCCTACTTCATTTAATTATATTTTTATAAAAAATAGTGAAACAGTAAAAGTTGAGATCTTTTCTATTTTAGGTAAAAAAATTGTTGAAAAAATGATTAAACCTTCCAATACTAAATTAGATATTTCTTATCTTTCAAAAAGTATTTATTTATTAAAAATATCCAATAATAATACGACAACCTCAAGAAAAATTATTAAGCAGTAATGACAAAGAAATTATTTACACTATCAGTATTATTTATTAGCGTTGTATGCTATTCACAAATACCAACTGATTATTACAATACAGCTACCGGAACAGGATATACACTAAAAACAGAATTAAAATTGATCGTCACTAACGGACATATAGACCGTGGATATGGTGCATTATACGATGCTTACACTAATAGTGATAATGATACTTTTTATGAAGATGATAATACTGTTTTAGATATGTATTCAGAGAATCCAGCGGGACCGGATTCATATAACTATACTCACAATAATAATAATTGCGGAAATTATAATTCTGAAAATGACTGCTATAATCGTGAACATATATTCCCACAAGGTTTTTTTAATCAACAATTACCTATGAGAACAGATATACACCATGTAGTACCCTCAGACGGATATGTAAATGGTAGGAGATCTAATTTTCCTTTTGGAGAGATTTCGTCCGCAACTTGGACGTCTAATAATGGTTCAAAAGTAGGTCCGAATATTTATGGCACATATTCCGGAGTTGTATTTGAACCCATTGATGAATTTAAAGGAGATATAGCAAGAATGCTGCTATACTTTGCAGTTCGTTATGAAGACCAGGTAACTAGTGATTCTTGGGATTCTCATACAACAGGAAACAATCCGTTAAATGGAACCAATAATCAAGTATATGAAAACTGGTATCTTCAATTACTTTATAAGTGGCATTCTGAGGACCCTGTAAGTCCTAGAGAAATAATAAGAAACAACGTTGCTTATGACTTCCAAGGAAACCGGAACCCTTTTATAGATCATCCAGAATATGTCTATACTATCTGGGGTACTGTTCTATCTAACACAGATTATATATTTAATAAAAAAACAACTATTTACCCTAATCCAACTACAAACAATTATATATATGTTAAGAATGAATCAAGGGTAATAGTTAAAGTATATTCTATCTTAGGAAAAAAATTAATTGAAAAAACAATAGATCCATCAAATTCTAAATTAGATATCTCCTCAATAGGAAAAGGAATTTATTTAATCAAAATATTAACTAATAAAAAATCTATCACTAGAAAATTTATTAAAAAGTAGAGCTTTATTATTTTTTGATGAATTTTTGATGAAATTTTTTGTTTGATTCTACATCTTTAATTTTAAGAATATATATAGCTTTTACTAAAGATTGAAGATTAATTTGATCATTCCCAGCAATACTCTGTTCATGAACCAATTGACCTCTTGTATTATAAATAGAAACTTGATAATTACCAGACTCTAAAAGAATAGTCAACTGGGTATCAACTGGATTGGGGTATATAGTAATTGCTTTACCAAAAACTTCATTATTAGAAGAAAGTTGGCTACCTACAATAGTAATATTTCCAGTAATATCAAAAGGATCTGACCAAATCTCATTGGTATAAACTTCTATGCCTGTTAAGGTTTTCAAGAAAGCAACTAATGCATCTTTTTTATTATTGGTAAGATTTGTTTAGGGGATCTGAGCCTGGAGGATTTAACCTATTATCTAGATTTGTATTTGTAGGATTATCAGGAATTAAATTATAATGATTTATTACATCTAAAAGTGATGTGAGGCTACCGTCATGCATTAAAGAGCTATTCAAACTACCATCAGGATTTACGATATCTCTCAAAGAAGGAGATCTTGTATTTGTGACATCTATTTCAGTAGTACTTCCTACTACTCAAATAATTCCATTATTTAATGTATTAGGGTCTATATCAAATTCTGGAGGCGCATGGCAAGCAGCGCATCCAGCTCCTCCATTTTTTTGTGGGGGTGTTGAAAACAATTCCTTCCCTAAATTTTCTTGAGTTATATAGTTAGGAACTTGTTGATTCTCATAATTAAATAAATTATCTAAATCAACTGTACCACTAACAATGATGAAAGCAAGTCCTAAAATGGTTATGAATTGAGATAATTTTTTATTCATATAAAAAAATGCTTGAAATATGGGTGTTTAGATACATTTAATTATAAATACTTGTGATCATTCATTTTTTTTGTTGATAAATGATTTATAAACTTATTAAAAAAAAAGCATAGAGTTATAAATATCAGAGTGAAAATTTTAAATTTGTCATATAGTTAAAATCAAACAAATCGTATAAAGAATGATCAATTTCTTTGGAAACCCAAACAGTAAAATATTCGCTGTTCAATCATCAGAAGAATTAAGTAAGGAATGCATTTCAAAGTTAACTTGGCTGTTTTCAAACTCGCTACTTATTTCAGAGAATACAAAAAACCCATTAACATCTCTTGATTCCTTTTTTATAGGCCCAAGAGCTGCTATGATTACTCCTTGGAGTACCAATGCTGTTGAAATTACACAGAACATGGGCGTGCAAGGAGTTATTAGAATTGAGGAATTTAAAGTTGTTTCTGAAGAAATTGATTTTGACCCAATGATTTTTCAAAAATTTAATGGCTTAAATCAAGATACTTTTACTATAAATATTAATCCAAAACCTATTTTAGAAATTGAAAATATAGCCTCCTTCAACAAAGAAGAGGGCTTGGCTTTAAATGAGGAAGAGATTAATTACTTAAATAATATTTCACTAAAAATAGAAAGAAAATTAACAGATTCTGAAGTCTTCGGATTTTCTCAAGTAAATTCTGAGCATTGTAGACATAAGATTTTTAATGGAACCTTTATCATAGATGGAGAAGAAAAACCAACTTCTCTTTTTAAAATGATCAAAGAAACATCCAAACAACATCCTAATGATATAGTATCTGCTTACAAAGACAATGTTGCTTTTATAAAAGGACCAAAAGTTGAACAATTTGCTCCCAAAAGAGCTGATGTGCCTGATTATTACAGAACAGAGGATTTTGATTCAGTAATTTCAATAAAAGCAGAAACACATAATTTTCCTACTACCGTAGAACCCTTTAATGGAGCAGCTACAGGTTCTGGAGGTGAAATTAGAGATCGTTTAGCGGGTGGGAAAGGATCGCTTCCTTTAGCTGGAACTGCTGTTTATATGACCTCTTATTCTCGCCTGACAAAAGATAGATTTTGGGAGCAGAAAATGAAAGAACGCCCTTGGCTGTATCAAACACCTTTGGATATTTTAATAAAAGCCTCTAATGGAGCTTCTGATTTTGGAAATAAGTTTGGTCAACCACTAATTACTGGTTCAGTATTAACATTCGAACACGAAGAAAATTCTTCATCAAGTACCTCTAAACCTAGAAAACTTGGTTTCGATAAAGTAATTATGCAAGCTGGAGGAATTGGTTACGGAAAAGCAAATCAGGCAATAAAAGACACTCCTAAAAAAGGGGATAAAATTATAATTTTAGGTGGAGATAATTATAGAATTGGAATGGGTGGTGCTGCAGTTTCTTCAGCAGATACTGGAGAACTAGCCTCAGGAATTGAATTAAACGCAGTACAACGTTCTAATCCAGAAATGCAAAAACGTGCCGCAAATGCAGTAAGGGGAATGATAGAGAGTGAAGATAACTTTATTGTCTCTATCCATGATCATGGAGCTGGAGGTCATTTAAATTGTTTGTCTGAATTGGTTGAAGATACTGGAGGAAAAATAAATTTAGATATGCTTCCTGTTGGTGACCCAACATTATCAGCAAAAGAAATTATAGGGAATGAGTCTCAAGAAAGAATGGGATTGGTTATCGCTGAAAAACATATAAATACGCTTCAAAAAATAGCTGAAAGAGAACGTTCACCAATGTATAACGTTGGAGATGTTACTGGAAATAATAGATTTACTTTTGAATCTAAAACTACCGGAGACACACCGATGGATTTAGCTTTAGAGGATATGTTCGGAAGCTCACCTAAGACTATAATGACAGACAAAACTGTTGTAAGAAACTATAAGAATCCAAGATATAAAACCAAAAATTTATATATTTATTTAGAACAGGTATTACAATTAGAAGCGGTAGCTTGTAAAGATTGGTTGACAAATAAGGTAGATCGTTGTGTTGGAGGTAAAGTTGCCAAACAGCAATGTGTGGGTCCTTTACAAATTCCACTAAATAATGTTGGTGTTATGGCGCTAGATTATAATGGAAAAGAAGGAATTGCAACCTCTATTGGACACGCTCCTATTTCAGGCCTAATAAACCCAACAGCAGGAAGTAGAAATGCAATTACAGAATCCTTAACAAATATTATTTGGGCTCCATTAAAAGAAAATTTAAAAAGTGTATCTCTTTCTGCAAACTGGATGTGGCCGTGTAAAAACGAGGGTGAAGATGCTCGTTTGTATGAAGCCGTAAAAGCAATTTCAGAATTTTCAATAGACTTAGGAATTAATATACCAACTGGAAAAGATTCGTTGTCTATGAAACAACGATACTCAAATGAAGAAGTAATCTCTCCGGGAACGGTAATTATAACTGCCGCAGGAAACTGTAATCAGATTACAAAAGTTGTTGAGCCTCTTTTAAAACATAATAGAGGTGAAATTTATTATATAAATATCTCACAAGATTCATATAAATTAGGTGGAAGTTCTTTTAATCAAGTACTAAATACTATTGGAAATGAGACTCCAAACGTAGAAAGTGCTGCTTTTGTGAAAAATGTATTTAACACAATACAAAACCTTATTAAAGAAGATAAAATTACTGCAGGACATGATATTGCATCTGGTGGATTAATTACTACACTTTTAGAAATGTGTTTTGCAGATAATAATTTGGGTGCTACTATCGATTTAACATCATTATCTGAAATTGATTCTGTTAAATTATTATTTTCAGAAAATTCAGGGATTGTTTTTCAAGCTGATAGTTCAATAGAAAAAACTTTATTGAATAATAATATTAATTTTTTTAATATTGGTCATGTTATTAACAAAGGAACTGTAACCATTAAAAACCACAAAGATGATTTTACTTTTGATATCTCTAAAATAAGAGATACTTGGTATAAAACTTCTTTTTTATTAGATCAAAAACAAACTTCAAATGGTCTTGCTGAACACCGATTTAAAAACTTTAAAAACCAACCATTAAAATATAGATTCCCAAATAATTTTACTGGAAAACTACCTAAAATTAATGATACTAATCCAAAACCAAAAGCTGCAATAATTCGTGAAAAAGGAAGTAATTCTGAACGTGAAATGGCAAATGCGATGTATTTGGCTGGGTTTGACGTAAAAGACGTCCATATGACAGATTTAATTTCAGGTCGAGAAACATTAGACGATATTCAATTTATTGGAGCTGTTGGTGGTTTTTCTAATTCTGATGTTCTAGGATCTGCCAAAGGTTGGGCAGGTGCATTCTTATACAATGAAAAAGCTAATAAAGCACTAAAATCTTTCTTTGACAGAAAAGACACCCTAAGTATCGGTATCTGTAATGGTTGTCAATTATGGATGGAACTAGATTTGATAAATCCAGACCATAAAGTTCATGGGAAAATGACTTATAACAATTCTAAAAAGCACGAAAGTGCTTTTACATCTGTAAAGATTCAAGAAAATAATTCTGTGATGTTATCTAGTTTGGCTGGAACTACTCTTGGGGTATGGATTTCTCATGGAGAAGGTAAATTTCAGTTACCTCTTACCGAGAAAAACTATGATATCGTTGCAAAATATAGTTATAATGAATACCCTCACAATCCAAATGGTTCTGATTTTAATACAGCTATGATGTGTGATAAAACTGGGCGTCATTTGGCTACTATGCCGCATATAGAGCGCTCTATTTTTCAATGGAATTGGGCGAACTATCCAGAGCAAAGAAAAGATGAAACTTCCCCTTGGCTTGAAGCATTTGTAAATGCTAAACGTTGGTTAAATAATAAATAAAATACTGAAAGGTTTGAGAAATAAAATATTGATAATTTTACTGTTAACAATTCAAATTATTTCCGGTCAAAATATTCAAGAAAAACATCAACGTGCTAAAATATATTATAAGCAACCTAAAGAATTAAGAGCTCTAGAGTCAATAGGAATTGCAGTGGATCATGGAATTCATAAAAAAGGAGTTTTTATTATTTCTGATTTTTCTGTTTCTGAAATTCAAGCCGCAAGAAATGCAGGGTATATAGTAGATATTTTAATCGAAAATTCTAAAGAATATTTTCTACAGCAAAACAAGATAAAGAGCTCAACCAAAAGAAATTTATCTTGCACTAATCTAGCATCTTCAGATTATCAAACACCAGATAATTTTAATTTAGGCTCTATGGGAGGCTATCTAACTTATCAAGAAATGTTAAATGAATTGGATTTAATGAAATCACTATATCCAGAACTCATTACATCAAAAGAAAATATAAGTGATTTTCTTACTGAAGGTGAACCAGATAATTCGACCATACCGTCAATTGGAGGAAATGGTATTAAATGGGTTAAAATTAGTGACTATCCGACTATTTCATCAGAAGAGGAACCACAAATTCTTTATACTGCAATTCATCATGCTAGAGAACCTAATTCACTTTCACAACTTATCTTTTATATGTGGTATTTATTAGAAAATTATGAATCAGATAATGAAATAAAAAGTATAATCAACAATACCGAATTATTTTTCATACCTGTTGTAAATCCGGATGGTTATTTATACAACGAAAAAACAGATCCTAATGGTGGTGGGTTTTGGAGGAAAAACAGAAAAAATGGTAATGGGGTAGATAACAATCGTAATTACGATTATTTTATTAATGGTGACCCAAATAATGGGGTTTGGGGTGGTGAAGGTGCTTCTAATAATCCAGAGAGTTCCTCTTATCATGGAACAGCTCCATTTTCTGAAATAGAAAATCAAGCTATCAAATGGTTTTGTGAGCAGCACAATTTTATTATGGCTTTTAATAATCATTCCTTCGGGGAACTATTGTTATATCCTTATGGGTACACCAGTGATGTTCCAACTTCAGAAAATGAAGTTTTTGAAGTGATTTCCGAAGAACTAGTTTCCCAAAATGGCTATAATAATATTTTATCTTCTGGATTATATCCAGCGGCGGGAGATAGTGATGATTTTTTTTACGGAACCATAGGAACTCATAACAAAATTTATGCAATGACTCCAGAAATAGGTCCTGAATTTTGGCCACCTTCAAGCCAAATAGAAGGGATTGCTAAAAGTATGATGTATCTAAATATAACCTCAGCAAAAATGGTAAATAACTATGCCGTTTTGACTGATACTTCTCCTGATTTTTTAGGTGATGAACTTATTATTAATCAAACTTTTGACTTAAATAGATTAGGTTTTTCTGGATCTGGAGATTTTACAATAAGTATCAATCCTATTTCTTCAAATATAAGTGCTGTAGGTAATCCTGTTTTATTTTCAAATTTAGATATTTTAGAGAAAACTAATGGTACAATTCAATACACCTTAATGAACGATACTCAAGTTGGAGACTCTATTGAACTTGAAATTATAGTAAATAATGGTAGTTATGAGCAAACTATTATATTAAACAAAATATTCGGTAATTTAATTCCTATTTTTGAAGATGCTGGAGATAGTATTGTTGATAATTTTGAGAATAATGGTTGGGGTATTACCAGTACAACTTTTGTATCCTCCTCTAGTTCTATTACTGATTCACCAAATGGCAACTATCAGAATAATGAGAATAAAACCATTACTTTACTGGAGGATGTAATTTTAACTAATGCAATTGGTGCAAATATTACTTTTTATGCAAAATGGGATATTGAAAATAATTTCGATTATGTTCAATTAGAGATATCTTCAGACAACGGTAATTCTTGGATTCCTCAATGTGGGCTTTTCACCAATAAAGGAAGTAGTAATGAAAGTCAGCCAACTGATGAACCCCTGTATGACAATACTCAAAATGATTGGATCTTAGAAAAAATAGATTTAAGCGATTACTTAGGAGAAGAAATAAGGATCCGTTTTCAATTCGATTCTGATCAAGGACTTACAGCTGATGGATTTTATTTTGATGACTTCTCTATTAATATTCTTGATAATGGAAACCTCAGTACTCCAGATATTTTAGCTTCACAGTTTAGTGTATATCCAAATCCAGTAACTAACTTATTATACATAACCACACCAATAAATAATTATAGTGTAAGTATTTATAATATTCATGGGCAATTAATAAGAAAACCCTCTATTTATTCAGGTTCACAAACTATTGATTGTAACCAGTTTTTAAAAGGAATTTATTTATTTAGATTTACTTCAGATAACTTCACAAAAACTTTTAAAATAATCAAAGAATAATTCTTTAAAATAAAATAAAAACAGGTAAAAACACCTATAAATAGTCGGTTAAACTTTAGTAAATTTATACCAGTTTTTATTGAGGTTGATATTGTAAATTAGGGAGTACTATATCAGCTGGCAAAATCAGGTTCCAGAAATGGAACCTATTTTGTTCAAAGAGATAAAAACACATTAATTTATTTTATATGCTAAATTTTTTAATTTTAGTAGAAACAAAATAAATGGTGTACAGTAAAAAAAGTTGTTATTCCGAATCAAAAAACTTCTAATTGCTTACCTAATAACATCAAACCAAATAATTTATACTCTTTTCTTTTAATCAGGTGACTTGGTTTAATCAACCCCGACTATTTTTTTTTATCTTGCTGTCAAATATTAACAGTTATGACAAAAAAAATATCACGTCTTTTCGATTGTATTCAATTTCAAAACAACAACTTCCCACAAGAAAAATCTTTAGTCTATAAAGAAGAAGAAATATGGAAAAGCTACACTAGTCAAGAATTTATCAATATTGCTAATCAAGTTAGTAGATCATTACTTGCATTAGGAGTTAAACCCAATGATAAAATTGCTATAATTGTTCCTATGAACCAACCTAAATGGCATTTTTTAGATATTGGTGTTTTACAAATAGGTGCACAGAATGTTCCTTTATACGCAACATTATCTGAAAAAGATTATCAATATGTTTTAAACCATTCAGATTCAAAATATTGTTTTATAGCGGGGAATGACATCTTTGAAAAGGTAAAAACTGTTCAAAATAAAACACAATTAAAAAAAGTATTTAGATTAGATGATGATTCAGAAATTGGTTGGAACTCTTTTTTAAAATTAGGAAAAGATGAAGTTTCACAAGAGGCTGTTGATGAGTTAAAAAAATCTGTCAGTCCAAATGACATCGCTACAATAATTTATACATCTGGAACAACGGGAACTCCAAAAGGAGTAATGCTATCACATGAGAATATAGTTCAAAATATAAAAGTGACAGCAGATAGATTAGACCTCGAAGGTCCTGGAAAAAAAATAATTAGCTACCTTCCAGTAAGTCATGTGTTTGAGAGAGTATCTGGGTATTATTCTCAAATGATGGGATTTAGTATTTATTTTGCAGAAAGCATAGAGTTATTGGGAGATAATATTAGAGAGATTAAACCTAGTATGATGGCAGTAGTTCCAAGGCTTTTAGAAAAAATATTTGATAAAATAGTAGACAAAGGGAGTAAATTAAGTGGCTTAAAAAAGAAACTTTTCTTTTGGGCATTAGCTTTAGGAGAACGTTATGAACCCTATAAACAAAATGGAATTTTGTATCATTTTCAATTAAAAATAGCTAGAAAGTTGATTTTTAGTAAGTGGCAAGAGTCTTTGGGTAACAATTTAGAATTTATGATTTCTGGAAGCGCACCACTTCAACCAAGATTAATTAGAGTATTTACAGCAGCTGGTATTCCTGTTTATGAAGGTTATGGTATGACAGAATCTTCACCAGGTGTTACCTTAAATGATTTAAGAAGTAAATCTTTAAAAATTGGAACAGTTGGAAAACCATTAAAAGGTATCGAAGTTAAAATTGCTGAAGACGGTGAAATATTAATGAAAGGACATTGCGTAATGCATGGGTATTATAAAAGAGATGATTTAACTGCAGAAACTATAAAAAACGGATACCTTCATTCTGGTGATATTGGAGAAATTGATTCAGAAGGGTTTTTAAAAATTACTGACCGAAAAAAAGAAATATTTAAAACTTCTGGTGGAAAATATATTGCTCCAACTGTTTTAGAAAGTGAATTAAAAAAATCTCGTTTTGTAGAACAGGTGATGGTTGTAGGGGAAGGACAGAAAATGCCTGCTGCACTTATACAAATAAACTTTGAATTTGTACGTGAATGGTTAAAAAGGAAAGGATTTGAGATTGGAAATATTCAAGAAAATGAAAAGTTACGTGCACGAATTCAGCAAGAAATAGACATTTGTAATAAGAACTTTGGGAAATGGGAACAAATAAAAGAGTTTGAAATAACGAATGAAGAATGGACAGCTACATCTGGACACCTAACTCCCACTCTTAAAATGAAGAGAAAAGTAATTTTAGAAAAACATAAAATTCTTTACAATAAAATATATAATCTATAAAAATTGTTACCTTAAAATATCATATTGTGAAATCTATAGGTTTTTCGTAATTTGGCATTGATAAATTTAACTAATCAAAAAAACTTTATGTCTTCCGAAATAACTAGATTATTTGACTTTCCCTATTTCTCTCAAAAAAAATATAATTTACAAAATACATTTGTAACAAAATATGGAGAGACATGGGTTTCTACTTCAAGTCAAGAATATATAAATAAAGCTAATACTATTAGTAGAGCATTACTTCGCTTAGGAGTAAAAGCAAATGATAAAATTGCAATTATATCTACTACAAACAGAACTGAATGGAATATTGTAGATATAGGAATACTACAAACAGGAGCGCAAAATGTACCAATATATCCAACAATAACAAAAGAAGACTATGAATATGTTTTAAACCATTCTGAAGCTATTTACTGTTTTGCTTCAGATATTAGTATTATTGAAAAATTAAATAAGATTAAAGGAAATACACATCTCAAAGATATCTTTACTTTCGATGATATTACTGGTGAAAAAAGCTGGAAAGATCTTTTAAGTTTAGGAGAAGACACGAGTAATCAAGGTGATGTTGATGCAAGAAAAGATGCCGTAAAAAGTGAAGACTTAGCAACACTAATATATACATCTGGTACTACTGGTAGACCAAAAGGTGTAATGCTTTCTCACGGTAATATTGTTTCTAATGTTTTAACTAGTGAAAAAAATGTTCCTTTAGCTAAAGGAAATGATAAGGCACTGAGTTTTCTTCCTGTCTGTCATATTTTTGAACGTATGATACTCTACCTATATCAATATTGTGGAATAGAAATATATTTTGCTGAAGGAGTTGAAAAATTAGTAGAAAACGCTCAAGAAATTAAGCCTAATGTTATGACAGCTGTACCACGTTTATATGAAAAAATCTTTGATAAAATTGTTTTAAAAGGAAAAGAATTAACGGGTATAAAAAAGAAACTGTTTTTTTGGGCAGTAGATTTAGGTTTACGATATGAACCATATGGCGCAAATGGTTGGTGGTATGAAAAACAATTAGGAATAGCTCGAAAACTAATTTTTTCTAAATGGCAAATGGCTTTAGGAGGTGAAATTAAATTAATGGTTTCAGGTGCTTCAGCTTTACAGCAAAGACTCACAAGAGTTTTTGCCGCAGCTGGAATGCCAATTATGGAGGGTTATGGGTTAACAGAAACATCTCCTGTAACTTCAATGAGTTTTATTGAGCAAAATGGTGTTCGAGGTTTTAGGGTTGGAGCTATTGGAAGAGTAATTGATGATGTGGAAGTTAAAATTGCTGATAACGGAGAAATTTTAGTAAAAGGACCCAATGTAATGCAGGGATACTACAAAGATCCCGAAAAAACAGCTGAAGTTATTAAAGATGGATATTTTCATACAGGGGATAAAGGAAAATTTGATGTAGATGGCTTTTTAAAAATTACCGGAAGAACGAAAGAAATGTTTAAAACTTCGGGGGGCAAATATATTGTACCACCATTATTAGAAGGAGACTTAAAACAATCTTTGTTTATAGAACAAGTAATGGTAATTGGTGAAAATGAAAAAATGCCAGCTGCTTTAATTCAACCTAACTTTGTTTTTATAAAAGATTGGATTGAGAGAAAAAAACTAGATATTGGTATTACTCATGAAGAAATATCTAACTCCCAGATAGTAATCGATAGAATTCAACTAGAAGTTAACCAATGTAATGAGAATTTTGGGAGCTGGGAACAAATAAAAAGGTTTGAATTAACACCTGATGAATGGACTATAGAAGGGAGTCACCTAACTCCTACTATGAAAATGAAACGGGAGGTGATTAAAGGGATTTATGATGATTTATATGAAAAAATATATAGAGGATAATTAAAAAAAGATGATTTATATTACAGTATGATATAAAGATTAAATAATTTATATTTTAATGATTATTTTTTAGAAGTTCAGGAAAAATTTTCTTGAAACGTTTTAATCTTGGAACAGAAACATTTCTTACATAACTATTGTAAGGATTAAGTTTTTCATAATTTTGATGGTACTTTTCAGCCTCATAAAAAATAGTATGTTTTACTATTTCTGTAACAATTTTATAATTATAAACTTCTTTGTTTAATTTTTCAATCGCTAGATCAATAAGTTTCTTTTCATCTATATCAATATAAAAAGCAATGGATCTATATTGACTACCATAATCTGGATGTTGACCGTTTTTTGTTGTAGGATCATGTGAACCGAAAAATACATCTACCAATGTTTTAAAGCTCACTTTTTTTGGATTGTAATAAACTGCTACAGCTTCGGCATGACCGGTTCTTCCTGTACCTATTGATTTATAAGTAGGGTTTTTAGTATGTCCTCCTGCATAACCAGAAACTGCTTCAGTTACACCTTCTACACTTTCAAAAATTGCTTCTACACACCAAAAACAGCCACTAGCAAAATAAGCAACTTTATCATTAGGACTACTCTTAACTATTGGTTTATTATTATTTTCTCTAGTAAAACTGAAAGCGATTGTTGAAAAAGCAACAATCAAAACAACTATTATACTTTTATTAGTATTCATATTTAAATTTTCTATTTTTACTATAGTCTCATAAATAAATAATTCTTACAATTTGTTTACAACTTTAGTATTTTGTTAAGAAAGCATTTTGTTAATATTAAGGTAGATACTTACATTTGTTACACAAAGATAAGTAATAGAATATGGAGCATTTTATCGTTTCTGCACGTAAATACAGACCTCATAACTTTGAGGATGTTGTAGGACAGCAGACAATTACAAATACCCTAGAAAATGCTATCAAAAGTAATCATTTAGCTCAAGCTTTGCTCTTTACTGGTCCTAGAGGCGTAGGAAAAACATCCTGTGCTAGAATTCTAGCAAAAAGAATTAATCAGCAGGGTAACGCTTTAAAAGATGAAGATTTTGCTTTCAATATTTTTGAATTAGATGCAGCTTCTAACAATTCTGTAGATGATATTAGAAGCTTAAATGATCAGGTTAGAATTCCACCACAAACCGGAAACTATAAAGTATATATTATAGATGAAGTACATATGTTATCTCAAGCGGCTTTTAATGCTTTTTTAAAGACTTTAGAAGAACCACCAGCACATGCAATTTTTATCCTAGCAACCACTGAAAAACATAAAATAATTCCTACAATTTTATCTCGTTGTCAAATTTTTGATTTCAAGAGGATTACTGTTTTAGACACGAAAAACTATTTAAAAACAATTGCTAAAAAAGAAGGTATTACAGCAGATGACGATGCTTTACATATTATAGCTCAAAAAGCTGACGGCGCAATGCGTGATGCACTATCTATATTTGATAGAGTTGTTAGTTTTTCTGGAAAAAATTTAACTCGTGAAGCTGTTACTCAAAACTTAAATGTCTTAGATTACGATACATATTTTGCAATGACAGATTTGTTGCTAGAAAATAAAATTCCTGATGTATTAAACAACTTCAATAGTATTTTATCTAAAGGATTTGAAGGTCATCATTTCATCAATGGATTGGCATCACATTTTAGAGATATATTGGTTACAAAAGATAATGCAACCATAGATTTACTGGAAGTTGGTGATAATGCTAAAAAAAAATACTTAGAGCAATCTTCTAAAGCATCCATTACATTTCTTATACAATCTATAGAAAAAGCGAATCAATGTGATTTAAATTATAGGACGAGTAAAAATCAACGACTACTGGTAGAATTAACCTTAATGCAAATTGCCTCTATCACTTTTGATGGAGAAAAAAAAAAACCAGCTAACTACATAATTCCTGCTACATTTTTTACTTCTTTTTCTCCAGCAATAAAAGAAGTGTCATTGTTAAAAAAAGCACCTATAATTATTAAAAAAGAAGTTTTAGAAAGCGCTATAAAAGTTAACTCTACTCCAAAAATAGAATTACCTAAACCTCCGGTTTTACAAAATATTAGAAGAAGAAATAATTCGTTATCATTAAAGAGTATACATCAAAAGAAAGAACAACAAAAAACTATTCTTGAAGTTAATTATGACAATCATCCCAAAGATTCTTTTACAGAAAAAGAATTACAAAAAACTTGGAATGATTACCAAAAAATATTGATTAAAAAAGGGCAAAAAAGTATGGCTTCTATACTTGCTGCAGACTTACCTGAGCTGAAAGAAAATTTTATTGTTCAATTTACACTTCCTAATAAACTTATGGAAGATCAATTAAAACAAGGAAGGCCGAAACTAATAAAGTTTCTTAGAGAATCCTTAAATAATTTTGGAGTTAATATTAAAGTTGTAGTTAATGAAACAGTTGAAAAGAAATTTGCCTACACTCCGCAAGAGAAATACAACAAACTAAAAGAGAAAAATCCTTTCCTTAAAAAATTAAAAGATACTTTTCAATTAGATTTATAAGCGGTTAGATTTTATTACCAACATAGACCAACGTAACATCTTCTCTAGATAGTTCTTTAGACTTAAATTCAGACAATAAATAAATATTATTATCTGCAGTCTTAACAAATAAAGGTATGGACTCTAATTTTTTATGGAGTAGTTCTAAAGTTTTTTTATACTCTTCAACAGATTGGATAGATATTTCATGAATATTAGGATAATCTCTTACCGCTTCACTTAAGTTAATATAATCATCTTTTGGTGTGAAAAACTGATTTTCATCTTCAAAATTTTGATTCATTACCTCTTCAGCACTTACTAAACGAAAAGCGCCATGTTCTCCGAAGATAGTTGCTAAATTATTGTAAACAAATTTATTCACAGTATCACTTCCTGTTAAAGCAATTAGATAACCGATATCATTTAACTCTATATTGTCTGTAAGATCATCATCATAAATATTTACCTGATAAGCTTCTAGATCTTGCTTAACTGATAGATCTATAAACGATTTATTAGCATCAATTAAGACTACTCTTTTACCAAAATCTTGCAGATAACTAGCTATCAATCTTGATGATTTTGAAGCTCCGATTATCAAAATTCCATCAGAGTTTTTTAAAAATACTCCTACTATTTTAGCAAACAAACGAGCAGTTGTTGCATTTAATACTACTGTTCCTAAAACAATCATAAATACCAAGGGAGTAATATACTCAGCTCCTTCAATTCCCTGTTTTAACAATTTACTTCCAAATAGAGATGCAATACCAGCCGCTACAATACCTCTTGGACCAACCCAACTAATAAATAATTTTTCATTAAACTTTAAATTTGAATTATAAGTACTCATGAATACACCTAATGGTCTAATTACAAACACTATAAGTAAAAATAATACAACTGTTTTCCAATTATATAAAAGCATTAAATCTTCCATATTAATATTAGCCGACAGAAGAATAAATAAGATTGAAATCAATAAAACACTTAATGATTCTTTAAAGTATAAAAGCTCTTTAAGATTTTTTAACTTACCATTACCTAATACCATTCCCATTACTACAACAGCTAATAAACCAGATTCATGAGCAAATATTTCCGATTCTACAAAAACAAGTAAAACTGTTGATAATGATACTACATTCAAAAGATAATGAGGTATCCATTTTTTATTAATCACAAAAGTTAATGCATGTGCAAAGGTAAATCCAAACGATGTTCCAAATAATAAGATCTTACCAAATTCAGTTAATGCTGTTTTAGTAAAACCACTTCCACCACCCACACTAATAAATTCAAAAACTAAAACTGCTACCAAAGCACCAATTGGATCAATTAAAATTCCTTCCCATTTTAACACTGTAGAAATATCTTTCTTTAATGGGATATTTCTAAGAATTGGTGTAATTACTGTTGGACCGGTGACTATTATTAATCCAGAGAACAAAAAAGATAATTCCCAACTTAAACCAAAAATATAATGTGTTAAAAAACCAGCACCAAAAAAAGTAACGGCAGAGCCTAAGGTTATTAGCTTAGTTATAACAGGACCAACATGTTTGATTTCATCTCTTTTAAGCGTTAAACCACCTTCAAAAAGGATAATACTTATAGCTAAAGAAACAAAATAATACAATCCATCACCAGGAAAAAGACCTTTAGTTCCATTCCAGACAGGTTCAATATATTTAGTTTTATCTTCTGTCAAGAATTCTGCTGCAATTGGTCCTACCAAGAGTCCTATTAAAATTAAAGGAAGAATTGCTGGAATTTTCAATCTCCAAGCAAACCATTGTGCTAGTATTCCTAAAATAATGATTCCTGCTAACTCTAACATTTTGTCTTTAATTTTAATTTCTAAATTACAAAAAATAGTTAAGTTGAAAGTAATCTAAAATTAAATTTTAGGTTTTTTTTCTTTAAATGAAAGTACTATCTTGTACTTTAGATTAAAAAATAGATACAGTTGCAAAGCATTAAAAAAATTTTAATTGGAATTGCTTTTTCTCCAAATTTAAAGCCAAATATTTTCGAAGCTATTCGTTTGGCTAATATGTTTGGAGCTCAACTAGTTGGTGTTCATGTTGGTGAAAAAACTAATGAAAAAGAAAAAAAATTAACACAATTAATTTCCGAAGCACCCATATTAAAATTTCCAATAAAAACAGTTTGGCAGAAAGGAAAACCCATAGATATAATTCTCACTACTTCTGTTGATGAAGATATTGATTTGTTGATTCTAGGGGCTGTACAGCAAGAAAACTTATATAAATATTATGTTGGCTCTGTAGCTAGAGAACTAACAAGAAAATCGAGTTGTTCCGTTTTATTACTTATAAAACCATCTATAGAAAGAGTGAAATGTAATCACATAGTAGTTAATGGATTAAAACATAAAAAGACAACAGAAACCATTCAAGCTTCTTTTTTAGTTTCTAAAGCATTAGAATGTAGAAGAATTACAATTGTAGAAGAAATTAGTCAAAGAGAAATTGAGGTAAAGGTTTCTGATGATCATTCGTTACGTAAAGCCACCATTGAAAAAGAAAAATTAAAAAGACGAGAAGATTCTAGGGTTCACAAAATATTAGAAACAATTAATACAACGGGAATTGCTATTAAGATTCAAAGTATTTTTGGTAAGCGTGGATATTCTATTGGTCATTATGCTAAAGTAAAAAGAGCTGATTTATTGGTCATGAATGCGCCCTCTAAAACAACTATTTTAGATAGAATTTTCCCACATGATATCGAGTATATATTAACAGAATTACCAACAGATGTTTTAATTGTAAAATAATGACTAAAAAGAATACTCTAAAAACATTTATTGGTGAGCTTCCTAGAAATATTTTTTCCGGATTTGTAGTCTCATTAGTTGCTTTACCTCTAGGCTTAGGGCTGGCTTTAGCTTCAGGAGCTCCGCCAATTTCTGGAATAATAGCAGCAATTGTAGGTGGTTTTGTTTGTACAATTTTAGGAGGATCTAATGTAACAATTACAGGACCAGGAAATGGTTTAGTTGTTGTTATTTTAAGTGCAATTACGATCCTTGGAGAAGGAAATATGTATGAAGGTTATTTATACACACTAGCGGCAATTGTTATTTCTGGTGCATTAATGTTCATGCTCGGAGTTCTCAGGTTAGGCTCTTTGAGTAACTTCTTCCCTTCTTCTGCTATTCAAGGAATGCTTGCAGCTATTGGAATTGGAATTTTCGCAAAACAAATTCATGTGATGCTTGGAAATTTAGAAGCAAAAGGAAGTATTCTTGAACTCATATACATTATCCCTAAGAACTTCATAATTTTTCTAGAAACAGCTGACGAAAGTATTTTTTATGCAGGGTCTGTTGGTATTATTAGCTTATTAATTATGATTTTTTATAGTAAAATCAGGAATAAATATTTTCAATTAGTTCCAGCTCCAATGTGGATCGTTCTCGTTAGTATAGGGATGTACTATTATTTTGATATGTTTTCCATTAATAATTATCCTATTACTGAGGAGATGATGATTAATTTACCTGATAAAATTTTTGGTGAATTTCCCCAACCTAATTTCACTAAATTATTAAAGTATGAATTTATTAGTGCAGTAATAGCAATTACTTTAATTTCAAGTATTGAATCTTTATTAAGCATCAAGGCAGTTGATAAGTTAGACCCAGAAAAAAGAAGATCTAATGTAAATAAAGATATCCGATCTTTAGGAATTGCGACGATAATTAGTGGTTTATTAGGAGGGTTAAATGTAGTGACAGTAATTGCCCGTAGTTCTGTTAATGTAAACAACAGAGGTAGTAATAGATCTGCTAACTTATTTCATGCGCTTTTTTTGGTTGCTTTTATACTATTATTTTCTGGTGAACTGAGACATATACCTTTATCAGCATTAGCAGCAATATTAGTATATACTGGTTATAAACTAGCATCGCCAGAAAATATTAGAAAAACGTTTCAAATAGGCTCAGAACAATTAATAATTTTCTTGGTCACCTTAATAGTGACTGTTCTTACAAATTTAATTAGTGGAATTCTTACGGGAATAATAACTACATTTATTATACATGTAATAATTAATAAGAATATTTCATTATTCATTAGAAACTTATTGAAACCAAATGTTTTAATGTTTGAAGAGGATGATAAATACTTTGTAAGTGTCGATAATTTCTCTAGTTTTCTTAATTATTCTAGATTAAAATCTAAATTAGATCAAATTCCAGAAAATGAAGATGTCATTATAGATTTTTCTATGTGTGATTTTGTAGATCATACGGTAATGGAAAATATAAATAGTTATTCTGAAAGTTTTAAGCGAAAAGGTGGTCATTTTGAAATTATTGGCTTAGACGGTTATAAATCAGGAAGCAAACACCCTTTTGCTATGCGTAAATTTGTGATTGGCAAACCAAAAGAGAAAAATATAACACAAACTAAACGACAAAAATCTTTGCAAAATATTAGTGAAGAATTACATTGGAATTATAAGTCTGAATATAAAGAAGATACTAAAGAACTGCCTAATTTCGGTTATTTCAAAACAAGACAGATTACAAAAATATCAAATACATTGTCAAATGAACAATGTACTTTGTTTGATATAGAGTTCTCTGAGGGGGAATTAATTGCAAAACAAAATGTAAAAGCAACAATGCTGTATATAGAATTAAAAAATGAAATTCCTCAATTCACACTAGATAAAGAAGGTATTTTTGAATATATAATTCATTTTGCAGGATTTAAAGATATTAATATTGATGAACATCCAGATTTTTCTAAGCGCTTCTATTTATCTGGTAAAAATGAGGAAAAGATCAGAGAATTCTTTACCGATGAACTGATTTTGTTTTTTGAGAGTAACAAATACTATCATATAGAATCTAACGAAAAAGGATTACTTATTATAGGGAATGAACGCTTAGCTGGCGTGAAAGAAATTAAAGCATTGGCGGATTTTGGACTAAGATTAACAAAAAATATTTAATAATATTAATAAAGAAACTCAGACAGTATAAAAATTAAAAAAATAATTGGGTAATAAAAGATAATAATAAAATTATGCTGGGATTAAAATTTGAAACAGAAACATCTTGGGTAGATATCGCTAAAGATAATTTACAACAAATACTTACAGACCATGCTTTTGCAGAGCAAAAAGCATCAGCGAATGCCATTTCAATAATTATAAATTATTCAGAGGAAACTGAATTGGTAAAAGATATGACTAATATTGCCCTAGAGGAGTTAGAACATTTCAAGATGGTACATCAGTTAATGATAAAAAGAGGATTTGTTTTAGGAAGAGAACAACACAATGATTACGCAAAATCTTTACAAAAATTTTTTTCAAAAACTAAAGATAGACCTACTGCATTAATTAATAGATTGTTAGTTGCAGCGTTAATAGAAGCTAGAAGTTGTGAACGATTTAAAGTCTTTTCTGAAAATATGGAAGATGAAGAACTATCTAAATTTTACAAAGATTTAATGATTTCTGAAGCAAATCATTATACTTTATTCCTAGGGTATGCTAGAAAGTTTATGAATAGAGAAATCGTAGATAAGAAATGGGAAGGTCTTTTAGAATTTGAAGCTGAAATTATGAAAACAAGAGGGAAATTTGCTCGAGTTCACGGATAAAAAAAACCAATATTTATTTTAACTAACTAGATGTTTAGTAAAGAAGAATCTGCTTCTCTTAGAAAAGAATTTTGGACAAGTTTTGGGAAATCATTTCCTAGGAAATGGTTACTATATAATACCAAAATAAAAGGGGTAAGTTTTAAGTTTGTTGCCAATCGAAAACAAGCACTCGTAGTTTTAGATCTTGAACATCCACAGGTTTTTAACAATGAATTAATATATGATCAATTACTATCTTTAAAATTGTTGCTTACTACTGAGTATCTTCCTAGTGTAATTTTTGACAATAATTACGAACTAAATAGCGGTAAAAAAATTCATAGAATTTATGTCTTACACACCAAAAAATTTAGTATTTATAATAAAGTTACTTGGAAAGATTGTTTTGAATTTTATCTAAAAACAATGCCGAAATTTGAAGACTTCTTTCAAGAATATGAAGACATTATAAATTGTATTTAAAAACTAAGGAACCTCGTATATTTGTACTATGATTCAAAACGATTCCATCATAGCTTTAGCAACTCCCTCAGGAGTAGGTGCCATTTCGGTAATTCGTATTTCAGGTGAAGAAGCTATATCTATAGTATCAAAATTCTTTACTTCAAAAAGTGATAAAATTTTAAAAAGACAACTTACACATACCATTCATCTTGGTCATATTATTTATGAAAATAAAATTATTGATGAAGTTTTGGTGTCGATTTTCAAAAACCCTCGCTCCTACACAGGTGAGAATGTAATTGAAATATCATGTCATGGCTCTAGTTTTATTCAACAAGAAATCATTCAATTATTTCTAAAGAACGGCTGTAGGATGGCAGATAATGGTGAGTTTACAATGAGAGCTTTTTTAAATGGTAAGATGGATTTATCTCAAGCTGAAGCTGTTGCTGATGTTATTGCTTCAAATTCGGCAGCATCTCACCAAATGGCTATTCAGCAAATGCGAGGTGGTATAACTAACGAATTATCAGGACTGAGAGCTCAATTGCTAGATTTTGCTGCCTTAATTGAATTAGAATTAGATTTTTCTGGAGAGGATGTTGAATTTGCAGACAGGACAACGTTTAAAGAATTGGTTGAAACTATTTCGTCAGTTTTAAAACGCTTGATTGATAGTTTTGCTTTTGGAAATGCCATGAAATATGGGATACCAGTTGCTATTATTGGAAAACCAAATGTTGGGAAATCTACCTTATTAAATACCTTATTAGATGAGGAGAAAGCAATTGTTTCAGATATTGCTGGTACAACTCGCGATGCTATTGAGGATGAATTAATTATTGATGGTGTAGCTTTTAGATTTATTGATACTGCAGGTATTAGAGAAACAGATGATATTATAGAAAGCATAGGAATAAAGAAAGCTTACGAAAAGGCAGAAAACGCTCAGTTAATTATTTTTTTAATTGATGCGAATAAATTTTCAAAAAATAAGAAAATTTTTCTAAAAGAAATATCAACTATAAAAGAACGTTTTCCAAACAAACGTTTGTTAGTTATTGCTAATAAAATTGATTCATTATCAGACTACCAAAAAAATAATATCACTACTCAAATAGATGAAATATTATTGCTTTCAGCAAAGCAAAAATTAGGGATTAATATTCTTTTAAACGAATTAACTTCTTTGGTAAATAAAGGAGCTTTAAGTAATAATGAAACAATCGTTACTAATTCTCGTCATTTCGAAGCGTTAAACAATGCTTTGGAATCCATTAGGTCAGTTCAGTCAGGAATTGATTTAAAGATCTCTACGGACCTGTTTTCTATAGACATAAGGGAATGTCTTCGTCATTTAGGAAATATAACTGGTGAATATGATGTTGATAAAGATATTTTGGGTCATATTTTCTCAAACTTCTGTATTGGAAAATAATATTAGAAACAATAATTTTTATCAATTTTCTAATTTACCAAAAACCATCTCTTTTGTTTAAAATAAAATACTTATAATAAATCTAATCGTTCCATTAAAACTGGTTTCTTAGATCGACTTATTGGTAATATTTCTTTATTTATAAGAACACTATTATCTTCAATATCTATTATTTTTTTTAAATTAATGATATAAGACCGATGAATTTTAAGAAATAATAGATCAGGTAGTTTTTTTTCAATTTTTTTTAGGGTAGAATGAACTACATAATTTTTATCTTCAGTTTTGATATTAATATAATCTCCATTTGCCTCAATAATGAAAATACGATGAATATCAATTTTAATTAGTCGTCTATCAATATTAACATAGAAATCATTCTTCAGTTCTAATTCTTTTGTTCTTTCTGTAACTAGATTGAATTTATTTTTAGCTTTTATAATCGCTTTTCTAAACCTAGGAAGTTCTATAGGTTTTAATAGATAATCTATTATAAAATCATATTCAAAGGCGTCAATTGCAAATTTAGGATCAGATGTTGTTAATATTATATTAACAGGCTTCTTAAGGGTTTTTATAAAATCTAATCCATTGAAGTCTGGCATATATATATCTAGAAAAATAAGATCTATATCGTTATCATTTAAATATTTTATAGCTTTTATTGCACTTGAAAAATCTTTAACAACATTAAGGGTTCTTATTTCATTACAAAGAGTTTTTAAGATAACCCTTGCTGTTTTTTCATCATCTATAATGATACAGTTCATAAAGCTAAATAGTTTTTAAAAAATTTGATATTACTGAAAGTGTATGTTTAAAATCTTCCGATTTCACAGAAGAAGATTCTCTAAGGTTATGTTCGTATTGATTTGCGATTTTATAACTTTTCTCAAGTCCCAAAATACTAATTTTATGCTTAAGTCTATGAACATGTTCCTCTATTTTTTTGAAGTCTTTTTTTTTTAAACTCTCGTAATAATCATTTTGTTCTTTTGGGAACTCATTTTTAATAACGTCAATTAATTCATCTTTAACAGATTTATCTCCCCTTGCTAAACTATCTATGTAAATTAAATTAGGTTTTTCCATCATTTATTTTTTTATTGTAAAATAAAATATTGTTCCAATTCCTAGTTTACTTTCTAGCCATATATCACCTTCATAAAAATTAACTATTTTTTTAACTATTGATAAACCTATACCTGTAGATTCTTTGGTTTTATTCAAAAAATGGAAAATTTTAAATATTTTAGCGTGGTGTTTTTTATCTATTCCTATACCATTATCTTTAACTGAAAATTTATAAAACGATTTTTCTTCAACAACATCTATTTCAATAATGCCTATTTTTTTGTCTGTAAACTTTATAGCATTGCTAATTAAATTTAAAAATAATTGTTGGAATTTTATTTCCTCCCCTATTATTTTAGGTAATTTTTTCAGAATATTTATCGTAATATTTTTAGGAATGAAAAGGATTTTTTTTACATCTTCTAAAATATTACTTAAATCTATTTCTTTTACATTTTCATTTTTAAAACCTATTGAAGAATACTCTAATACATTAGAAATTAATTGTTCCATTTTTTCTAAAGTATCTTCAATTAATTCTATATTTATAGTTGTTTTTTTATCAAATAAACCTTTATTATCGGATTTAATCCAAGATAAGAGGGCATCTATACTTCTCAAAGGGGTCTTTAAATCGTGTGAAACTATGTGAGCGTATTCCTGAAGTTCATTGTTTCTTTTCTCTAATAATCTTTTCTGTTCTTGAATCAGTTCAATATTCCGTTTAGAATCAGTTATATCTAAATGTATACCTATGGACCCAATAATATCGCCTTTCAAATTAGAGTTAGGTGCGCCACTAATTAGCCAATTTTTTAATTCACCTTTTTTATTTTTTATATTTAATTCAAAGGAACTTGATTCGCCCTTTAATCGCTTTTTATTTTGTTCAAAAAGATTTTTTTGTTCTTTTTTTGTTAAGAAAATTTCTTTTCCTTTTTTTCCTAATAATTCAGTTTCAGAATACCCAGACATTTCAGAAAAACTTTGATTAATCATTAAAATATTATCATCGTTATCAACCTCAATTAAACCAAGATTCATATTGGCTATAATATTACTGTATTTTTCTTTTTGACTTTCTAAACTTTTTCTGTAAGACCTACTTTGTGTTATATCTTTATAAATCCAAAGATGTCCTTTATAAACTTTCCCTTTAAAAATGGGGATAAAATCTCTTTCTAGAATTGTTTCATCCTTCATAATCAATTCTTCTCCTAAAATTTGTTGCTTATTTTCTATTAATTCATTTACTCTAGATCTAAAAATTTCAGGTAGTTTGAACAAGTTTTCAAAATCTAATGCTATTTTGGAATAATCTTGATCTTTTAGTAATTCTGAAGAATTTTTAATATAAAATAATTTGCAGAATTTATTATTTGTTACAACTATTTTTCTGTGTTCATCTTCTAATAATATGCCACTAGATAGATTTAAAATAAGTGAAGAAAGTCTATTTTCTGATTCTATCAACAAATCTTCTGCTCGTTTATCTGAGGTTACATCTCTTATAATACCTTGAGATGCTATAGGTTTATTCTCTTTATCATAAATAGTGCTAGCATTAATTTGCACCCATTTTACATTATTTTTTTTTGTAATTATTCTAATAATAAAATTGTTAAAAACTCCCTCTGTTTTCAGATTTTCAAATGAATTGTAAGCATATTCTCTATCTTTATAATATACTAAATCATTAACGTTAAGTTTTTCTATTTCAATATCATAACCGAACATATCAATAGCAATACCATTCATTTTTAATACTTTACCATCTATATCAATAACTATATAAGCATCATTAATATTTTGAAAAATACTTGGTAATTGAGTTCGCTTAGTATTTAAGACGTCTTCAGACTGAAAATGATTCTTATTTAATTGACTTGATAAAGATTTTAAATCTTTAATCTTATCCTTTAAAGTTTTTTCAGCCTTTTTTCTATCGTCCTTTTCTTTTTTTAAAGCTCGCTTTAGTATGTCAATTTTTTCTTGACTCATCAATACTTCTTTAATTAAATTTCATTTATTTTTAGTGTTTTATTACAAGTTTATAAAAAAATTGTTTTATAAATCAAATGCTATTCATCAAGTTAATCATACTAAAAAAATAATAATTAAAAGATCTAGGAAAGGGTGTAATTTATATATTAAATAGTTGTTGTAATTTCATGAAGTTTGATTATTTATTATCACACTAAACTTTCTCTCCTTATTACACTATAATATTATAATGAATGTAAACAAATATAAAAAAAACTTTAAACCTAGATACAAAGCTTACACAAATAGTATTATATGTACAAAGCAAAAAACATAAAATTCTCAAAATAAAATATGAAATAATAAATATTCATTATAATATGGATAGATTATTATTAAACTAGAAATCATTAAGGTTCTGTTTTTTTATAAAAATTTTAATATAACTATCCTTTAATTATTTATGAATTAATTAATTCGTTTTGAGACCAATAAGATAAAGTTAATTCAATTTTCTTTACGTAATGTTCATACTTTAATGGTTTTAAAATATAACCAGAGATACCCAATCTGTAACATTCTTTGAGATCTTTTGGATTGTTTGAGGTAGTTAAAATTATAGTTGGTATATGATTTAAGTCTTTATTTTCTTTTAAAGCTGTCAAAAACTCAGTGCCACTAGTCTTAGGCATATTTAAGTCTAATAAAATAATATCAGGAATAGTGTTATGGTTTTCTAAAAAGAGAAAAGCTTCTTCAGCACTTTTAGCTTCTATTACTTTATGATTAAGATCTAACATAGAAATTGTCCGTCTAAGTTTCATTATTTCTATCTTATCGTCTTCTACTAATAATATATTTATACCCTTTTTCATACTAAGCTACTTAAGAAAAACTTGAGGATTATTATCATTTAATCTGTTTAACTTTTTTGATAAATATATGAATTTAAGGTTGATATTAAGAAAAATTGAATACTTATTAATAAGGAGATATCTGACAGATACAGAGGGTTACTCTATCGATAAGAATAGAACTTCGCTAATTAGTAAAGAAATCATATTTAGATTTAAAAAATGAAAAATGAACTTTTATAAAAGACTCACATAACAAATAGACTAAGAGACCTATCTATTTAAAAACTTTTTTAATCCATCATAATTAGCAATATTAATTGCAACTTTTTCTTTATTAATGACTTTTTTAATTTGTGGTGGTATTTCTACACCAACTGATAGGGTATTTTCAACAACATCTAAAAATTTAACGGGATGAGCTGTTTCTAAGAAAATTCCAAATTCTTTTTCTTGCAAACCATATTTTTTTAGACCCAAATAACCGATTGCACCATGGGGTTCAGAAATATAATTTAAATTATCATAAATTTTCTTCATCGTTATTTTAGTTTCATAATCTGAAAAGCTATACGATGAAAAAGATTCCTTCAATGCAGATAAATTATTCTGAAATAATTCTTTAATCCTGATAAAATTACTAGGATTTCCAACATCCATTGCATTAGAAATTGTAGCTTTAGATGGTTTTGGCTCGTAAATTCCATTAACTAAATACTTAGGAACCGTATCATTAATATTAGTAGAAGCTATGAAATGCTTTACAGGTAGACCTAATTTCTGTGCCATTAACCCAGCACAAATATTTCCAAAATTCCCACTAGGAACAGAGAAAACAACATCTTTATATTGTTTATGAATTTGTTTATATGCAAAGAAAAAATAAAACATTTGAGGCAACCATCTTGCAACATTAATTGAATTTGCAGAAGTTAATTTTTTAGAGATTTCTTTATCTAAAAAAGCTGATTTTACCATTTCTTGGCAATCATCAAAAACACCATCAACCTCTAAGGCCGTGATATTATTTCCTAAAGTTGTTAATTGCTTTTCTTGAATATTACTTACTTTTCCACTAGGATATAATATTACAACTTGTACTCCTTTTGCATTCAGAAATCCATTTGCAACAGCTCCTCCAGTATCTCCAGAAGTTGCAACTAATACCGTAATATCTTCTTCTTTATCTTTATTGAAATATTCTAAACACTGCGACATAAAACGGGCACCAACATCTTTAAAAGCCATAGTAGGACCATGGAATAGTTCAAGAGACCCTATATTGTTTTCAATTTTAACAATTGGAAAATCAAAAGAAATTGTCTTCTTAATAATCTCTTTAAGCTTTTTAGCTGGTATTTCATCTCCTATAAATTGTTTGATTACTTCAAAAGCAATTTCTTCATTAGAATAATCAGAAATATGTTGGATAAAATCTTTAGAAAGTGGTGTAATATTCTCAGGAAAATATAAGCCCCTGTCTGGTGCTAATCCATTGATAACTGCATCTTTAAAAGTAGTTATTGGTGATGAATGATTAAGACTGTAGTAATTCATTTTTTTTATTTAATAATTCTTATTCCTTCTGGATTAATTTTTGAAACATGGATTTCATACTCAATATCAGTTTTATCATATATTTCAGACATTATTCCTCCTACTTTGGTGGCAATATTCTTTCCTCTACACAATGCAAATATTGAAGGACCAGAGCCAGAAATTCCAGCACCCAATGCACCAGCGTTTGAAACACTCATTTTTACTTGGTTAAATTCAGGAATTAAAACTGAACGATTAGGCTCTATAATTTCATCGTGTAACGACCTACTAATTAAGTCATAATTACTAGTATACAGACCACTAATCAAACCTCCAAAATTACCCATTTGTTTCACCATCTTTTTAAGTGGTACCTGATTTTTTAAAACAGCACGTGAGGCTGAAGTTTTAATTTCTATCTGAGGATGAATGATGGTAACATATAATTCTGTTGGTGCGTCAATTTTAAGAACCTCTAATGGTTCATAACTTCTAACCAATGTAAAACCACCAAGTAAAGCAGGTGAAACATTGTCTGCATGTGCAGAACCACTTGCTAATTTTTCACCTTGCATTGCAAATGAAATTAGCTCCATGGTAGAAAATGGCTTTCCTAACAACTCATTGATAGCAAAAACTGCGCCTGCCGCACTTGCCGCACTACTACCAATACCACTACCAGGCTTGATGTTTTTATAAATTTCTATTTCAAAACCAACAGTTGTTTCAATATTCGCAAGCAAGGCCAATGCGGCTACTCCTGCAACATTATTTTCAGTTTCAAATGGCAAATCCTGACCAATGATATGGGTTATTTTAATTCCTTTCTCTGCAACCTCTCTAACCACCATTTCGTCACCAATGGTATCTAGACAAAGTCCCAAAATATCAAATCCACAAGAAATATTAGCAACTGTTGCTGGCGAAAATATTTTAATTTCTCTCATTACATCATTTTATCATTAATTTATTGCAGATAATAATTATAAGCTTCCGGATCTTATAACATCGGCAAAGATACCAGAAGCGGTTACATCTGCTCCTGCTCCTGCTCCTTTAATAATTAAAGGCTGCTCTGGATACCTATCTGTGTAAAATAATACAATATTGTCACTTCCTTCTAAATTATAAAATGAATGAGATGTACTTATTTGCTGCAATCCAACTGATGCCCTCCCATTTTCAAACTCTGCAACATATTTTAACCGACAACCTTGAGTATTTGCTTCTGAAAATAGTTGTTGAAAGTGATTTTCATTCTTCTTTAATGAGGCATAAAAATCAACGTTAGTTTTAGTAGCTAGACTTTCTTTAGATAAAAATGAATTGTTTACAATATCTTCTAATTCCATTTCATAACCACTTTCTCTAGCCAAAATTAATATTTTTCTAGCAACATCTATTCCACTTAAATCAATTTTTGGATCAGGTTCAGTAAACCCCTCTTCTACAGCTTCTTCTACTATTGAGCAAAAAGTTGTTGATGAATTAAATTTATTAAACACAAAATTTAAACTTCCTGAAAGAACTGCTTGAATTTTATGAACTCTGTCTCCAGAAACTATCAAGTTTTTTAAGGTATCAATAATTGGCAAACCTGCTCCCACATTAGTCTCGTATAAAAATGGAACATTAGATTTCCGAGAAACATTCTTTAAAATACTATAGTTCTGAGAACTTGAGGCACAGGCTATTTTATTACAGGTAACTACTGCTATATTTTCACGTAAATAATACTCATACATTTCAGAAACCTGTTGATTTGCTGTAATATCTATAAAAATACTATTCCTTAAATTATGAGAAGTTACTTTAGAAAAATAAGTATCTATCCCTGCCTTTTCTCCACTTAGAAGAAGTTCTTTCCAGTTTGCTAGATCTATCCCATTGTCATCAAAAAACATCATTTTAGAATTAGAGATTCCGATAACTCTAATTTTTAGTTTTAAATTCTTTTGTACATAAATTTGCTGCTGATCTATCTGAGATAAGAATCGCTCCCCAACATTCCCTACTCCAGTCACAAAAAGGTTTAACTCCTTTATTCTTTCTTCAAAAAATCGTTCATGTAAAGTATTCAGTGCTTTTTTTGCTTCTTTTTTATCAATTACAGCAGAAATATTTTTTTCAGAGGCACCTTGGGCAATTGCACGAATATTTATATTATTCTTTCCTAAAGCACTAAACATTTTCCCACTTAATCCATGATGATTTCTCATATTGTCTCCTACCAAAGCAATAATGCATAAATCTTGCTCAATTTTTACAGGTTTTACTTTTTGCAATTGAATTTCATATTCAAATACCTCATCAATAATTTTTGATGCTATTAATGCGTCATCGTCTGAAATAGCAATACAAATAGATAATTCTGAAGAAGCTTGAGTAATTAAAATAATATTAATTTGATGCAGGTAAAGAACTTCAAATAAGCGTTTAGAAAACCCTGAAACACCTACCATTCCATTACCTTCAAGTGTTACTAATGTGATATTTTCTATATGACTAATCCCTTTTACAGGTTTATTCTTACTAGTTTCTTTTGTAATTAAAGTTCCTTGGTCTTCTGGCTGAAAAGTATTCTTAATAACAATTGGAATGTCTTTTTGCAATACTGGCTGAATTGTTGGAGGATAAATTACTTTCGCTCCAAAGTGAGATAATTCCATCGCTTCATGATAAGATATATGGTCAATTACAGAAGCTTGTTTTACTATTGATGGATTGGCAGTAAACATACCACTCACATCTGTCCATATCTGTAATTCACTACAATGTAATGCCGCAGAAATTATAGATGCAGTAAAATCTGAACCACCTCTTCCTAAAGTAGTGGTTTTTCCATTAATAGTTCTGGCTACAAAACCTGGAATAATTGTTACCTTCTGTGAGTGGCTCGAGAAATATTCCTGACAGTTTTTAAATGTAGCAGAAAAATCAACCAATGCATTGTTGTAATTGTCTGAGGCTATGATTAGTTCTCTAGTATCTTTATAAACTGCTTTAAAACTTACATTTGCTGCTTTTGAAATAATATAAGAAGATAGCAATTCACCAAAACTAGAAACTTTTGCTAAGGTTTTTGGACTTAATTCTCGTAATAAAAAACATCCTTCATAAATCGTCTCTAAATGATTGAATAGTTGTTTTACGTAACCATTAATTGAGCTCTGCTCTCTTATTGGTATTAATTCTCTTATAATATTAAAATGATTATTTTCTAATTCTTTTAGAACTTCTAAATAATCTTCATTTTTTTGTGCTGCTAGTGTTGCCCCTTTTATAAGAGCATTTGTAGTTTTACCAAATGCAGAAACAACCACTACTATATCTTGTTCTAATGATGACTTAGAAACAATCGCTAATACTTTTTGTATGTTTTTTGGGGTGGCTACAGATGACCCACCAAACTTTAATACTTTCATTTTTAAAAGTTTTGAAAAAAATATTTTTAAATTTTTAAAATTTCGATCTTTTGAAATTTGAATAGTTACCTAGTTTTATATGTGATAAATAAACCCCTAGAGGGTAATAGAAGTAATGATAATAATAATAACAAAAGCTATGCGAACTAAATTGTTTGAGAGGGTATTAATTATATGTTCTTTTGTTAGTTCCACAATTCAAATGTATCATTTATATTTAGTTAAGAAAAAAAAAAGTAATTTTCTGCGGAACTTTTATGAATCTCATAAAATCAGCTATTATTATTTACATAATATTTATTTTTTATGATTTCTCCGATCGGTTTTTTTTGAATATTACTTTCTAACCACGAAATAATATCTAAATATAAAAAAGCTCTGCTTTCATAAGGGTCATCTTCAAAAGTTTTTAATTTTAAATGTAGTGATACAAACGCTTTCTTAATGTCTTGCGGATAAATATTTTGTAAGTTTTTAATAAATTTTATCATCTCTTTTTGCACTTCATGCAGATCGTTCATTTTTAATAAAAACTTATAGGTGCTTTTTAATAAAGTTTCTATGTGATAATCATACCCAGCTTCATAATGAGCAAATAAATTTAATATTCTTGAAAAACACAATAAATCTTCCCGCATAGATAATGATTTATTTGAAATAATTTTATCTAAATAAAAAATACAGGTATCATTATTACCAGAACCAAAATACATGCTTGCAAATTTATAGTAAAATGTCATTACATGATGTTCATCAATTCTATTTTGAAATAATTTTAATTGTATATCAATATTGGGAATTATTTTTAGTCCCTCATCAAAATTACCATCTGTAAAATATAGATTTATCTTGTGAATATTTATGTATAGAAAACTGAGAGCCTCAATATTATTATCTGATGGAAAACCATCACTACTTATAATTTTCTCTAGACTATACAAAGTTTTTTCAAATCGATTTTTTCTCCTAATAAAAAATAAAGATTCTAACAAATAGTTATTACCTTTTAAGAAAAAAACTGGGTGAGAATTAATCATTATTGGATTTTCATAGAATAGTTCTACCCATTTTGAAGCATACTTGTAACAGTTTAAAAAATCCTGTGTCAGAAAGCTGTACCATAAATGGGCTTTGTATAGCCATAGTTTTTCTCTAAACCCTAATTCACTTATTTCAAATTTTGGTAATCTGCTATAAAAATAATCTCTTATGTATATGTTTTCCTCTTCATTTTTAACATAACCCGTTTTTAAAATAATGCTGTATAATTGAAGTGACAAATTAGATAATTTACTAGCTATTAAGTTTAAAGCACTTAATTCTTTGGCTTGAGTCGTTAGTTCATCTGCCCTATTACTTATACTCCTCGTAATGTATTGAGATTCTATGACTTTCTCTAATTCAACTACTTCATAAGCTAAGTTCTTTTCTTCATTATAAATGGCAAATTCTTTGGCTTTTTCTAAAATTTTAAGGCTTTGTTTATACAATCCCTTATGATATAAAATTGACGCAAAATCTAATTGTTCTCTAATTTGAGAACGAACATTTTGGTGAGAGGGACTTAATTTTAAACTAATTAACAATTGTTTGTATAGGTGTGCTTTTACGTTTGCTAGTTGTTGTTTTTTAATCCCTCCTTTTTTTAATATTGATGCTTCATCATAAATAGTAGTTTTATCTAAAAAATTAAATAAATTTAGAAACTTAGAGTCCACATTTACTCCTAATCTGCCTACATATAACTTAAATTGTCGCTTTTCAGATTTTGAAAGCGATTTCACTAATTGAAATAAATTATCTTTTTGAGACTTAGTCATATTTAAAATAACTTATTAAGTTATTGATTATTAATAATTTAAATATCATTTCTCTTGTTGAACATCGTAATAATATAAAATTAAAACATGTCTAAGAGGTATCCAAAATATAAATTCGTAAGGCAATACAAAAATATATTTTAATAAATGTCAGATACTACCATTCAAATCTTTGATACTACCCTCCGAGACGGAGAGCAAGTGCCTGGATGTAAGCTAGATACAAAACAAAAATTAATCATAGCAGAACAGCTAGATATTTTAGGTGTAGATGTTATTGAAGCTGGTTTCCCTGTTTCTAGTCCTGGTGATTTTAAATCTGTTGAAGCTATTTCAAAAATGGTGAAAAATGCAACTGTTTGTGGGCTTACTAGAGCTGTGAAAAAAGATATTGAAGTTGCTGCAGAAGCGCTACGTTACGCAAAAAAACCAAGAATACATACTGGTATTGGAACTTCTGACTCACATATAAAATATAAGTTTAATTCTAATAAAGATGATATCCTCCACAGAGCTTTTAAAGCTGTAAAATATGCAAAATCATTTGTTGAGGATGTAGAGTTTTATGCAGAAGATGCTGGAAGAACAGACAATGAATTTTTAGCAAGAGTGTGCGAACAAGCCATCAAAGCAGGAGCTACTGTTTTAAATATTCCTGATACTACAGGCTATTGTTTACCAAGTGAATATGGCGCAAAAATAAAATACCTAAAAGAAAATGTAAAAGGGATAGAACATGCAATTATTTCATGTCATTGCCACAATGATCTGGGATTAGCAACTGCCAATTCTATTGAAGGAATAATTAATGGTGCACGTCAAATAGAGTGTACAATTAACGGTATAGGTGAACGTGCAGGAAATACAGCCTTAGAGGAAGTAGTTATGATTTTAAAACAACATCCTTACTTAAATTTAGACACTAATATTAATACTAAACATTTGTACGGGCTTAGTCAACTTGTTAGTGAAAGTATGGGGGTTTATACCCAACCAAATAAGGCTATTGTTGGAGCCAATGCTTTTGCCCACAGTTCTGGAATTCATCAAGATGGTGTAATTAAGAATCGTGAAACCTATGAAATTATAAATCCTAAAGATGTAGGAGTTACAGAATCTGCCATTGTTTTAACTGCCAGAAGCGGAAGGGCAGCTTTAGCTTACAGAGCAAAAATTGTAGGATATGAATTAACAAAGTTACAGTTAGACAATGTGTATGCTAGCTTTTTAAGTTTTGCAGATCAAAAGAAAGAAGTGAATGATAAAGATATTCATCAAATTATAGCTTCAAGTAGTATCTCAAAGCAAATTTTATCAGCATAATTAAAAATAAATCTACTTCTCGGAGAAACACAATATGAGCAAAACACTTTTCGATAAAATATGGGATCAGCATGTAATAGACACTATCAAAAACGGACCACAAGTTTTATATATAGACAAGCATTTAATACATGAAGTTACCAGTCCACAAGCTTTTAATGAACTAAAAGAACGGTCAATTCCTGTTTTTAGACCCAATCAAATAGTTGCAACAGCAGATCACAACACACCAACTATAGACCAACATTTACCAATCAAAGATGATTTGTCTAGAAATCAATTAGAACAACTTACTACAAACTGTGCAGATAATAATATTACGTTATATGAATTAGGACATCAATATAATGGAATAGTTCATGTAATGGCTCCAGAATTAGGAATTACACAACCAGGAATGACCATGGTTTGTGGTGATAGTCATACCTCTACTCATGGTGCTTTTGGTGCTATTGCTTTTGGAATAGGAACCAGTCAGGTAGCACAAGTATTTGCTAGTCAGTGTCTATTACTTACAAAACCCAAAAGTTTACGAGTAACCGTTCATGGAAAACTTAGCAAAGGAGTGCTTCCTAAAGACGTTATTCTTTATATAATTTCTAAACTAGGTACCAACTCTGGTACTGGATATTTTTGTGAATATGCTGGAAATGTTTTTAAAGACATGAGCATGGAAGGAAGAATGACTGTTTGCAATATGAGTATAGAAATGGGTGCACGTGGAGGAATGATAGCTCCAGATCAAACTACTTACGACTATATTAGGGGCAGAAAATTTGCTCCTAAAGGAATTGAATTTGATGAAAAAGTAGCCTACTGGAATACATTACCTTCAGATAATGATGCTGTTTTTGATCAAGAGTATACTTTTGATGCAGAAGATATTGGGCCAATGCTTACCTATGGAACAAATCCTGGAATGGGAATTAAAATTACGGAAACTATTCCTGTAAACCAAAATGCTTCTTTCAAAAAATCACTGGAATATATGAATTTTAAAGCAGGAGCTTCTTTAATTAATCAGCCTATAAATTATGTATTTATAGGAAGTTGCACCAATTCTAGAATTGAAGATTTTAGAGTTGCTGCTAACTATATAAAAGGGAAACAAAAAGCCACTAATGTAACCGCTTGGTTGGTTCCTGGGAGTAAACAGGTAGAAACTCAAATTATTAAAGAGGGGTTAAAAGATATTTTTATTGAAGCAGGTTTTGAGCTTAGACAGCCAGGCTGCTCTGCTTGTTTAGCAATGAATGATGATAAAATACCCAAAGGTGAATATTGTGTTTCTACTTCTAATAGAAACTTTGAAGGCAGACAAGGGCAAGGATCTAGAACTATATTAGCTAGTCCTTTGGTTGCTGCAGCTACAGCTATTGAAGGAAAAATTATTGATATTACTAAACAATCAAGTTAATGGAAAAGTTTATAAAAATAACATCGAAGGCAATTCCGTTAACCATAGAAAATGTTGATACAGATCAAATTATTCCAGCTCGTTTTTTAAAGGCTACCGATAAAAAAGGGTTTGGAGATAATGTGTTTAGAGATTGGAGATTTGATAAGAATGGAGAGTTAAACACTGAATTTTCATTAAACAATAGTTCCTACTCAGGAAATATTTTAATAGCAGGAGATAATTTTGGATGTGGTTCTAGTAGAGAGCATGCAGCCTGGGCTCTTGTTGGCTACGGTTTTAAAGTAATTGTTTCTAGTTTTTTTGCAGATATCTTTAAAGGTAATGCATTAAACAACGGGCTATTACCTTTACAGGTATCACCTACTTTTTTAGCTGTTTTGATGAAATCTGTTCAGGAGAATCCAGCAACTGAAATTGAAATCGATTTAGAAAATCAAACAATCTCACTTTTAGAAAAAAGTATTTCTGAAAGTTTTGAAATTGACTCATACAAAAAAACATGTATGATTAACGGCTATGATGATATAGATTATCTATTAAGTAAAAAAGAAATGATTGAGGCTTTTGAATCACAAAGAATACAATTAAAATAAATTTAAAATATTATATTTCCGTTTTTAACCGGAAAAAACTAAAAAAATGAAATTAAATATAGCGGTATTACCTGGAGACGGAATTGGACCTGAAGTAACCAATGAAGCTGTAAAAGTTTTAAAAGCGATCGCATCTGAATTTGATCATACATTCATTTTCAAAGAGGCCAGTGTTGGTGCTATAGCTATAGACACAACTGGAAATCCTCTACCAGATAAAACATTAGAATTATGTAGGTCTACAGACGCCATTTTATTTGGCTCTATAGGGCATCCAAAATATGACAATGATCCGTCTGCTAAAGTAAGACCAGAACAAGGTTTGTTAAAACTAAGAAAGTCATTAGGGTTGTTTGCCAACATTCGTCCTGTAAAGGCTTATGAAGCACTTATTGATAAATCGCCGTTAAAAAAAGAAATTATTTCGGGAACAGATATCAGTATATACAGAGAACTAACAGGCGGTATTTACTTTGGTAAAAAGCATCTTAGTGAAGACGGAAATACTGCTTCAGATTTATGCCAATACAGTCGGTTTGAAATTGAAAGAATAGCACATTTGGCTTTTAAAGCTGCTCTAAACAGAGATAAAAAAGTAACCCTTATAGATAAAGCAAATGTTTTAGAAAGCTCTAGGTTGTGGCGAAAAGTAGTTGGAGAGGTTGCCAAAGAATACCCAACTATTACATTAGATTTCTTATTTGTAGATAATGCCGCTATGCAAATGATTTTAAACCCAAAACAGTTTGATGTAATTCTTACAGAAAACATGTTTGGAGATATTATTAGTGATGAAGCAAGTGTTATTGGAGGATCTATAGGTTTATTAGCTTCGGCTTCCATAGGCAAAAAACATGCCTTATTTGAGCCTATTCACGGATCTTA
>CEST01087342.1_pt1 | contig 75994 bp, 68 predicted proteins | sample 326921 | NCBI WGS metagenome assembly CEST01 (sample SAMEA2621509, study PRJEB7988) | marine metagenome | biome: marine biome (ENVO:00000447); feature: surface water layer (ENVO:00002042); material: "saline water (ENVO:00002010), including plankton (ENVO:xxxxxxxx)" | depth 5 m
AGTTGAAGATGCTGTTGCAGAAGATGCTGAAAAAGAAAATACCACCAGTGAAGTAGAGTCTATACAGTATGATAAATTAACGTTAGAGGAACTTACTAACGAATTAGAAAAATTAATAACCACACAAAAAGTACAATATATTAAATCTAGTGCTGAAGCGATTAAAAGTGCTTTTAATATAAAATTTGGTACACTGCTAGCAGAAAAAAAAGCATCATTTTTAGCAGAAGGAGGTAATTCAATAGATTTTCAATATTCTAGTCCAATAAAATCTAAATACAATAAATTACTTTTAGACTATAAAAAAGAAAGAGATATTCATTACTCAACTTTAGAAAAGCAATTAAAAGATAATCTTGAAAAAAGAGTCCAAGTTATTGAAGATTTAAAGCATCTAATTGAAAATGCAGACCCCAAAACTATGTATAAGTCTTTTAGAGATTTGCAAAATACATGGAGATCTATTGGTTCTGTTCCAAAAACTAAATACAACGATACTTGGAAAATTTTCCATCATCATGTAGAGCGTTTTTATGATTTATTACATTTAAGTAATGATTTTAGAGATTTAGATTTTAAAAATAATTTAGAAGAGAAGCTTAAATTAATTCAAAAAGCAGAATTCCTAGCTGAAGAAAAAGACATCAATTTAGCATTCAAAGAATTACAGAAACTACATAAACTTTGGAAAGAAGATATTGGTCCTGTAGCGAAAGAAATGAGAGAGGATGTTTGGGAGAAGTTTAGCGCAGCGACTAAAAAAATTCATGATAAAAGACATGACCATTTTAGAGATATGAAATCTCAATATGGTAAAATTATTGAATTAAAAATTGCAGTTACAGAAGAAATTAATAATTATGACTCCTCCAATAATAAAACTCATAATGACTGGCAAAAGAGTATCAAAGATATTGAAGCTTTAAGACAAAAATATTTTGATTCAGGTAAATTGCCTTATTCAAAAAGTGAAGCTGTTTGGCAAAAGTTTAAAGATGCTACGAAGAAATTCAACCAAGAAAAAAATAAATTCTATAAACAGGAAAAAAATTCTCAACAAGATAATCTCCAAGCAAAACTTGATCTTATTAAACTAGCGGACTCTATTAAGGATAGTGAAGATTGGGAATCAGCGACTAATACATTCAAGAAAATTCAATCAGATTGGAAAACTATTGGTCATGTGCCTCGAAAATTTTCAGATGATATATGGAAAAAATTTAAAGCAGCCTGTAATCATTATTTTGATCGATACCATAATCAGAAAAATGCTTTAAGTTCAGAACAGCAGGAGGTTATAGATAAAAAAGTAGAGTTTTTAGCAACTTTAAAAGCCGAAGATTATAATACAAAAGAGACTATTGGTGATTTAATGAGTACTTGGAATAAGTTTGGAGTTACGGCAAGAAGCTCAAAATCAATAGACTCTGATTTCAATAAATTTATCGACAACGTTTTATCGAACCTCTCTATAGATAAAGAAGAAATTGTTCTCCTGAAGTTCCAAAATATTATAAACGGTTATTTAGCGAGTGATAATATTAGGAAATTAGATTCAGAGCTTATGTTTATTAGGAAAAAAATTGATGAAACTGTTCGTGAGATTCAGCAGCTTGAAAACAATTTAAGCTTTTTCTCTAATGCATCAGATGACAATCCTTTGGTGAAAAGTGTTCATAAGAGTATTAATGATTTTAAGGATGGTTTAGCTATGTGGAAAAAGAAACTAGCATATTTAAGAACATTAGAATATTAATAAATTAAGTATATAAAGTAAAAAACCCTAACTTTTTCAAGTCAGGGTTTTTTACTTTATATACTTTAATGATTAGGAAAAAAGCCCATCAATTTTTTCTTTTTCTTCAGCAGCTAAATCAGCGTCTATTAAAATACGACCACTGTGCTCATCTATTGTAATTTTTTTCCGATTGGCAATTTCTAATTGAATCTGTGGTGGGATAGTAAAGAAAGATCCTCCAGATGCACCTCTTTCTATAGACACAACAGCTAAGCCATTTTTCACTTTATTTCTAATTCTAGTATAAGCACTTAACAAATGATTATCTATGGATGCTGAATATTCTTCAGATTTATCTAGTAATAATTTTTCTTCTTTTTCTGTTTCCTTTAAGATAGTATCTAATTCAGCTTTCTTGTGATCTAAATGTAGTTGTTGTTTGTCTAGCTTCTCTTTTGTAGTTGCTATAACTTCATTTTTTTGCTCAATCTTAACTTGGAATTCTTTTATACGCTTCTCAGATAATTGAATTTCTAATTCTTGATATTCAGTCTCTTTAGATAAAGAATCAAACTCTCTGTTATTTCTAACATTTTTTTGTTGTTCTTCATATTTCTTCATTAAAGTATTAGACTCTTCAATTGCTAGCTTTTTATTATTGATATCTGTTTCTAGATTTGAAACATCTTCAGATAAATTAGAAAGTCTAGTATTTAATCCAGTTACTTCATCTTGTAAATCTTCAACTTCCAAAGGTAACTCACCTCTTACATTTCTAATTTCATCTATTCTTGAATCAATTAATTGTAAGTCGTAGAGCGCTCTTAACTTTTCCTCAACAGTAACTTCTTTCTTCTTTGCCATGTTTATAAATAATAAATTGGATTTGTACTTTCTTCTGATAAAATGACTGCAAAACTAGTGAATTTTTTTGTAAGATACTCAACCAAAAGGTTTTTTGTAAACTGTTCACTTTCATAATGCCCAACGTCAATCAATAAGATTTTATCCTCTGCTTTAAAAAAATCATGGTACTTTAAATCTGCACTAATATAGGCATCAGCTTTTTCCTGAATAGCATTAGGAATTGCAAAACTACCAGCGCCACCTAAAACAGCTATTTTTTGAATAGGTTTTCCTGTTTTTTTTGAAAAACGAACTCCTCCTGAATTAAAAATCATTTTAGTATAATTCAAGAAATCATCCTCAGACATTGATTCTTGTAATTCTCCTATCATTCCCATACCAATGGAATCGTTGTCTTTTGGAATTAATATTTTATAATTTATTAATCCTAAAACATCACACATTTTAGCGCTTACACCCACATTGCTGTTGTCTAATGCAGTATGTGTAGCATAAATAGCTATGTTGTTTTGTATGGCCTTTAAGACAACCCTTTCGACATAAGAATTTCCATTAATTTTTTTCAACCCATTAAAAATTATTGGATGAAAGCTTATAATTAGATTGCAATTATTAGCGATGGCTTCATCAATAGTTTTTTCTAATGTATCTAATGTTATTAGAACACCGTTTACTTTTGTATTGTAGTCTCCTATTAATAAGCCAACATTATCAAAGTCTTCAGCCTGCTCTAGTGGAGCTATTTTTTCAAGATAGTTTGTAACGTTTCTAATGGTCATAGCTATTTTTTTAATATGAATTTGAATTAAAAATCATGAATTAAAGACTTTACTAGAGTTAAATAATCTTTAGACCTCTTCATATAATTTCAATCATTTTAAATAAAGACATTTTTCAAAGTTACTATTTTAATTCAAAAGAGTATTAAATATATCCTTCTCTTGATTTTTGAGTAAAATTGTTAAAATTAGAAGTAAATTTTTATTGTATTTTAGCTTTGTGTTATAGTGTATTCGCAGTAATCTGTAATAATATAGGATATGTTAATAGAATTTTATTTGTGAGTTAAATTTTTTTTAAAATATACCAGTGAATTTTTTTCGATTCTTATTGTTTCCTTTTGCAATTTTGTATGACTTGATTACAAGAATACGAAACTATTTTTATGATGTGGGCGTTTTTACATCAACCTCTTTCGAAATTCCTATCATAGCTGTTGGAAATTTAAATTTTGGCGGAACAGGTAAAACACCTCAAATAGAATATTTAATTCGAATCTTACAGGATGAGAATAAAATAGCTGTCTTAAGTAGGGGTTATAAAAGAAAAACAAGTGGATTTTTATTAATTAACACCTCTCACACTCCCCTTGATGTTGGTGATGAGCCACTTCAGTTATTTAAAAAATTTTCAACTATTTCAGTTGCTGTTGATGAAGATCGTGTAAACGGAATTCGAGAACTTAATACTAAAATTACTCCAGATATTATTTTATTAGATGATGCTTTTCAACACAGAAAAGTAGCTGCTGATTTATATATTTTGTTAACCAATTATAACGATTTATTTTTGGATGACTTTTTGTTACCAACCGGAAATCTAAGAGAAAGTAGAAGAGGAGCAAAAAGAGCGAACAGTATAATTGTTACCAAATGCCCAAATAATCTTTCTGAAGACGCACAAAAAAAACTTAGGAAAAAACTAAACCCAAGTCCTAATCAACAAGTATTTTTTTCCACAATTAATTATCTCCCAAAAACCTCAGGTAGTCAGAAAATATCCATAAACAAATTGCAGGAATATGAAATTATATTGATTACAGGAATTGCAAATCCATCATCATTATTACTTTTTTTAGAAGGTAAACAATGTAAATTTCATCACATAGAATTTCCAGATCACCATAATTTTACTTCTAAAGAAATAGAGCAGATTCAACTAAAGTTTCATGGAATTGCTACTACTAAAAAAATACTATTAACAACAGAAAAAGATTATATGCGTTTGTCTGATCAAATTTCTGAATTAAGTTATCTTGAAATAGTAACTGATTTGTTAGTAGATCAGAAAAAGTTTGATGATGAAATTAAATCTTACTGTAAAATAAAGTCTTGATATCATCTAGAAAAAGAATTTTAGGCACACATATTATGAAGCCAACTCAATAATATGTTTTGAAGCTAATTTAATTATTTGTGATTTTTTGGAAACTCAATTAAGACAGTAGTTCCTTTTTTTATGTCTTTCCAGTGTTTTTCATCAAATCTAATACCGATCACTCCACAAGTACTTACATGTGAAATTTGTTTACTTCCAAATTTATTAACAAAAGTATTGATGCCATGATCATGACTGAAAATTATAGCAGAATCAAAACTATTATCAAGTGCTCTCACTGTTTTCACAAGATAACCATCACTAAAACTATATAGTTCTTTTTTAATTTTTAAGTTCGAAAAAGGATAATTGAAATTTTGACAAAAAATAACACTTGTATGTAATGCTCTGTTAGCTACGCTAGAGATAAATACATCTGGTTTGTCAATTTTTTTGGATAGAAATTTAGACATTAAGTGGGCATCTTTAATCCCCCTTTTTTTTAAAGGTCTGTCAATGTCGTTTATACCTTGGTATTCCCAAGATGATTTTGAATGCCTAACTATATATAGTGTTTTCACTCAGTGATGATTTATAATTCGTAAATATAAAAATTACGGTGCTAATCTTTGAATCTTCCATGATAAATCTTCTAACAAAGTATAAAGAATTCTATCATGCATCCTATTTGGTCTTCCTTGCCAAAATTCAATAGAGATAGGTTTAACCAAGAAACCACCCCAATGCGGAGGTCGTTGAATCTCTTTCCCTTCAAATTTTTGTTGATAAGTTTTTAGTTTAATATCTAATTCTTTTCTAGAGTTTACTGCGTCACTTTGGTTAGATGCCCAAGCTCCTAATTTACTTCCATTGGGTCTAGAATTGAAATAATCATCTGATAAGTTTTCAGCTTGCTTTTCAGCTTTTCCTTTTATTATTACTTGCTGTTCTAGTGCTGGCCAAAAGAATGATAAACAAATATGATTGTTTTCTATAATAGCTTGCCCCTTCTCTGAGTTGTAATTCGTGTAAAATATAAATCCTTCTTGAGTATATTTTTTTAATAATACCACTCTGCTTTTAGGAAAACCATCTTTTCCAATAGTACTTAAGGTAACTGCATTTGTTTCTTCTACACTTTTAGAAGTATCTGCATGTAAAAACCACTTTTGAAATAAATCTATTGGGTTTTTAGGGCAGTTACTTTCTAATAATTCTTGTTTTTCGTATGATTTACGATAGTTGCTTAGATCTTTAGGCATTTTCTTTAATTAAATATATATCTTATTTCTACTGAGTTCCTTATTCCTGAAGTATCAATAATAGCAGAAAGATGCTAAGTACTTTCTATCACCAGACCAAAATTTAGTACTTCTTTAAAAGGTGTTATTTCGATTTGTAAAGGAAAGTAAAAACTTTCAAAAAATTCTATATAATTTGAATGAAATGGAAAAGTAAAAACTCCTATACCAAAATTTAAATCATTTTCTATCTAATTTTTCATTCTAAACTCTAGTTGAAATTTCTCTAAAAATTTATAATTAACTCCTATTTGAGTTTCAAAATATCCTGTAATTTTTAATATCCTGAAAGATGAAACTGAGGTCAGAAAAAGAATTAGTAGAAGTAGTGTTTTTACAGAAATAGCTTTATGAAAATTGGTAATTTATTTTTTAAATAAAAACAATCCAATAAATGTATAAAACCCATTTAATACTAAAACAAAAAACTCAAAATCAAATTCAAGGTAGGTAGTAGTCATATAATTTGTTGTATATGTTACTATGGGAGCAATTATACAAACAAATGGTACAGCTTTATCTTTTACTTGAAGCTTGGTAAATAATCCAAAAGCATATAGTCCTAATAGTGGGCCATAAGTATATCCAGCAAACGTAAATATTTTTGCAATAACACTTTCATCTGCAATAAAATATTTAAAAATCAGAATAACAGCAATTAGCACAAATGAAAATAAAATATGAATTTTTTTTCTAATACTTTCTTGGGTTGCTATATCTTTTTTCTTATCTATTTCTAAAATATCAATACTAAAAGAGGTCGTTAATGAGGTTAATGCAGAATCTGCACTAGAGTAGGCAGCAGCTATTAGGCCAAGTAAAAAGAACATGGCAGTTACCAAGCCTAAAGTTCCCTTGGTCGCAATGATAGGGAACAATTGATCTTTGTGGGAATCTATACCATTTTGTTGTGCATAATCTGTTAGTAAAACACCTAATGCTAAAAAGAAAAAATTAACAACTACCAATACAATAGTAAACCAAAACATATTTTTTTGTGCATCTTTTAGATTTCTACAACTTAGGTTTTTTTGCATCATATCTTGGTCTAAGCCAGTCATTACAATAGCTATAAATGCTCCTGAAAAGAAACGTTTCCAAAAGTAATTCCCAGCCTTGTAATCTTCAAAAAAGAAGGTTTTTGACAATTCACTATCAGCTACATAACTAAAAATATTTGAAATATTCATTTCTTCAGAAATAGTATAAATACAAACACCAACAGCGATTAGCATAAAGAATGTTTGTAGTGTATCTGTCCAAACTATAGTTTTAATACCTCCTCTAAAAGTATAAAGCCAAATTAATAATATAGTGATGGTTACTGTGAGCCAAAACGGAATTCCAAACTCGTCAAACAGTAGTAATTGCAGTACATTAGCAACTAAAAATAAACGAAATGCTGCACCAATAGTTCTAGATAATAAAAAGAATGAAGCTCCAGTTTTATAAGAATACCTTCCAAACCTATCTTCTAAATAGGTATAAATAGATGTTAGATTTAGTCTATAATATAAGGGCAATAAAATTAATCCAATGACAGCGTATCCAACTACATAGCCCAATACCATTTGCATATAACTCATGCTTTGATCCTCAACCCAGCCTGGCACTGAAATAAAAGTTACTCCAGAAAGTGAAGCGCCAATCATACCAAAAGCAACTAAATACCAAGGAGATGAATTATTAGCTTTAAAGAATGTATTATTGTCAGCTTTTTTACCTGTAATAAATGAGATGAATATCAATACACTAAAATATCCAACAATTAAAAATAATATATGTAGTGGTTGCATTTCTTTAAATTAATATTGATGAATTATTGAATACGAATATATGTTTTTTAGAATTTAGATGATATAAAATAATTGAAAGACTACATAGAACATTTACTTTATTATCTTTTCTTTTTTTATTATTTCGTCATTCATAATTTGTAAATTTGTCAGCTATGGATTTTTCATCAAAACTTCTTGAAAACGCAGTGAACGAGGTATCTCGTTTACCTGGGATTGGAAAACGAACTGCTTTAAGATTGGTGTTACACCTTTTAAAGCAACCCGTTGAAAGCACAAAATATTTAACAGAATCTTTGACTTTGCTAAGAACAGATGTGAAATCTTGTGAAAAGTGTCATAATATTTCTGATATAGCTTTGTGTGATATTTGCAATAATCCAAAAAGAAATCCAGAAATTATTTGTGTTGTTGAAGATATTCGTGATGTAATGGCGATTGAAAACACTTCTCAGTATAGAGGAATGTATCATGTCTTGGGAGGAAAAATCTCACCAATTGAGGGTATTGGACCGCAAAATTTAGAAATAGAAAGCTTGGTCGAGAAAGTAAAAAATGAGGAGGTTAAAGAATTGATTTTTGCACTAAGTTCTACTATGGAGGGAGATACTACCAATTTCTATATTTTCAAGCAAATAGAGAAATATGGAATAACTACTTCAACCATCGCACGAGGTATCTCTGTAGGTGACGAATTAGAATATGCCGATGAGGTAACTCTAGGGAGAAGTATTGTGAATAGAATTCCTTTTGAGCAGTCTCTTAGGAATTAAACCAATTAAAGTGATTCATTCTTATCCCAGTGTTTTTTTGACCTAATTTTCTTATAAAGTTTGATAGATAACATTAATAAAACTCCAAATAAGAGAATACCAATTACCCCCCAAATCCAAGAAATAGCACTTTTTAAGACAACTAGAAATACAATTGCAAATAATAAAATAGTGGCTATTTCATTCCATATCCTTAATTTAAAAGAGGTGAATTTTACAATTCCTTGTTGTTGTTGAGTGTATATTTTCTGACATCCAGCATGATAAAAATACAAAGCAAAAACAAATGATAATTTTACTTGCATCCAAGGCATTGTTAAATAAGAAGGGACTAGGTACAACATCCAGAAGGCAAAAAAACTTGCTAAAACCGCTGACGGCCATGTAATAATATACCAAAGTCGTTTACTCATGAGTTTGTATTGAGTCTGTAATATGTCTTTGGCAGGTTCTTTTTTATTTTCTGCTTCAGCATAATAAATAAATAATCTAACTATATAAAATAAACCAGCAAACCATGTAACCACAAAAATGATATGTAGTGCTTTTATGTATGAAATATCCATATTGTTTAGTGATTAGTTTTTATAGTTATTTTAGCTGTTGTCAAGCACGAATTATTCAATGTTTTTCCCAATTATTAATCCAACTTGCCATTACGTCAACCCAATCATCATTATCATTCATACAAGGAATATGTTTGTAATCTGTACCTCCAGCTTCTAAGAAATCTTCTTTCCCTTCCATGGCTATTTCCTCTAATGTTTCTAAACAATCAGAAACAAAAGCTGGAGTAATAACTGCAACTTTTTTCTTACCCATTTCAGGAAATTTTTCTAATTCAAAATCTGTATATGGTTTTAACCAAGGGTCTTTTAACAAACGAGATTGAAATGAATTACTGTAGGTTCCTTCTTTTAAGCCTAATGAATTCACTATTCCTTTTGTAGTTTCAAAACATTGGTGTCTATAACAAGTATAATGTGCTACAGAATTACGCTCACAGCAACTTCCATCTAATTTACAATGATTATTTGTTGGGTCTGACTTTCTTATATGTCTTTCAGGTATTCCGTGATAGGAGAATAAAACGTGATCATATTCAAAGTCATCCAAATGATTTTTGATATTATCGCTCATAGCCTTAATGTATTCTGGCTTATTATAAAAAGTTGGAAGAATGTCCATAGTTACTGATGGATATTGCTCTGTGATAATTTGTTCTGCTTTTACAGTTACAGTCTCATAAGAAGACATTGCATAATGAGGATATAATGGAACCAGTAAAATTTCATCAACACCTTGATCAGTTAGTTCTTTAAAACCTTTTTCCATACTCATAGAACCATACCTCATGGCCAAAGTGAGAGGTATTTCAACTTTTTTAGTAACTTTTTTAGAAAATCGTTCAGAAATAACTACCAATGGAGACCCTTCATTCCACCAAATCTTTTTGTAGGCAGCCCCAGATTTTTTAGGTCGAATTTGTAAAATAATTCCCTTTATAAGTAAGTAACGTTTCCAATAGGCAACATCAATTACTCTCTCATCCATTAAAAATTCGCCTAAATAGCGCTTAACGTCTTTGGTTTCTGTTGAATCTGGTGATCCTAAATTAATTAATAATACTCCTTTCATTTTATGCTGAATTTATTTCAGTAACTTTTATGTTAATAGTTCTATTTCAATTGATTTGTTGCTTCATATAATGCAATACTTAAGCTATGAATTACATTCATAGAAGAGTTTCTTCCATACATTGGGATAGATATGCTATAATCTATATAATTTATATTTTTAATTCCATTTCTTTCACTTCCCAAAAGTAAGACGATTTTTTTATGATTCTTAAAATTAAAATTCTGAATATCGATACTTTTATCAGTAATTTCTATCCCAACAATTGTATTTCCTTCTTCTTTTAACTGTTGAATGGTATCTTCAAAATTTTCATATATAGAATGCTGAACTTGGTTGATGGTATTTCTAGCGGTTCTTTTTACATTACTGTTTTCTGTTATTGGAGAGCTTTCATGTAGATAGATTTTTGACACACCAAAACTTTCTGCAACACGAAAACACATTCCTATATTTTCTGGAGTTCTTATTGCATCACATACAATGGTAATTGGGAATTTATGTTGCTTATTATTAATATCGTTGTGGCTTAGTTGTTTCAAATTTGTTCTTAATTAAGCGATTTTACTAATTTTATTAATAGCACTATTTTCCATTTTATAAATATTTTAGAACTCTTTACAAGTTTAATTGTTTAGAGACATCACATATTTTTTTGGAGTTGTTCCAAATTTCTTTTTAAAAGCAGCAATAAAATGGCTGGCAGTACTATAACCAACTTTTAATCCCACTTCATTTACATTGTATTGATTGCTTTCTAGGAGTCGTCTGGCATGTTCCATTTTGTAGTCAAATAGAAAACTAAATACAGTATCTCCATAAATTTGTTTGAAACCTTCTTTTAATTTTTTAATATTCAATCCAATTTCGTTTGCTAATTCCTGTAAACTTGGAGGCTCTGCCATATTAGAAATAATAATATCTTTTGCTTTTCTAATTTTAATAACATTTTGTTCATCAACTAAAAACGGACAATATTCTGCTAAATTAGATTCGTCTTGTTGAAAATGGAGACTTAATAATTCGTAGACTTTCCCTTTGATATATAAATCTCTTATAGAACTATTTACATTAGAATTAATTATTTGCTGTAAAACTAGTAAGACCATTGGTTTTATTTCTACATCATCATAGTATTTTTTATTGCTATTTTCTTCGCTCAAAAAAGGAATATAACTAGCTTCTTTAGAAAACAAAGAGTGAAATTTTTCAATAGAAATTAGTAGAGACACTAAAATAGTTTTTGGATATATCTCTAAGTTTATTGGAAGGTTCCTCTGTGGATTATATAAAATTATAGATCGCTTATCTAACACATCAAAAGCATACGTTCCGTTATTGAATAAAAATTTCGAATTTCCTTTAACACAAAAATGAATTTGAATGAAAGTACTATCTATATTTCTCTCAAAACGTAGAGTTTCATCGCTTTCGTTTTGAAATTCAAGAATACGAAATCCATTTTCTAAGTTAATTTCATCAAATGAACTTCCAGCGACATTTTTTAACATCATAAAATTTTTATTTAAAACCCTCTTTATTTAGAATGATTCTATACAAGAAGGTTTGTATCTACTGATTTTACTACAAAAATACAACATTATAGATGTTTTTAAAATAAAAAGCATTCAAAAAACATAGAACGATATAAAAAGTACTTTTAGCGACATTTTTATCTATAATTACTTTTTACTTTTGAGCATCCTTTTAAAAAAATGAATGAAATTAGATAATCAACAAAGAAATTTATACAATATTGGAGTCAGTTATAAAAAAGCTGATGCACATACTCGTGGTAGATATAGTTTATCTAAAGAAAATCAAATAAATCTTTTAAAAGAAGCAAAATTAAATGGTATTGATGGTATTTTTATTCTATCCACTTGCAATAGAACCGAAATCACTGGTTTTGCAGAACATCCTTATCAATTAATACAATTATTATGTAAATATTCCGAAGGAGATGTAGATGAGTTTGCAGGTATTTCTTATTTGTACAAGGGTAGTGAAGCAGTGAGTCAATTGTTTAGAGTAGGAACTGGTTTAGAGAGTCAGATTTTAGGAGATTATGAAATTGTAGGTCAGTTAAGATTAGCTTTCAAGTTAGCTAAGAAATTACAGACCATCAATGCATATTTAGAAAGACTAATAAATTTAGTACTTCAAGCTAGTAAAAAGGTAAAAAATTCAACTCAGTTAAGTTCTGGAACAACATCTGTTTCCTATGCAGCAGTTCAATATATTATCCAAAACATTCCTAATTATAACACAAAAAATATTTTGGTTTTTGGCTTAGGTAAAATGGGAAAACATACCTGTAAAAACTTAGCAAAATACACCAAAAACAACTCTATTCGTTTAATCAATAGAACTGAAGAAAAAGCAATTTCTTTTGTAGAAGAACACCAGTTTATTAGGAATGCTAAATTTGAAAATCTGAATCAAGAAATTTCAAAATCAGATATCCTAATAGTTTCTACTGGCTCTGACAAACCAACAGTTACTAAAACTCATATTGCTAAAAACAAAGAAATTTTGATTCTAGATTTATCAATGCCAGAAAATGTTGATAAATCTGTGAATGAATTTGAAAAGGTGTCTTTGGTTAACGTAGATGAATTGTCTAAGATTACATTAGAAACATTGTCCACTAGACAAAAAGAAGTTCCCAAAGCAGAAGAAATTATTGAAGTTTATAAAGAAGAATTTAATGACTGGTTAAACAACAGAAAGTTAGTGCCGGCCATTAGTGCTTTAAAAGAATCTCTAGAAGCAATTCAAAAAGATGAAATTAATTTTTACAAAAAGAAAATTAAGAATTTCGATGAGACTCAAGCAGAAATACTTACCAATAGGTTTATACAAAAAATTACAACTCAGTTTGTAAAACATCTGAAAGAAGAAGAGACATCTGTGAATGATAGTATTCAAATAATGTCGAAAGTTTTTGGAAAATCATAATAATACTCTATGCAGAAAGTTATTAGAATAGGTACACGCGATAGTGAATTAGCACTGTGGCAGGCTAACAAAGTTCAACGAATGTTGAATGAATTAGAGTATAAGACTGAAATAGTTCCTATCAAATCTACTGGAGACATTGTTTTAAACAAGCCAATCTATCAATTAGGAATTACGGGTGTTTTTACTAGAAATCTAGATATTGCCTTATTGAATAATGAAATAGATATAGCTGTTCATTCAATGAAAGACGTTCCAACTGTTTTACCAGAAGGAATAATTCAAGCGGCAGTATTAAAAAGAGCAAATTATAGTGATATTCTTGTTTTAAAAGATACCGAAGAGTTTTTTGCCCTCAAAGAAGCAACTATTGCAACAGGAAGTTTGCGAAGAAAAGCGATGTGGTTAAATCGTTTTCCAACACATACAGTTGTTGAATTGCGAGGTAATGTGAATACTCGTTTACAGAAGTTAGACGATAATGATTGGAATGGGGCTGTGTTTGCAGCTGCTGGTCTAGAAAGAATAGGAAAACGTCCTGCTGGAGCAGTCAATCTTTCATGGATGATATCAGCACCAGCTCAAGGAGCTATTATGGTTGCCTCTTTAGCTGAAGATGATTTTATAAAAGATGCATGCGAACAATTAAACCACCATGAAACTGAAGTTTGTGTTTCAATTGAACGTGAATTTTTACATCGTCTAGAAGGTGGATGTACAGCCCCAATAGGAGCCATAGCTTATGTAGATGAAAAAACACAAGAAATTAACTTTAAAGGAGTTCTCCTAAGTAAAGATGGGAAAAAGAAAATTGAGGTTGCTAAAAACGCTTCATTAGATAAGCATCGTTATTTAGCACAGGATTGTGCAGATTATATAATCAATCGTGGAGGAAAGCAATTGATATTAGATGATATTGATATTGAAGAAGAAACAAGTGCAAATGTGTATTCTACCAAATCACTCTCAGTAAGTCAGGCTAAATTATTTCATAACAATATAGCTTCAGATAGTTCTGATTTTATTAAAATAAGATCAAATAGAATTGCTCCAAAAGTTGTTAAAGATGAAATTGAAAATGTAATAATTACCAGTAAAAATGGTGTAGAAGCTTTGTTAGATAATTTCACAAAAGACGAATTAAATTTTAAAAATATCTTTTGTGTAGGAAGAAGAACTAAGAAATTGATTCAACAAAAATTAGGTCCTGTAAATCATACTGAAAAGAATGCTGAAAAATTAGCAGATTATCTCTCCAAAGAAATGAAAGGGGATCAAGTGACATATTTTTGTAGTGATTTACATTTAGAGACCTTACCGAAGGTATTGTCTGAAAATAAAATTATAGTAAATGAGGTTGAGGCTTACAAAACAATGTATAGTCCAATGAAGATCGATAATAAAGTTGATGGAGTTTTATTTTACAGTCCATCGACAATAGAAAGTTATCTCCAAAAAAATAGTGCAGACAAGGTGGCTTTTTGTATTGGAGAATCTACGGCCAAAGAAGCAAAGAAACATTTTAAGAAAGTAGAAGTTGCTCAATTACCAACGGTAGAAAGTGTTATTGAATTAGTGAATTCACATTATGTACAATAGAACTAGAAGATTAAGGAAATCAGAAGGAATTAGAAGATTAGTACAAGAGACTAAACTATCTGTTGATGATTTTGTATACCCTTTATTTATAGAAGAAGGGGTTGATATAGCCTCTGAAATTCCATCAATGCCAGGAATCAAACGATATTCATTAGACAGAATTTCTGAAGAATTAGATGAGGTTATCGCATTAAATATTCCTGCTGTTTTGTTATTTGGAATTCCTTCTAAGAAAGATGAAGAAGGAACAGAAACCTGGAGCGATGACGGAATTATACAACAAGCTATTCGTTTTATTAAAAAAAAGTATCCAACATTATATGTTATAACAGATGTTTGTTTTTGTGAATATACAACTCATGGTCATTGTGGAATTATTCACAATCATGACGTTGATAATGATGCAACACTCATTAATATTTCCAAACAGGTAGTTTCACATGCAAAAGCAGGAGTAGATATGGTAGCGCCTTCCGGAATGATGGATGGAACTATTAAAATGGTTCGTGAATCTTTAGATAATTCTGGATTTGTCAACTTACCAATTATGGCATACTCAGTAAAATACGCATCAGCATTCTACGGACCGTTTAGAGATGCGGCTGATTCTGCTCCAACTTTCGGAGATAGGAGAACCTATCAAATGGATCCTGCTAATAGAGATGAAGGAATTCGTGAAGCTAATTATGACGATCAAGAAGGAGCAGATATTTTAATGGTGAAACCTGCAATGTCATATTTAGATATTATTAGAGAATTAAAAAATAATTTTGACAGACCAATTGCTTGTTATAATGTAAGTGGAGAATATGCAATGGTAAAAGCAGCCGCAGAAAAAGGTTGGATTGATGGTGAAAAGGTAATGATGGAAAGTTTGCTTTCTATGAAAAGAGCAGGAGCAAGTATTATTATTACTTATTTTGCAAAAGAAGCGGCAAGAATATTAAACAAATAATAGCTTTCTTCTCGGCTGTTTGAATAAATCTATCAAATAAGAATACTTCGTTTCATAGAAATGAAATCAAAAAATATGATGCAATTTAAAAAATCTCAAAAACTATACGAAAAAGGTCTTGTGAATTTAGTAGGAGCCGTGAATTCTCCTGTTAGAGCATTTACATCTGTTGGAGGAAACCCTTTATTTATTAAAAGAGGTAGAGGTTCTCAAATTATTGATGTAGACGGAAACAAGTATGTAGATTTAGTTTTGTCATATGGACCAATGATTTTAGGTCATCGTCATAACAAAGTTCAAAAAGCTGTCCATAAAGCTTTAAAAAATGGGTATTCATTTGGAGCTTCAACGGAAAATGAAATAACACTAGCAAAAATAGTTTGCGATGCATTTCCTGGAATGGATAAAGTTAGATTTGTGAATTCAGGAACTGAAGCTGTTTTAAGCGGAGTTCGTCTTGCTAGAGCCTTTACAGGTAAAGATAAAATCATTAAATTTTCAGGATGTTATCATGGGCATCAAGATGCATTATTGGTTGCTGCAGGTTCTGGATTAGCAACTTTAAGTATACCAGGAAGCATGGGAGTCCCGGAAGGAGCAGTGAAAAATACTTTAATTGCTACTTATAATGATCTAGACAGTGTAAAGAAACATTTTGAAAAACACACAGATATTGCAGGAGTTATTATAGAGCCTGTAGGGGGAAATATGGGGGTTGTTATTCCACAAAATGGTTTCTTAAAAGAATTAAAAGAATATTTACAAACTAAAGGGGCATTATTAATTGCCGATGAGGTAATGACGGGTTTTCGTTCTAAATTTGGAGGTGCTCAAGAGCTCCTGGGAGCTATAGCAGATATTACCTGTTTAGGAAAAGTAATAGGAGGGGGTTTTCCTGTAGGTGCTTATGGTGCCAGAAATGAAATTATGGAAAATGTTTCTCCTTTAGGAGGTATGTACCAGGCTGGAACCTTGAGTGGTAATCCAATTGCAATGGCAGGAGGTATTTCTACTTTAAAAGAATTAAAAAGGCAACATCCGTATGTGAAATTTGATCAAATAGGAGAGAGAATAGAAACCATTCTATTAGATGCAGGCAAGAAATACGATGTAGATGTAACTGTGAATAGATTTGGGTCTATGATGAATCCATTTTTCACAAAAGTAACCGTTACAAATTTTGAAGAAGCTCAAACTTCAGATACTAAAAAGTTTGCTATTTTCTTTTGGGAAATGATAAAAAACGGTGTGTTTTTACCACCGTCACAATTTGAAGCATGGTTTCTGTCATCTGCAATCTCAGAGGAAGATATTCGTAAAATTGCAAAAGCGGTAGACAAATCATTTCAGAAAATTCACGAAGAACAATGAGAATAATTATAGGAGTCTTTCTTGTGTTGGTTGGATGTAAATCAATTACTATTAAACCTTCAAAAATTAGTGTAAAAGAAGTTGTTTTTCAAACAATTTCTTTAGGATCATTGTTTGGAAACGGAGTTGAAGGAATTTCTGAAAGTACTTTTACTATTAACAATGCTAAAGAATGGAGTGTTCTTTTAGATAAGATGAATAGAGTAAACAATGTTTCCTCTAGTTTCAAAAAAACAACTATTGATTTCTCTGATCAAATGCTTGTTTGTGTTTTTGATAAAGTTAGAAGTACCGGAGGTATTTCCGTAGAAATAAAAAATATTTCTATTGAAAATACTACTACAAAAATAAATTATAGCATTCAAGAACCAGCTCCAGGAGAAATGACAATTACAGTTGTTACACAGCCTTATCATATTGTACTAACGCAGAAAAGAGAAAGAACCATCACTTTTATAAATAAAGATAACTAACAATATCATGATAAAGAACGATTTATTTTTAAGAGCTTTAAAAGGTGAAACAGTAGATAGACCTCCGGTTTGGATGATGCGTCAAGCAGGACGTTATTTGCCCGAATTTCAGGTGATAAAAAAGAAATATGATTTCTTTACACGTTGTAGAACTCCAGATTTAGCCTCAGAAATTACAGTACAACCCATTCGTAGATACGGAATGGATGCTGCCATTTTATTTTCAGATATTTTAGTTATTCCACAAGCAATGAATATTGACGTGGAAATGAAACCAGATTTCGGTCCTTATTTACCTAATCCGGTTAGAGATCAAAAGGGAGTAGATACTGTTATTATTCCAGATGTTCACACAGAACTAGGCTATGTGATGGAGGCGATTAAAGCAACCAAAGAAAAATTAAATGATGATATTCCATTGATTGGTTTTGCTGGTTCACCATGGACTATCTTATGTTATGTGGTTCAAGGTCAAGGTTCCAAAAATTTTGACAAAGCAAAAGAGTTTTGTTTTACAAATCCTATTGCAGCACATCAATTATTACAGAAAATTACAGACACAACTATAGCATACTTAAAAGCAAAGGTAACTGCTGGAGTAAATGCTGTTCAAGTATTTGATTCTTGGGGAGGAATGTTATCCCCTGTTGATTATAAAGAATTCTCTTGGCAGTATATTCAACAAATTATAGATGCTTTAAAAGATCATGCGCCAGTTATTGCCTTCGGAAAAGGATGTTGGTTTGCATTAAATGATATGTCAAAATCTGGAGCTGCTGCTCTAGGAGTAGATTGGACATGTTCGGCAAGAAATGCGAGGTATTTATCAGGAGGAAATATTACATTACAAGGAAATTTTGATCCATCCAGATTATTATCGCCACCAGCAGAGATTAAAAAGATGGTACATCAAATGATTAATGAGTTTGGAAAAGATAAGTATATTGTAAACTTAGGTCACGGAATTTTACCAAACATTCCATTAGAAAATGCGAAAGCATTTGTAGACGCGGTAAAAGAATACAAAGCATAAACGATTGTTATGGGATATTAAAAACAAATACTTTTTTTAAACATCCAGTTTTATGCCTTTTACTGTAAAAACAAATACTTTTAAAACAGTAATTAGTGATAGTAAGCAATGAGTAGTTTTTAAGAAATAATGAATAGTAAAAACTATTCAACTTTTCTCTACATATCATGTGACGAGCGATCCAACTCAATTAATGTATCTTGAAAATTAAATAGAATCACACGAAATTATTTAAATAGAAAAAAAATGCCTCATTTTATCCTAGATTGTACAGAGAGAATTTTAGAATTAAAGCAACCAAAAGAAATTATAGAAGAAGTTTATGAGACCGCTTTTTCAACTGGACTTTTTAAAAGAGATAATATTAAAGTTCGATTAAATCCTTACAAACACTCTTTAGTTTTGGGTGGAGATTCAGATTTTATTCATGTTTTTGGTAATATTATGGAAGGTAGAACAGAGGCTCAAAAAGCCCACCTCTCTAGAGAAATTGTATCAAAATTAAATCAATTATTTCCAGAGGTGCCAATTATTTCAATTAATATAAGAGATTTTGAAAAGTCGTCTTATATCAATAAAACCATGCTTTAAGATATATGATAAGAGGAGTTACAAAAGGATTTACTGCTTATTTTGAAGCTTATGAGATTATTTCTCGTTTAAAACTTTGGAAATTTTTTGCTATTCCTATGCTAATAAGTTTTGGATTTTTTTTAATTATTGCTCTGCTTTCCTATACCTTTTATGATTCTATTGGAAGTTATATTACTAGTTTATGGGTGTGGGATTTTGGTAAAGAAATAGTGAGTACTATTAGCAATCTCTTTGGAGGATTTATTATTCTAATATTTGGTTTTATAATATTTAAGTATACTGTCATAGCACTATCAGCTCCTTTTATGGGTCCTATTTCTAAGAAAATAGAAGATGATTTTACAGGTTCTTTTTCGCAAACAAAAGTATCTTCTTCTTTTGATCTTTTACTAAGAGGAGTTAGGGTTAGTAGTAGAAATTTATTAAGAGAGTTACTCCTTACAATTCCAATTATAGCTGTAGGACTTATTCCTGTAATCGGATTATTTTCAGCAGTTTTATTATTTTTGATGCAAGCATATTTTGTTGGTTTTGGAAATATGGATTACACCTTAGAAAGATATTTTAGCTATCAAAAAAGTATTTTATTTGTGAAAAAGCATAAAGGAGTAGCCATAGGAAACGGAATTGTATTTATGGTTTTTTTACTGATTCCTTTTATAGGAGTAATTTTAGTGGTACCTTTTTCTGTAACTGCAGCAACAATAGCAACAGTTAAATTAATTAATGAAGTCTAGAAATAAATGAAAGACCAATTTTACCAGTATATAGAAAGCTTGCAAGACAGTATTACTTCTAAATTAGAAGAAGTAGATGGTGTTGCTAAGTTTGAAGAAGATATTTGGAAACGAAAAGAAGGAGGGGGCGGTAGAACTCGTGTGATTGAAAACGGAGGTGTCTTTGAAAAAGGAGGTGTTAATATTTCTGCTGTTCATGGAGAACTACCAGAAATTTTAAGAAATCAATTTAAAGTAGAAGAAGGTAATTTCTTTGCTTGTGGATTGAGTTTGGTCTTACATCCTATAAATCCAATGGTCCCTACAGTTCATGCAAATTGGCGTTATTTCGAAATGTATGATACAGAAGGAAAAATTGTAGCACAATGGTTTGGTGGAGGACAAGATTTAACCCCTTATTATTTGTTTGATGAAGATGCTATTCACTTTCATACTGTTTGTAAAAATGTTTGTGATATCTATAGTCCAGATTTTCATCCATTATTTAAAAAGAACTGTGACGAATATTTTTGGAATGCGCACAGAGATGAAGCTCGTGGAATAGGAGGATTGTTTTTTGATTATTTAAAGGAAACGGATGTATTTTCTATACAGGATAGATATAATTTTGTAACAGCAGTTGGAAATAGTTTTTTAGAAAGTTATGTGCCACTTGTTCAGAAACGAAAAGATATTTTATTTACAACAGCACATAAAGATTGGCAAGAAGTAAGAAGAGGAAGATATGTAGAGTTTAACTTGGTCCATGACAGAGGAACTTTATTTGGATTAAAAACCAACGGAAGAATTGAAAGTATTTTAATGAGTATGCCTCCAGTAGTTCAATGGAAATACAATCATCATCCTCTAGAAAATTCAGAAGAAGAAAGATTAATTACTATTTTAACAAATCCAAAAGAGTGGGTCTGATTTTTTATTATTAATTTTAAATAAAAATTAAATGATTATGAAAAAATATTTTTTTATTCTGATTGCTTTATCAATATCACTATCAGTAAAATGTCAAGATGCTCCAAAAAAAGTAACACTTTTGTGGGATACTTCTTTTAGTATGATAGATAGAAACCTCACCAATGATTTAGAATATTTAAATTTATACTTCCAGAAAAACCCTACTACATCTCTTACTTTAGTTAAATTTAGTAATGAAATTATTTTAAATCAATCGTATACTATTTCAAAAGGTAAATGGCCTGAGTTAGAAAAAGAACTACAAAATACTATTTATGACGGTGCTACCAATTATAAAAAAATAAAAATAGATGAGACAGATGAAGTACTCTTATTTTCTGATGGATATTCATATTTTGATAAATTCCCAACATTATCAGCTAAGATTACTGTACTATCGAGCAGTCAAAATATTAATAATGATTTTCTGAAAGCTATTGCCAAACGTTCAAAAGGAGACTTTATTAACCTAAGCACTGAACAAAAAAACAATACCATCGCTTCAGAATTTATAGCTGTTAAAGGAACTGTAAGTGATGAAAACGGAGCTCTTCCAGATGTGTCAGTAGTCTCTAGAGGCAATAATACTCAAACGGTAACGGATAGCTTAGGAATCTATTCAATAAGTGCTCAATATAGAGGTGTATTGGAGTTTAGATACGTAGGTAAAAACACTATTTTATCTAGAGTTTCAGACAATGGTATTAAAAATATTTATATGACCAATGGCAATCTAGTTCTTGATGAGTTGGTTCTTAAAAATAATAAAAAAGAACTGATAGACAATGGTTACGGAACTTTAGATAAAAAAAGACTTGGTTACGATGTAAAAACTATAGATGGAAATAATATAGCACCGGTAAATACTGATGTAAAGAATGCCGTTGTCGGAAAATTTGCAGGTGTAGAAGTTTCAGCTAACGATGACCTCAGTCAATTCCTAGGAAGAGGTAAAAACACAACAATTAAGGGAAATCAATACGGGCTTATCATACTTGATGGAGTTCCTTTAAAGCAAAGTAATTCTTCTTCAGGATTTGTTTCTAATACAGATTTTATAAACACAGAGAATATAGAGAGCATTACTTATCTAAAAGGACTTGCTGCTACAAATATCTATGGATCTGATGGGAGTAATGGAGTATTACTTATAAAATCAAAAACAGGGTCTTCAAGTTTTAAAAAGAAAAAACAAAAGAAACTAGGAAATACTCCTACTTATATTGATGATATAGCAATTAAAACCATCCTTAATAAGCCTTATATAAAAGAAATATCAAAAGCCTCATCTATCGACAATGCTTATAATATTTACATAGCACAAAGAGAGTTTTATGGGAAAGAAATAAGTTTCTTTTTTGATGTGGCTTCCTATTTTAATAATTGGAATAATCCATATTTAGTGAAGAGAATATTGTCCAATGTTTTAGAACTCAACAATGCTACCGATCTTAAATTATTAAGGGTATTAGCTTATAAATATGAACAGTTAGGGCTGTTTGAGGAATCTATCAATATTTATAAAAAGATAATTTTAATACAACCAAATGATTCTCAAACCTATAGAAACTTAGCATTGAGTTATCAACTCAATAAAGAATTTTTAAAAGCTCAAGATATTTATAACAAAATACACAATAATCAATATACCGATGTCAATTCTTTTTCTGGATTGATAAAAACAATTAATACTGAATACAAAAACTTGGTATCGTTACATGAATCAACTTTAAATATTGATAAAATTCCTGAATTATTCAAAAAAAAGATTGAGTATGACACACGTATAGTATTTGAATGGAGTCAATATGATACTGAATTTGATTTACAGATTGTAAACCCTCAAAAAAGATATTTTACTTGGTCTCATACTCAAAGTAAGGAGTCAGTTCGTTTTATGAATGAAAAATCTCAAGGATATGGTTTGGAAGAATTTTTCATTACCAAAAAGGATAAAGGAGAGTGGTTGTTTAACCTAACATACTATGGAGAAAAAACAGGGATTAATTCTACTCCTACTTATTTAAGAGTTACTGTCTTTAATAATTTTGGAAAACCGACTCAATCTAGAAAAGTAACTACTTTAGAATTATACGACCTAAACAAAAAAGAGACTGTTCTAAAGCTTAAAATTTAATCTTTTCTAAATAATGCGTTTAAATTATTATTTTAAACAATAATTACGAAATTGTTAATGTTAGTTTATTTTAATTACATTATTCATTTCTAATATGTAATATGTGTTGATTTTGTTGAATAAAATTTATTTTTATATTATTTTTCAGTTTCTAAAAAACAATAATTTATCACTCCTTTTTCGTATTTTTGCAATCTCAAAACCGAATAACAATGGCTAAGTTCGAATTAAAATTACCTAAGATGGGAGAAAGTGTTGCAGAAGCAACCATTACCTCTTGGTTAAAAGAAGTTGGAGATACGATAGAGTTAGATGAAGCAATCGTAGAAATAGCTACAGATAAAGTAGATTCTGAAGTTCCTAGTGAAGTAGAAGGGACGCTTATTAAAATTTTATTTGATAAAGATGCTGTAGTAGGAGTTGGTCAGACAATAGCAGTAATTGAAACTATTGGAGGAGCTGATACTACTAGTGAGCCAATGGTAGAGGTAGAAGAAATAGCAGAACAAGTTACTCAGGTAGAGAAAATCATTGAAGCAGCTGTACAAATTACCAATACCCCAATTTCTAAAACATCAGATTCAGGAAAATTCTTTTCACCATTGGTAAGAAAGATAGCGGAAACGGAGAGTCTGTCTATGGAGGAATTGGAAATGGTTTCAGGAACAGGAAAAGGAGGAAGAGTTACTAAAAATGATATTCTTTCTTATATAGAAAATCAAAATAATGTCTCAAAAGTAGAGGATACTATACCAATTGCCACAAAATCAATTGCTACAGAAGTTACAAAACCTACCCCAGTTTCTGTAAATGGTGGAGATGAAATCATAGAAATGACTCGCATGGGTAAATTGGTTTCAAAGCATATGGTAGCTTCTGTTCAAACCTCAGCTCATGTTCAATCATTTATTGAAATAGATGTCACTAATATTGTAAAGTGGCGAGGTAAGGTAAAAGAAGCATATTTTGCTAGAGAAGGAGAAAAATTAACTTTCACCCCAATTTTAATGCATGCAGTAGCAAGCACAATTAAGAAATTTCCAATGATTAATATTGCTGTTCAAGGCGATACTATCATAAAAAAGAAAGATATTAATTTAGGAATGGCAGCAGCACTTCCTAACGGAAACTTAATTGTACCGGTTATTAAAAATGCAGATCAATTAAACTTAGTAGGGATGACCAAACAAGTAAATGATTTGGCTACCAGAGCTAGGAATAACCAGCTAAAACCAGATGACATTCAAGGAGGAACCTATACTGTTACTAATGTTGGAAGTTTTGGGTCTGTTATGGGAACACCAATTATCAATCAACCTCAAGTAGCTATTTTAGCTTTAGGAGCCATTCGAAAGGTTCCTGCTGTTATAGAAACTCTAGAAGGAGATTTTATTGGAATTAGACAAAAAATGTTTGTATCTCATTCTTACGATCATAGAGTTGTAAACGGAGCATTGGGCGGAATGTTTATCAAAACATTAAAAGAAACTCTAGAAGCTTGGGATATGAATCAAGAATTTTAAGAACGAACTAATACCTTGTAAAATTCTACAATTTCTAGGTTTTACTTTAGAATTAAATTAATAAACTAAATTTATAACTCAAAAAAAAATCAAAAAATGAAAAAAATACTTATCGTATTATTAGTGATTACATCACTAACAACATTAGCACAAGAATCTGTTTTATTGCGTCTTAATTACAGTCAAGGAGATAGCTATGTTGTAAAAGTAGAATCAAAGCAAGGAATGGGAATGCAGGGGGGAATGAATATGAATATGACTATGGGAATGATCGTCACAGAAGTTGCTGAAAAAAATATTAAGACAGAGTCTAAGATTACATCTGTTGTGATGGATATGATGCAAGGAGGAATGTCTATGAGTTATGATTCTAATAAGAAAGACGAAGAGCTAGATCAGATGGGGCAAATGATGAAGTCGCAATTTGATCCAATGATGAAAGCTACCATTCATTCTTCTCTAGATAATATGGGGAATATGATAGAAACTAAAATTGAACCTGCCATTCCTGGTATGGAGCAGTTAACAAATAGTTCAGGTACTATTAATTATCCCAAAGAAAAAGTTTCTGTTGGTTCTTCATGGATTTCCGAAAACGAAAATCAAGGAATGAAAATGAGCACCACATACACTGTAAGTAGTATTGCTAATGGAGTTGTTAGTTTAGATGTTTCAGGAGATGTAACTGGTTTAGGAACGGGTACTATTAAAGGAAAAACTACAGTTGATATTAACAGTGGAATTGCAAAAAGTGCAGCTCTTGAGGTTACTATCTCTGCGCAAGGAATGAATATGAGTATTATTACCAATACAACGATAACAAAAATATAACTACAATATACTTCATAAAAAAACCTCTAGAAATTCTAGAGGTTTTTTTATTTTATAGACTTTAAAGACTACGCCAACATAGTTACAGGATTTTCAATATATGCCCTAACTGTTTGTAAGAATTGAGCTCCAGTAGCACCATCTACCGTTCTGTGATCACAAGCTAATGTTATTTTCATAGTATTGCCAACAACAATCTGACCGTCTTTAACAACAGGTTTTTCTTCTATTGCTCCAACAGATAATATAGCTGAATTAGGTTGGTTTATAATAGATGTAAATTCTTGAACTCCAAACATTCCTAGGTTAGAAATTGTAAATGTACTTCCTTCCATTTCATTAGGTGCAATTTTTTTATTTCTTGCTTTTCCTGCTAAATCACGAACATTAGTGCCAATCTGAGTTAGACTCATTTGATCTGTAAATTTTAAGACAGGAACTAACAGTCCGTCATCTACTGCTACAGCAACACCAACATGGATATGATGGTTGTATCTTGTAGTATCTCCATTCCAAGAAGTATTTACCTGAGGATGCTTTTTTAATGCCATAGCACAAGCTTTCACTATCATATCATTAAAAGATACTTTAGTTTCTGGTAAAGAATTAATTGTTTTACGAGAAGCAATAGCATTGTCCATATCTAACTCAATAGTAAGATAGTAATGAGGAGCCATAAATTTAGATTCCCCTAAACGTTTTGCAATTACTTTACGTATTTGAGAGTTTTTCACTTCTTCAAAACTCTCTTCACCAACAGGTGTATAAGTTGCTAATGGAGCTGAAGATTGTTGTGTTTGGATAGGAGAAGCAATAATAGCAGCTACAGGAGTATAATGTTCTACATCCTTCTTTACAATTCTTCCATTTTCTCCAGAGCCTTTAACATCGGCTAAATTAATTCCTTTGTCTTTTGCAATTTTCTTCGCTAGAGGAGAAGCAAAGACTCTTCCTCCAGAAGTTGTTGTATTAGAAACCTCAGTTGTTTGTTCTTCTACATGTATTGTTTCTGTATTTGAAACTTCTGTTTTTACTTCAGTCTTATCAGAAGATAGGGTTCCCTCTTCATGAGCAGTTATAATATTAGAAATATCTGTTCCTTCGGGGCCTATGATGGTTAATAAACTATCTACTTTTGCACTTTCTCCTTCGCCTATACCAACATATAATAAAACTCCCTCATAGAAAGATTCAAATTCCATGGTTGCTTTATCCGTTTCAATTTCTGCTAAAATATCTCCTTCTTCAACTTTATCACCAACATTTTTTAACCAAGAAGCTACGGTTCCTTCTTCCATGGTATCACTTAACCTTGGCATCGCAATTACTTGTACTCCTTCTGGAATTAAAGTATCAACTGATTCTTTTGAGGGTTCTTCTATTGCGTCTTCTGAGGCTTCCTGTATAGTTGTTTCTTCAGCTCCATTCAAAATTCCTGTGATATCTTCACCTTCGTCTCCAATAATAGCTAAGAGAACATCCACTGGAGATGTTTCTCCTTCTTGAACTCCTATGTGTAATAATGTTCCTTCATTGAAAGATTCAAATTCCATAGTAGCTTTGTCAGTCTCAATTTCAGCAAGAATATCTCCCTCTTCAATTTTATCACCAACTTGTTTCAACCATTTTGCCACAACACCTTCTTCCATGGTGTCACTTAAGCGAGGCATATTTACGAGTATTGCCATATGTTTATTCCTAAATTAATTTTTTTACTTTTAGACTTTTCATTAGCGATAACTAAAATTTTAAGAGGTATTCTATACTTCAAACCCATGTTGGGTTACTTTATAAACGGATAATCTTTTTGTTCATATACCACATCGTGTAACTGACTAATTTCTGGATATGGAGATTCCTCTGCGAATTTCTCACATTCTTTAACTCTGTCTTTTACATTTTGATTTATTTCTTCAATTTCTTCTTGTGAAGCATACTTATTATCTTTAATAATATCTAGTATTTGAGTTATTGGATCAATTTTTTTGTATTCTGCTACTTCATCTTTTGTTCTATAATGTTGAGCATCTGACATAGAGTGACCTCTATAACGATATGTTTTCATTTCTAAAAACGTTGGCCCTTCACCACGTCTTGCTCTTTGTATAGCTTCATCTACAGCTTCAGCTACTTTAATTGGATTCATACCGTCTACTGGACCACAAGGCATTTCATATCCTAAACCTAATTTCCAAATATCTGTATGATTTGCAGTTCTTTCTACAGAAGTTCCCATGGCATACCCATTGTTTTCAACAATAAATACTACGGGTAATTTCCATAACATAGCCATGTTAAAAGTCTCATGAAGAGAACCTTGTCTTGCAGCACCATCGCCAAAACATGTAAGCGTAACACCATCACTTCCTTTATATTTATCACCAAAAGCAATACCAGCTCCTAAAGGAATTTGACCACCAACAATTCCGTGACCACCATAAAACCTATGTTTTTTTGAAAAAATATGCATAGAACCTCCCATACCTTTAGAAGTACCCGTAACTTTTCCATACAATTCTGCCATCACTCTTTTTGGATCTTCTCCCATACCAATAGGCTGAACATGATTTCTATAAGCAGTAATCATTTTGTCTTTAGACAAGTCCATAGCATGTAAAGCACCTGCTAGAACAGCTTCTTGACCATTGTATAAATGTAGGAAACCTCTTACTTTTTGTTGAATATAGACAGAAGCCAATTTATCTTCAAATTTTCTCCAAAATAACATGTCTTTATACCAATTAATATAGGTTTGCTTGGTAACTTTTTTCATTCTTTTTTGTTGTTTGTTTTCTAATTAGGAATCCTGCTAAATTAGTGGATTCTTACTACAAAAATAAATGAATTAAGTAGAATAAAAAAAGTAGTAGTAATTAAATTAATTACAACGTTTTCGTTTGGTAGTTTTATTTATCTTTTGCTATGATAACAGTGGCTTTAGCGCCAGTAGCTAGATTCCATTCATTAGATGAAATAACGTTTCCAGTATCATCAAAAACCTTAAAACCAGCTGTGTTTGGGCCAGAAGTTCCTTGGTTTAATGCAATAAAAGCAATTTTATTAATGCCTACTTGAAGTGGAAGCTCAAAAGTTTGATAAGATGCTCGTAATGTTATGTTTCTAATAACAGGAATATCATTGATTGTGATGGTTACTCTGTCTCCATCTGGGTATTGAAAGTCTCTACAAATAATTCTAACAGATTTAGATTGGGTTCTAAAGCTTCCTAAATCTTGATCGATTTTTGGATATGGTGCATTTATTTTTTTCCAAGATTTTAAAAAACGCTCCTCAGAAATTTTTGCTGCTGAAATAATTCCTTTATTATTTAAATCTTCTTCTTGTCTCTTTTTAGCATCTTTTTTCTTTTTTTTATCAAATGCTTTTTTAAACCCATCATCATTTCCAATTTCTAAGGAAATAGGTTTTTTTATCTTATTAGACGGAACTGCTAAAATAACTTTCTTGTTACTACTTTTTTTATTAGAATCTGTAATAGTATCTACTTGACTTAATACAGTGAAGGAAACTAAAAAGAAGAAGTAAAAAAGGATATTTTTAAACAGATTCAAAACTGGCGATGGTTTTTATTAATTCTAATAGCTACAAATATAGTGCCCATATGATAGTAAGTCGTTTAGATTTTGTTAAAACTTATTATTCAATTAGAAAATTAAAGTAGGTATTTGGATAAGGTTCCTCTTTTAATGTAAAGTGCCACCATTCATTATCATAAGGGCTAAAGCCATTTTCTGTCATGATTGTTCGCAGCAACATCCTGTTTTTCTTTTGAGCTTCAGTAATATTTTTATAAAAAGGATGTGAAGCATCTCCAAAAAAATCATAGGCACTTCCCATATCTAATTCGTTGTTTTTTTTTAAATTTACAATGCTTAAATCTACCGTGCTTCCTCTGGTATGTCCAGATTTTGAGGCAATAAAACCAAGTGTAAACAAGGCTGATTTATGTACATCTGGATAATACAGTTGCTTCATTAAGGTATCATTCATCACTTTTGCCCAACGTATAAAATGATCTACAGATTGCTGAGGTCTATAGGCATCAAAAATTTTAAGACTGAGGCCAGAAAGCATCAATTTAGATTGTATTATTTTTAATGCGATGGCTGCAGGCGTAGAGATAATAAGGCTATCTTTTATATATCCATCAATAGGCTGTCCGATAAAATTATTTGAGGTACCATATCTTAACTCTTTCTTAATTGTTGCATCAATTTCTGATACATAAGAAAATCCTTGCGGGAGTGTTTGACCACTAATTTGAGAACTGATTAATACTATAATAATAATAATAAGTGATTTCATACCTTAAAAGTATTAAAAATATTTAATTTTGTGCCCTATGGAATCAATAACATTAACAACACCTGCCTTATTATTTTCAGCAATTTCCTTAATTATGTTAGCTTATACTAATAGGTTTCTTGCCTATGCAGCTGTCATTAGGAATTTACATGATGTGTATTTAGATAAAAAAGACGAATCTCTATTGAGACAGATCAAAAATCTAAAACTTAGATTGACTTTAACTCGTTGGATGCAAATTTTTGGAATTGGAAGCTTGCTTTTATGTGTGTTAACTATGTTTTTAATTTATATAGAATACCAAATTATAGCCGTTTGGTTATTTGGAATTGCGCTGCTGCTCTTGCTTATTTCTCTTGCCTTATTAATTAGAGAAATACAAATTTCATCAGAAGCATTAGAGCATCATCTAGCTGATATAGAAGAACATTTGAAAAAAAAATAAGAGCTGTTGTATTTCAAACAGCTCTTATTGAAGTAATTTAATTGACTAACAAAACCAACGATTATTTTTCCCTTTTTATAGAATTATTTTAGCACTAATTATTATCTATCTTGGATAAATTTTCCCACCTGATGAGGTCTTTTTAGTTACTTTTTCATGATTCCCTTCAAAGGGAATACCTAGTCCGATGCTGGCTTCCCCATCTATAGATGAAGATATATATACGCTTATGCTAGCCCCACTACTCACTTTTGCAACAAAATCTTCAGAAACTAATTTATAGGCAGTTATAGAACTACCACTTGATGCATTTGTTTCATATGAAGTTGTTTTTCCAGAGAGGCTTAGGCTTGATCCGCTACTAGTACTTGAAATAAGATTGGTAGCTGTAACTTCTATAGTTAATAATATAAAATTTAAGTATAGGTATGTGTATTAAAACAGTATAAGCCTATGGTTTAGTCTTTACCTAGAAAACCAGTTTTACCAATCATCATCAATTTGTTTTATTGTTTAATATACGTGTTCCCGTTAGATATCATTGAGGTATTAGATACCTTATCAAATTCAAATGTCTGTTCACCAGGACCATAAGACATAATTACAAAATATCTTGTGTTAGATACTTCTTCATAAACAGAAAAATTATCAAAATATGTACCTTGTTCTTTCCAGCACGTAAGTCCAATCCCAACTTGACCTTGACAAAAATCATCTGTTCTAAAATCAACTATAATTCTTCCGACAGTAAGAGAAAGAGTACTCTCAAGTGCCCAAACACCTTGTATCCAACTTGGTGGATTAATAGAAACATTGTTGGAAGAATCAGAATCAGAATCCCCACAAGAAAATAATAAAATAGTTAAGGATAGTATTAGTAGTTTCTTCATAGTAAGCTTATTTTAATTTAAGTTATTTTCAAATATATAAAAAGAGCCTAGATGTTAACAACCAACTAGGCTCTTAAAATACTATGAAAAAGGTTTTAACCTAAGTCACTTTAAGTATAGTAAATATTAAAATAGCTATAAGCTATAAAATTAAAAAATAGTCCGATTAAAGTTAGAAAACCTGTATTTAGATATTATCCTTGAGCTTTAAAGCTTTACTCTCAAAAGGTTGCTTTAAACAATCTGTACAGTCTAACCCTTTGTCTGTCATTTTAAAATAATGACCTACCATATCAGCAGCATACATTCCGTCTACAGTAGCTATATTGTATAAGAAGCTTTTGGTAGTTTTGTCTAAAAACACCGTACTATTCTCAGGAATATATACAGTAGCATATACTACTTCATCACTAAATCTATAGGTTAAATGAGATAAGAAAAACCCATTTAATTGAAGGGTGTTTTGTGCTTCTTCATATACGTAGGCTATCCCTGTTGCATTTTCTGTTGCTTTTGTTTTATTTCTTCCTTCAGAAACTTTTCTAACCTTTATAGAACTAGTCTCAGAATTACTTTTTTCTACAGATACTTTTATATTAGTTGAATATATTTTCTCTAATTTATTATCAGACACGAACACTCGTTTAGAACTTCTTCTTAAGATTTCTTGAAAAAATAGCATATCATCATTTATCATTTTTAAATGCAAGGTGTCTGATGGTTTAAAAGTAAGTTCTGAAGCACTTATTTTAGTGCCATTATATGCACTAGATGTTCCTAATTCTATTCCTGTAAACAGCAATGTTAGCAGCGCAATAATCCAAATTCCTAACAGTGATAAAGAGACAGTTTTACCAAACTTTTTTATGTTGCTAGAAATAATTCTAAGTCCTAACACAAATAGAATTAAGAATGGAAACCCTATTAATACAAACAAGGCAATAGCCAATATCCAATAGGGTATGAGTGAATCATACATGAAGTTTGGAAGGTTGATGAAATCTTCACCATATCCTAGTATTTCAAAACTTCCCAAAGAGAATACTGCTAAGAATAGTAAAACTAATATGATCGCAGAGAAAATAATGATAATAACCCCAATAAATTTTCCTATGATATTAAATAATACACCAACAATAGCTCCTATAACATCTAACAGATCTTGAAAGCCAGAACTTGCTTTCTTACCATTTTTTTGAAAACCATCTGCCACTTTTTTTTTTACATTATTGGCACCGTCTTCAAGAGTTTCTTTGATAGCACTAAATTCTTCACGAATTTTTTTTTCAATATTATCTATAGTTACATGTTCACCTTCCATTTCTAGTTTTTCTGCTGTTGTGGTTGCCTCAGGTAATAAGACCCATAAAATAATATAGATTAAAAACCCAAATCCAGCACTAAAAAACAAGGCAATTAGAAGCAATCGCAACCAAATAGCATCAATTCCTACATAATGGCCAACACCTGCAGCTACACCTCCTAAGAATTTATCATCTCCATCTCTGTATAATTTTCTATTGCTGGTTTTTTTTCTTTGGTAGCTAGATGAGTTGTCTGTATACCCAGTTTCATTCTCTTCATAATCTTCTGGCTCCCCCATGATTTTAATGATATTGGCAATATCTTGTTCATTAACAACCTTGCGAGCATCTGTAATTTTTTCGGATAATAATTCACTAATGCGCGCCTCTATATCGGCAATTATTTCGTTTTTCCCTTGGGGATCATCGCTCAACGATTTAGAAACTGCATCTAAGTATCTTCTTAATTTTTGATAAGCAGTCTCATCTATATGAAAAAAATAGCCTCCTAAATTTATATTGATCGTCTTATTCATCGTTTTTTTGTTTTTTGCTTGTTATTTGATTTACAGCTGTCTTTAAATTTCCCCATGTTGTATCTAATTCTTTTAAAAAGAGTCTTCCGCTTTCTGTTAGAACATAATATTTTCTTGGCGGGCCGGAGGTAGATTCTTCCCATCGGTAAGACAATAGTCCTGAATTTTTCAGCCTTGTTAATAATGGGTATATAGTGCCCTCAACTACAATCATCTCTGCATTTTTTAAGGTAGAAATAATTTCAGAAGTATAGGCGTCTCCATGCTGTAAAATAGATAAGATGCAATACTCTAATACCCCTTTACGCATCTGTGCTTTTGTGTTTTCTATTTTCATAAATACAGTATAATTTTTAATTTTACAGGATTTTAATGTAAATGTATGGTAAAGTATGGTACTATGCAAAACATAGTACTATTTATTTTTATATCTATGATGTTTGATTCAAAAATTACAATCATTGTATATTTATAACTAACTTATTTTTTAATCAAAAAATTACTACTCCTTAACAATCATTTAATTCTTAGCTTTGAATAATTTTTTTTAGCAAAAACTCATGACACAACTTCAGTATATTTCTTCAATTTTATTAGCACTTTATTTTGTTGGCATTATGGTGGTTGTACTCAGAGCAAAAAAAAGTACTTCTGCAGAAGACTATTTTTTAGCAGGCCGACAACTTCCTTTTTGGGCCTTGTCTATTACCTTTATTGCTTCTTGGTGGGGAGGTGGTTCTGCTATAGATTTAGTAGATCATGGTTTTAACCAAGGAATCAGCTCTTTTTGGATTTATGGCATGCCTGTACTTTTTTCTACCTTTTTAATGTACCTCTTTTCTAAAGCCATTAGAAAAATTGGTACTATTACCCAGCCACAACTTATGGAAGCTCGCTACAATAAAAAAGTAGCTTTTTTACTTTCGTTACTCATTTTAATTTTTATGATTTTAGGGGTAGCTACCCAAGCAGTTGTAATTGGTAATTTCTTTCAATCTTTTTTTGATATTGATTATAAAATAGCTGCTCTTGTAGGCACTAGTATTGTGTTATTATATTCCTTCTTTGGAGGTTTTAAAGGAGTGGTTATTACAGATATTATTCAGTTTGTGTTTTTACTTATAGCTGTTGTGGTTCTTTTTGTAGTTGCTTACCAACATTCTGGCGGTTTTGAAAAAGTGCAACAAATTGCTTTAGAACAAAACAAACCAGCATTCTTTTCCTTTTTTCATAACATTTCAAACAACCTGGTTTTTATTATAACATTTGGCTGTTCTTGGATGATACAAGCCAATATTTGGCAAAGAATTTCTGCAACTAAGAAACCCAATGATGCAAAAAAAATGATGTCTTTAGCGTTCTTTGTATTTATTCCATTGTACCTTATTGTTACTTTAACAGGGGTATTAAGTTTGGGTATTTTTGAATCGGTGCCAGAAGGAGGTATTGTGCCAGCCATGATTGTTAAATTTATGCCTGTTGGTTTGGCTGCCTTTATTTTTGTTGGTCTGTGTTCTGCAATTATGTCTACTATGGATTCTATGATAAATACGGGGGCTTTGGTGCTTAGTGTAGATATTTATAAAAGGAAAATAAACCCATCTGCCACCAATAAGCAAATGGTGCGTATAGGCAAACTAGCCACTGTACTTATTGCTCTTTTGGGCTTGCTAATTAGTTTAGAAATACGCTCTATATTGCGCATTGCTTGGATAGGGTCAGACTTTTTAGCCACCGGAGCCTTTGTACCTTTGGTTTTGGCTTTTGTTTGGAAAGTAGGAAACTCTAAAGGAGCTTTTGCCTCCATTATATTTGGTCTTATATTCTCTAGCTACAACATGCTTATAGCCCTGGGTGTAAAACTACCTACAGCCTGGGAAATTGCTTCAGTAGAACAGGCGCTTATTGGTATGGTAGCTTCTGCTGTTATCTTTGTTGGTGTTAGTTTACTTACCAAACCAGAAACAGAAAAAGCAGTACAATTTATAGAGAAAGCAGGCATGTTGAAATGATTTTTTTAGACCTACAAAAATTATAGATTACTCTCACAAGCCAATTACTTTTATTTTAAGCCTAGCCCTTAGCTCTCCCCAAAAACAGGGAGTAAAAAATTTTAAATGCTTCAATTGCCAAACTAATTATCAATTTAGATCTATAGATAGACAGATAGGAGGCATGATCGTTGGAACATCAACCTTTTTATCTGGTTTACTAATGTTTACTCTTAATTTGGAATTGATTTCGAAATTAGGATTGGGAATATTATCTTCGGCAGTTCTTTGCATTTGTTTAAGTTTATTTAGTATTAAATTTCTTGAATTTAAATTAATTAAAAAATAAACATGAAAATAACCACAAGAGATATTGCATTTTTTATGCTAGGAATTTTTACAATCTTTATAATTGAAACTGTGGTAGACTGGGAGGGGTCTAAAAAATCTTTTAAAGATGGCTACCATAAAGCAAGTGGTATTGAAGCTGTAAACTAATCCCTATGCCACTATTTTAGTAACGAGTAAAACAATGCTACTTACTTAGAGCTAACCACCTAAGAAGAGCACAAAAATGTTTCTATGCATGTAATACCGTTGCTTCAGTTAAGGCAGGAGTTTTTGCTACAAAATCTTCTAAAATCGTAAAGAAATTTAAGATGTGTTCTTTCTCGTTGTTCGCATTAATAGTTACAAACCTCACAAAAGTATCTTCTTTAAAAGAACCAAAACCAACTACAGTTTCTTGATGTTCATACAGGGCTGTACAAAGTGCTATTGGATCAACATTTTTATAATTAAAACAAACCCCAATAGAATTATCAAAACTATACAAGGTATAATCAGGGTTACTTCTAATGTAGGCTAACGCAACGTTTGCTAAATCAAATTGTTGATCTACAATCTGCTCTAAGCCTTTTGTGCCAATAGATTTCCAAAGTGTCCAAAACTTTAAAGCATCATTTCTTCTTCCGCACTGAAAAGAGGTTTTCCCTAAGTTAAAATCGTCTCCATCTGTTTGATACAAATAACTTGCGTCGTTGCTAAAAGAATCGAGTAAATGTTTTTTATCATTCACTAAAATGATAGAACAGGTTAAAGGAGTTCCTAACATTTTATGAGCATTATAGCTAAAAGAATCAGATCTTTCTATTCCTCTTAAAAGGTATTTATATTTTTCACTGAACATCACACTTCCACAATATGCGCCATCTACATGCAGCCAAATATTGTATTTTTGGGTGATATCAGCAATTGTATCAATAGGATCAAAAGCACCTAAAACGGTCGTTCCAGCAGTTGCATTCACATAGGTAGGAATTCCGCCATTTTTAATATCTTCTTTAATTTGTTCTTCTAGTTTTTCAGGAATCATTTTTCCTTCGGTATCAGCTTCTATATAACGAATGTTACTTCTACCAATTCCTGCGAAACTTGCATTTTTATCATTGGAATAATGAGATTCTTTAGAAGTATAAATAATTAACGGTTTTGTCATTCCGTTTAAACGACATTCTGGGTCTTTAGCATCACGTCCCATAATTAAAGCCATATAATTGCTCATAGAACCTCCTGTTGGAAAGGTTCCATTACTTTTTTCACCGTAACCAATTAGTTGGCAAGATTGTCTAATAATTTCTTGTTCTATACCCACCTGTGGCCCTGCAACCTTATAGGTGTACATGCTGTTGTTTAACAAAACAGCTAGTAAATCCCCTAAAACTGCTTTGGATTGTCTTCCTCCAAAAAGTTGATTAAAAAATAAATTTGTTGCTGTTTTTGGGGTGGCAATTAGAATATCACTTAATAACGATTTAAACTCATCATCTATCATTGCAGTATTGTTTAAAGACAAATCAATGGTATCATATAATTGATTTGCTTCTATTCTTTCTGCAACTGGATTTAGTTGTTCTTCATTAATTAGAACTTCTGCAAGTTCATTAAATAAAGCTAGATCGTTTTTTATTGTAGACATATATTATTAGATTGTTATATAATTAATTAAGCAGTTTTATGGTAGCTCATCTTTTTATTGATAAAAGCCTTAGAATTTTCATCAAAAATACTGCATTTTCGAATGGGTTTAGCATACAAATGAAGAGACATGCTTTTTTTCTTTGAGATATTTTCTAAACTATGAAATCCCATAAAGTCTTTCATGTAAGTTACTTGGTTTGTTTTTGTAATGGATGATCTTACAGCAATTAATTCATCATTTTCATTCTTTTTATAGACCACCTCTCTAAACTCACCTTCAATGACTTTTACCCAACATTCTTCGCCTCCATGATCGTGAATGGGTGTTTTATGACCTTCACACCAACAAATTAATATCAATTCAAAACTTTCTGTATCTATAATACAATTTCTTGTATAGCAGTCTGTTAACCAGAATGAATAGGCGTCAAAGTCGGTTGGCTTAAATTTTGCAGAATGTATTATGTGATTGTAAGTCGTCCTCTCTCCTTCAGACAGAGCTGTAATTAAATCAGTTAAAGTTTGAGGGTTTTCTGTAGATTTTTCTGTAGAATTCAAAATTTTCGCTTTTTTTTGTTCATTTGATGTACAAATCCAAGGTGAATCCCTAAATCTAAATTAAATGGGTGAGTTCTATAAATCACCAATATCACAAATATAGTTATTTTTATAGTTTTTATCCTGTTTTTAGAACGTTTTTATATAAAAATGGTTATAATTTTGGCTTTTTTTGACGATTTATCAAAATCTTAAAATATTGAATTTCTTCAATTTTTAAGCTCATAAATTATAGGTACCTTTCGCATCAAATTACAGTATATGAACATTACGCCTAAAAAGATTAATAGATTTATGTTATTTAAATTGCCACTTGCCTATTTAGGCGGGGTTCGAGTAGCCTCTATAGAAAAAGAGACTGCCATTGTAAATATTACCCACAAATGGCTAAATCAAAACCCTTTTAAATCTTTGTTTTGGGCAGCACAAGGCATGGCGGCAGAAATGGCTACAGGGGTATTGGTAATGAGAGGCATAGAGAATATTGGAAAGAAGGTTTCTATGTTGGTCATTAATCAGCGAGGTAATTTCACTAAAAAAGCAACTGGTAAAATCAGATTTGAATGTCACAACGGGGATTTTGTTGCAAACGCTTTAGAAGAATCTGCCAATACTGGAGAAGGAAGAGTAATTACAATGAAATCAGAAGGCTTCAACTCTGACGGAATATCTGTCTGTAGCTTTCATTTTGAATGGAGTTTGAAAGTAAAAAACGAGTAACTTTAGTTTAGATTTTCTGTCTTTTTAATAGTGTTAATAAAACTTCCTAATTTTTTACCATAGAAAGAATTCTTCACCTTATCTGATAATGAATTATTAATACTATCTAAGTACTTTACATTAGCATTTACCAATTCTGTTAATGTAATGTAAGCAGCAACTTCACTTTCTGAATGATTTAATGCAAAATTAATGGTATAGATATATTTCTTTAGATTTTGTCTCTCAGCTTGTTTTCTTAAAGATTGAGAGGTTTCTAAATCATTGTCTTTTTGTGCTTGCATATTGGCAGCCAATAGGTCTAACTGTTTTCCTTGAAACTTAGCAGCTACTTTTTTGTATTTATCTATGATTTTTTGATTTTTTGAACCTTCTATCTGAGGTTTAATTCCCAATTTATCAAGATTATCACTAATTGTAATAGTTCCTTCTTCACCAAAGAAAGAGAGATTATTCTCATTTCCATCTAGTGTTAGGTAATACATCTCAGAAGATGTTATGTTATCTGTTAGTGTAAAAGTGTCTTCTCCATATAAACGAATAGAATCTACAGAAATCACCAGCGTATCTCTCATTTTTTGTAAATACACTGTTCCTTTCTTTAGCCCCTTAATTTTTCCTTGCACTACCATATTGCCAAGTTCTTTCTCTTTAGAACAAGATACAATTAAGAGCAACAAACAAACCACCAATACTTTCTTCATAATGTCATAAAACTTTAGGCTGCAAATATGCAGATTTCTATTTAAACTGGCGCAGCTAATTCTAATAAAATAGTACATCCAATGGCAGCTATGGTTCCAATAGCATAGCCAAAAACAGCTAATAAAACTCCCACACTAGCTAATGATGGATGAAAAGCAGAAGCTACAATAGGAGCAGAGGCAGCACCACCCACATTGGCCTGGCTACCAACTGCTAAAAAGAAAAAGGGTGCTTTAATAAGTTTTGCCACTAGTATTAATAGCCCTGCGTGTATTGTCATCCAAACAATACCAATAACAATTAAGCCCCAGTTATCAAAAATCATGGTTAGATCCATTTTCATTCCAATAGTGGCCACAAGCATATATATAAATATACTTCCAATTTTACTAGCTCCGGCACCCTCATAATTTTTTGCTTTGGTATGCGATAATAAGATGGCAATAATAGTAGAAATACTTACCAGCCAGAAAAATTGAGATCCTAAGAAAGTAAAGATGTTTTTTGCTATTTCAGAATTAATACCAGCAACTACTTCATTAAAAAAAGCAGCAAGATAACCTGCAGCAAAGTGGCCAAAACCAACGGTTCCAAAGGCTATGGCTAGAATAATCATATAATCTGTGAGTGTTGGGTTCTTTTTTATCTTTTGAGTAAATAAGATAACTTTTTCTTTCAATTCTTCTATGGCAGAGGTGTCTGCTTTGAGCCATTTGTTAATTGCGTCTTTTTTCCCAATACTTATCAGTAAAATTGCCATCCAAATATTGGCTACTACAATATCTACAAATATCATCCCTCCATATTTAGCCGGATTGTATTTGTAAATTTCTAACATAGCAGTTTGATTAGCACCACCACCTATCCAGCTTCCTGCTAAGGTAGAGAGTCCTCGCCAAACAGCATCAAAATCTGCTCCGCCAACAGTTTCAGGAGAAACTAAAGAAATTAATAAAATGGCAATTGGACCACCTATAATAATACCAATAGTACCTGTAAAAAACATTATTAACGCTTTAGATCCGAGATTAAAAATAGCTCTTAAATCTATACTTAGGGTCATTAGTACTAGGGCTGCAGGCAATAAAAACCTACTGGCGACATAGTATAATTGAGAACTTCCTTTTACAATTTCACCTGTTGCACTTGTAGTTTCCCATGCCGGAGCGATAGCACCAATTGTAGTGAAAATTGCAGGAATAAAATAAGCCATAAATAAGCCAGGTACTACTTTATAAAATTGATGCCAAAAGCCACTTGTTTTAGATTCTGTGTAAAATACAAACCCCAATGAAATCATTAGAATTCCAAATACTATTGCATCGTTGGTAAAGAGTGGTTGTCCCATAATTTTGATTTTAGCTAAAGTACTAAAATAGCAGCATAAAAAAAGCGAAGTTTTTCAACTTCGCTTTAAGTATTAAAACTTCTGCACTTCTTTAAAAGGAGAAATACGAATAGTTTCTAATGTTGTTTTATACGCCTTCCAATCTGTCTCAAAAAACGCATTAGTTTGGCTTATAGCTTCCTCTAATGCCTTTTTGTATTGGCTAATTAATTGCTTTTCAGTAGTTGTTAAATGACCAAACCTACTCCCTACATATCTTCTTGCAGAAGAGTAACGTCTGCTTACAGTAACTTCTGGGTTTCTAGTAATTCCTTGGCGTTTGTCTACACTTCCTATATATACAGCAATAAGCTTGTCTATTTTTGTGATGATGTTTTTAGACGCCTTTATTTGATCCTTGTATTTATTTTCATCTTCCTTGGTTAGCTCTTTCTTAAATTCCACAGCGGTATTTTTGCTTTCTACCAACTGTTTTACAATATCAGCAATTAACTGCTGATCTTTTTCCATGTCTTTACTAGTATCGTAAATTTCAGTAATAGCATCTGTAGTCATTTCTAGTCTTGGATCAAATACAACTTTTATGGTACTTTCTGAAGTCTGATCTCCAAACGACATTTTTAAATTGTAGGTACCTGGTTTTACATCAATACCTCTAGGTTCATTGGTTCTTTTTCTAATTTTTCTAGAAGGTCTGTCTACACCCTTTTCATCCATAGACCAATAAATTCTATGAATTCCATTTTCTTTAGGTGCCTTTCTTTTTAAAGTTCTAATCAAGCGAGTACCGTCAAAAATTTCTAATTGTATAGAATCAAATTTCACGATAGATACAAGGTTCTTTTTATTGGCAGCCTCTTTTATCTTTTTCTTTCCTTTTCGTTTCTTTTTTCCTTGAGGCTTATTTTCTTTCTTGGCTGTTTCAGGTTTGTTGATATAATAAGAGATCATAGCTCCAGACCGCTTGTTTTCACCATTAAACAATGCATCTCCACCAAATCTACTTCCCGTGGGTTGTTGGTAGGTAGCTTGATAGGCTATTGGGGGGGTAAAAAGCTGTAATTTTTTACTTAATACATCTCCGTTTGCAATGGCTCGTAACGGTCTAATATCATCTAAAACCCATGCTGCTCTCCCAAAAGTACCAATTACTAAATCATGTTCTCTAGGTTGTATTACCAAATCTTTTGTAGAAACTGTTGGAAAACCAGCAGTCCATTTCATCCATTGGTTTCCGGCATTTAAAGAGATATATAAGCCATCATCTGTTCCTAAGAACAGTAAATTAGCGTTCATAGGATCTTCAACAATACTTAAGGTATAGCTTTTTACGTCATTTTCATCAACAATACGAGACCAGGTAGTACCGTAATCTTTTGTTCTGTAGGCATAAGGTGTAAAGTTAAAACGCCTGTAATCATTGGCAATTAATAAGGCTTCTCCTTTGTTTTTGTTGGAAGCTTTTATTTGTGCTATCCAACTACCTGCTGGTAATCCTGGAATATTAGCACTAACATCTGTCCAACTTTCGCCACCATTTTTAGTCATATGAACTCTACCGTCATCTGAACCAGCCCACAGCATATTTTGTTCAACCTCAGAAGGTTCTATAACTAAAATAGTGGTATGATTTTCTGCACCAGTAGCATCCATGGTTAAACCACCACTTTCTCCTTGTTTTTGTTTTTCTTTATCGTTGGTGGTTAGATCTTCTGAGATAATAGTCCAGGTGAGTCCTTTGTCTGTAGATTTATGCACAAACTGGCTTCCAAAATACAAGGTGCTAGTATCAAAAGGATCCATATTTATGGCAGAATTCCAGTTAAAACGAAGGGCCACATTAGGGTCTGGGTGTGTAGGTTTTACAGAATAATTATTTCCTGTTATATGGTCATATCTCACCACAGAACCCTGCTGGCTCATAGACCATCCGTAACGAGAATCGTCTTTGTCTGGCACCACATCAAAACCGTCTCCAAAACTAATTTCTTGCCAATATGAATTTCTAATTCCTTGAGCTTTCCATACATATGCCGGACCTCTCCAAGAACCATTATCTTGCATTCCGCCATATACATTGTACGGATATTCATTATCTACATTAATATGATAGAATTGCGCTACAGGTAAATTTCCAATAAAACGCCAAGATTTTCCTTTGTCTTTGGTAATATTCATTCCACCATCATTTCCATCAATCATAAAAGAACCATCTTCTGGATGAATCCACCATGCGTGATGATCTGGGTGCACACCATTTGAAACTCCATAGGCAGGCATTAATTCTTTAAAGTTTTTTCCGCCATCATCAGAAACATTCACATAGGTAAATACTGAATAAATTCTGTTTTCATTTTGAGGATCTACATAAATTTCTGAATAATAAAAAGGCCTGTTACCAATACCCGGTTTATCATTTATTTTTTTCCAATTAAATCCGCCATCTTCACTTTTGTACAATGCATTTTTTTTTGCTTCTACCAAGGCATAAATAACATTTGGATTGCTTCTTGAAATAGCAACTCCAATTCTTCCTAATTCTCCTTTAGGAAAGCCTTCTTTTTCAGTCATTTTTTTCCAAGTATCACCACCATCGTGGGTAATAAATAAGCCACTGCCCTCACCACCAGATTTAAAAAACCAAGGATCGCGTTTGTGTTCCCACATGGCAGCAATTAATTTGTTTGGATTTGAAGGATCCATCACCAAGTCTGCAACACCAGTTTTAATATTCTTATACAGTATCTGTTTCCATGTTTTTCCACCATCAGTGGTTTTGTAAACACCTCTTTCTTTGTGTTCTCCCCAAGGAGATCCAATAGCGCCAACATAAATTGTGTTTGGATTGGTTGGGTCTATAATTATTCTATGGATATTCCGCGTTTTTTGAAGACCCATCGCAATCCAATTCTTACCACCATCTAAAGATTTATAAATACCATAACCACCATTTAAGCTATTCCGTGGGTTTCCTTCACCAGTTCCTACCCAAATAACACTCGGGTTTGACTGCTGAATGGCAACTGCTCCAACAGAAGCTGTTATTTCTTTATCAAAAATAGGTTTCCATTTAATTCCTCCAGAAGTAGATTTCCATAGGCCTCCCGATGCTGTGCCCACGTACATAATGTCTGGGTTTGAATTTACAACATCTATAGACGTTACTCGACCACTCATACCACCGGGTCCAATATTTCTTGGGGTCATATTTTTAACCAAATCCATTGAGAATTCTTGAGAGAATAATAAGGTAGTTATGGATAATAATAGTAGTGTAAAAATTTTTTTCATGATTTTTTTATTTAATAATTAATTTTATTTAGCAATTAATAATTACTATTTTTACATTTAATCATAATTATAAATATATGAAAAAATTAGTTTACTTATTAGTATTTGTTAGCACGTTTTCTTTCTCACAGAATGCGTTTATGGAGTATCAATTTCAAGCAAAAAGAGGTGCAGAGAGTGCAATTTTAGCTCTAATGGATTCAATGTGGGAAAATGCTGAATTTAAATCAGGTGGTATAGATATCGAATCTTTCAATATTGGAAATGATAATTCTTCACATCGAATTGTTTTATATGGAGATCCTGCTAATTGGGGAAGAAAAGATTCATTGTCTAATGATGATAAATGGAGTGTTTTTATTGAAAAAATAAATAATCACGTAGAAAAATGGACACATAGTTCTTCTGGTAATGTGATGAGCTGGGATGGTGATAACAAAGAGTACAATTATGTTCAGATCTATGAACTTATATCTAGTGACCCATTAGCTCTTAAAGCTGCTCATGATAAAATTGTAAGTGAAATGTCTTCATCTATGAAAGGAGAAATAGGTTTAGGGAGTTATGAGATCGCTGGTTATAATGGAGCTACTCATTGGATTGCAATTACTGCCAAAAATTGGAGTGACTTAATTATAACTCGAAGAGAAATGAAAAAAATGATAAAACCTTGGAAATCATATTATGAAAATAGAGGTGATATTGAATATGTAAGAAATTATACTTCTAAAGTTGTTAGGAGGTATTAATCTCAATCATAAAAATAAAAGCACCTTTTTAAAGGTGCTTTTTTAATTTTTTAATAAATACGTATTCTTCTTTTATTTTTCGTGACTCTTTTGGAATTTTTAAATTTCACATCAAGATCCGTTCTATCTGACCCTTAGTAGATCTAAATTCATCTGAAGTCCATTTTTCAGTTGACTTTAAGGATTTTTTAGGAAGTCTTAAGGCAAAGGCTTTTTCCTTCCCATAATTTAGTTGTTTGTAAATGTTGTAATTACAAGAATCAATTCTTGAAGTTTTATAAATTTTACAAACACTATTTTTCTACCTTCGCATCAATACAAAACAAATAATATTATGAGATATAAAATGATACTCTTTTTTTTATTAGTTGGGATGTGCTCTTATGCAAATAAAAACATACCGGTTTGGGGGCAAAATGGCCACAGAGTTGTTGGTGAAATAGCCTATAGTCACTTAACAAAAAAAGCAAAAAGAAATTTACAAAAGTTACTAAAAGGAGAGAGTTTAGCAATTATCTCTACTTATGCAGATGAAATAAAATCTGACAAAAAATATAGAAAGTATAGTTCTTGGCATTATGTAAACTTTAAAGAAGGTGATAGCTATAAAACATCAGAGAAAAACCCAAAGGGAGATTTAATTCAAGGAATTAAAGAATGCCAACAAATTATTTCTAATCCTACATCCAGTTCAGAAGACAAGGTATTTTATTTGAAGTTATTGGTTCATTTATTGGGAGACCTCCATCAGCCATTACATATTGGTAGAGCAGAGGATAGAGGAGGAAATAATATTAAAGTAAATTGGTTTAGAGGCAAGACTAACTTGCACTCTGTATGGGATACGAAAATGATTGAATCTTTTAATATGACCTACTCTGAACTAACTTCTAATTTAAATAATTTCTCAAAAAATCAAAAAGAGATAATTCAGAAAGGCTCTGTTTTAGACTGGGTAAATGAAACTAGAATTATTACCTTGAAAGTGTATGAATCTGCCAAAATAGATGAAAACTTAAGCTACAGGTATATGTATGATAATTTTTCTATAGTAAAAACTCAGTTAAAAAAAGGAGGGCTACGTTTGGCAAAGGTTTTAAATGAATTATTTGGATAAATAATAAACATATAGAAAAGCTATTTCTCTTATTCAGATACTTTTAGTCTAGCTTCAGCTTTTACAGAGATATCTGCATATTTTTTACTATTATATTTTAAATAACCAGTAATAGCAATCATAGCAGCGTTGTCTGTAGTATACTCAAATTTCGGGATGTATGTTGTCCATCCCCAATGTTTTTGTGCTAGTTGTAATCTTTTTCTAATTTCATAATTTGCCGAAACACCACCTGCAATAGCAATATGTTTTATACCAGTTTGTTGGACCGTGTTTTTTAATTTATCCATTAATATCTCAACAATAGTATGCTGAATAGAAGCACATATATCCTGTAGATTTTCTTTAATAAAATCTCCATTTTCCTTTACTTTTTTTTGAATAAAATAAAGAATTCCTGTTTTTAAACCACTAAAACTAAAATCTAAATCACCTACTTTAGGTTTTGTAAATGAAAACTTTTTAGGATCTCCTAGTCGAGCATATTTATCAATTAATGGACCACCAGGATAAGGTAAACCTAAAATTTTAGCAGATTTATCAAAGGCTTCACCAACAGCATCATCTATAGTTTCTCCTAAAACTTCAAATTTAAAATGACTAGAAACTTTTACAATTTGTGTATGACCGCCACTAATAGTAAGACAGATAAATGGAAAAGGAGGATAGGAGGTATCTTCCTCTTTGATAAAGTGAGCTAGAATATGCGCCTGCATGTGATTAACATCTAGTAATGGAATATTTAAACCTAAAGACAAAGATTTTGCAAATGAAGTACCAACTAATAACGACCCCATTAACCCAGGTCCTTTAGTAAAAGAAATGGCACTTAAATCTTCTTTAGTAATTCCCGCTTGCTCAATAGCTTGTTGTACTACAGGAACTATATTTTGTTGATGAGCCCTTGATGCTAACTCAGGAACAACACCACCATAAATTGCATGTATTTCTTGATTTGCAACTATATTACTTAAGACCTTACCATCACAAATAACTGCAGCACTGGTATCGTCGCAAGACGATTCTATTCCTAATATATATGTTTTTTTTGATGTCATAATATGCTCCCACAAAATTAACTATTATTACATTGTCTATTTCTTTTTAAATGAGAAATTTATTAGTTTGTTAATTTTATCGTTCTTTGTATAGAAAGGCTCTATTTTTGCGTTACTATTTGAGAAACAACATATTTAATCTATAACGAATCAAAAAAACTGGCAAAATACTGTTAAAGTGCTTAAAGTACCTTGTACTATTCTTGGTGTTTCTTATTATTATTTTCTCAATTCCTGCTATACAAACCAAGATTGCTGGTATAGTAACGGATAACCTAAATGAAGATTATGGTACAGACTTAGAAATAAAAAAAGTAGATCTTTCACTGCTAGGATCTGTATCTATAAGAGGTATTGAGATAAGAGATCATCATAAAGATACCTTAATTTTTGTAGATAGAATTAGAACTTCTCTTCTGAATGCCAAAAGGATTTTAGACAATAACATTCAATTGAATAGTACCTCCTTCAAAGGAGTACACGTTTATATTAAGAATTACAAAGGTGAAGAATCAGATAACTTATCTATTTTTATAGATAAGTTTAGGGATAATAATCCAAGAGACTCAATTTCTAACCCCTTTCAGATAAGTTCATCAAATATTTATTTTGAAGATTTAAATTTTAAACAAATCAATGAAAATAAAGATGTTCCATTAAATTTCGCAGGTTATCATGGTGGTGGAAGTTTACAAGATTTCTCTATAGTAGGGCCCAATTTAGCATTAAAGATTAGAGGGCTATACTTTACAGATAACAGAGGTATTAAAATCACCAATCTGACTACAGATTTTAAGTATACCAAAACTCAAATGCAGTTTTATAATACCACACTTCAAACTAACTCATCTTCAGTAAGGGCCGAAATTGAGTTTAACTATGATAGAAAAAACTTGACTAAGTTTAATGAATTGGTTTATATAGATGCTGTTTTTAAGAATAGCTACTTGTCAACGAAGGATTTAAAAAAACTATATAAAGAGTTCAACGGAAACGATATTTTAAGTTTTGATACTAACTTGAAAGGCTCTTTGAATAATTTTTCTTTAAATAATTTACAATTAAATTCAGACAAAGGAATTAGAATTATTGGAGATTTAAATTTCATAAACGCTGTGAAGCAAGACGAGTTTTTTTTAACAGCGAATCTAGAGGATTTTTCGGCAGACTATTTTAATTTAAAAAATATGTTTCCCAATCTTTTGGGTAAAAAATTTCCAACAGAATTAATAAAATTAGGAAGGTTTTCGCTTTCAGGGTATACTAAAATAACTCCCAATACAATTGAATCAACTTTAGACATTGATTCTGAAATAGGTGAAATAGTTACAGATTTAGAACTAACAGATTTTGATAGTATAGATGATGCAACCTATAAAGGTGAAGTAGCATTAGAAAGTTTTGATTTAGGACGACTTTTTAACGACTCATCATTTGGTAGTATCTCTTTTGAAGGAGAGGTAGATGGTAAAGGATTTCGAATAGAAAATATTAATACCAAGCTTATCGGACAAGTTTCTCAAATTGAATTTAACGAGTACAACTACCAAAATATTAGTGTAAACGGATTATATCAAAATAATTTATTCAACGGAAAGTTAGAATCTAATGATGTCAATCTAAATGGAACTTTTGAAGGCTTGGCTGATTTATCAGAAGAGGTTAATAAATTTGATTTCAAAGCGACGATCAATTATGCAAACTTAAGAGCTTTAAATTTATATGCAAGAGATAGTATATCAGAACTTAAAGGGTTGATTGATTTAGATTTAACAGGGGAGAACTTAGATAAAATAGTTGGGATAGCAAATTTTAAAAACATTATATACACGAATGAAAAAGACAGCTATCCATTTAAGCAGTTTTTAATTTTCTCGACTGTAAAAGAAAATATTAGACAAGTAAGATTTGATTCTGAAGATATTATTAAAGGAGAATTAATTGGAGATTTTAGGTTTGAAGAAATGTTTCCTTTGGCACAAAATGCCTTGGGAAGTATGTCTTCAAATTATAGTCCATTTAAAGTTACACCAGATCAATTTTTAAAATTTGATTTCGTAATTTATAATCAAATAGTTGATGTGTTTTTTCCGCAAATATCAGTTGCCCCAAATACTAAAATTAACGGTAATATTAGGGCAGATCAAAATCAATTGAAACTAAAAATTTCTTCACCAAAAATTACAGCCTACGGGAATATTATAGACTCATTGTCTCTAGATACGGATAATAAAAGAAAACTTTATGATACTTCTCTGAGTGCAAAAAGTGTTAAAACACCCTATTATACCTTATCAAAATTATTACTCTTTAACAAAACGATTAACGATACTCTATTTTTTAAATCGGCATTTAAAGGAGGTGTCTCACAAAAAGAGAAATTTAATTTAGATTTTTACTACACTATTAATGAAGATAAAAAATCTGTTGTAGGAATAGAAAAATCAACTTTTAACTATAAAGGAAATATATGGGATTTAAACCCAGAAAATAATACAGAAAATAAACTTGTTTTTGATTTGAATGCTAATGAATATGTTTTTTCTCCATTTAAATTACAGTCTAAAGAGCAAGAAATTAACTTCAAAGGAATCATAAGAGATTCTACTTATAAAGAATTAGAAGTAGATTTCACTAGAGTTTATTTAAAAAGCTTTTTACCAGAAATAGATAGCTTAAGATTACGAGGTAAATTAGATGGTATTATTAATATTTCTCAGAAAGATGGAGTTTACGGTCCAAAAGGAAATTTATCTGTCAAGAATTTTAAAATCAATGATTTCAAACAAGGTAATTTATTATTAAATATAGAGGGTGAAAGTTCGTATGAAAAGTATGATGTTAATTTTTCTTTAGATAGAGAAAACGTAAAAAGTATTTCTGCATTAGGCTCTTTAGATTTTTCAGAAATAAGGCCGAAAATTGATGTAGCTGTTTTTCTAGAGGAATTTGAGTTAAGCGCCTTTAGCCCATTAGGAGAAAATGTTTTATCCAAAATAAGAGGAATTGCTACTGGTGATTTTACTTTAAAAGGATTTTTGAGAAATCCAGAAATGGATGGTGGTTTGGTATTGAAAAATGCAGGATTACAATTTCCTTATTTAAACATTGATTATAATTTTGATGGCGATGCAATCATAGGATTAAATGGTCAATCATTTGAATTTAATGAAATAAATTTACTAGACACCAAATACCAAACGAGAGGAGTTTTAGATGGTGCTATAACACATCAGAACTTTGATCAATGGTCTTTAAACATAGATATTTTAACTCCTAATTTATTAGTTTTAGATACAAAAAATACTGAGGAAGCATTGTATTATGGTACTGGTTTTATTCAAGGTAATGCAAGTATCACAGGGCTAACAAATAATATTACTATAGATATAAATGCAAAGACAATGCCGAAGACCAACTTTGTAATTCCTTTAAAAGATATTGCCTCTGTTGATACTTATAGACTGATTCATTTTAAATCTGAAAAAACATTAGAAGAGTTACAAGAAAAATTAGCGATTGAAGCAATAGAAGGGGTTACTTTAAACATAGATTTGGAGGTAACTAAAGATGCTAGGGCTCAGATTGTAATCGATGAAATAAACGGCAGTGAGCTTAGCGGAAGAGGTTTAGGAGACTTACGAATAGAGATTAACACCAATGGTAAGTTTGCAATGTTTGGAGATTATACAATAGATAACGGAGTCTATAACTTTAAATATGGTGGACTTATTAATAAACCATTTACTATCTCAAAAGGAGGAACTATATCTTGGAGTGGTAATCCCTTTGAGGCAAATCTAAATGTAACAGCGGTCTATACTACAAATGCAAATCCAGCAGTACTTCTTGAAAATTTTAATACAAATAGAAAAATTCCTGTCGATTTAATTACCAATATTTCAGGAAGCTTATTTAATTCAAAACAAGATTTTGATATTGAAATTCAAAACTCAAATTCTACCATAGCTTCTGAATTAGATTTTGTCTTAAATGATAATGATGTAAACTCAAAAATGCGCCAGTTTTTAACACTACTTGCAGCTGGGTCTTTTGCAAACCCAAATGGAGGAAACATCAATGGGGGAGAATTATTAACAGGTACAACTTCCAATGCTATTGGTTCTATTCTTTCAGATATTATAAGTAGTAATAAAGTGAGATTGGATGTTGGATATTCTACAGGAGGAATCCAAAATCCTCAAGAAAACCTGAATACAGATGACCAATTTGATGTTTCTTTAACTACTCAAATTAGTAAAAATGTTATTGTAAACGGTAAAGTTGGTGTTCCAGTAGGCGCGCAAACACAATCTAGTGTAGTAGGGGAAGTAAAAGTTGAGGTATTATTAAATGAAGCTGGAAATTTTAGGAGTGTTATTTTTAATAGACAAAACGAAATTCAATATTCTTCTCAAGAGGAAGGGTATACGCAAGGCATCGGACTGTCTTATCAAGTAAATTTTAATTCGCTGTCTGATCTACTAAAAAAGATTGGTTTAAAGAAGAGAAATAAAAATAAAAAAGTGATTCAAAATAAAGATTCTATTATCTCACCTCATCAAGGACTTTTAAACTTTAAGGAGAATAATTAATAAAAGTTCTTGTAATTTTTTAATTGATTACTTTTAATGGAAGTAGTTTCTTGTATTTTAGTTAAATAAACAGATTGATTAAGGCTATCTTACTAGTAAATTAATCGAAATCGATTTCGTTTTTTTTTTATTTAAAGTAACTTTTAATAAGTATTTTTACAATTATATTATGGGAAAAATCAAGAAAATAGCTGTAATGACATCTGGAGGAGACGCTCCAGGGATGAACGCTGCAATTCGTTCAGTGGTAAGAGCATGTGCTTATTATAAGACTGAATGTATTGGAATTTACAGAGGTTATCAAGGTATGATAGAGGGAGATTTTACAACTCTAACAGCCCGTAACGTAAATAATATCATTAACAAAGGTGGTACCATATTAAAATCTGCAAGATCTGATGAGTTTAGGACTTCAGAAGGAAGAAAAAAAGCTCATGAGCACCTTCTAAAACATAATATAGACGGTCTTGTTGTTATTGGTGGTGATGGATCTTTTACAGGTGGAGTTATTTTTAACAAAGAATACAACTTCCCTGTTATTGGTATTCCAGGAACTATAGATAATGATATTTATGGCACCTCACATACTTTAGGATATGATACAGCTCTTAATACAGCTGTTGAAGCTATCGATAAAATAAGAGATACAGCTTCCTCTCACAATAGATTATTTTTTGTTGAAGTCATGGGAAGAGATGCTGGCTTTATTGCTTTAAATGCAGGAGTAGGTGCTGGAGCAGAAGAAATTTTAATTCCTGAAGAAAACCTTGGTTTAGAAAGACTTTTAGAATCTTTGATAAAAAGTAGGAGATCAGGAAAGTCTTCAAGTATTGTAGTTGTGGCTGAAGGAGATAAGTCTGGGAAAAATGTATTTGAATTAGCTAAATATGTAGAAGATAATATGCCTGAATATGATGTAAGAGTTTCTGTTTTAGGTCATATGCAGCGAGGAGGTTCTCCCTCTTGTTTCGATAGAGTTCTGGCGAGTAGACTTGGAGTAAAAGCAGTGGAAATTTTAATAGATAATAAAACCAATCTTATGGTTGGTCTCAAGAATAATTTAGTAATAACTACAGATTTAGAAGAAGCAATTAAGGGAGGGAATGAAATTAATAAAGAACTTTTAAGAGTTTCCGATATCATGTCAACATAATCACAAATAAATTAAATAAAAAAAATGATTAAAGTAGGAATTAACGGTTTTGGTAGAATAGGAAGATTAGCTTTTAGATCTGCAGTAAATAGATCTAACATACAAATTGTTGGTATCAACGATTTATTAGATGTAGAATATTTAGCATACATGTTAAAATATGATTCTGTTCATGGACAGTTTGATGGAGATGTAGACGTAAAAGATGGAAATCTAGTAGTGAACGGAAAAGCTATTAGAATTACTGCAGAAAGAGATCCTGCAAATTTAAAATGGAATGATGTTGAAGCAGAATACGTTATAGAATCTACCGGGTTTTTTTTAACAGAGGAAACAGCAGGAAAGCATTTGGAAGCAGGAGCTAAAAAAGTAGTGCTGTCTGCTCCCTCTAAAGATCACACTCCAATGTTTGTAATGGGTGTTAATAACAAAGAATTAAAAGCAGATCAAAAGATTTTTTCTAACGCATCATGTACAACAAACTGTTTAGCACCAATAACAAAAGTTTTAAATGACAACTTTGGTATTGTAGAAGGGTTAATGACAACTGTACATGCAGCAACGGCAACTCAAAAAACTGTTGATGGTCCTTCTATGAAAGACTGGAGAGGTGGTCGTTCAGCTATTCATAATATAATTCCTTCTTCTACAGGAGCTGCAAAGGCAGTAGGAAAAGTAATACCCGCAATGAACGGTAAATTAACTGGTATGGCTTTTAGAGTGCCAACTATGGATGTTTCTGTTGTAGATTTGACTGTAAAGTTAGACAAGCCAGCTTCTTATAAAGAGATATGTGCAGCCATGAAAGCTGCATCCGAAAGTGGACCAATGAAAGGTGTTTTAGGGTATACAGAAGACTTAATTGTTTCTCAAGATTTTGTTGGAGATACACGTACATCAATTTTTGATGCAAATGCAGGAATTGCATTAAATGACAACTTTGTAAAGGTTGTTTCTTGGTATGATAATGAAATGGGCTATTCAACCAAAATCGTAGATTTAATAGAGTATGCTGCTTCTTTATAACAGTAGTCAAAAATATACACAAACAAAAAACCATCACTAGTTGATGGTTTTTTTTGTAAAATTTATAGTATTTTAATTTGACTCTAAATAATATATGAAATCCAATAAATAATTCTGTCAGTATATTTGGGAACTTTCGTATAGGATTTCGCTTTTAAGATTTTATGGCGATCATACTAATTTCTACATTTACAAATTTAGGTAAATTGGCAACCTCAACAGTTTCTCTTGCAGGAGCAGTTTCTTCATTAAAATACCTTCCATAAACTGCATTTATTTCAGAAAAGTTATTCATATCTGAAATAAAAATAGATGCCTTTACAACATTTTCAAAAGTCATTTCAGCAGCTTCTAATACGGCTTTCATATTTTCCATAACCAACGTTGTTTCTTCTGCAATAGTTCCTAACTGTACTTCACCTGTTGCTGGATTTATTGCAATCTGTCCAGATGTATATAATGTGTTACCAGATAAAACTGCTTGATTATAGGGACCGATAGGGGCAGGTGCGTTTGAGGTTTGAATAATTTTTTTCATAATTTTAATTGTTTTAAAATAAGACTCTATTTGGAGGTTTATTTTGTTCGTATTTGAGATCTCTTAAGATACCTGATTTAACTCCAATAAAGAAAACATAGGATTGGTTGTTCCCAAAAGGAACCCAATTAAAGTTTAATCTCCAACTATCTAAATCTCTAGAAAAATTCATTCTTGTAAAGCTGAAACCACCACTTTCAATATCATATCCTGAAGAAAAGCCAACTTTCCATTTAGGTGTTAATTCAAAATCTCCACCAAACATTAACGTATGAGATTGTATTCCTATATTACTGACTCCGTTATTAGCATAAGAAGCAGAATATGCTAAATTTAAACTCCATGGTATCGTAGATTGATACAACTCTGTAACTTCCTCTTCTTCATTATCATTTTGAGTACTAGAAGAATTTGTTGCAAAACTATTGGAAGGGTTTAGGTTTTTTCCAAGAACATCTGGAGTGTCCTGGTTTCCATTTCCAGAATTACTATTAGAATCATCATCATTATCTCCATTAAAATCTCTACTAGAAAGGGAGTAATTAGCAGTTAAATTAGCTCTGGTCAATCTAAATAAACCTTTCACAAATTTATCAATTCGTTGCCCAGTTTCATTTATTTGATAGGGATCTAATGAAGCATTTAAATTAAGAGCTAATTTATCTTTAAATATCCTTGTACCAAGATTAGCATTCACAGGTGTCCAGCGCAAGCTATCGGCAGCTATATTATAAGAAGAGCTAAAGTTTAAGTTATTTAAAATACTTATTTTCTTGTCTTCATCGTCGCTGTCAGGATCTTTTGGCGCTAACTTACCTTCTATTACATTATTTAAAGAGATCCCTACAGTATTGCTTAATCCAGACCCTGGACCTCCGTATAGACTAGTACCACCCTCAAAAGGAGAATATGTTTCAAATTCTGTACCTTCTAAATTATTTTGAATCGTTTTATTGTATTTGTCTGCAAAATCTGGCCTATATGAAAAAGAAACAGAAGGTCTGATAGTATGTCTAATTGCTTTTAATCGTCCTTTCTTAAAATTAAAAGTTCCATAAATATTGGTAGATAAACTCAGACTAGAACCATATTCTCTAAAATTACTAAAACCACTTATCGTATCCGATACTACAGTACCAAAAGATCCATCTGTATTTTGTATTGAAGGATCAAAGTTTTTATCAATCTTTTTGAAGCTCCATACTTCTCTATAATTCATGTTTGGAGATAAAGTAAAATAATTTAACAAGGTAATATTGGTACTTGCTTCTGATCTGTGTTGAACACCAGCTTTAGCAGTTTCAAACATTTTAGCAGTAAAGAACTCATCTTCTGAAGTGTTTATTCTATATTCTCCCTGCATATTGTAAGTTAATCCCATCTTTTGAAGAGCGTTCTTTTTAATACCTCCCTTTCCAGCAAATGGATAAATTCTACTCATAGATACTTGAAGAGAAGGCAAAGCCATCGTTACTGAGCCAGTATTTGTGTTTTGAGAATGGGTAGCATTTGCACTCATGTTAAATGGAGTACCAGTAAAAGTTTTTTGATAAGAAATAGATGAACTAAAAGTATTTGTTAAAAAGTTTGAGTTGTTAAACTCATTCAAAGACTGTCTGAAATATTGGCTACTTCCTAAATTAACTGAAGCTCCAAAATTTGAATTTGGACTCGATTTTGGATCTTGTCTATGACTCCAGCGAATATTGAAATTTGTAGCCTCAGAAAAATCATCAAAACCTCTGGTGCTTCGAATTAGTTTTTCAAAACTTAGATTAAAACTTCCTGAGAATTTATACCGGACATAATATTGTGAGCTAGCTCTAAATCCCCAGCTACCGTTAGAATATAAATCACCTAACAATTCTAAATCTACATAATCATTTACAGCAAAATAATAGCCTCCATTTTGGATTCCAATTCCTCTATTGGAGGTGCTAGTCTGTATTGCTGGAAAAATAAAACCAGAGGTTCTGTTTTTACCCAATGGAAAATAAGCAAATGGAATAAAAACAGGAGTTGGTACATCTGCAATAACAAGATTACTCAATCCAGCTACAATTTTTTTATTAGGAACCACTTTTGCTTTCTTAACACCAATATAATAATCTGGATTAACTTTATCTGAAGTAGTGAACCTAATTTTACGCATAAAAATTGTAGAATCATTAACGCGTTTTGCTTTTTCTCCTAAAACAAACATTCCTGGCTCTTGTCTAGTTCTTATACCATAAATAATTGCTTTTTTTGTTTTGAAATTGTAAACCATAGAATCCTGTTCTGATTCTTGTCCCCCTTGTTTAAATACTGGCTTTTGATTATATCCTGTACTGTCTTTGATACCTTTGGCAAATAGAGTGCTTTTTATATAATCAATAATAATAATTCCAGCTTTTAAATCAATATCAGTATAAACTAAATGAGCTTCATTGTATAGAGTAACTGTTTTGTTTTTTGCATTTTGCGTGGTATAGTCTTTGGCAACATGTGTAATTAAATCTGTAATTGCTTCTTTTGGTTTAATACTGTCTATAACAATAGTATCTAGCTTCTTTAAAAGTAAAGTGTCATTTTTTATTTTTTTTTCAGGTATTATTTTTATTTTTGAAACGGTATCTTTAACTACGATTGGAATCGCTTTCCCCCGTGACTTTATGTCCTGCGAATTTGTATTTGTTAGCGAACAAAATAAAAGTAAAAATAAAAGTATGTAAGACAGATTTGATTGCAATATTTATTATGCTATTTTTGTATATGAGTAAAAATATGCTTCAATACTTGAAGCACCAAATTTGAAAAGCCAAAATTAGTTAAATTTTGTTGATACAACTTACATACAAACGCAAATTTAATACCAAGATGTCTCTGGTGTTTCTTTTTGTTTTTTCTTTTCTTTTTTTAAATTCATCTAAATTAATTTCTCAAAATGAAAAATTCACAGTTGTTTTAGATGCTGGTCATGGAGGTGCCGATCCTGGAAATATTGGAAATGGTTACCGAGAAAAAAACATTGTTCTAAAAGTTGTCAACGAAATTAGTAGAGAGTTACTTGAGGAAGATGACATAAATGTGATATTTACTAGAGATAAAGATATTTTAATCAACTTATGGAAAAGAGGTGAAATTGCGAATAAAGCTAAAGCAAATTTATTTGTTTCTATTCACTGTGACGCACATAATTCTAATGCATTTGGAGCGGGTACTTTTGTTTTAGGCTTGCATGCTAATAAAAGAAATTTTGAAGTAGCTAAACGTGAGAATGCAGTAATTTCTCTTGAAGAAAATTTTAAAGAAAGGTACAAAGGTTTTGACCCTAATTCTGAAGAATCTGTTTTAGGACTTACCTTGTTACAAGAAGAAAATCTAGATAAAAGTTTTTCGTTAGCAGCAGATATTCAGAAGAATTTCTCTCAATCTTTAAAAAGAAAAAACAGAGGCGTAAAACAAGCAGGATTCGTAGTTTTACATCAAACATACATGCCTAGTGTATTGGTAGAGTTAGGTTTTCTTACAAATAAAAACGAAGGAAAATTTTTAAATTCTAAAAAAGGTCAACAAAAAATGGCCAAAGAAATAGCAAAGTCAATTAAAAAATATTACCATCAATTAAAATTAAATACAGTAGCTTTAAACAACCGAAATAATACTGATATAGATAAAAAAGATTCTGTTGTTTCAGAGGTAAATATTTTAAAAGAAGAGATAATTTTTAAAATTCAAATAGCGTCAAGTAAAAATAAAATCAAAGAGAAATCTTATAACTTTAAAGGTCTAAAAAATGTACAAAGAGTTAAGGTTGGGTCATATTATAAATATTATTTTGGAATCACTAGTAGTTATCAAGAAGTGAAAAACGCATTGTTAAAAGCAAAGAAAACAGGATATTCAGATGCGTATGTTACTGCTTTTAAGGATGGAAAAAAAGTATCTCTTTTAGAGGTTTTGAAATAACGGTTTTTCCTGTTATCTCACAAAAAATAGTAGTATTATTGTAATGCAAATTAAAAATCAATGTCAAGAGAGTTAAAAACAGGTGTCGCCGCAGTTCTAATTTTATGCTTAGCGTTTTGGGGTTTCAATTTCTTAAAAGGTCAAAATCTTCTAGATCCTGCCTCAAGAGTTTTTTACATAGAATATGACAATATTCAAGGACTTAATAAAGCAAGCACCGTAAGTATAAATGGACTAAAGGTTGGTAAAGTATCAGAGATTACGTTTAATACAGATTCTACAAAAAAAGGAAAATTAGTAGTAAAAATATCTCTTGAAAATAATTTTAAATTTTCAAAAAACAGTGTTGCTAAAATATACTCTACTAGTATTATTGGTGGAGAATCTCTAGCAATTATACCAAGTTATATTGGAGAAGCTGCTGTATCTGGAGACTATTTAATTGGGGAGGTAGAGTCTGATATTTTTACTTCTGTAGGTGAAACATTAAATCCACTTAAAACCAAAGTAGAAAGGGTAATTATTGGAGCAGATTCACTATTAATTGCTTTAAATGATGTGTTAGATCTGAAATCTAGAGATAGCTTTAAGAGAACGATTATGGGCATAGAAACTACTGTGAGTTCTATGACTAATACCTTGACTTCTTTCAATAAAATGATAGATTCATCTAGAGGAAATATTGATATTACACTTCAGAATACGAAGAAAATTACTGAAAATTTCGCAAAAGTTTCAGATACACTAGCAAACCTAAATTTTGGACAGACTGTTAGAACCCTTCAAGCTACTCTAGTAAACGTAAATGGTTTACTCTTAAATATAGAGAAAGGCAAAGGTTCACTAGGGAAGTTAGCAACTGATGACTCTATGTATATCAACTTAAGCAATGCCTCTAAAGAATTGGAAGGTTTACTAAAAGAGATGAAGTTAAACCCAAAAAGGTTTGTGCATTTTTCTTTGTTTGGTAAAAAAACGAAACCTTTTAATGAAGAGAGTTCTAAAAAAAACACATCTAACTAATACTATATTAGGCGGCTATTAACGAAAGAAGTAGCCACAGTAAATAATAAAAATAATTACATATATGGATTATTTATCGAATATGTTGTTTGCAATAGCATTACTTGTTGGGGTTGGTTTTTTTGTAATGAATGTTTTTAAACTGATTCGAAACATTAATCTAGGTAAAGACGTAGATAGATCAGATCATAAAATTGAACGTTGGAAAAATATGGCAAGAATTGCTTTAGGGCAATCTAAAATGGTTAGCAGACCCTTTGCAGGTTTTTTGCATATTATTGTCTACATAGGTTTTGTGGTTATCAATATTGAAGTTTTAGAAATTGTTATAGACGGATTGTTCGGTACCCATAGAGTTTTTCAACCATTTTTAGGGAATACTATTTATGGTTTTTTAATAGGAACTTTTGAAGTTTTAGCATTTCTTGTTCTTGTCGCAGTAATTCTATTTTGGTTGCGAAGAAATATTGTGCAGCTAAAAAGATTCATGAGTAAAGAAATGAAGGGTTGGCCCAAGAATGATGGTAACCTAATTCTTTATTTTGAGATCGTATTAATGTCATTATTTATTATAATGAATGCAACTGATCACACTTTCCAAGAAGCAGGAGTTGGAAACCCTATTAGTCAATTTGTTTCACCATTATTTTCACAATTTTCATTAGAGACATTAGCGACTATAGAACAAACGGCTTGGTGGGTTCATATAATTGGAATTTTAATTTTCTTGAACTATTTATTTTATTCAAAACACCTTCATATATTACTAGCGTTCCCTAATACCTTTTATGCAAATCTAGGTCCAAAAGGACAATTTGATAATTTGACATCTGTTACGAATGAAGTTAAAATGATGATAGATCCAGACGCAGATCCTTATGCTATGCCAGAAGAAGGAACAGAAGACGAAGTTCCGGAAAAGTTTGGAGCTAGTGATGTGGCAGATTTAAATTGGGTGCAATTGCTAAATGCTTACACCTGTACAGAATGTGGAAGATGTACTTCCTCTTGCCCTGCAAACATGACAGGGAAAGAGCTGTCTCCTAGAGCTATTATGATGAAAACTCGTGATCGTTTAGAAGAAGTGGGTAGAAATATTGATGAAAATGGTGGTATTTTTAAAGATGACGGAAAACAATTATTAAATGATTATATCACTCCAGAAGAATTATGGGCATGTACTAGTTGTAATGCATGTGTAGAGGAATGTCCTATAGATATAGACCCTCTATCAATTATAATGGATATGCGTAGATATTTAGTAATGGAACAATCTGCTGCACCACAGGAATTAAATATGATGATGACTAATATTGAAAACAATGGAGCTCCTTGGCAATATAACCAACAAGATAGATTAAACTGGAAAGACGAATAAAAGCTATAGATATGAATGTACCAACAATGGCAGAAATGATGGCTCAAGGCAAACAACCTGAAATATTGTTTTGGGTAGGAGCTGCAGGGAGTTATGATGATAGAGCTAAAAAAATATCAAGAGCATTTGTAAAAATACTTCACAAAGCCAATGTAGATTTTGCAGTTCTGGGAACAGAAGAAAGCTCTACTGGAGATGCTGCTAAAAGATCTGGAAACGAATTTTTGTTTCAAATGCAAGCCTTTACTAATATTGAAATACTAAATTCATATGAAGTAAAAACGATAGTTTGTACAGACCCTCATTCTTTCAATACTCTAAAAAATGAATATCCTGAGTTGGGTGGTAATTACACAGTATATCATCATACTCAATACATAAACAAATTAGTAGAAGAAGGAAGATTAGTTATTGAAAAATCTTTAAAAGGTAAGCAAGTTACCTATCATGATCCTTGTTATTTAGGGAGAGGTAATGGGGTATATGAATCTCCAAGAGAAATCATAAGAAAGCTAGGTGTTAATTTAATTGAGATGAAGCAAAACAAAAACAGGGCTCTATGTTGTGGAGCTGGTGGAGCTCAGATGTTTAAAGATGCAGAAAAAGGAGATATGGAAATCAATATTCTAAGAACCGAACAAGCTATTGAGACCAATGCGAAAATTATTGCAACAGGTTGTCCGTATTGTAATACAATGATGACAGATGGTGTGAAGTTTCACGAAAAAGAATCTCAAATTATAGTGAAAGACATTGCCGAATTGATTGCCGAAGCTGAAAAATTATAATTTTACCTTAGTACCATATGAGTGATTTTAAAAATAATGCAATCAGTGAATTTCCAAATATTGCTAAAGTTGAATTCAAAAAAGTTAATCAAAACTACTTAAAGGTTATTTTAATTAATTTTTTTTTAGTGTTCATTCCTTTATTAGTAGTCTTGAGTTTTTCAATTAATAAAAAATTATTCGAAGAAACATCAGACTATATTGCTTTAATTTATAGTATTTTCTTTGTTATAAGTACAGTTATGATAATTTTTTTAATTGTTAGTTTTTCAAGAAGAAAATATGTAGTTAGAGATAAAGATATATCTTACAGCTGTGGTGTTATTATAAAAACGATTACAACAGTTCCTTTTTCTAGAATTCAGCATGTAGAAATAGATCAAGGACCGATCTCTAGATTTTTTGGACTATCTTCTTTAACTGTTTTTACAGCAGGAGATAGTAGCAGTGATCTAGAAATTAGTGGAATTAAAAACGAGCAAGCACTGCAAATAAAAGAATTTATTAGTTCTAATATTAATGAATCATAACTATTCTTTCTCAGCGTTCTCTAAGCAATCCTCTAAAGGGATTTTAGTTATCTATGGTGATATATTAATTAAGATATTAAAGCAAACTTGGGTACTATTTTTGCTTTTTTTAAGTAAAATATCAGAAATTTCTGAGGGACAATCTTTCTATATTTATTTAGGGGTATTAGTAGTTTTCATGTTCTCTTTAGTTAGGGCTTATTTATCCTATATAAATTTTAAGTTTAAAATAGAGAATAATCACTTTGTTTTAAAAAAAGGAATTATAAGAAAAACCAACACCTCTATTGCTTTTGATAGAATTCAGAATATTAATTTTAAGCAAAATTTAATTCAACAATTTATTAACGTTTATGGGGTTAGTATAGAAACAGCAGGGTCAAATAAAACAGAGATTGTTATAAAAGCGCTATCACATAGTAAAGCACTGGCATTAAAGGAACTTATTTCTACTACAGATACTTCTTCTGAAGTTCCTATAGAAAAGGAAAAACCTCTTTTAAATATCAAGATTAAAGAATTATTAAAAGTTAGTCTCACAGAAAATCACTTTAGAAGCTTGCTCTTATTGTTAGCATTAATTATTGGTTTTTTTCAACAAATAGAACCTATATTAGAAAGTCTAGGTGGAAAAGAATTTTTAGATGAATATTTAAACCAAAGTACAGAAGCTATTTTAGGAAGTATTATACTGCTAGTAGTCTTAATTTTGTTTTTAATGTTTGTGTCAGTTTGCAGTTCTTTTGTACGTATATTCTTACGTCATTTCAACCTCGTTTTATTTGTAAAAAAAGATGCATTTGAAATTTATCAGGGATTATTAACTAAAAAATCTATTGTCCTTAAGATACAAAAAGTTCAAAGTATCACAGTATCTTCTAATCCTTTTAAAAGATGGGTGGGCATCTCTTATGTTATTTTTAAACAAGCTTTAAGCGGGAAAGTGAAAAATAAAAAAGATAAGCTGATTAAAATTATTGGATGTGAGCATAACCAAGTGAATTTAATAAAAAATCATTTATTTGATATTCGTGAACTTGATTCCAGTCAGAAACAGTTTACAGATTCCTATTATAAATTAAGAATGTTATTTCAAAGTTTCCTCATTTTGGTGTCGATTAACATTGTAATATTCTCAATTTTCGATATTTTATATATATTATTTATAAATTTATTATTGATTCCTTTTTCTTTTTTTTTAGTCCATAAAAAAAACAAGAAAACATTTTATAAAATCTCAAATAATTTAATATTAGTTGGAAAAGGATTAATAGAGACTCATCATACATATTTTCAATTATTTAAAGTTCAAAATGTAAAGATGAAGCAAACTATATTTCAGCAAAGAAAAGATGTTGTAGATCTAATTTTACAAACAGCATCAGGAAAAATAAAAATACCTTGTATCTCCACTAAAAATGGAACAGATATTTACAATCATATATTATTTAACGTAGAAAATAGCAAGCAGCCATGGATGTAAAAAGTTTTATAAAAGCGGCAAGATTAAGAACATTGCCATTGTCAATTTCTGGAATTATTATTGGAGGATTTTTAGCATTATCAGAAGGTTTATTTAATGGAGTAATTTTTATCCTGGCTATAATTACGACCATTGGATTTCAAGTGATTTCTAATTTTGCTAATGATTATGGAGATGGTATTAAAGGTACTGATACAATCAGAATTGGCGAAGAAAGAATGGTAAGTTCTGGTAGAATTTCTCCAAAGCAAATGAAGTTAGCGATTATTTTTACGACGATCATTACCACTATTAGTGCACTTTTTTTAATTTATGAGGCGTTTGGAGAAAGTAATTTTGGATATTCACTATTGTTCTTCTTACTAGGAATTACTTCGGTGATAGCTGCTATTAAATACACTGTCGGAAAATCTGCCTACGGTTATAGTGGATTTGGAGATTTTTTTGTTTTTATCTTTTTTGGCCTACTGAGTGTATTAGGAAGTTATTTTTTATTCACAAAAGAGATTCACTTTTCTGTTTTTTTACCAGCATTTTCTTTGGGTTTATTAAGTACTGCTGTTTTAAATCTTAATAATATGAGAGATCGTGAAAATGATGAAAAATCTAGTAAAAACACCATAGTTGTTAAAATAGGAAGAGAGGCTGCTAAAATATATCATTATTGCTTGTTGCTATTGTCATTCATTTTTTCAGTAAGTTATGTTTTACTTACCTATACTAAACCAATTCAATTTATATTTCTACTAGCATATATCCCTTTATTCATTCATGTTGTATTTGTTATTAAAAATAATAAAGCATCGAAACTAGATGGAGAATTAAAAAAAGTTGCCTTGAGCACTTTTCTATTCGCAATTCTTTTGGGCTTGGGTCAAGTTTTGTAATTTCACCATCAATTAAAATAGATACATGAAAACCGTAAAAATTATCATGACTTTCTTACTGATACTTACCGTCTTTTTTTTTGGTACTGGTTTAGTGATTAAAGAAAGTAGTTACACCTCTCAAATTACTATTCAGAAGCCACTAGAAGAGACATTTTTAATGTTTAATGATATTACTAAATTTACTAATTGGAATCCAGAATATAGTTCTATTGATATAATTGATTTAAAACCTGGCATTACAGGAAGTAGGTATGATATTAAAGTTCAACATAACAATCTAACGGTCGTTGTAAAAGAAAAAGTATTGGCCTATGTAAAAAATGAAAAAGTTACTTTATTTTTTGACAGAGACGGTGTTATTGAGACAGATGATTATATTTTTACAAGTGATGGAAATAATACTTTCATAACTTTAAACGCTAGTTATCAGGCAAAAAGTTATATTTTAGGTTGTGTATTGCCTTATTTTAAATCTAAATTTAAGAAAATAGATGAGGTTTCCTTGGATAATTTTAAAATTTTTGCTGAAAAAACCATCTTTTGATTACAGCTACATCTCATAAATATATTTTAAATTTTAAATCCCCTGGTGGAACTTCAAGAGGTGTTTTAAAAACAAAAGAAACTTGGTTTTTGTGTTTACAAAAAGAGGGTAAGAAAGGTATCGGTGAATGCGGTATCTTTAGAGGTTTAAGTATAGATGACAGACCAGATTATGAACAAAAACTTCATTGGGTTTGTGAAAACATTAATCTAGGATTAGAATTACTATTATCAAAAACTATTCAGTTTCCTAGTATTCAAATTGGAATTGAACAAGCATTTTTATCTTTACAAGCTATATCTCCTTTTGAATTATTTCCTTCAGAGTTTACAAAATCCAAAAAAGCTATAGATATTAATGGTCTTATTTGGATGGGCGATAAGCAGTTCATGAAAGACCAAATAAAACAGAAGATACAGGTAGGATATCGTTGTATAAAAATGAAAATTGGAGCGATTAATTTTCAAACAGAAATAGATCTCTTACAATCTATTAGAAAAGAATTTTCTATCAATGATATTGAATTACGTGTTGATGCTAATGGTGCTTTTAAACCAGCGGAAGCTTTAGAAAAATTAAAATTATTATCTCAATATGATTTACATTCTATAGAACAGCCAATAAAACAAGGTCAATATCATGAAATGGCAGTTCTGTGTGACAAAACTCCCCTACCAATAGCTTTAGATGAGGAATTAATTGGTGTTTTTGATAGATCAAAAAAGAAAGAGCTTCTACAATTAATACGTCCACAATACATAATACTAAAGCCAAGCTTAGTTGGCGGATTTAACGGAAGCCAGCAATGGATAAACCTAGCTAAAAATAACAATATTGGTTGGTGGGTTACAAGTGCTTTAGAAAGTAACGTTGGTCTAAATGCAATAGCACAATGGACATCTACTTTAGAAAATGAGTTACCTCAAGGCCTAGGAACTGGTGGTTTGTTTACCAACAATTTCACCAGTCCGTTAGAAGTAAAAAACGGATATTTACAGTACAATAAAACTAATAATTGGAATTTTAATTTAGGATAATATGAATTTTTTACAGACAGGTTATAAAGGTAAGAATGATTCATGGATGTATGTAATCATGTTCTTTATTGTGTTTTTTGGAAGTATTATAGGTCAAATTCCTATTACAATAAAAGCTTTTTTTGCTGTAGATAGTGATTTTGAAAAGTTTGCTAAAAGTGGCGAAAATTCATTTACAGATCTAGGAATAGATTCTAATTTATACCTCTTTCTAATATTATTATCATTTATAATCCCTTTGATTCTGTTTATTATAGTACTTAAGCGAATTCATAAGAAAAAACTTACTTGGGTAGTATCTTCTCGAAAAAAAATTGATTGGAAACGATTCCTTTTTGGAGCTTTAATCTGGGGACTTATTACCATCTTTTTTTTAGGATCAGATATCATTATATCTCCAGAAAAATATGTTTGGAATTTTAAGCCTGTGCCATTTTTTACACTTTGTTTTGTTGCGATCGTTTTTATACCCTTACAAACAAGCTTAGAAGAGTTTTTATTTAGAGGCTATTATATGCAAGGATTGGCTTTGTGGATAAAAAATAAATGGGCACCCTTAATCATTATGTCTATAGTGTTTGGTTTGATGCACGGCATGAATCCCGAAATTCAAAAACTGGGCTCTATAGCCTTAGTTTTTTATATTGGGACAGGTTTCTTTTTTGGAATTGTAACCTTAATGGATGAAGGAACAGAACTAGCGATGGGAATGCATGCAATTAATAATATTTTGGCTGCTTTATTTGTAACAACTGATTGGACTGTTTTTCAAACAGAAGCTTTATTTGTAGATATTTCAGAACCATCTTCTGGTGTAGATATGTTTTTACCTCTTTTTGTATTGTACCCAATTGTATTTTTAATTTTTTCTAGAAAGTACGGTTGGTCAAATTGGAAAGAGAAGATTTTTGGTAACCTAGTAGCACCCTCTCTTATTGAAAACTAATAATTTCCATACAAGTTTTCAATTAAACGGAGTGATATTTTCTAATTCAGAGGAAATTATTCTGTTTGCAGGATCTTTTTCAAAACAGCTTTCTGTTTTTTTTAAAGAATGGTTTTCTACTGATACTTTTATTACAGTTAAAACCTCTGGATCTACCGGCAAGCCAAAACACATTCAACTTCATAAAAAGTTTATCATAAATTCTGCCATAACTACCGGTAATTTTTTTGATTTACCAGAAAAAACAACAGCTTTGTGTTGTTTGCCCATAGATTTTATAGCAGGGAAAATGATGTTGGTAAGAGCATTAACACTTGGTTGGCATTTAGATATTGTATTGCCTAGTTCTAAGCCTTTAGAAACAATTGAAAAGCACTATAATTTCTCTGCAATGGTTCCTTTGCAAGTAGCTAATTCTTTTGATAAAATTAATTTAATTCAACAATTAATTATTGGAGGTGGGGCCGTTTCCTCCCAATTACAAGAAAGATTACAAGAAGTCTCTACATATGCATTTGCCACCTATGGAATGACCGAAACAGTTACTCATATAGCCATTCGAAAATTAAATAATTTCTCAAATGCTAAATTTGTATTAGAATCTTACTATAAAACTGTAACTGATGTAAAAATTTCACAAGACCATAGGAATTGCTTGGTTATTGATGCGCCAAAAGTATCTTCGGAAACTATCATAACCAATGACGTTGTTGATGTTATTTCAGAAACTAAATTTATATGGAAAGGGCGTTTTGACAACGTAATCAATTCTGGAGGTGTTAAATTGCATCCTGAAGAGATAGAAAATAAATTATTTTCTACAATACATTCTCGTTTTTTTGTAGCTGGTTTGTTTGATCAAATATTAGGCGAAAAATTAATTTTATTAATAGAAGGTCAAGCGTGTAAACTAGATGATGAGATATTTTCGCAGCTTTCGAAATTCGAAATACCTAAAGATGTTTTTTTCCTTCCTAGATTTATTGAAACAGAGACCGGAAAAATTCAACGATTAAAAACATTGGATTTATTATAACTATAATTTTATTTTACATTTCTAAAGAATGATAGACATTTTGTACATCATCATCTTCTTCCAATCGTTCTAATAGTTTTTCTACATCTGCCTGTTGTTCTTCATTTAATGTATTTGTAGTGGTTGGAATTCTTTCAAATCCTGAAGAAATAATTTCTACATTTTCTTTTTCAAAGAAAGATTGAATCGCGCCAAATTGTTCAAAAGGTGCATAAATAATAATTCCTTCTTCATCATCAAAAACTTCTTCAACATCAAAGTCTATGAGTTCTAATTCTAATTCTTCCATGTCAATAGAAATATCTTCTTTTTTTACTGTAAAATTACAGGTACGATCAAACATGAAAACAACAGATCCTGAGGTCCCAAAATTCCCATCACACTTATTAAAAATTGCACGAACGTTGGCTACTGTTCTATTATTATTATCGGTAGCAGTTTCAATTAACACAGCTATCCCATGTGGTGCATAACCTTCAAACAATACTTCTTTAAAGTTGGCAGTGTCTTTATCTGTTGCTTTTTTAATAGCACGTTCTACATTCTCTTTGGGCATGTTTGCCGCTTTGGCATTTTGCATGACTGCTCTTAGTCTAGAATTAGACTCAGGATTTGCCCCTCCCTCTTTTACGGCCATGACAATATCTTTACCTATTCTTGTAAATGTTTTAGCCATTGCAGACCAACGTTTCATTTTTCTTGCTTTTCGAAATTCAAATGCTCTTCCCATAATTAATCTATCATTTAAAATGTTGGTGCCCTTTTGATTATATTTATGTACTATTTGGTGTAGTTTTATGATGAGAAACTAAACTTGAATTACTCCCAAGTTAAACTTCTTTTCAATAGGAGCATGGTTTGCAGCCTCAATCCCCATAGAAACCCAAGTTCTAGTATCTAACGGATCAATAACCCCATCTGTCCATATTCTTGCTGCTGCATAAAAGGGAGATATTTGGTCATCATAGCGCGATTTAATCTTGTCAAATAATTCAGCCTCTTTTTCTGGGGTAATTTTTTCACCTTTCTTTTTTAAAGAAGCTGTTTCTATTTGTAATAAAACTTTAGCAGCAGAGTTTCCACTCATTACAGCTAGTTCAGCACTAGGCCATGCTGCAATTAATCTTGGGTCATATGCTTTACCGCACATGGCATAATTTCCAGCTCCATAAGAATTACCTATGATAATTGTAAATTTTGGAACAACAGAATTGCTAACAGCATTCACCATTTTGGCACCGTCTTTAATAATTCCGCCGTGTTCAGACTTAGATCCTACCATAAATCCAGTCACATCCTGTAAGAATAGTAATGGAATTTTTTTCTGATTACAATTGGCTATAAAACGGGTAGCTTTATCTGCAGAATCTGAATAAATAACTCCACCAAACTGCATTTCACCTTTCTTTGTTTTTACGACCTTTCGCTGATTTGCAACAATACCGACGGCCCAGCCATCAATTCGTGCGTAGGCAGTAATGATAGTTTTCCCAAATCCCTCTTTGTATTCGTCAAATTCAGAATTATCAACAATTCGTTTGATAATTTCTTTCATATCGTATTGTTCATTCCGTGCTTTTGGTAAAATTCCAAAGATTTCTTCTTCTTTTTCTTTTGGTTTTAAAGGAGGGACTCTATTAAAACCAGCTTTATCATAATCACCAATTTTGTCAATAATATTTTTAATGGTATTTAAAGCATCTTTATCGTCTTTAGCCTTATAATCTGTGACACCAGAAATCTCACAATGAGTCGTTGCTCCACCCAATGTTTCATTATCAATATTTTCTCCAATGGCTGCTTTTACTAAATAACTTCCTGCTAAAAAAATACTTCCTGTTTTATCAACAATCAATGCTTCATCACTCATAATTGGTAAATAAGCACCACCAGCTACACAACTTCCCATCACAGCAGAAATTTGAGTAATCCCCAAACTACTCATCACAGCATTATTTCTAAAAACACGACCAAAGTGTTCTTTATCTGGAAATATTTCATCTTGCAATGGTAAATAAACTCCAGCGCTATCAACCAAGTAGATGATGGGTAATTTATTTTCTATAGCAATTTCCTGAGCTCGTAGGTTTTTCTTTCCTGTAATTGGGAACCAAGCTCCAGCTTTTACAGTGGCATCATTGGCTACAACGATACATTGTTTTTTTTGAATGTATCCAATTTTAACAACGACACCACCAGATGGGCAACCCCCATGCTCTAAATACATGTTTTCCCCAGCAAAAGCTCCAATTTCAATACTGTTAGATTTCGAATCTAGCAAATAATCTATTCGTTCTCTTGCGGTCATTTTTCCCTTCTCGTGATGTTTGTCAATTTTTTGTTGTCCACCACCAAGTTTTACTTTTACCAATCTTTTTTTTAAATCACTAATTAAAAGCTTGTTGTGATCTTCATTTTTATTGAAGTTGATATCCATTCGAAGAGTATTTAATGCGAATTTACAAAAGTTTGTCTTTTTTATACAATGATGTACCGTAAACTTTAATTAAAATCCATGGTATTATATTCCTTGGAATATAATATAATTTTACATAACTTTGATATCTAAATAATAAATATAAAACCAATGAAAAAAATTCTTGTCTTTGGAGCAAGTACTAGCTCAACATCTATTAACAAACAACTAGCAACATATGCATCTAGCTTTGTAGTTAATGCAGTAGTCGAAGTCATTGACCTTAGTGAGTATTTAGCTCCAGTATATAGTATTGACGAAGAAAAAAATGGATTTCCAGAAAAATTACTCAACTTAAGTGAATACATGAAAAACTTTGATGGGTATACAGTTTCACTCGCCGAACATAATGGTTCATATACAGCTGCATTTAAGAGTATAATAGATTGGTTGTCAAGAATAAATAGAAATATATTTAACAATAAACCTGTTTTATTATTATCAACTTCTCCTGGTGGTAGAGGTGGAGCTTCTGTTCTAGAAACAGCGTCAATTTATTTTCCTCATGCAGGTGCTAGTGATTTAATTACTTTTTCTTTGCCTAATTTTTATGATAATTTTAATGAAAATAAAATTATAAATAAGGAAATTCTACAGGTTTTACTGGCCAAAGTTGAAGTGTTTTCAAAACTATTAAATTAGTTTCAAAAGAATTATATTCCTTGGAAAATAAAATTATTTTTCATAAGTTTACATTATTAATGTATAAAAATTTATGAAAATTACATTGTACGGTAAAAAAGGACATGCACATACTGTGGCATTTAAAAATTTTTTAAAAATGGCTGAAATCATTTTTGAATACAAAGATGTTTTTATAGATGAGCAAGCTAATTCCCATACAAGAGAATTGTATGAAGGACAATTAAAATTTCCAACACTTTTTGTAGATGATGAAATATATTTAACCCCATCATCAGATGAGTTTAATCGTATTATGAAAGATTTAAAATTAAGAGGTTAATATGGGAGATATATCAAAAGATATAAATTCTAGGTTTAAAAATGATAAGATTAAGGCTTTAATCAATATCAAATTTACCGCTAATTGGATAAGCAGTCACGAAAACGAATTTTTCAGACCCTACGGTATATCACCACAACAATATAACATTTTAAGGATTTTACGTGGTGCTAAAAAAGCAATAAAAGTGCAAGTCATTAAAGATAGAATGATTGATAGATCACCTAATGCTACTCGTCTGATGGACAAATTATGTGATAAGAAATTAATCGATCGCATCCGCTGTAATGATGATCGAAGAGTCGTTTTTATTAGCATTAGTAAAGAAGGTCTAGATTTATTAAAAGTTATAGATACCAATTCTAATTTAGATTTTTTAGAAAACTTATCAGAAGAAGAAGCCACAATTTTAAGTAGTTTGTTAGATAAAATGAGGTAATAAAAAAAATTATGAAAATAATTTCCATGGAGAATAATATAAAAAAAACAAACACCTCTAAAAATGTCGGAAGAAGTGATTATGTTATGATGGGGGATATTCGACTGAGACAGCCCTTACCAACAAATGAAATAGAGATAATAGATCCATTTATTCTCTTGCATCACTATGGTCCTTTTATTGTAAATGAAGTAATTAATCCTTTAGATATAGGTCCTCACCCACATCGTGGATTTGAGCCAGTAACTTTTATTCTACAAGGAGAACAGCTTCATAGAGATTCATTAGGAAATAAAAGTATTGTGAAGGCAGGAGATGTTCAATGGACCACTGCAGGAAAAGGAATTATACATGCTGAAGGACCCTCAAAAGAATTTATAAAGAATGGTGGAACAATAGAAGGAATTCAATTATGGATCAATCTTCCTGCATCAAAAAAAATGATGTCAGCCAATTATCAACACATAAAAAAAGAAGATTTTTCTTTTGCTGAATCAAATGATCACAAGGTAAATGTAAAAGTTATTGCGGGAAATTTTTTCGATTATAAGGGTAAAATTATAAGCCAAACTGACTTAAATGTTTACATTATTGATTCCAAAAAAGCAGGAGAAATTAATATTCCCATTAAAAAAAATCATCAAACATTATTATATTTAATAGAAGGAGATGTAACGGTAAACGATACCATCTTACTTAGGAAAAATGAAAATCAAATGATTCAATTTAATAACGATGGTGAAGGTTTTCAATTAAGAGCAAACTCTACTAGTAAATTATTGTTTCTATCAGGAGTCCCCATTAATGAAAAGGTAATTTCTTATGGACCCTACGTTATGAATACACAAACCGAGATATTAGAAGCAATGAGAGATTATCAAATGGGTAAAATGGGTTTTTTACCAAGAAATTAGCTTGTCTACACTTCCGTATTTATTTCTTTAAAGAACAAGAAGTATTTTTTAATTGCTATTTATTTTTTGTCAATAAAAGTGATTATCTTGCCTAAATATTATGCACGCATAGTATTTAATTCAATTTTTATGAAATATCCACATATTTTTGAGCCATTAGATTTGGGGTTTACAACCTTAAAGAATAGAATTTTAATGGGTTCTATGCACACTGGTTTAGAGGAAGAAAAAAATAGCCTAGAAAGAATTTCTGCTTATTATGCAGAACGTGCCAAAGGGGGAGTAGGTTTAATTATAACAGGAGGAATTTCTCCAAATATTCAAGGATGGACAGGCCCTTTTTCTGCAAGGATGTCTTCCGAGAAACATGCAAAACATCACCAGAGAATTACCAAAGCGGTTCATGATGAGGGCGGAAAGATATGCATGCAGATTTTACATGCCGGACGTTATGGATATCACCCTTTTAACGTTGCTCCTTCCAAAATAAAATCTCCTATTACTCCTTTTAAACCTTTTAAATTAACGAAGTCTGGAATCAATAGAACGGTGCGTGATTTTGTAAACTGTGCAAAATTTTCAAAATTAGCAGGATATGATGGCGTTGAGATCATGGGATCAGAAGGATATTTAATCAATCAATTTATAGCAGAACACACCAATAAAAGAAATGATGAATGGGGAGGTTCTTACACCAATAGAATGCGTTTACCTATTTCCTTAGTAAAATCTGTCAGAGAAGCTGTTGGGAAAGATTTTATAATTATTTATAGGCTTTCAATGCTGGATCTCATAGAAAAAGGAAGTAATTGGGAAGAAGTAGTTCTATTAGCGAAAGAAATAGAAAAAGCTGGAGCTACAATCATTAATACTGGAATTGGATGGCACGAATCTAGAATTCCTACCATTGCTACATCTGTTCCAAGAGCGGCATTTACATGGGTTACAAAAAAAATGAAAGAAGAAGTTTCTATTCCTTTAATTACATCTAATAGAATTAATATGCCGGAAACAGCTGAGGAGGTTTTGGCAAGAGGTGATGCAGATATGATCTCTATGGCGCGTCCTTTTCTGGCAGATCCAGCATGGGTAAACAAAGCAGCACAAGAGAAATCTGATGAAATTAATACCTGTATTGCTTGTAACCAAGCTTGTTTAGATCATGTTTTTAAACAAAAAGTAGCAAGTTGTTTGGTAAATCCAAGAGCTTGTCACGAAACAGAATTCAATTATGATCTTGCATTAGTGTCAAAAAAAATAGCAGTTATCGGAGCTGGTCCAGCCGGATTAGCAGCAGCAACAATTGCGGCAAAACGCGGACATGAAGTAACTTTATTTGATGCAGATAATGAAGTTGGGGGGCAGTTTAATATAGCAAAACAGATTCCAGGAAAAGAAGAATTTCATGAAACCATTCGTTATTATAAAAAACAAATAGAGTTGCACAATGTTAAGGTTATACTCAATACAAAAGTTTCTGAAGACGATTTAAAAAAATCAGATTTTGAAGAAATAATTATCGCCACAGGAATTTTACCAAGAACCCCAAAAATTGAAGGAATTAGTCATAAAAAAGTAGTGAGTTATATAGATGTTTTAAAACATAAAAAACCGGTAGGAAAAAGAGTAGCAGTAATTGGAGCAGGAGGAATTGGTTTTGATGTTTCTGAATATTTACTTCATTACGGACATTCTAGTACGCTAGATTTAAACAAATGGCTAGAAGAGTGGGGGATTGATAAAAACATTGAAGCTAGAGGAGGTATAGCTGGTATAAAGCCTATTATTCAACCAAATCAACGAGAAGTTTTTATGTTTAAACGAAGTAAAGGGAAATTTGGTGGTAATCTAGGAAAAACCACGGGATGGATTCATCGTGCCAACTTAAAAAAACAACATGTACAATTTATCAATGAAGTTCAATATACCAAAATAGATGATCAGGGCTTGCATTATATTAAAGCAGAAGAATCTAAAATATTAGATGTTGATACGGTTATTATTTGTGCAGGACAAAAGCCTCTTAAAGAATTATACAATGCTTTACAAACATCAGGAAAAAATATTCATATAATTGGAGGTGCAGATATGGCTACTGAATTGGATGCTAAAAGAGCCATAGATCAAGGAAGTAGATTGGCGGCTAAATTATAAGTTGTTTTTCTAGATATAATATTACAAGTACCTTACTTTTATTGTCTTTTTAAAAATAAAATACTATTTCATCAATAGTATAACTTCAAAAAATGTCGACATTTGTCAATAGAATCTAGTATTTTAGTTTTTTTAAATAATTTCAATATTTTATATTATTACAAATGGATAAAAATGGAGTTTTAGCTTGGGCTACCATCATTATGGTAGTTGTTGGTCTTGCTTTGATAGGTTTAGGAGCTTTTAGGTATAATGATGTCGCAGGTTGGGGTTTTGCATCTGTAGGAATTGGTTTTTTAGCCATTGCTTGGGTCTTTAATGCACTTAAAGGAAGAGTCTAGTTTTATTAAAAAAACTTTTTTTATAATTTTAAATTACCAGTAAATGTCTGATGATAAGAAGGTTATTTTCTCCATGTCTGGAGTTAACAAAACCTACCAAAGTACAAACAAACAAGTTTTAAAAAATATCTATCTAAGCTTTTTTTATGGAGCAAAAATTGGAATCCTTGGATTGAATGGTTCTGGGAAGTCTACGCTACTTAAAATTATTGCAGGAGTAGAAAAAAATTTTCAAGGAGATATTACCTTTTCTCCAGGATATAAAGTTGGTTATCTAGAACAAGAACCACAATTAGACCCAGAGAAAACAGTCATGGAGATTGTAAAAGAAGGTGTTGCAGAAACTGTTGCTATTTTAGATGAATATAATAAAATAAACGAATTATTTGGTTTAGAAGAAGTGTATTCTGATGCAGATAAAATGGATAAGTTGATGGCGCAACAAGCTGACTTGCAGGATAAAATTGATGCATCAAACGCTTGGGAATTAGACACCAAGTTAGAGATTGCCATGGATGCTTTAAGAACACCAGATTCGGATAAGAAAATTGGCGTACTTTCTGGAGGTGAAAAAAGAAGAGTTGCTTTGTGTAGATTACTACTTCAAGAGCCAGAAATTTTATTACTGGATGAACCAACCAACCACTTAGATGCAGAATCTGTTCATTGGTTAGAACATCATTTGGCTCAATATAAAGGAACAGTAATAGCAGTAACTCATGATAGATACTTCCTAGACAATGTTGCTGGTTGGATTTTAGAACTGGATAGAGGAGAGGGTATTCCTTGGAAAGGGAATTATTCTTCTTGGTTAGATCAAAAATCAAAAAGATTGGCCCAAGAAAGTAATACAGCTTCCAAGCGTCAAAAGACTTTAGAGCGAGAGTTAGAATGGGTCAGGCAAGGAGCAAAAGGTAGGCAAACCAAGCAAAAAGCTCGTTTAAAGAGTTATGAACGCTTGATGAGTCAAGATCAAAAACAACAAGAAGAAAACTTAGAAATATTTATTCCTAACGGGCCACGTTTAGGAACTAATGTAATTGAAGCTACAGGTGTTTCAAAAGCCTATGGAGATAAACTACTATATGAAAATTTAGAATTTAATTTACCACAAGCTGGAATAGTTGGAATCATAGGACCAAATGGTGCTGGAAAAACTACTATTTTTAAAATGATAATGAGTGAAGAATCTGCTGATAAAGGAAGCTTTAATGTAGGTGAAACAGCCAAGATTGCTTATGTAGATCAAGCACATTCTAATATTGATGCAGAAAAATCTATATGGCAAAACTTCTCTGATGGACAAGATTTAGTGATGATGGGAGGAAAGCAAGTAAATTCTAGAGCCTATTTAAGTCGTTTTAATTTTTCTGGAAGTGAACAAAATAAAAAAGT